>Ga0209455_1000218_pt1 | contig 79966 bp, 77 predicted proteins | sample AraplaCol_mCL_r2_FD_184275 | JGI IMG/M metagenome (GOLD analysis project Ga0209455, IMG submission 184275) | Arabidopsis root microbial communities from North Carolina, USA - plate scrape CL_Col_mCL_r2 (SPAdes) (version 2) | ecosystem: Host-associated > Plants > Roots > Endosphere | place: USA... | reverse complement strand
CGACAGGCCCAGCACGCCGAGTATCGTGTAGTCGATCCAGTTCATGCCCGGGTCCGCGCCAGTGTGCCGATCAGGGGACGTTGACCACGTTGCCGCCGATGCCTAACTTCGCCTTGATCTCGTCGCGCACGCGCTCGGCGTCGGCACGCTGGGTCTGCGGACCGGCGCGCACGCGCCACAGCTGCTTGCCGCCCGCGCTCACCGTGTCCACGAAACCGTCGAAGCCGCCCGCGCGCAGCTTGTCGCGCAGCGCATTCGCGTCGGCCTCGCTGCCCAGCGCAGCCAGCTGCACGGCGTAGCCGCCGGCCCGCGGCGGCGTGCCGGCGGCTGCAGTGGCCGGCGCGGCGCTCGTCGTGGTGATTGTCTTGACCGGCGTAGCCGCGATGTTGGAGTCGGCATGGCCCAAGCCCTCCACCAGCTTCGCCGGTACACCGGGGATGGCCTGGGTGATCTTCAGCCGTGCCGCCTCGGCGCTGGTGCGCGAGTCGAACGGGCCCGCGGTCACCAGGGTGAGCTGCTTGTCGGCCTGGGTGATGACGCGGGTGAGCACCGGATAGCCCAGCGAGCGCACGCGGCGCACCAGGTGATCCACGCTGTTCGCGTTGGCGTAGGCGCTGAGGTTGAGCACATAGAGCGCATGGTCTGCGGACGCGGATGCTGCCGGCGGCGTGGCCACCGGTGCCGGGCTGGGCGTCGCCGCCGGAACCGCGGCCGTCTTCGTCGGCGCCTTGGCGATGGGCGGCGTGGCGGCGGTGCCGCCCTGTCCCTGCAACGGGATCACCGGCTGCGACGGTGAGGCGCCGGAACCCATCACCGGCCCGGCCGGCGGCTGTGCCTTGGGCGCCGCCGCGTCGGTGCCCACGTCGGTGGGACGGCGCGAGGCGATGTTCACCGTGGCGAGCTGGTCGCCCTGCGCCGGTGTCGCCGCCGTGGTGGCTGGCGCCGGTGTCGCGGCACTGCCGGCCGTGGCCGGTGCGCCCGGGGTCAGGCTCATGGTACGGGTCTGCAGGTTGCTGTCCTGCGCGGGTGGGATCGCCAGGCCTACGGACTGGTCGCCGGCGGTGGCCGGCGGCGGATTGCTGGAGAAGAACATCGGCACGAAGATGACGAGCAGGGCTATCAGGACGGCAGCCCCCAGCAGACGTGTTTTCAAGAGTTCGCTCCGCGGCGGCCGGCACGGCCCGCAATCCGGCGATTATACCTGCCCCGCTCCGCGCACCGCCCGCGGCTCACTGGTCGTGTTCAGCGATCACCGCCGCAGCCACGAAGAACGAGCCGAACGCGAGGATGCGTTCGCCCGGCCGCGCCGCCGCGCGCGCCGCCGCCAGTGCCGCGGCCACGTCGGCATGCCGGTCCGCCTTCGCCTGCGGCAGGGTCTGCTGCAGGACTTCCGCCAGCGCATCCATCGCCAGACCGCGCGGGCTGGCGCCGTCCAGGCCGGCGAGGTGCCAGTGGGCGATGCGCGCGCCCAGCGCGGCGATCACGCCGGCCACGTCCTTGTCCGCCAGCGCGCCGTACACCGCATGGGTGTGCGCGGGCGGCTGCGCGTCCAGCCAGGCGGCCAGCGCGCGCGCGGCCTGCGGGTTGTGGCCCACGTCCACGATCAGCGGTGGGTCGCCGCCCAGCGATTGCAGGCGCGCCGCCACGTGCGCATGGCGCAGGCCGCGGCAGACCGCGGCATAGGCATCCTGCGGCGCCAGCGGGCCGCCTTCGATCCACAGCGCGTGCAGCGCAGCGATCGCTGCCGCGGCGTTCGCGATCTGCACCGGCGCGACCAGCGCGGGCATGGGCAGCTCCATCGCGGTGCCGTCGCGATGCTGCCAGCGCCAACCGTCCGCATGCCGCTCGGCGCGGAAATCCGTGCCGGCGCGTTCGACGCGCGCGCCGCTGGCGGCCAGCGCGTCGAGCAGGCCCTGCGGCGGATCGAGCTCGCCCACGATCGCCGGCCGCCCGGCGCGCGCGATGCCGGCCTTCTCGCGTCCGATGCTGTCGCGGTCCGGCCCCAGCCACTCCATGTGGTCGAGGTCCACCGTCGTGATCACCGCGACATCGGCATCGACGATGTTCACCGCGTCCAGCCGCCCACCCAGGCCCACTTCGAGGATCGCCACGTCGAGCTGCGCGCGGGCGAACAGGTCGAGCGCGGCCAGCGTGCCGTATTCGAAATAGGTCAGCGAGGTGTCGCCGCGCGCCGCCTCGATGCGCTCGAAGCTGGCGACCAGCGCCGCGTCGTCCGCGTCGCGGCCGGCTATGCGCACGCGCTCGTTGTAGGCCAGCAGGTGCGGCGAAGTGAACGCACCGACGCGCAGCCCCGCGCCCTGCAGCATCGCCTCCAGCAAGGCCACGGTGGAACCCTTGCCGTTGGTGCCACCCACCGTGATGACCCGCCGCGCCGGTACCGGGGCGCCCATCCGCTGCCATACGCCACGCACGCGCTCCAGGCCCAGCGCGATGCTGTGCGGGTGGACCTGTTCCTGATAGGTCAGCCATTCGGCGAGGGTGCGTGACATGCTCGGACTTCGCGTGCTGCGGGAAGGCGCGCAGCTTAGAACCTCGCGCCCCGCGCGCACAGGGCGACGCCCTCAGAGCCTGTTCAATGTCTCCGCGTGGCCCGCGCCGGGAGCTGTTTGCGCGCAGGCCAAGGAAGAACGAGGGAGTGGACGTCCGTCCACGACCGAGTGATGACGCAGGTATGCGGGCAAACAGACCCGGCCCCATGGGTTGCCCACGAATGGCCGCCATGCGGCAGCGCGCGGCTTGACCCCCGCTTTCGCGGGGGCAGGCTCTGCCAGCCAGGCAGGCGCTGCGCCACGCGCCACCACCCGACGGCCATTCGTGGGCAACGCGAGCTACGTGGAGACATTGAACAGGCTCTCAACCGAACGGATGGATGCCGCTGTAGTGCAGCGCCATGTACATGCCGAACACGGTCCAGAACATCTTCTTCAGCGCCCGGGCGGACAGCAGCACCACGAGCAGGCCGAGCAGCAGCGGCGCGTGTTTCTCCAGCGTGCCGCGCAGGTCGTCGACGGTATTCATGGCGCCCTCCTCAAACCAGCGGACGGATGACCGCATGCAGCGACCAGACCAGGCCGAAACCGATCGACGCACTGGAGAACAGGGCCAGCAGCAGCGAGGGTGCATAGCGGTCCAGGGCATCGCGAATCGTGGCAATCGTGTTCATGGGGCATCTCCTTCGACCCGTGATTGGGTGCGAAGGAGATGCTCCGCCGATGCGCCGCCCCGCGACAGGCTCGATCGTCAGCGATCGCGAATGACAGCCGTCACCAAGGAGCCTGCGCGGCAGCCACATGTGTTCCTACCGCCCAGGCTCCAAGGGCGCCTTGCGCAGGCGCAGCGCGTTGCTCACCACCGAGACCGAGCTGAGGCTCATCGCCAGCGCGGCGATCATCGGCGACAGCACGAGGCCGAACGCGGGATACAGCACACCCGCGGCCAGCGGCACGCCGATGCCGTTGTAGACGAAGGCGAAGAACAGGTTCTGGCGGATGTTGCGCACGGTGGCCCGCGACAGCCTGCGGGCGCGCAGGATCGCGCCCAGCTCGCCCTTCACCAGGGTGACCTGCGCACTTTCCATCGCCACGTCGCTGCCGTTGCCCATCGCGATGCCCACGTCGGCGGCGGCCAGCGCGGGCGCGTCGTTGACACCGTCGCCGGCCATCGCCACCTTGCGGCCTTCGGCGCGCAGCGCGTTCACCGCCGCCGCCTTGTCGGCCGGCGAGACTTCGGCCTGCACTTCGCCGATGCCGAGCCGTCGCGCCACCGCCTGTGCCGTGGTGGCGTTGTCGCCGGTGAGCATCACCACGCGCAGGCCGGCTGCCTTGAGCGCCGCGATGGTCTGCGCCGCCTCGGGCTTGATGCGATCGGCCACCGCGAGCAATGCGGCGGGCACGCCACCCACGGCGAGATGCATCACCGTGGCGCCCTGCCCGCGCAGCGCCTCGGCGCGCGCGTTCGCCGCCGCGTCGAGTGCGATGCCGAGTTCGGCCAGCAGCTTCGCATTGCCCAGCGCCACCGCGGCGCCCTCCACGTTGGCGACCACGCCGCGACCGGTGAGCGCCTTGAACCCCGTGGCGACGAGCTTCTCCACGCCTTCACCGTCGGCAGCGCTGACGATGGCATGGGCCAGCGGATGCTCGCTGGGCCGCTCCAGCGCGGCGGCCAGCGCCAACAGGTATTCGCGCGGCTGGCCATTCAGCACCACCAGTTCGGTGAGCGCGGGCCGACCTTCGGTGAGCGTGCCGGTCTTGTCCACCACCAGGGTGTCGATGCCCTGCAGCGCCTCGATCGCGCCGGCGTCCTTGAACAGCACGCCGTGCTGCGCGCCGCGCCCGCTGGCCACCATGATCGAGATCGGCGTGGCCAGGCCCAGCGCGCAGGGACAGGCGATGATCAGCACCGACACCGCCGCGATCAGCGCATGTGCCAGCTGCGGCGACGGCCCCAGCAGCGCCCACGCCGCGAACGCCAGCACGGCCACCGCCACCACCACGGGCACGAACCACACAGCCACCCGATCGGCCAGGCGCTGCAGCGGCGCCTTGCTGCGCTGCGCCTGCGCCACCAGGTTCACGATCTGTGCCAGCAGGGTTTCGCCACCGACCTTGGTCGCGCGCATCACCAGCGCGCCGTCGCGGTTCAGCGTGCCGCCGGCCAGCGCGTCGCCCCTGCCCTTCGCCACCGGCATCGGCTCGCCGGTGAGCATGGACTCGTCGACATGGCTCTCGCCTTCGAGCACCGCCCCATCCACCGGCACCTTCTCGCCGGGACGCACGCGCAGCGTGTCGCCGGCATGCACCTCATCCAGCGGCACGTCGGACTCGCTGCCATCGGCGTCGATACGGCGGGCGGTCTTCGGCGCCAGCCCCAGCAGGGCCTTCAGTGCCGCGCCGGTGCGCCGGCGCGCGCGCAACTCCAGGAAATCACCCAGCGTCACCAGAGTGACGATCACCGCCGCCGATTCGAAATACACGTCCACGCGACCGTACATGTCGCGGAAGCCGGCGGGGAAGATGCCGGGCAGCAGGAAGGCCACCGCGCTGTACGCCCAGGCCACGCCGGTGCCCAGCGCGATCAGCGTGTACATGTTCGGATGCCAGGGCTTCAGCGAACGCCAGCCCCGCGCGAAGAACGGCGCACCGCCCCACAGCACCACCACGGTGGACAGCAGCGCCTCGACCCAGCCCGCGATGCTTCCCCACGGCGATGGCAAGTGCCAGCCGAACAGGTGTGGCCCCATCGCCAGCAGGAATACCGGCACGGTCAGCACAACGAGCATCCAGAAGCGGCGCGTCATCGCGCGCAACTCGCCGCCGTCGTCGTCCTCGGCGCTCGGCATCATCGGCTCCAGTGTCATGCCGCATTTCGGGCAGTGACCGGGGCCGACTTGCTGCACCTCGGGGTGCATCGGGCAGGTGTAGATCGTGCCGGCCGGCGCCGGCGGCGCAGGTTCGCGTTCGCCCAGGTAGGCCGCGGGATCGGCCACGAACTTCTCGCGGCAGCGTGCCGAGCAGAAGTGGTAGTCGTGGCCATCGTGTTCGGCGTGATGCATGGCGGTTTGCGGATCGACCGTCATGCCGCAGACCGGGTCCTTCACTGTGTGGGCGTGGCCGCGGTGATCGTGACCGTGATGACCGTGTTCGTGGTGCGCATGGTCGTGATGCCCCTGCGGCACCAACGGAGCTGCGCCGGATGCACAGCAACCGGCAGCTGGCTTCGGCGCGGAAGCCAGATAGCGCGTGGGATCGGCATCAAACTTCGTCTTGCAGCCGGCGCAGCAGAAAACCGCCTCACCACCCGCGTGCACGCTGCGATGCGACGCGCCGGCCGGATCGACCGCCATGCCGCACACCGGATCGCGCCCCGTAGTTTCCATGCCCGCCGACGCCGGGGTGCAGCAACTGTCCTGCCCGCTCATGCCTTCCCCTCCTCGTCGCTCAGCGCGCGCAGGATCGGGCACTCCTCCGGCTTGCCGTGGCCAGGGCAGGAAGCCACCAGCTGCGCCAGCCCGTCGCGCACGCGCTGCAGTTCGGCGATGCGCTGCTCGATCGCCGCCAGCCGCTGCTCGGCGCGCTGCTTCACCGCCTTCACCCCGCGCTGGCGATCCGCCGACAACGCCAGCAGCTCGCGGATTTCCTCCAGCGTGAAGCCCAGATCCTTCGCGCGGCGGATGAAGCGCAACTGCGCGACGGTGCCTTCGCCGTAGCTGCGATAACCCGAGGCGCGCCGCAGCGGCTCCGGCAGCAGGCCTTCGCGCTCGTAATAACGGATGGTGTCGATGGCCACGCCGACGCGCTTGGCGACGGCACCGATGGTGAGGGACTGCGCTTGTGTGTTCATGGCACAAGTCTAGACTATTGATCTAAGTCTAGAGTCAAGCCTCTTCGATCCATGTCATCAGATGTCGACATCCTCCTGTCGCGACATCGTTCACCGTCCGCTCGGCGACCTTGCCCCCTTGACCACGACGCCCAAAGTGCCATTGAGTACGAGGAAGTGGTCGTTATCGGCCGCGTTTTTAGCGACCAACATCCCCCCGTGCGCGAGTGCCTGTGGGTGACAAAGTCAACTATGGACCTGCAGCATGAACAAAACCCTTGAAGAGCTCCAGCTTGGCGAGAGTTACCAATTCGATGTCGTGGTACAGAACAATGGAACCTACTTCGCTGGCGGTCTGAGCCTCAGCCCGGAAGGATGCACGTTGGTCGTTCGAGGCGATGTTTTCGAGGGGCGCTCATCCACACTAGAGTGGCATGAAGTCGACGAGCTTCAATGCACGTCGTTCGGTGGCACGTTCATGCTGTACGGTCTGAAGGGAATTAGCGGTAGTAGCCGCGCCCTTCAGCGCCACCCTGAATCCATCGGTCACTTCGAGATCCGCTATGCCATCGCGTACGCCATCTTCCAACGGGGGCGAATGTTTGGCCCGGAGGAGTATGTCGGTTTCAAGATTCGCTCACCGTCCATTGCCCGTTGGATAGGCGCCACAACCACTCAGCATGCCATTGCTACAGCACCGGAAAAAAATGCGCTGCTCGCCCAAAACTCACCGATCAATGCAGAATTCCAGGTCGATATACCTGACTTAGGCAACCTTGCGGTGACCTATGAGCTCAGCATGGGGTATCTGCAGGACTTTTCGATGGGCATTCACTTCCCGCCGGTCCTATCGGTGTTCTTTGGTGCCCCAAGCAACGCTACTGAGACGATTTCCGCCATCCGTGAGATAGAGACACTGCTCTCGTTCTTGTTCGGCCACCCGCTGGCCGCCGAGCGAATCCAACTGATTACGCGGAACGGCGGCCTTCGACTGTCGTCGTTGTATGTCGCTGGACACCGTCAGAACGTCACTGATTCTGAACGCCGCCACCCTTTCTTTCCACTCGGACATAACCTAAGTCACGACCAGCTTGATTTGCCGCCGCTTCCGGTTGATGTATTCCCGGCCTACATGGGTCTTTCAGACAGTGATCGAGCGTTCATCAAGAAATACCTACGATATCGCCACCTAGACAATCCGGAAGAACGCTTTCTTGGCTTCTTCCGTCTGCTTGAAAAGCTTTGCTACCAAAACGAGTCGTTTCTCCCACACGACGAGTTGCAAAGCCTCCTGACCCGTGCGACACCTTTCCTCATCAAATATTTCAACGACACAAAGAATGTCCGTCGAATCATTAAGCGTATGGATCGTTTGAATCGGTCCAAGCTTGACACTGCCGGTTGCATCAAACGATTTATGGATGCGCTTCCTGTGACGACACGAGAGCGATGGACATATGGAGCAGGCGATCTTGAAGCCATATGTAAGCTGAGGAACGATTTGACGCACGCTAACGAGCTTGAGCCTGAGACCAGTGACATCGCGACGAAAGCCATATTCATCGAGGTTCTGCTTGTCATCCGACTCCTCGTACACATTGGCGTGCCGGTGGCTGACGCGGCATCCATCAGCGGGCGCCTCCGGCATCACTTTCTCATCGAACGGCGTAACGATGTACAGACCAAGAAGGATGAACATAACTAAGGGCATACACATCTAACTGGCCGCGACCGGTTACACCGGCAACTCCGTCGTCCGCTTCACCGTGCGCAAGGCCAGCGTCGATTGCACGCGCACCACACCGGGCAGCTGGGTGAGGATGTCGGTGTGGATGCGTTCGAAGTCGGCGGCGTCGGCGTAGGCCACGCGCACCATGTAGTCGGCCGCGCCGGCGAGCAAGCAGCACTCGGTGACTTCCGGGTGGCGCTGGATCGCCGCCTCGAACGCGTCCAGCGCGCTGCGGCCTTGCTGGTCCAGTGTCACCAGCACGAAGGCGGTGCCCGGCAGGCCCACGGCCTTTTCGTCCAGCAGCATCACGTAGCGCGCGATCAGCCCGCGCTCCTCCAGCAGCTTCACCCGGCGCAGGCAGGCCGAGGGCGAGAGATTGATCTGCTGGGCAAGCTCCAGGTTGGTCAGGCGACCGTCCTGCTGCAGCAGTTTGAGGATCGCGCGATCGCGCTCGTCGAGGGTTGGATCGGGATGCGGCATGGAATTTCAATCACCAGGCATTTCATCGGCAAACATTCTACAAACAGACCAAGACACGATTGAAATCGGCGAGAAATTGCGCGACGCGACGATCATACTGCCGCACCATCGGCGTGCATTCCCGCCGGCCCGCTACTTCGCTTCCCAGCCAGAGATCTGTAGCCATGCGCATCGGTGTGCCGAAGGAAATCAAGAACAACGAGTTCCGGGTGGGCCTTGTCCCGTCGTCCGTGCAGGAACTGGTGCATCACGGCCACCAGGTGGTGGTGGAAGCCGGCGCGGGCCTGGGCGCGGGCATCAGCGACGCCGACTATGTCGCGGCGGGCGCCAGCATCGCCAGCGGCCCCGATCCGATCTTTGCCGAAGCCGACATGATCGTGAAGGTGAAGGAGCCGCTGGCGGTGGAGCGCAAGAAGCTCCGCAAGGGCCAGATCCTGTTCACCTATCTGCATCTCGCGCCCGATGCCGGGCAGACCCGCGACCTGGTCGCCTCCGGCGCCATCTGCATCGCCTACGAAACCGTCACCGCACCGAACGGCTCGCTGCCGCTGCTGACGCCGATGTCCGAGGTCGCCGGCCGGCTCGCCCCGCAGGTGGGTGCGCATTCGCTGGAAAAGGCGCAGGGCGGCCGCGGCGTGTTGCTGGGCGGCGTGCCGGGTGTGCCGGCGGCGGAAGTGGTGATCCTCGGCGGCGGCGTGTCCGGCACGCACGCGGCGATGATCGCCGTGGGCATGGGCGCCAAGGTCACCGTGGTGGACCGCTCGGCCGAGGCGCTGAAGCGCCTCGCCGCCCAGTTCGGCACCGCGATCTCCACCGTGTTCTCCAGCCGCTCCGCGATCGAGGAACTGGTGCGCCGCGCCGACCTCCTGATCGGCACCGTGCTGATCCCGGGCGCCGCCGCACCGAAGCTGGTCACCCGCGCGATGCTGAAGACCATGAAACCGGGCGCGGTGATCGTCGACGTCGCGATCGACCAGGGCGGCTGCGTGGAAACCTCACACGCCACCACCCACGCCGACCCGACCTACGTGGTCGACGGCGTGGTGCACTACTGCGTCGCCAACATGCCCGGTGCCGTGGCGCGCACCTCCACCTTCGCGCTGAACAACGTGACCCTGCCGTTCGCGCTGGCGCTGGCCAACCTCGGCTGGAAGCAGGCGCTGGCGCAGGACGTGCACCTGCGCCAAGGCCTCAACGTCTGCGAAGGCAAGGTGACCTGCGAGCCGGTGGCCCAGGCGCATGGCCTGCCGTACGTGAAGGCGGAAACCGCGATCGGGATGTAAGCCCCCGCGGTGCGACCGTTCCGCGATGATCGCGGAACGGTCGCACCCACCTGTGCGTGGCTTTGGTGCATCAGTCCATCCGGATCGACGACCGAGCCCGGTGGCTCAGGCGATCATCCGCCTGCCGTAGCCGGTGGGCGTGATGCCCATGACCTGGCGGAACATGACGCAGAAGGCGCTGCAACTGGCGTAGCCGGCGTCACGCGCCACGCTCTTGATCGAAGCCCCTGCATTCAGCCGGCTCAATGCACGAGCCAGCCGCACGTGCTGCCGCCAACGCACGAAGCTCATCTTCAATTCACTCTCGAAGAGCCGCGCCAGGGTTCGACTGCTCGCGCCAACCTGCTGCGCCAGCTGGTCGAGCGTATCGGTCCGGGAAGGGTCGGCCAGCAGACGGCCACACACCTTCCTCAACCGCGGATCCGACGGCGTGGGAATGTGGATGGCCGACTCGTCGGCGCCGTGCAGCTCGTGCAGCAGCAGCGGCAACATCATGTGCATGCGTTGCGCGTCCTTGGCCCCGTATGCGCCGACCATTGCCAGGATGAGCTCGCGGAGCAAATCCGTGATCGCCAGGATCCTGCAATGGTCGCCCAGCAGCGACCCCGCGGCTCGATCCAGATACAGCGTGCGTACGGCGACATGGCCTTCCATATGGATCTCGTGCGGCATCGCGGCGGGCACCCACAACGAACGCTGCGGCGGGACTATCCAGATGCCTTCGCGGGTCGTCACCTGCATCACGCCCGACGCAGCGTAGATGAGCTGTCCGCGCTTGTGCCGGTGCCGCGGGATGAGGCACCCCTTCGGATAATTCTTGGTCAGCGCGGTCGCCGGCCATGCCGTGGCCGAACCGGCGCGTTGTCTGGAATGCGACACAGTATGGCCTCCTGTCGATATACGGACACCACTAGGCTGATTCTGGGCGAATGGCGACCTCACGGCAACGCGGCGTTTGCCCGGATTTCGCCGACACATCCGCGGCGCCGCTCGCGAAACAAGCACGACTGGAGACAATCCGATGAACGACCGTCCCATCTCGCGGCGCGCGATACTCAAGGCAGGCGCAGCCATTGCGGGGACGCTCGCGCTGGGCGAATGGCCCCTCCGCGCCGAAACCCGCGACGCCCCCGAACAACCGACCCTCGTCGTGCTCTGGCTCAACGGCGGGCCGGCCGGCTTGTTCAACAGCGCGGACTCGTTCCTTGCCAGCGGCGCTTTCGGCGTAACCGCCGACAACGTCCGCCATCTCGACAATGGCCTTTGCGTCGATGCGGGTTCGTTTGGTGCGCTGCCCGAAACGGCCATGGCGCACATGGCGTCGATCGATTTCCGGCATGGCCTTTACCCCCATGCGGATGCACGGGCGGCGATGTTGGAACGGGCTTCGCGCAGCCAGCTGCTGCGCATGGCTGCGGCCATGCCGGGCAAGGCCATCCGCTGCGCGGTGGTGAACAGTCTCGGCTTGCCGGTCGGGGTCGCGACGACGCCTCCGGCGGAAGGCCACATCACGCTGGAACACATCGCCAGCTTTGACGATGCACGTGGGCACCTTCCCACCGTGCAGCTCAACGCCATCCGCAGCGCCTACGGCGTGCCTGCCGTGAGCACCCTCATTGACAGCCAGCGCTCGACCTTCGCCGGCATCGAATCGCTGATCCATGCCGGCGTCGGCGTGATCTTCGCGCAACCGGCCTACACCGGACGGCCCGACCGGCAGTTCGACACGCATCACGACGACGTTGGGACGCTGGCGCGCGACATCATGGCCCCCATCACACCATCGCTGATCACCTTCCTCGACCGCGTGATGGCCCTGCCACGGCGCAATGTGGTGACGCTGCTGACCGGTGAATTCAGCCGGACACTGCCGGGCTCGGATCATGCGCCGGGCGGTACCGCAACGGTCATCGGCAAGTACGTCAAGACCGGCACCGCAGGACGACAGGGGCCTGGCGGCTCGCCGCCCGAACACGCAACACCGCCGGAAGGTCTCTGGGCCTACGTCGCGGCCGCCTTGCGCCTGAGCGGACCGGCGTCGTTCGGCCGCAATCCGCACCGCGAGCTGATCGCCTGAACCGGTGGCGCTGGCAAAGAACCTCCGATGCGGAGCCATCCGGCGATAGCTCGCCGCCGAAGCAGGTGCGCGACCGCTAGGCCACGCTATCTTCCGCCGCCACGAAGCCACCGGTCTGGCGTTTCCACAGCCGCGCATACAGCCCATTGCGCGTGACCAGCTCGGCATGCGTGCCGGTTTCGACGATGCGGCCCTTGTCCAGCACCACGAGGCGATCCATGCGCGCGATGGTGGAGAGGCGATGCGCGATGGCGATCACCGTCTTGCCCTGCATCAACAGATCCAGGCTGTCCTGGATCGCCGCCTCGGCCTCGGAATCGAGCGCGCTGGTGGCCTCGTCCAGCACCAGGATCGGCGCGTCCTTGAGCAGCACGCGGGCGATCGCGATGCGCTGGCGCTGGCCGCCGCTGAGCTTCACGCCGCGCTCGCCCACCAGCGCGTCGTAGCCGGTGTGGCCTTCGCCATCCAGCAGCGTGGGGATGAACTCGTCGGCGCGCGCCTTGCGCACGGCTTCGGCAAGCAGCGCTTCGCTGGCGTCGGGCCGGCCGTAGAGGATGTTGTCGCGGATCGAGCGGTGCAGCAGCGAGGTGTCCTGGGTCACCACACCGATCTGCGAGCGCAGGCTTTCCTGGGTCACCTGCGCCACGTCCTGGCCATCGATGGTGATCTGCCCGCCCTCGAGGTCGTACAAGCGCAGCAGCACGTTGACCAGGGTGGACTTGCCGGCGCCGCTCGGCCCCACCAGGCCGATCTTCTCGCCCGCACGCACGGCCAACTCCAGGCCTGCGATCACCCCGCCTTTCTTGCCATAGTGGAAATGGATGTCGTGGAAATGCACCGCGCCGCGGGTCACCTCCAGCGGCATCGCGCCCTCGTGGTCCTGCACCGCGCGCGGCTGCGCGATGGTGGTGATGCCGTCCTGCACCGTGCCCACGTCCTCGAAGATGCCGTTGACCACCCACATGATCCAGCCGGACATGTTGCTGATGCGGATCACCAGCCCGGTGGACAGCGCGATCGCACCCACCGTCACCCGACCCTCGCTCCACAGCCACAACGCCAGCGCCGAGGTGCCGGCGATCAGCAGGCCGTTCAACGCGGTGATGCAGGCGTCCATCACGGTGGTGACGCGGGTCATGCGCTGGGTCTTCTCGGTCTGCTCGGCCATCGCCTCGGCCACGTAGGCCTCTTCGCGACGGCCGTGCGCGAACAGCTTCAGCGTGAGCACGTTGCCGTAGCCGTCCACGATGCGGCCCATCAGCTTGGAACGCGCCGCCGAAGCCAGCCACGAACGCTGCTTGACGCGCGGGATGAACAGCGCCAGCGCGCCCACGTACAGCACCACCCAGACCAGTAGCGGCACGGCCAGCCAGGCATCGGCGTGCGCGAACAGCGCCGCCGCGCTGGCGGTGTAGACCACCACGTACCAGATCGCGTCCACGATCTGCACCGCCGACTGCCGCAGGGAGCCGCCGGTCTGCATGATGCGGTTCGCGATGCGCCCGGCGTAGTCGTTCTGGAAGAAGCCCAGGCTCTGGCGGATCACGTAGCGATGGTTCTGCCAGCGGATGCGGGTGGTGAGGCTGGGCACGATGGCCTGGTTCACCAGCAAGTCGTGCAGCGCGTTGAAGATCGGTCGCGCCACCACGATCACCAGCGCCATCCACAGCAGCTCGCGCCCGTGGCGCTGGAAGAAGTCCGCCGACGGCACTTCCTTCGCCAGGTCCACCACACGGCCGATGAAGCCGAACAGCGACACCTCGATGCCCGCCACCATGAAACCCACTACGACGACGGCGAGGAACACCGGCCACACCTGGCGCAGGTAGAACGCGTAGAAGCGCCCCACCGAGGCCGGCGGCATGCCGTCGACCGGTTCCTTGAACGGATCGATCAGGGATTCGAACCAGCGGAAGATCATGGGGAGCGCACATCATGCGGGGAGATGCCTAGCGTGGGTGCGCGCCCGCCGGTTCGCAAGAGAGGGTGAGTCCTTCCTCGTCCGCACCCCTGCATGCAGCCGCCCTCCAAACGCGCAGCACACCTGTCCCGAAAGCCACCCAACCGCACGTGCGCCCCGGCTGAACGCCAGCCCCGCTTGCACGACCCCGCCGATTGACCACCCGCGACGTCACCCGGATCATGCCGGGCATGCCTACCCTGCTTCGTCGCCTGCCGGCGTTCCCGGCCCTCCTGCTGGCCTTGGCGCTGACCTTCGGCGCCACCCCGGTCTGGGCGCATGCCGACGCGGACACCACGGCCTCCGCCGCCACGCCGGCGCAAACCCTGCAGCAGCTGAGCGATCAGCTCGACACGGCGAAGGCGGCGCTGAAGGATGCGCAGAACGGCAAGGCCGGCAGCACGCCGCTGGCCGACCTGCGCACCAGCGCGATGCAGGTGCAGGACCAGGCGCGTCAGCTGGCCGACAGCCTCGCGCCGCAGATGACGGCGCTGCAGGCGCAGCTCACCGTGCTGGGACCACCGCCGGCCAAGGGCGCACCGCCGGAGGCGCCGGAAGTGGCCGCGCAGCGCCGCCAGCTGGACAAGGCGCAGGCCAGCCTCAACGCGCAGATCGTGCAGGCGAAATCGCTGGGCCTGGATGCCTTGCAACTGGTGGCGCAGATCACCGGCCTGCGCAACGACCAGTTCCAGGCGCGCCTCGCCGCGCGCACGGACACGCCGCTCGGCCATGCGTTCTGGTCCGATCAGGCGCGCTCGCTGCCGAACGACCTCACCCGCTTCCAGCGCCTCGCCGCGCGTTGGTCCGAAGCCTGGGGCGACGCCTGGCAGCCACCGAACCGGCAGCCGCTGCTGCTGTGCCTGGCCGCCGCCGTGCTGCTGCTCGCCGGCGGTCGCTGGACGCTGCAGCGGCTGTGGCAGTTCGTCGCCGCGCGCTGGCTGCCGGACGGCCACCTGCGCCGCAGCGCGATGGCGGCGGTGATGGCGCTGTCCACCACCCTGGTGATCGGGTTGGCCGCAAGGCTGCTGCATCTGGGCCTGGCCTGGAACGACACGCTGGACGCCGACCTCGACGCGATGGCCGCCTCGGCGGTGCACACCGTCAGCTTCGCCGCGCTGATGGCCGGGCTGGGCAGTGCGCTGCTGTCGGCGCGACGCACCTCGTGGCGACTGCTGCCGCTGTCGGACTTCGCCGCGCAACGGCTGCGGCGCTTTCCGTGGCTGCTCGGCGGCGTCGCGCTGCTGACCGGCCTCACCGAGCGGGTCATCCGCAGCATCGGCTCCAGCCTGCCGGCCACGGTGCTGCTGCATGCCTTGCTGGCGCTGCTGATCAGCGCGCTGATCGGCCTGGTGCTGCTGCACCTGCGCCATGCGCGACGCGAGGCCGATGCGACGGGCGACACCCAGGCGCGCCGGCCGTTGTGGGTGGGCCTGCTGAGCTTCGCCGCCGCGCTGGGCGTGGCGTTGTGCTGGCTAGCGGTCTGCACCGGCTTCATCGCGCTGGCCTTCTTCGTCGCGGTGCAGATGTTGTGGACCGGCCTGGTGGCCGCCTGCCTGTACCTGCTGATGCAGCTGGTGCGCGACCTGTTCGAGGTGCTGCTGTCGCCGCACGGCCGCAGCGGCAAGCATCTGCAGGCCGGCTTCGACCTCGCCCCTGGCACGCTGGAGCAGGCTGCCACCGTGCTCACCGGCGTCACCCGCGTGCTGCTGGCGCTGGCCGCGCTGGCGCTGGTGCTGGCGCCGTTCGACGCCGGTCCGACCGAACTGGCGCAGCGCACGCTGCAGCTGTTCAGCGGGCTCAAGCTGGGCCAGCTCAACATCGAGCCCGGCACCGTGCTGGGCGCGGTCGCGGTGTTCGTGCTGGGGCTGGTGGCGCTGCGCATGCTCAAGCGCTGGCTGCGGGACCAGTTGCTGCCCGCCACCGCGATGGACCCGGGCATGCGCGACTCCATCGTCACCCTGCTCGGCTATCTGGGCGGCGTGCTGGTGTTCGCGCTGGCGCTGGCTGCGCTCAACGTGAGCCTGCAGAGCATCGCGTGGATCGCCAGCGCACTATCGGTGGGCATCGGCTTCGGCCTGCAGGCGGTGGTGCAGAACTTCATCTCCGGCCTGATCCTGCTGGTGGAGAGGCCGGTGAAGGTGGGCGACTGGGTGAGCCTGAGCAGCGAGGTCGAGGGCGACATCCGCCGCATCAACGTGCGCGCCACCGAGATCCAGCTGTGGGACCGCTCCACCGTGATCGTGCCGAACTCGCAGCTGATCACCCAGAACGTGCGCAACGTGACCCACGCCAGCGCACAGGGCCGCGTGCGCATCCTGCTGCCGATGCCGCTGGACACCGACGCGGCGCGTGCGCGCCAGCTGATGCAGGACGCGTTGAAGGCGCACCCCGCCACGCTGAGCACGCCGCCGCCCGTGGTGCGGCTGGACAACATCAACGCCAGCTCGATGACCTTCAGCATCACCTCCTACGTGCGCAGCCCGCGCGACGTGACAGCGGTGAAGAGCGACATCCTGTTCGACATCCTGGCCCGCCTGCGCACGGCGAACCTGCCGCTGTCCACGCCGCAGAGCATGGTGGTGCGCACGCTGGGGCCGCTGGGCGAGGACAGCCCCGCCGCGCCATCGCAGGCCGGTTGAGCACGGTGCGCGGGGCAAGCCGATGGCCTGGCACAGCATCGTCCCCGCGCCGCCGCTCGACACCCTGATCGAGACGATCTGGGACTGGGACATGCCGCCCGGTGCGCCCGCCCGCGAACGCATCCTGCCGGTGCCCGGCACCTCGCTGATCGTCAACCTACACGAGGACGAGACCCGCGTCTGGCACAACGACGGCCGCTGCGAGCGCGCCTCCGGCAGCGTGATCGGCGGCCCGTACCTGCGCAGCTGGATCATCGACACCGCCGAGCAGATCCGCGTGATGGGGCTGACGTTCCGTCCCGGTGGCGCACACGCGCTGATCGGTATCGACGTCGGCGAACTGGGCCGGCGCGACGTGGATCTCGACGCGCTGTTCGGCGCTTCCGCGCGCCGGCTGCGCCAACGCCTGCTGGAGACGCCCGAGCCGCTGCGCCGGCTGGCGCTGCTTGAGGGCTGGCTGTGTGGCCTGCGCGCCGAACCGGCACTCGATCCGGTGATCGCCCATGCCGTCGCCGTGCTGGGCCGCGTGCCGCAACTGGTGCGCATCGGTGCGCTGCAACGCGACAGCGGGTGGTCGGCGCACCGCTTCGGCACGCGCTTCCGCCAGCAAGTGGGCATGATGCCCAAGCAGTTCGCCCGGCTGCTGCGCTTCCGTGCCCTGGTGGCGCAGGCGCATCCACATACGGAAGTGCGCTGGAGCGAGCTTGCCGCCGACAGTGGTTACAGCGACCAGGCTCACCTCAACCACGAATTCCGCGCCTTCGCCGGTATCACGCCGGGCGAGTTCATGGCCTGCCGCGGCTCCGGCCCGAACCATCTGCGGCTGGACTGACACGAGCGGAAAAATCTACAAGACCGCCCTCCGCGGCAAGCGTAGGCTGCATCCGCCAACCACCACGGAGCACGCCATGTCGGACGCCATCCACGGCAGCACCCTGATCCCCTGCCTGCGCTACCGCGACGCCCACGCCATGATCGACTGGCTGTGCCGCGCCTTCGGCTTCGAGAAACATGCGGTTTACGACGACGATGCCGGCGGCGTGGCGCACGCCCAGCTCGTGCACGGCCACGGCATGCTGATGCTGGGCAGCGTGCGCGACGACGCGTTCGGCCGGCACATCGCCCAGCCCGACGAGGTCGGTGGCCGCGAAACCCAGTGCACCTATGTGATCGTCACCGACTGCCGGGCCCACTACGAACACGCCAAGGCCGCCGGCGCAGTGATCGTGGACGACTGCGAGGAGAAGGACTACGGCGGCGCCGGCTACAGCTGCCGCGACCCGGAAGGCCACCTGTGGTCGTTCGGCAGCTACGATCCGTGGCGGACTGAGTGAAAGCGGTATCCGCGAGTAAAACGGAATCCGTTCGCCCGGAACCTGGCGCCGAAGGCCCGACGCGGAGAGTGGACATGGACGTCCGCACTTCGAGAGCGAGGAAGTCGAAGGGACTCGTGTTTGCGTGAGGGGGTTGTTTCGACTGCGCGGAACTTCGTTCCGCTACGCTCAACACGAACGGGTTTCGGGACAGCCGTTCGAGGCATCACGAAAACGAAGGCCGGCTTGCGCCGGCCTTCGCGTTCCTGCAGCGGCTGCCGCGCCGGGGTTACGGCGTGCAGGCCTTGCCATGCTCGGCGTGATTGCCCTTGGCCTTGGCGTCGGCCTCGCTCATGTACTCGCCGTGCTTGGTCTTGCCGTACCACTTGTCACCCTGGCAGTGGTAGACCTTGCTGCCCTCGTTGACCCAGACCATGCCCGGGCCGCCGCCCGGCGCCGCGGTGGCGGCCGGCTTGGTCCAGGCCATGGACTTCTTCGGCGCGGCCGCAGGAGCCGCAGCCGGTGCGGCGGCAGCAGCGGGAGCAGCCGCTTCCGCGGCGGCCTCCTTCTTCGACTCATGCTTCGACGCCTTGGCCGGGGCGGCGTCGGCGGCGTACCACTCCTTCACGCCCTTGTGGCCCTTGCAGGAGCCGCGCTTGGTGGCGTTGCTGGTGTAGCTGCCGTCCTTGCACTGGCCGGTGGAACCGGCGGGCGCAGCGGACTGCTGCGCCTGAACGGCCGGCATGGCCAGCAGGCAGCCAAAGGCCAGGGAAAACACGATGGACGCTTTCATCTTCAGACTCCCTCCTGCGCGATGGTGATCTTGGTGCGACCGGCCCTGCCCTCGCCTCAGTATGCCGTGTCGTTCGTCACGCGCCGGCAACGCTTCACGTGGGAAGCGACTGCCAGCACCTGGCGTCCGGGCGCGGAGAAGTCCGCACCGGCCGCGCGACTATGCCGCAAAACCATGTCGATGCGATGCGAAGCCTGCCGCAACGGCAGGCTTCCATCGTGCTCAGGGCTGCGCCGGCGGCTTCAGCGCCGAATGCGGCCGCGCCACCGCGTACATCTGCCAGCTGATCTCCTTCAGCAGGCCCTGGCGGTCCTTGCCGACGGCGTACAGGTCGAAATGCGTGCGATCCGGGATGAAGCGGATGTCGGACTTCGCGTGCAGGCCGTCCAGCACCGCCTTGAGCTTGTGCGCGGCGCCGTCGAGGTAGAACGTGTCGGCGGTGCCCACGTAGAGATGGATCTTGCCATCAAGCTCGGGCTTCAGTTCGGGCCAGTGCTGCTGCAGGCGGTGCGCGATGTCGTAGTGCTCGCGCCAGTAGGCCACCACGGCAGGATCGACGTCGCCGGTGTCGCGGTCGAACATCGGCTCGGGCCGACCGTCCTTGCCCTTGGGCGAGAACACCCAGTCGAACGAGGCCATCTGGCCGCCATAGGGGCCGAGCACGCGTTCCAACTGGGCGAACTGCTGGAAGGTGGCCAGCACCTTGCCCTTGTCGCGCACCAGCGGATAGGCCGTGCCGTCGGGCTTGCGGTAGACGTTGGCGTGCGGCGCATACAGGTCCACGCCGGTGAAGTCGTGGAAGTCGCTGGGGTCGGGCGAGGTGGACCAGGTGCCGCCGAAGATCTTCGGATAGCGCGTCTGCAGCCACAGCGTGGCCCAGCCGCCCGACGAATGGCCTTGCAGGAAGCGGCCGCTGGGCTTCGCATCCATGCGATACGTCTTTTCGAGTTGCGGGATCAGCTCGGTGGTGAGCGCGACGCCCCAAGGACCGTTGTTCACCGAATCGGCGAACTCGGTGGTGCCGGTGGGGCTGGATTGGTCGAGGAACACCCAGATCATCGGCGGCATCTGCTTTTCCGCCGTGGCGCCGTAGACCATCGCGGCACTGCCCGCCAGCGTGTTCGCGTCGCCGCCGTAGCCGTGCGTGTAGTACACCGTGGGGTAGGTCGTCGCGGCCTTGGCGTCGTAGCCTGGCGGCAGCATCACCCAGCCATGCATGTGGATCGGCCGACCCCAGAACGCGCTCAACGCGGGGCTGACGAAGTCGATGGCCTGCGTGTGCTGGTGCGCCTCGTCGAAATGCTTGAGCGAGGTCTCGCTCATGTAGCGCTTCGGGATGTCCCACGCCTTGCGCTCCGGCAATGTATCCGTGAGCGTCAGGTCGGGTATGGCCGCAGTCGGCAGATGCAGCTTCACCACCTTGCTCACCAGGTCGCCGCCGTCGCGGCCGTGGTAGTTGTAGTCGTGGTGCACGTCGAGCACGGCCTGCACGTAGTAGTCGCCCGGCGCCAGCTGCGACCAGCCGGTGGGAAACGCAGTGTGGTCGGCGTCGATGTCGACCGCCTCTCCCGGCACGAGCCGGCTCACCTCGCGCGCGGCCACCGCGGTCTGGGTGGGAAAGAACGGGCTGGTGTCCACCTCCTCCACCTTGCCGTCGCCGCCGTGCTCCTTCGCCGCGGCCACGGCATCCTTCGCGTCGATTGCGAACAGCAGCAGCCGGCCGGACACCGGCTGCGTCCCGGCACTGCCGAGTTGGACATGGAAGAAACGGTGCGCGGGTACGGCTGGCGCGGTGTCGCGCGCGAACGCGGTGGCGGAGAACAGCAGGCCGCAACTGAGCAGCGCGACGACGACGGGACGACTACGCATGGTGATCCCCTTTGGCAAACAACGTGGCTGAAACAATCTCCCTTCTCCCTCCGGGAGACAAATCGGCAGGATTGCCGATTTGCACGGCGAAGCCGCTGCAGGTGAGGTACATGGATGTGCCGAATGAAGGTGCCCGAAGGGCGGATGAGGGTTCGGCGAGCATCAACGCCCCGCTTCGACCGGCCCCTCTCCCCAACCCCTCTCCCGGCGGGAGAGGGGCTCAAAACTCAATCCTGCTTGTCGGCGACCTTCACCGGCACCGGCCGCAGATCCTGGAAATCGAAGCTGAAGTCGGTCATCGGCGAGATGGGCCGAATGCGCATTTCGCGCACGTGGCCGTCGTCGTCCAGCGCGAAGTTGACGAAAGCATCGGCGTTCAGCGAGCGGTCGTCCCAGCGCACGATGAAAGTGTCGTGCTGCCACGGCGTCATCGTGCCGACCAGTTGCTTCGTCTTGCTGAAGCGCAAGCGCAGCTTGCCGCCTTCGCTGCTGACCAGGATGTCGCCGTACCACGGGTCGCGGTAGGTGCCGACGTAGCCGGCGAGCGGCAGCGAAGTCTTGGCGTTCTTGTCGCGCGCGGCCTCGTGCTTGGCCCAGCTGTCGTCGGCGCGCGCCTCGCTCTTCTTCACCGACTTGTCGTAGGCCGCCACCCAGTCGGTCTTGTGCTCGGGGTTCAAATACGCGTCGAGCACGCGGTAGGTGATCGCGTTGAACGCGGCGCCGGACTCCTGGTTGGTCAGCACCACCACGCCCAGGTGCTGGCCCGGCACCAGGGTGAGGCGCGAGACGAAGCCCGGCCAGCCGCCGGTGTGCCACACCAGTTTCTTGCCCATGTAGTCGCTGAGGAACCAGCCCTCGCCGTAGCCGGAGAACTGCGGCACCAGTGGCGCCAGCTCGGGGATCGAGGGTTTGCCGATCGGGATCGGCGTCAGCATCGACCACATCTCGCGATGCGCCTTCTCGGAGAACAGCCGCTTGCCGTCCGGCAACTCGCCGCCGGCCAGCTGCACGTTCATCCATTTGGCGAGGTCGTCGACGCTGGCGTAGATGCCGCCTGCGCCGGGGTCGTTGAGCCAGGCCATCGGCGGCACCGGCTTCACGTCCTTGAAGTCGTAGGGCGCGTGGCCGGTGGCCGCGTCCATGCCGGGCTTCAGATACGTCATGTCGACCAGCGATTCGTCCATGCCCACCGGCTGGAAGATGTGCTGGCGGATGTAGTCGGCGTAGCTCTGGCCGGAGACCTTTTCGATCACCAGCGTGGCCACCGCGAACAGGATGTTGTCGTAGGCGTAGTGGCCGCGGAAGCTGTTCTTGATCGGCACGTCGGCGAGGCGCTTCACCACGTCCGCGGTGGTGTAGCTGGTCGGCGGCCAGTACAAGAGGTCACCCGCGCCGAGGCTGAGGCCGCTGCGATGCGCCAGCAGGTCGCGGATGCGCATCTCGTGGGTCACGTAGGGGTCGGACATTCTGAACCCCGGCAGGTAGTCGACCACCCGGCCGTCCATGTCCAGCTTGCCTTGGTCGGCCAGCATCTGCAGCGCGGCGGCGGTGAACGCCTTGGTGTTGGAGGCGATCGCGAACAACGTGTCCGCATCGACCTTGTCCGGCTTGCCCAGCTCGCGGACGCCGTAGCCCTTGGCCAGCACGACCTTGCCGTCCTTCACGATGGCCACCGCGATGCCAGGCACCTTGAAGGTCTTCAAGGTGTCGGCCATGTAGGCGTCGAAGTCCTGCAACTGGGCCGGCAGTGCCGGCTGCACGGCAGTCGCCGCGGCGGTCGTCGACGGCACCGGCGCCGGTGCGACTTGCGCCGCCGCCGCGGTGGCGAGGGTGAGCAGCGCGCTGCACACGGCAAGGCGCAGGGAAAGCTGACGCTGGAACATCGCGGACTCCGGTGGCATGAACCGCTCCACTATCGCGGCAATTTCGCGACAGGGCCAGCGCTGGAAGTCACGACCGCCATCCGGCAAGCTTCGCCGTCACCCAGAAGCCTGCCGGAGCCCCATGGACGCCCTCCCTCTCTGGATCAGCCAGCACGCCCTGACGCTGTGGGCCGTTGTGCTGGTCCTGGCCCTGTTGGTCGCCGACTTCGGCTGGCGCCGCGCGCGCCGCCGCCGGCTGGCGGCGACCGGCCGGGAGGGCTACCTCGCGTTGCGCCCGGGCACGGCCGCGGTCTTGCTGGCGCTGCTGGCGGCACTGTTCGGCCTGCTGGCCTGGGCGGTGTGGGCGCAAACCGCGCTGGTGCGCTTCGACACGGCGCTGGCGCAGCACCTGCACGATAGTCTCTCGCCGGGAATGCTGCAGGCCATCGACCTCGTCACCCAGCTGGGCGATCCCGTGCTGATCGCGTTGGCCGCCGGCGTGGTCGCCCTGGTGCTGGCGCTGCGCCGGCGCTGGCGGTTGTTCGTGCCCTGGTGCGTCGCGCTGGGCGGCACTGCGGGCAGCTGTCACCTCGTCAAGCAGTTCGTGCAACGGCCGCGTCCGTTCGGCGGCCACCGCTTCATCGCTGAAATCGGCTTCAGCTTCCCCAGCGGCCACGCCGCGGGATCGATGGCGTTCTTCGGCCTGCTCGCCTACCTGCTGCTGCGCCAGTGGCCGCCGTCGCGCCATCGCGACACGGTCGCCGTCGCGGTGGCGCTGGTCACCATCGTCGGCTTCAGCCGGGTGCTGCTGCAGGCGCATTACCTGTCCGACGTGCTGGCCGGCTACGCGTTGGGCGCCTTCTGGCTGGTGATCGGCATCGCGCTGGCCGAGCTGCTGCGGCGGGGCGATCAGGCGCGATAGTTGTCCTGCTCGCGATAGCGCCGCGCATACAGGCCGAAAGCCAGCGCGGCGAGCAACGCGAACGCCGCGAAAAAGAACATCTGGAACGCCACCAGGCCCAGGCCGGTGCCGGCGATCGCACCGGTCACCGCCTCGTTGCGCACCGCCGCGTTGGCCAAGAGCACCCAGAGATTGCCTACTGTCGTGGTGAGGTTCCAGAAGCTCATCACCACGCCCTTCATCGAGGCCGGCGCCTGGCTGTAGGCGAACTCCAGCCCGGTCGCCGAGACCAGCACCTCGCCCAGGGTGAGCAGCGCATACGGCAGCACCTGCCAGAAGATCGACAGCGGCGCGCCGCCGTCGAGCAGCAGCTGCAAACCGCCCACCACGATCCAGGCCAGGCCGCTGAACGCGATGCCCGCAGTCATCCGGCGCAGCGCGGTCGGTTCCCAGCCGCGGCGACGCAGCAGCGGGTACAGCACCAGGTTGTTGAACGGGATCAGCAGCATCACCAGCAGCGGATTCAGCGCCTGCATCTGCGCCGACTGGAACCACGCCGGCATCGTCATCTCGTTGCCCTGCAGCACCCAGGTCGAAGCCTTCTGGTCGAACAGCGAGAAGAACGGTGTGGTGAGCGCGAAGATCACCAGCACGCGCAGCACGTTGCGCGCGCCGTCCACCGCGGCATCCGGATGCGTGCCGCGGGCACGCTCCATCTGCAGCCAGGCGCCGCCGCCCACGCCGCCGATCAGCGCCACCAGCGCGAGGCAGGCGACGATCACGAAGCCGAGCTGGGGCAGCAGCGCGAACGCGGCACCGGCTGCCGCCACGCCGGCCACCGCCACCCACAAACCCGGTCGCGCCTGCCCCGGCGCCTGCGCCAGCAGGGCGGTGCGGATCACCCGCGAGAACGCGTGCGGGTCGGGCGGCGCCGGCGGCAGCATCACGTACTGCTTGCGCCCGGACCAGAACACCACGGTGGCCACGAACATCAGCGCGCCGGGGATACCGAACGCCACCGCGGCGCCGAACTGGCGCAGGAAGATGGGCATCAGCAGCGAGGCGAAGAACGAGCCGAAGTTGATGATCCAGTAGAACGCGTCGAACACCACTTTCGCGAGGTGCTTGTTCGACTGGTCGAACTGGTCGCCCACGAACGAAGCCACCAGCGGCTTGATGCCGCCCGCGCCCAGCGCGATCAATCCCAGGCCGATGAAGAAGCCGGTACGGTGGTGCTCGAAGATCGCGAGGCAGGCATGGCCCAGGCAGTACACCAGGCTCATCCACAGCACGGTCGAGTACTTGCCGAAGAAACGGTCGGCCAGCCAGCCGCCCAGCAGCGGGAAGAAGTACACGCCGATCACGAAGCTGTGGAACACGTCCTTCGCCGTGCCGGGCCGTTCCGACTCGGGCAGGTACAGCAGCAGGCTGGTGATCAGGAACGGTGTGAGGATGTTGCGCATCCCGTAGAACGAGAAACGCTCGCAGCCCTCGTTGCCGATGATGTACGGGATCTGCCGCGGCAAGCGCGCGCGGTCGCTGGCGATGTTCAAGCTTCGGCTCCTGGCGGATCGGGGGCACCTCTCGCGCCGCGACCGGATCACCGAGTGTGCGCAATTTCTTGCGCACAGGGAAGCCGGGCCGCGAAAAGCCGATGCTAGACTCGCCTACCGCCCGCCACCGGTCATCGCATGCGTTCCTGGAAACCGCTGCTCGTGCTCGCGATCGTCGTGGTCGCACTGTGGTGGAGCCGGCAGGCGCACACACCGGCCCCGGTTCCCCCGGCAAGCGCGCCCGCTGTCACGGCGAACGACGGCAATGGCGCCACGCTGCCGGCCTTCCTGCCGCCCGAGGCGCAGGACACGCTGGTGCTGATCGCCCGGGGCGGCCCGTTCCCGCACCGTCAGGACGGCGTGGTGTTCGGCAACTACGAAGGCCTGCTGCCGAAGCAGCCGCGCGGCTACTACCACGAGTACACGGTGGACACGCCCGGTGCGCACAACCGCGGCACGCGACGCATCATCACCGGCGGGATACCGCCCGAGGTGTACTACTACACCGACGACCACTACCGCAGCTTCCGCCAGTTCGCGGTGCCTCGATGAACGCGCTGCCGCTCGATCCCGACCTCACCCGCCCCAGCCAAAACGGCGTGTACTTCGTGGGCGATGCCGATCTCGCGCGGCTGGCCGCGAACGCCACGCGCGATGAGCTGGCCGTGTGCCGCACCGACCTCGCCGGCTGCCGCGACAAGGCCGCACTGCTGCAGCGCCTCGCCGCGTCGCTGGCACTGCCCGCCGATTTCGGCCACAACTGGGACGCGCTGGCCGACTGCCTGCGCGACCTCGGCTGGCTGCCCGCCTGGGGCCACGTGCTGCTGTTCGAACACACCGGGGAACTGCAGCGCGACGCCGATCGCGACTACGACGTGCTGCTCGGCATCCTCGACGATGCCGCCACCTTCGCGCAGGAAACGGACCGCCCGTTCTTCGCCTTCCTTGCGCTGCCGGCGGACATGCCCGCCGCCATCCCTGCCACGCACTAATGCAAACCGGAACGCCATGGCCCATCACGAATTCGAACTGTACGGCGACCACGTCGAGCTGAACCTGCTGCTGAAACTGGTCGGCCTGTGCGACAGCGGCGGCGCCGGCAAGCACCTCGTGGCCAGCGGCGTGGTACGCGTGGATGGCGCCGTCGAACTGCGCAAAACCTGCAAGATCCACGCAGGTCAGGTGGTGAGCATGGGCGACGAGGAGATCCACGTGCTGGCCGACCCGAACTGACTGGTTTGCCGGGCTAGCCGGGTAGAACGTCCAACCGCCGCTGCAACGCGGCGCGGTCGGGCAGCCGCAGTCCGAACTCCTGCTCCAGCACCCGGCACACCTCCGCGCTGTCGCCCAGCGTGCGCCGCTCCGGCTCCGCGCCGGGCCGGCGCACGGTGAACTCGCGGTCGCGCAGGGTCAGCCGGCGGTCGCGCAGGGTGCGCGCCGCGATCAGGTGCTGCACGAAATTCGACTCCGGGTACGTGGACACGTAGTGGTTCGCCACCACGTAGTCGATGGTTTCGCGCGGCTCAAGGTCGAAGCGGTACAGCGTCAGCCAGTCGCCGCGCACGCAGGCCTGCATGCGCCATTCGCCACCCCGTTCCAGCAGCCGGAACGGCTCCAGTTCCGTGGCCTGCGCCACGCCGGGTTCCAGCCGCAGCGCGCCGGCCAGGTTCATGCTGCCGAAGCCCACGTCGGTCAGCCAGCTGTCGCCGTCGACTTCCACCTGAAGCAGCATGTGGGTCTGCGCGGTGACCGCGTCCTCCGGCTGGTTCCACAGCACGCGCGCGATCAGGCCGTGCACCGTGTACCCGATCGCGCGCAGCGCGGCGGCGAACAGCAGGTTCTGTTCGAAGCAGTAGCCGCCACGGCCTTCGTGCAGCAGTTTGCGTTCCAGCGCAGCGGGCTCCAGCCGCACCGGCACGCCGCACAGCGGGTTGAGGTTCTCGAACGGGATCGCCGCCGCATGCGCCACCGCCAGCGCGCGCAACGTCGGCAGGTCGGGCGCCGGCGCGTCGCGGTAATCGATGCGTTGCAAGTAGGCAGCCAGGTCGATCGCGTCGGACATGCGGGGACTCCAGTGAAGGCGGCACGGTAGCATCGGGCGCGGCGCGCAGGTAACCGGCCCGCCCCTGCCGGCGAATAGCGTATCGAAGCATCCTCGCGAGGTCCGCCATGTCCACTTGCCGCCATCCCCTCCGTACCCTGGGCGCCACGCTCGCCCTGGGCCTGCTCGGCGCCTGCACGCTGCCGCCCGCGGCCGCCGCGAAGCTGCCGCCACCGGCCGTGGACGCACCACGCGCCGCCGCCCACGGCGAGCAGGTCGCGGTGTTCGCCGGCGGCTGCTTCTGGGGCGTGCAGGAGGTGTTCGAGCACGTCAAGGGCGTGCGCAAGACCTGGGCCGGCTACAGCGGCGGCAACGCCGCCACCGCGCATTACGACTTGGTCAGCGAAGGCGACACCGGGCATGCCGAATCGGTGAAGGTGCTGTTCGATCCGAGCCAGGTCAGCTACGGCCAGTTGCTGCAGGTGTTCTTCTCGGTCGCCACCAACCCCACCGAGCTCAATCGGCAGGGGCCGGACAGCGGCACGCAATACCGCTCGGTGATCTTCTACGCCGGCCCCGAGCAGCAGCGCATCGCCGCTGGCTACCTTGCCCAGCTCGGCAAGGCCGGGATCTACGCCGCGCCCATCGTCACCCAACTGGTGCCGCTGAAGGCCTTCTACCCGGCGGAAAGCTGGCACCAGGACTACGCCAGCCACCACCCCGACGACCTCTACATCGCGATCAACGACACGCCCAAGGTCGCCAACCTGCGGCAGTGGTTCCCGGCGCTGTACATGAGGTAGGCCTACGGCTTGGGCGGCACCAGGCTCAGGCGCGCCGGCGTCGGACGCGGGTTCATCAGGCGCTCGAGCGCGGCGGCCGGCAGCGGGTACGAATACAGGTAACCCTGCCCCTCGTCGCAGCCGGCCTTCAGCAGGAACTGGTGCTGGGCCTCTTGCTCGATGCCCTCGGCGATGGTGCCCAGGCCCAGGCTGCGCGCCATCGCCAGCATCGCCTCGACGATCGCCACGTCGTTGACGCCCTTCGGCAACCCGGTGATGAACGAACGGTCGATCTTCAACCAGGTCACGGCAGGCAGCTTGAGATAGGCCATCGAGGAATAGCCGGTGCCGAAGTCGTCGATCGCCACCTCGATGCCCAGGTCGTGCAGCGCGCGCATGGTGCGCTCGGTGTCGTCGCCCAGCCCCAGCATGGCGCCCTCGGTGATCTCCAGCACCAGCCGCTGCGGGGCGACCTGGTGTTCGCGCAGCGACCGGCCCAGTCCGTCGACGAAGGCGGGATGGGCCAGCCAGCGCGCGGACACGTTCACCGCCACCCGGATCTGCGGCATGCCGGCGCGGTCCCAGTCGCGAATCTGCCGGCAGGCGGTGCGCATCACCCATTCGTCGATGCGGCGGATCAGGCCGAGGCTCTCGGCCACCGCGACGAACTCGCCCGGCGGCAATTCGCCGCGCTCCGGGTGTTCCCAGCGCAGCAGCGCCTCCACCCCCACGATGCGGCCGCTGCGCAGGTCCATGCTGGGCTGGTAGCGCAGGCTGAATTCCTCGTTCGCCAGCGCGCGCCGCAACTCGGACACCAGTTGCAGGCGCTGACGCGCATCGGCCTGCATGATCGGCGTGTAGAACCGCAGCGTGTTGCGCTCGGTGCTCTTGGCCACGTACATCGCGGCATCGGCATTGGCGATCAGCGTGGTCGCGTCGCCGCCGTCCAGCGGGTAGCCGGCGATGCCGATGCTGGCGCTCAGCACGATCTCGCAGTCGTCCACCACCATCGGCTCGGCCAGGCAGGCGAGCAGGCGCTCGGCCACCACGCCGGCGTCCTCGCGCAATTCGAGCCGGTCCAGCAGCACGGTGAACTCGTCACCGCCGATGCGACCGGCCACATCCCGTTCGGAGAGCTGCCGCCCGATCCGCTCGGCGACCTTCTGCAACACGCGGTCGCCCAACGCATGGCTGTAGCTGTCGTTGACGATCTTGAACGCGTCCAGGTCGATGAACAGCACCGCGATCGCGGTGCGCGTGCGCGACGCGGCGGCGATCGCGGCGCTGGCCTGCCGCTCGAACGCAACGCGGTTGGCCAGCCCGGTCAGCGGATCGTGCGTGGCCATGTACTCCAGCCGCTGCCGCTGCGCCTTGGCCACATGGATGTTGCTGAATACGGCCACGTAATGCAGCACGTGGTGCTGCACGTCGCGGATCGCGCTGATGCTCAACTGCTCGGGGTAGCTGCTGCCGTCCTGGCGCCGGCTCTGCACCTCGCCATTCCAGTGGCGGCCGCCCGCCAGCCCGCTCCAGACGGACTCCGGCAGGGGTTCGCCATCGGGCATGCGACGGGTCTCGTCGAAGCGCCGCCCCAGCAAGGCCTGCGCGTCGAAGCCGGTGATTTCGGCATGGGCGGCATTGACCGAGACCACCCGGCGTTCGGCATCGGCGATGATCACGCCCTCGGCGATGCCGGCCAGCGCCTCGGCGGCCACCCGGCGCTCGCGTTCCATCGTCACGCGCTCGGAAATGTCGCGGATGATCGCCTGCCGCACCTGACGGCCGCTCCAGGTGACCAGGCTGCTCTCGATCTCCACCGGGCGCTGCTTGCCGTCGTCGGTCAGCAGCATGCCGATCGTGCCCCGCTTGGCCTGCGGCTGCAGCCCGCCGGCGAAGATCGTGTCGAACGGGCGCCCTTCCAGCAGGCCCCTGGTGCAACCGATCCAGGCCTTGGCCGTGTGATTCGCCTCGAGGATGCGGCCGCGGCTTTCGTCGATCATCAGGATCGCGTCGTTCGCGCTGTCGAACAGCAGGCGATAGCGCTCCTCGCTGCTGCGTATGCCTTGCAGGATGCGGCGCGCCATGCGCAACCACAGCAGCGAGGCGAGCACGGCCGCCGCGAGCACGGTCAGGAACAGCACGGTGCCGATCCAGGCCGCGCCGTCGGCGATCTGCGACGAGAACAGGTTGCTGCGCGGTTCGATGAACCGATTGGACTTCGCGATGCGTTCGCGTGCGGCCGCCGCCATGGCGGGCGTGATGCTGCCGTCGGCGTGGGCCCGCTGCAATTCGTCGGCGATGCGGTCCAGCCCGTCGATGGTGGCATCGGTGGAATACCACGCCGCGATGGCCTGGTTCATGTAAGGCGCCGAGGAGAAGTAATGCAGCATGAAAATCATGCCGTCGATCGCTTCCGGTATCACGTGTGCATCGCGGAACGACTGCCGAACCCTCGCATGATCGAAATGGCCGCTGGCGATCGCGTCGCGGGCCCAGCGGTCCGCGGCGAGCACCGCCATGTTCTTCCGGTAGTCGGCCAGCAGGTCGGCGCGACCGCTCTGGGCGTAGCTCTCGAGGTCGATCACCGCCTGCTTCTGCGCCTTGGACCAGACACTCTCGCCGTTGAGGAAACCGGCGAGAGTGACCTGGATCTGCAGGGCTCCCCAAGTCAGGGCGAGGACCAAGCCGACCACCAACGACAGCGCCACCGCCAGCGGTAGCAGGTGCTGCGACAATGATCTTCGCTGGTTGGAAGTCATGCTCTGCATCGTGCCGATTCTAAAGCAACAAGCGCGCCATGTTGCCGGCGCGCCCCCTGTCAAAGGCCCTTGGAATCAGGCTGCGGCCCCTGCCCGCACATCCAGCCTGCCCTGCCTCTCGATGCAATGATCCAAGGTGATGCACATGCTCGTGTAACTGCGGCGCACGCATTCGCCCAGATGACGGACCTGGTCTGCCCCCGGCGTCGTGCCGACCAGGGCGCAGACGATCTCCAGCGCCTCCCAAGGATGAGTATCGTCATAGGCCGCGTGAAGTTGAAGCCAACGCAAGCTCCTGGCGCGCCCCTCCTTCGGCAGGCTTTCCGCGTAGGCGGTGCTTTCAAAGATCCGCTGCGACCATTCGCCGGTGGCTCCCTCCACGGCGTAATTGGTGGCCACGATGCCTGCCGCCAGGTCGCCGCTGCGGCTCGCCTCCTCGCACCACGCGGCCAGCGCCTGACTGCCCACCGGCGGCCGCCCCGTCGTCACCTCCTCCTCCGGCACCCCGGCCCCCTCGGCCCAGTTCAGCCAGTACTCGGCGTGGTTCTGCTCGACGCGGATGTTGCGCACCAGCCAGCGCCGGGCGAGGTTGTCGCCCGGGCTGCGGCCGTAGCGGGTCTTCAACAGGTTGTGGGCCATGTAGGCCGGGAAGCGCTCGATCACCGGCCACACGCCCACCATGAAGTTGCGCGTGGACGCCGGGTCGAGGCGGGCCTCGCTCATCCGCGCCCACACTTCATGGCCGAGGATGCCCTGCTTCGCCTGCTCGCAATCGGCCACCATGTCCTGTGCCCACTGCGGGTAGCTGCCCAGTTCGGTGAGCGGACCGGTACGTTCAAAACGGGTATGCATGTGATTCTCCACTGTCGGTTGTGATGCCCGGCGGGGTACTGCCGTCCGACGGCCGACTCGGGGGCCGGGCGCCCGCAAACCGGCCGTGCCCCGTCGCCATGCCGGCGACGGATGTCCTCGTGTGCTGAAGCCCGATTGTCACGCGGCCCGAGGGATGCTGCCGCCCTCATGCCGCGGATGCTGCATGTGCCGGGCGACGGCCTCCGGACCGGTCGCGAGCCTGCGCCGATTAAGCTGCGGTACGGAAAGCCGCCAGCCCTTGGCGCACAAGGCCTGCCATGGAAACAGCCGATCCCCGGCAAGCACGCGGCGCTGAACCGATGCGCAACCCGCCACGGAAGGTCCGTCGCCAGCACGACCGCTCCTGCGTTATTGATGCACACACAGCCACCGGGAGGTCGCCATGCACAACCGCATCACCACGAACAGCTTTTCACTGCGCCAGCAATGGCTGGTGCGCGGCGCGGCAGCCCTGCTCGCTGCGGCCGCGCTCGCCGCCGTGCCGGGCCGCGCGCATGCCGGCGTGTTCGTCTCGGTGAACATCGCACCGCCCGCGCTGCCGGTCTACGTGCAGCCGGCGATCCCCGGCCCGGGCTACATCTGGACACCGGGCTACTGGGCCTGGGACGGCTACGAGTACTACTGGGTGCCGGGCACCTGGGTGCTGGCGCCGTTCGTCGGCGCGCTGTGGACTCCGGGCTACTGGGGCTGGAGCGGCGGGGTCTACCTCTTCCATGCCGGCTACTGGGGTCGCCACGTGGGCTTCTACGGCGGCATCGACTACGGCTACGGCTATGGCGGCCGCGGCTATGACGGCGGCTACTGGCGCGGCAACGGCTTCTACTACAACCGCACGGTGAACCACGTCACCAACAACATCACCAACGTCTACAACAGGACGGTGATCAACAACACCACGATCGTCAACCGCACCAGCTACAACGGCGGCCCGCGCGGCATCGCGGCACGCGCCACCCCGCAGCAGCTGGCCTGGAGCCGCGAGCCGCACACCGCACCGGTGGCGGCACAGCTGCAGCAGCGCGCCATGGCCAGCCGCATGCCGTCGCTGCGCGCCTCGCAGAACCACGGCCAGCCACCGATCGCGGCTACGCCGCGGGCGGGCGTGTTCAATGGGCGCGGCGTGGCGCCGGCGGCGGTCCGTGAAACTCGGCTTGCGCCGCAAACTGCCGGCAACCCGCAACGCGGCAACGCGCTGCGTTCGGCCAGCTTCGCGCCGCATGGCAATGCGGCGATGCGGTCCGATGCAGCGATGCGACCGGCCAGCGAAAACCGCTACAACCCGGCGTCCCCGAACCGCGAGCAGGCGAGGCCGAATGCCTACGGGGCGCAGCCCAACCGTACATCGGCCCGTTACCAGCCGACGGACAACGGTGGGCGCGGCATGCCGTACCGGCCGCAGGGCGCGCCGTCGCAGGCTTATCGTCCGGAACCGCATTACGCGCAGCCTGCCTATCGACCGGCCCAGCAGCACTACGCGCAGCCCGCGTATCGACAGGCCGAGGCCCGCCCCGCCCAGTACGGACATACGGCGGCCCCGCAAGGCCGGGCCGCACCGGCCGCGCATCAGGATCGGCGCGACGACAAGCGGCACTGATTCGTCACGGCATGCGCAAAGCGAACAGGCCCACCGCATGGTGGGCCTGTTCGTTCGTGTAGGCCATGCGTTGCCTTGCCGGATCGGGCCGAGCCACGCAAGATGCCCCGTCAACCTGCCCGTGCCGACGTGGTGCGCACCATCGCGTGTCGACCGGGCGCATGTCACGGGGAACCTGCATGTCCGCACGCCATCCGACTTCCGTCCTGCGCCGCGCCCACCCGTGGCTGCTCCTGCTCGCGCTGGGCTTCACCGCCGCGGCGCCGGCGCAGACCACCGAGCACGCACGCCTGCAGCGCGAGGCGCAGGCCGTCACCATCACCCGCGACGACTGGGGCATCGCCCACGTGCACGGCAAGACCGACGCCGACGCGGTGTTCGGCATGGCCTACGCCCAGGCCGAAGACGACTTCAATCGCGTGGAGACGAACTACCTCACCGCGCTGGGCTGGACGGCGCAGGCCGAGGGCGAAACCGCGATCTGGCAGGACCTGCGCCAGCAGTTGTGGGTCGATCCGGTCAAGCTGAAGAAGCTCTACGCGCAAAGCCCCGACTGGCTGCGCAAACTGATGGACGCCTGGGCCGACGGCCTCAACTGGTACCTCGCCACGCACCCGGACGTGCACCCGAAAGTGATCGCGCGTTTCGAGCCGTGGATGGCGCTCTCCTTCACCGAGGGCAGCATCGGCGGCGACATCGAGCGCGTCTCGTTGAAGGATCTCGCCGCGTTCTACGGCGACGCGCATCCCGCGCTGGCCACAGTCAACCCGCCCAGCTGGGCCGAACCCACCGGTTCCAACGGCATCGCGATCGCGCCGAAGCTCACCACCGACGGCCACGCGCTGCTCTTGATCAACCCGCACACCTCGTTCTACTTCCGCTCCGAGCTGCAGATGACGAGCGACGAGGGGCTGGATGCCTACGGCGCGGTGACCTGGGGCCAGTTCTTCGTCTACCAGGGCTTCAACCGGCACATCGGCTGGATGCACACCTCCACCGGTCTCGACGCGGTGGACGAATTCGCCGAGACCATCGAACACAAGGACGGCAAGCCGTACTACCGCTACGGCAAGGCACTGCGTCCCGTGACCGATCGCGAGATCGCGGTGCGCTACCGCGCAGCCGATGGCACGTCGAAGACGCGCCGCTTCACCGCGTACTTCACCCACCACGGCCCCATCGTGAAGCGCGAGAACGGCAAGTGGATCGCCGAGGCGCTGATGGACAAACCCATCGCCGCGCTGGAACAGAGCTGGCTGCGCACCAAGGCGCACGACTACGCCAGCTACATGCAGGTGGCCGAACTCAAGGCCAACTCCTCCAACAACACATTGTTCGCCGACGACAAGGGCGAGATCGCGTTCCTGATGCCGCAGTTCGTGCCGAAACGCGACAACCGCTTCGACTACACGAAACCCGTGGACGGCAGCGACCCGGCCACCGACTGGCAGGGCCTCACGCCCTTGAACGAACTGCCGCAGGCGGTGAACCCGCCGAACGGCTGGGCGATGAACACCAACGACTGGCCGTATTCCGCCGCCGGCAAGTACAGCCCGAAGCAGGCCGACTTCCCGCGCTACATGGACACCTTCGGCGAGAACCCGCGCGGCCTCCACGCCACGCGGATGCTCACCGATGCACGTGGCTTCTCGATGCCGAAACTGATCACCACCGCGTTCGACTCGTACCTGCCCGAGTTCGCGAAGCTCATCCCCCTCCTCGCGCAGGACTACGACGCCCTGCCCGCCCACGATCCGTTGAAGGCGAAGCTGGCCGGCCCGGTGGAACTGCTGCGGCACTGGGACTGCCGCTGGGGCATCGCCTCCATGCCTACTTCGCTGGCGGTGTTCTGGGGCGACACGCTGTGGGACGAAAGCGTGCCCAAGGCGAAGGCCGCGGGCGTCTCGCCCTACGATTACATCGTCCGCGCGAACGGTGCGCAGGAACGCCTGCGCGCGCTGGACGAAGCGGTGGATCGCCTGCAACAGGATTTCGGCAGCTGGGGCGTGGCCTGGGGCGAGATCAACCGCTTCCAGCGCCTCGACGACGCGATCAAGCCGCACTTCGACGATGCGAAGCCCAGCATGCCGGTGCCGTTCGTCTCCTCGCGCTGGGGTTCGCTGGCCTCGTTCGGCGCGCACCGCTGGCCCGGCACCAAGCGCTACTACGGTTCCAGCGGCAACAGCTTCGTGGCGGTGGTGGAGTTCGGCCCGCGAGTGAGTGCACGCGCCGTCACCGCCGGCGGCGAAAGCGGCCATCCCGGTTCACCGCATTTCGCCGACGAGGCCGAACGCTACGCCAGCGGCAACCTGCGCACGGTGTATTTCTGGCCCGACCAGCTCAAGGGGCACACCGAGCGCACGTACCACCCCGGCCAATGAACGAGCGAGCCCGCTGATCCACCCGGTGCCGTCGCCGACCTTTGGCGAACGCGCGCCCTGATGCGGTGACTTGCGGCATTGCGAAGGCGGCCCGGGTCCGGGCCGCCTTCGACGATCATCTGCACGTGTCGTGGCAGGCCATCCATGGTCCGCGCAACGACCTCGATACTTTCGGAGGTGTCGCTACTGCTGCGGGTTCGCCCCGCTTCCGGCGGTCGAGGCCGACGGCGGCGCGGCGCTGGTCGCCGCGGGCTCGGGAGCGGTGGCCGGCGTCGCTGGCGGTGGCGTGGCCGGTGGTGTCGCCGCCGGTGCCTGTGCGCTCGCCGCGTGATCGGGAGCCTCGGACGAGGGTGTCATCTCGCCGCTCTTGCCGCACGCCGACAATGCCAGCGCAGCTGCAACCAGCAGCCCTGCCGTGACTAAACCTTTCATATGTGAGGTCTCCGTTGCGGGGGTTGGGTGCGAGCGCGGCGCTGTTGCAGCCTCATGCTCCACTTCCACGGCGAAACCGAGATGCCGCGCTCGCACAGGGACCCTACCGGGGCATTTGTCGATATTCCGGAGTCATTGCATGAAGGCGCGTTTAACATCGCCACGACACGGAAAGCCGCGGATTCCGGCAACAGCCGGGCAATATCCCGATGCGTCGGAAGCTCGCTGAGACGCGGGATCGCTCTCGTCGCCAAACCGCGCACGCATCAATCGACGTGCATGCCTGCAGGCGTCCCGTCCGACCAGTTCGGGGCCGCGACCAGGAACACGAGTATTGACGGCAACCCCTTCGCTTGCGGTTGTTCCGAGGGAGCGATGAACCAGTAGGGACTGGACATGACCGGCGAGCCCGCTGCGCCGGAACCCCAATCCTTGCCGTCCTTGACGTGGGTGTAGAACATCAGATGGGGCATGTCGTGGTCCCCTTCGTCGGTCAGATAGGACGACTTCGACATCATGTAATCCATCGCGCCGCTTTCGATGTCCGGCAGTTGCCTGTTCCCGAACGCCGCCTTGAGCGCCGACACGGTCTCCGCCCTGGAACGACCCGCCAACACCATCCTGGCGCGCAGATAGACGACGGGCACGACCGAACGTGCCGCCTGGGGGTTCAGGCAATCGGCGGCCCGCACCTTCGGGTTCCAGAATTCGGGCCAGTCGAACGGCCCCAGCCAGCTTCTGCCCACGAAGCAGACAAAACCGTTCCTGCCTGCGACCGCTGTCTCGTAACCCTTGCGTCCCAGGACCAGAACCGTCGCATCGCGGGAAATGGATTCCGGCGCCGCACTGCGCGCCAAGGCGATCTCCGCGCCCCGGTCCGCCATGAGGTACTGGTCGACCGGAGCCATCTTCGGATAGCGGGCCGCGGCATCCTGCGCGAACACCAGGTGTGCCGTGCCAAGTCCGACCAGCCATGCGAAGCACTGGATCGCGGTTGCGCCGATCCTGTTCCCACGCATGGTCGCTTCCACGGAATCGGCTTTTGAATGCAGCGTCGCGCGCATCGTCTGTTCCCCGGACAAGGCCGGCCCACCCGGCCTTTGCGGAAACGACGAATGGCGTCGTCGGAAATCGACAGGGCACCGGGGATTTTTCAGCGGCTGTCGCGCGGGACGCCACCCGGGGATGCCACCGTGGACTCAAACCGACGCGGCGATCCGCCCCACTTCGGCCAGCACGGCGCTGCGCCCAGCCGCGTCCGCCGTCGAGCCTGCCAGGTAGGCCGTCACCAGCAGCGGCTTGCGTTGCGGCGGCCAGAAGATCGCGACATCGTTGGTTTCATCGTGGGCGCCGCTGCCGGTCTTGTCGCCCGCCTGCCAGCCGGAGGGCATGCCGGCACGCAGCTTGTCGAGGCCGGTGCTGGCGGCGCGCATCCACGCCGCCAGCCGCTCGCGCGAAGCCACGGACAGCACGTCGCCGAGCAGCAGGGCGCGCAGGTCGCCGAGCATGGCATCCGGCGTGCTGGTGTCGCGCAGGTCGCCCGGTGCGCCGACATTGAGCTCGGGTTCGTAGCGGTCCAGCCGGGTGAGGGGATCGCCCAGCTTGCGCGCGAACGCCGTCACCGCGGATGGCCCACCCAGGCTGCGCAGCAGCAGGTTGTCCGCCGTGTTGTCGCTCACCGTGATCGCCGCCTCGCACAGTTCGGCCACGCTCATGCCCGGCGCACCCACGTGCTTGCTGGTCACCGGTGCCCAGGACAACACCACGTCGCGCCCGAACACCACGCGCCGGTCCAGCCGTTCGACGCCGCGGTCCACCCGCGCCAGCACCGCACCCACCGTCAGCAGCTTGTGCGTGCTGCACATCAGGAAGCGTTCGTCCGCGCGATGGCCGTGGCGACGACCGTTGCCGGTGTCGAGGATGGCCACGCCCAGGCGCCCGCCATGGCGCCGCTCCAGCGCGGCCAGCCGGGCTTCGACATCCGGCTCGCGCCCGGCGCGCGCGAACGCGGGGCCAAGGGCGAGCGCCGAGGCGCCCAGCAAGGTGGTTTTCAGCAGGGTACGTCGATCCATGGGGGTTCCTTGACGGGTGCACGGGAAACGCAACGAGCCGCCACTCTGGATGCATGCCCGGACTTTTCCGGGCGGTGCATGTGGCAAGGTCGAGGCAGCTCACCGGATCAGCAGCGCGTGCGGAAGATCGCCACGCGGCCGGGCGTCGACGCATCCTCGCCGGCCAGCCATGGCTCGGCAGCCAGCACGCCCGTGCACGGTCCGAAACCGCACACGCGGAAAGCGCGGCGCAACGCCTCGTGCCGCAACGCGTCCAGCACGCGACGCAGGACCGAGCCGGTGAACGGCGTGTAGAGGTAGAACACGCTGCCGACGGCGAAGTCCGTTGCACGCGCATCGCCTTGCACGAATTGCGCATTCGCCAGTTGCAGCGCTTGCGCGCAGGCGCGCGCAACCGCCACGTAGGCCGGCTCGATCTCGATGCCGATGCCGCGCGCCGGCGTGCGGATCGCGGTGAGCAGCGGCACATGGCCGAGACCCGAACCCAGGTCGACCAGCACGTCGTCGGCATCCAGCGCAAGACGATCGAGCAGGTCGAACACATGCCGCGCCGGCGTGGGCTGGTAGAACACCATCTCCGGCGCCAGCGCGGCCGCTTCCCCCGGTTCGCCGAACGGCAACACGCCGGCGACCAGTTCGTCGCGCCAATCGTAGGCGTCGCCGGCGCGGCATGCCTCGTCATCGTCGGCAAGCCCGAGCGCATCGCGGCCCCCGCCCCGCCGGATCGCCGCGCGGATGGCTTCGAACTGCAGCGCGTTGGCCGCCTCCAGCCGCTGCCGGATCGCCCGGGCACGCCGAGCGAGCGCCCCCTCGTCCTCGGCAGGCGCGAGCGCATCCAGACGATCGAGCGCCTCGATGCGCTCACGCAGGCGATCCGGGGCATCCAGCGAACGCTCGTGTTCCAGCGTTTCGACCAAGGCAAGCAAGGCGTCGCCCATCACGCGCACGGTCTCCGGCTCGCATCGCCGAGACGGAAGAGTCGGCCACCCATCCACCTCATGTCGCCGCCATGGCCGCCAGCTTGGCGACGGTGTTGAGGTTGCGCGCCGTGCCGGCCTTGGCCGCGGGAATGCGCAGTCGCGAATCGGCCATGCCTTCGCCGTAGTGCACGTAGATCTCGCGCCGGCCCAGCGCCATCGCCTCCTGTCTGCGACCACTGGCGTGTTCCAGCGCGTCGGCCGGCGGCGGGCTGTCCAGGAAGATCGCCACCACGCGATTGCCCGGCGCGTCGGGAAACGGATTGGCCGCCAGCACCTCGGCCATCTCGGCCGCCGTGCGCACCAGCACGCCCACTGGCTTGCCGGCATACGCCGCCAGCCGCGCCTCCAGTGCCGCCGCCACCTTGTATTCCGGCAACGCGCTGCGGAACACCACGTTGCCGCTGGCGATGTAGGTGCGCACGTCCGCGAAGCCCGCCTGCTCGCACATCGCGCGCAACTCGGCCATCGGCAGCTTGCCGGTGCCGCCCACGTTCACCGCGCGCAACAGGGCGATCTGGGTTTGCATGTGGAATCTCCGTGGTCGGGGACTGGAGTCGTCGCGTGGCGCGCGCCATCGTTCATGCCTTGAGCAGGCCCAGTTTCACCAGGCTCTCGGCCGTGGCGACCACGGCATCCCGGTTCGGGCGCGGCGACCAGCCGAGCACGCGTTGCGCCTTGGCACTGGTCGCATTCTTGCGCTTGCCGAGTTCCGGAAGGATCTGCTTCACCGACGGATCGCGCAACGCCGCAAGCCGCACCAGCCAGTTCGGCAGCCGCAGCGTGGGCACCTTGCGCGCCGCGCTGCCCATGCGCTCTTTCAGCGTGACGGCGATGTCGCGGATCGACATGAAGTCGCCGGCCACGGCGAGGAAGCGCTCGCCCTTGGCGGCCGGATCGCTCATCGCGCGCAGGTGCAGGTCGGCCACGTCGCGCACGTCCACCACGCCGAAATGCAGCTGCGGACAGCCGGGCATGGCGCCGTCCATCAGGCGCTGCACCAGCAGGATCGAGGTGGAATAGTCCGGCCCCAGCACCGGGCCGAACACGCCGACCGGATTGACCACGGACAATTCCAGCGCGCCGCCCTCGCGCGCGATGAAATCCCAGGCCGCGCGTTCCGCGAGGGTCTTGGACTTCGCGTAGGGCTGCACGTCGTCGCCGTCGGCATTCGTCCAGCTGGTCTCGTCGAATGGCGCCGTCTGCGGCGGATGACCGTAGCCGACCGCCGCGAACGAGGAAGTCAGCACCACGCGCCTGACGCCGGCGTCGCGCGCGGCACGCAACACGCGCAGCGCACCTTCACGCGCCGGCACGATCAGCTCGTCTTCGTGCTTCGGCAGGGTCGGCGGAAACGGCGAGGCCACGTGCAGCACGTAGTCGCAACCGGCCACCGCCTCCGGCCAGCCGGCATCCCGTTCCAGATCGGCCTCGACGAACGACAGCCGCGCGCCCGATCCGGCGCCGCCCTGCTCCAGCGTGGCGCGCACCGCGGCCTCGCGCTGCAGGCTGCGCACCGTGGTGCGCACCTCGTGGCCCGCCGCCAGCAGTTGCAGGATGCAATGGCTGCCGATGAAACCCGAACCGCCCGTCACCAATACCTTGCTCATCGCCGCTCTCCCCGCCAGTCCGTTCAATGTGCCGGAACCGTGCTCAACCCTTGGACGGAATCTTCAGCCCGCGCTGCACCGCCGGCCGCGCCAGGCCGCGCTGCAGCCAGGCATCGACGTGCTTGAAGCGCTCGTATTCCACCAGCTCGCGCGCCTCGTACCAGGTGATCAGGTTGTTGACCCAGCCCAGCGTGGCGATGTCGGCGATGGTGTACTCGTCGCCCATGATCCAGTCGCGCCCGGCGAGACGCCCGTCCAGCACGCCGAGCAGGCGCTTCGACTCGTTGACGTAGCGCGCCAGCGGCCGCTTGTCCTCGTATTCGCGGCCGGCGTATTTGTGGAAGAAGCCCACCTGGCCGAACATCGGCCCGATCGACGCCATCTGGAAGTACAGCCACTGGATCGTCTCCCAGCGCCGTGCCGGATCGGCAGGCAGGAACTGGCCGGTCTTCTCCGCGAGGTACTCCAGGATCGCGCCCGATTCGAACAGACCCAGCGGCTTGCCGTCGGGGCCGTGGGGATCGATCAGCGCGGGGATCTTGCCGTTCGGGTTCAGCGCGAGGAACTCCGGCAGGCGGCTCTCGTCCTGGCCGATGTCGACCAGATGCGCCTCGTAAGGCAACCCGGTTTCCTCCAGCATGATCGACACCTTCACGCCGTTCGGCGTGTTGAGCGAATACAGCTGGATGCGATCGGGGTGCTGCGCGGGCCAGCGGCGATTGACGGCGAACGCGGACAGATCGGACATGGTGGACTCACGATGGGGACAGTCCCGCCATGATGGGCACCGCATCACCGCGCTTCAATGGCACCGGCGCATGCTGGCCTTTGCAAACGTGACGCGCGCCCCCATGACATCCGCTGCGACCGCGCTTCGCCGCAAGGCGTAAGCTTTGGCCACTTTCCCGCTCCCCGCATCGGAGAACCCGCATGTCCCAGACCCGCGCCTATGGCACCGCCTCCGCCAGCCAGCCGCTGGCCCCGCTCAGCATCGAACGCCGCCAGCCGGGACCGCACGACATCAGGATCGACATCCTGTATTGCGGCGTCTGCCACTCCGACCTGCACACCGCACGCAACGAGTGGCACAACACGCTCTACCCCTCCGTGCCCGGCCACGAGATCGTGGGCACCGTGGTCGCGGTGGGCGACCACGTGACGAAGTTCAAGCCGGGCGACACCGTGGGCGTGGGCTGCATGGTGGACAGCTGCCAGCATTGCGCCTCCTGCGCCGACGGCGAGGAGCAGTACTGCGAGAACGGTTTCACCGGCACCTACAACGGCCCCTTGTTCGGCGGCGAGAACACCTGGGGCGGCTACTCCGAGAACATCGTGGTGAACGAGAAGTTCGTGCTGCGCGTCGGCCACGAGGCCAGGCAGCTCGCCGCCGTGGCGCCACTGCTGTGCGCCGGCATCACCACGTATTCGCCGCTGCGCCACTGGGGCGCCGGTCCCGGCAAGAAGGTAGGCATCGTGGGCCTGGGCGGCCTCGGCCACATGGGCGTGAAGCTGGCCCACGCGATGGGCGCGCACGTGGTGCTGTTCACCACCTCGCCCGACAAGCAGGCCGACGCGAAGCGCCTCGGCGCCGACGAGGTGGTGATCTCGAAGGATCCGGCGCAGATGGCGCAGCACACCGGCAGCTTCGACTTCATCCTCAACACCGTGGCCGCGCCGCACGACCTCGACGCCTTCATCACCCTGCTCAAGCGCGACGGCACCATGTGCCTGGTTGGCGCCCCCGCCACGCCGCACCCCTCGCCCAACGTGTTCAACCTGATCCTCGGGCGCCGCCGGCTCGCCGGCTCCGCGATCGGCGGCATCCGCGAGACGCAGGAGATGCTGGATTTCTGCGCCGAGCACGGCATCGTCTCCGACATCGAGATGATCGCGATGAAGGACATCAACGAAGCCTACGAACGCATGCTCAAGGGCGACGTGAAATACCGTTTCGTGATCGACATGGCCACGCTGGGCTGACCACCACCGCACTGTGTAGGAGCGCACCCTGTGCGCGAATGCTCTGGCGCTGATCGGAACAAAGCATTCGCGCACAGGGTGCGCTCCTACAGACAGGTTTGTTCACCATGACCCCGCTGCAGCACTTCATCGAGTCCCACCCGCGCCTGTTCGTGCTCACCGGCGCGGGCTGCAGCACCGCGTCGGGCATTCCCGACTACCGCGACCGCGACGGCCAGTGGAAACGCGCGCCGCCGGTCACCTTCACCGCCTTCATGCAGGAGTTGCCCACCCGCCGCCGCTACTGGGCGCGCAGCCTGGTGGGCTGGCGCCGCTTCGGCCACGCCCAGCCGAACGCCACGCACCACGCGCTGGCCGCGCTGGAACGGCAAGGCAGGATCGAACTGCTGGTGACACAGAACGTGGACGGCCTGCACCAGCGCGCCGGCAACGCGAACGTGGTCGACCTGCACGGCCGGCTCGACACCGTGCGCTGCATGGCCTGCGACTGGCGTGGGTCGCGCCACGATTTCCAGCGCGCGCTGGTCGAGCGCAATCCGCACTGGGCCGACCTCGACGCCGCCGATGCGCCGGATGGCGACGCCGATCTGGAGCACCAGGACTTCGCCAGCTTCGACGTGCCGCCGTGTCCGCACTGCGGCGGCATCGTGAAACCGGACGTGGTGTTCTTCGGCGAAAACGTGCCGCGTGATCGCGTGGCCGCCGCCATGGACGCCTGCCGCAGCGCCGACGCGATGCTGGTGGTCGGCTCCTCGCTGATGGTGTATTCCGGCTACCGCTTCGCACACGCCGCAGCGCAGGCCGGCAAGCCCGTCGCCGCCGTCACGCTGGGCCGCACCCGCGCCGACGCGCTGCTCGCGCTGAAGGTGGATGCGCCGTGCGAGGAGGCGCTGGACTTCATGCTCGCATCTGCCTCGCCAGACATGGCGCTCCACACCGTCACGGCGCCCGCTGCCTGAACACGCCGACCCCGCGCCACCCAGCGGCGCGTCCATGGCCGGCACCCGATCATCAGCAGGGAACGGTGCCGTCCGGCACCGACGCCGCGCGGGCAGCTGTGATCGTTTCCGACCCGCCCACGAGAACGGGCGCGGCATGATCGAAGACGGTCAGCTGCGTTTCTTCGCAGTGAGATAGAGCAAACCCTTGTCGCGCCTGCCGACCGCGATCACGGTGACCAGCACGACTTTGCCGTCCACCTGATAGACGAGCCGATAACCGGCCGTGCGCAACTTGATCTTGTAGCAGTCCGGCATGCTGTGCAGACGTGCGGATGGCACACGCGGCTGTTCCAGCCGCTCGGTCAACTTGTGCTTCAGTTGCTCGCGGATGCCCGGCGCCAACTTGCGCCATTCCTTGAGCGCCGATTCCACGAACGCCAGGCTATAGCTCATCAAGCTTGACCTTCACCCGTTTCTCGCCGTTGCGCTCGCGCACCAGCTCGGCAAGCTCGAGATCCTCCAGCCGTTCCAGCAGGCGCTTGTACGTCTCGGCAGGCACCAGGTAGGCGCTTGGCTTGTTGTGCACCAGCACCGCGACCGACTCGCCGTCGGCCGCCTCGATCACGGCGCTGGGATTGCGCTTGAGCTCAGTGATGCTGATGCTTGCATCGGCAAGGATGGCTTCCATATTCGTCTCCGGATTACGGGACGAATATGGCATGAAATATCACCCACATCAACCGTGACATGGTCGTTCACGGAGCGCTGAAGACGAAAGGACGGCATGACCGACAGCCGCACCCGCGCCGATGCGTTGCTCGTGCTGAAGGTGGATGCGCCGTGCGAGGAGGCGCTGGATTTCCTGCTCGCGGACGCAGCTGCCGCATCCTTCGCCTGAAGGAAAGGCCCGGCGGTTTCCCGTCGGGCCTTTCCGTTCCATCCACGGCGCATCAGGGCATCGACATGCCCGTTGGCTCATTTCGCGTCGGCAATCTCGCCGCACTTGATCTTGCTGCAGTCGAAATCCACCTCGACGCCGCGGCCCACGATCACTTCCACGTTCGGGTGCTTGGCGACGGCCTGATCCTTGTCCTTCAAGGTAACCGTGTAGACGCCATTGGGCAGTTCCCGGGCGGAATAGCGGCCGCTGTCGTCCACGTGGACCGTGCGCCCTGTGCCGGTGGTCGCGCTGCGGACCGAAACGGCGTAGCCCGCCGGCGCCTTGCCGAACACCGAGCCCGTGGTGGACTGCGCGCTGGCCGTGGAAACCCCGGCCAGCGCGAACACGCCGGCGATGCCGGCCAGCATCAGGCCACGGCCAAGGCGACGCGAAACAGGCTGCTTCGAGAAAATGCTGTTCATGGTTATGGCTTCCATTTGATATCAGTGGGGGAAAGCACGGGCACGCCAGGGGTTTGGCCATGTGCCCGTGAAACGTGGCGGACCGTGCCGCCCAAAACCGGCATGTCGCCGGAAACTCTCGATGCACATCGATCCGCCGTCACCCGATGAAAATCTCGTCGGATGACGGCGCGCAGACTACTGCCCGGAAACACCGACTCCCATGGGCAGGAGGTCATGCATGCCGAATGACACATCCGCAACAACATCGAAAGAACAGGCATGCGCGCAAGACGAAGCGGCATGCGCGGAAGCGACCGGCGAAGCTCGCCGACGCCTCGATCCGCTCACGCCAGCAACATGCCGCCGACGGTCATCACGCAGATCAGCAGGCAAGCGGTGAACAGGCTCTGCAGCATCAGGGTCTCGAATTTCATGACGGCTCTCCGTTGAGTGCAAATGAAGCTTTCGAGATGGATATGGCAAGCACCGTGCCAACCCAGACGAAGCCCGGAAACCCGCATTCCCAAGCCATTCTCGTGTCGACCATCAACGAGCGGACATCCGTCCGCGGACACTCGCAGCGGACATCGGACGCGGTACGGACACGCGTGCTGACATGATGACCACGCACGATCGGAAAAATCGGCGCACCACCCGTGTCGATGTGCGGCTCGCCCGTTCGTCGTCACAGTGAAGACCGCCTTGCCACCCACCTGGAGACCCACCATGTCCGGCACCGTTCGCCTGCTGCGCGTATTCACCGCTCCACCCGAACGCGTCTATCGCGCCTTCCTCGACCCCGCCGCGCTGGCCAAGTGGTTGCCGCCGGACGGCTTCACCTGCACCGTGCACGAGCTCGACGCGCGCGTCGGCGGCCGCTACCGCATGAGCTTCGGCAACTTCAGCAGCGGCAACGGCCACAGCTTCGGCGGCACGTACCTGGAACTGCAGCCGAACCGGCGCATCGTCCACGACGACCGCTTCGACGACCCCAACCTGCCCGGCACCATGGTCACCACCATCGCCTTGCGCGAGGTGAGCTGCGGCACCGAAGTGCAGATCGAGCAGGCCGGCATCCCCGACGTGATCCCCACCGAGCAGTGTTATCTCGGTTGGCAGGAATCGTTGACCCTGCTGGAACGGCTGGTGGAACCGACGATCCCGGGCTGAGCCGCCTTCGCCACAGGCAATGAAACAGCGCGTCCAACGCGCCACACCAGGAGAATCCCCATGATGAGCAAGAACACGATCTGCCTCTGGTACGACGGCACCGCCCTCGACGCCGCGACGTTCTACGCCAGGACGTTCCCGGACAGCGCCGTGGGCGCCGTCCACCGCGCGCCCGGCGACTACCCCGCAGGCAAGCAGGGCGACGTGCTGACGGTCGAGTTCACGGTCATGGGCATCCCCTGCCTGGGCCTGAACGGCGGCCCCGGCGTCCCGCACACCGATGCGTTCTCGTTCCAGGTGGCCACCGACGACCAGGCCGAAACCGACCGCCTGTGGAACGCCATCATCGACAACGGCGGCCAGGCCAGCGCCTGCAGCTGGTGCAAGGACAAGTGGGGCCTGTCGTGGCAGATCACCCCGCGCATGCTGATGGCCGCGATCACCGACCCGGACCCCGCCGCGGCCAAGCGCGCGTTCGACGCCATGATGACGATGACGAAGATCGATATTGCAGCGATCGAGGCGGCGCGGCGCGGCTGACGATGGCAACGATCTGTCGCCGAGCATGGGGCAAGACTTGCGACTCAAAATGCATCTTGTCTTGCAACGTCGATTTCGACAGTAGTGTCGATTTCGACAGACGCCATTCGTGGTAACCGTGGCACGCCTCGACGCGGCCGCCGCCCCGGCCGGCAAGGTCCGCCGGTTTCACTCCAGCTTTCACCCCCAAGGAGCAATACGCAATGCGGTACATGATGTTCATCAAGCACCCCACGGACTATGACCACAGCGACGTCCCGCCCGCCCTGTTCGAAGCGATGGGTGGATTCATCGCGGAATACGTGCAAAAGGGCATGTTCATCGACGGTGCGGGGCTGAAACCACTCGCGAAGGGAACGCGCGTCCGCCTCACCGGCGGCAAGGTGATCGTGTCCGATGGTCCATTCGCCGAGGCGAAGGAGGTCGTAGGCGGGTATTCCCTGATCGAGGCCCCCACGCACGCGGACGCCGTCGAGCTGGCCACGAAGTTCATGGAGCTGCACCGCACCTACTGGCCCGGGTTCGAGGGCGAGTCCGAGGTACGTCCCCTCGAGGAATGAGGGAGCAAGGTGTCAGGGACCATTCGCACGCACAGACAGCCTTCCAAGGATTGTCCCTGACACCTTTTCTAGACACCTTTTCTCCAAGCTGAAGGCACCAGGAGTCCCCCATGATCCCCACCATCACCGCCTTTGAAAGCTCGCCCGACCGCGGCCAGGGCCTCGCGCGCGACATGCGCGTGCGCTGGGCGCTCGAAGAAGCGGGCCAGCCTTACGACGTTCGCCTGGTTTCGTTCAAGGCAATGAAGGAACCCGCGCATCGCGCGCTGCACCCGTTCGGGCAGATTCCCACCTACGAGGAAGGCGAACTCGTCCTGTTCGAATCGGGCGCCATCGTGTTCCACATCGCGCAGCACCATGCGGGCTTGCTGCCGCAGGACGCGAACGCCCGGGCGCGCGCAATCACCTGGATGTTCGCCGCGCTCAATACGGTGGAGCCGCCCATCCTCGAACTGCAAACCGCGAAGTTCGCGGAAGGCGACAAGCCCTGGACCGGGGAACGCCTGCCGCTCGTCAAGGATCGCATCCGTCACCGGGTGGGCGAGCTTGCCATCCGCCTCGGCGAGGCCGACTGGCTGGACGGCGCGTTCAGCGCGGGCGACCTGATGATGGTGCACACGCTGCAGCGGCTAAGGCCCTCGGGTCTGCTGGATGAATTCCCGAGCCTTGCCGCCTATGTCGCGCGCGGCGAAGCGCGGCCGGCGTACAAGCGAGCGTTCGCGGCGCAGTTGGCAGTGTTCACTGGCAAGCCGCCGGCCGGCTGACGGGAGCGCACTCCAAGGAATCGCGTCGGGAACCATTCGAACACCCAGCCAGCCTTCCGCGCACCTGATTGGTGACGACGCTCAGCCCATGTCCCACCGTTCACCCTGAGCGTAGGCCCGCAGGGTCGAAGTCGAAGGGTAATCACAGCCTGACGCTTCGACTTCGCTTGCTATCGCAAGCTACGCTCAGCGCGAACGGAATCTCTGGCTGAGCGTCTTCGCCAATCAGGTCCAGGCATGGCCCCTGGCACCTCTGCTTCTCCAGCCAATGGCACATGCACGGCGAGTCGAAGCATTCCAGCATGCGGCCACCTCCCCTGCGGACGGTGCTTGCATGCCAGTCCTCTCTCTGCGCCAACTCGTCGTCCAGGCGAGCTTTGCAACCGCAGTCGTCGTAGCCTCGCTTGCCGCCTGTACGCCCGCGGAGCGACTGCCTGCCCATGTGGCTGCGCCGGTCACTCCCGTGCCGGCCGGACATGGCGTGGGTCGCAGCGAGCTGGCATGGACGGATACCACGCGCAGCGATGCCGACACGCCATCGGGCAAGCGCGAGTTGAGGGGCTGGCTTTACTACCCCACCACGCAAGCGCCCGCCGTCGAAGGCGTCGCACTGGATGGGGCGTGGGCTGACGCCTATCGGCCCAGCCTTGAACGCAGGCTTGGAGTCGCCGCAGCGAAGGCGATGTTGACGGCGCACTGGCACGCCAGTGATGCACCTGCAGCACCCGGTCGGTTCCCGGTGCTGGTTTTCGCGCATGGCTATCACCAGCTGCCGACCAACTACAGCGCTTTGCTTGAAGGGCTGGCTTCGCGCGGTTACGTCGTGCTGGCGATGGCCTCCCCCGGCATCGCCGAAGTCGTTCCGCTGGCCGGGAACCGGATGGCGCCCAATATGCCGCTCGATGATCGCAGCTACGACACGATGGCCAGGGACATCGTCTCGGCCACCGGCGAACTGCCTGCGCTGGACGCATCAGCAGGCAAGCCCTACGCCGGTCACCTCGATCTGGATCGCGTTGGCGTGTTTGGCCATTCGGTGGGCGGGGCTGCCGCCATGCTTGCGGCGGCGCGCGTGCCACGGGTGCGCGCCGCGGCAAACCTGGACGGCGATTACGCCGGTTCCTCGGCGGTCGAGCAGCCACGCGTGCCGCTGCTGTACGTCACGTCGCAGCCACCAGACCGGCCCGCCCAGCCCAAGAGCGACTGGGACACCGAGCGCAATGAAGTCCGCCGCGACCGCATCTGGCGCCATCTCGCCGGCCGCAGTCCGCGCGCGCTTCGAGTCCGCGTCGGTGGCATGTTCCACGCCAACTTCGAGGACTCGGCGTTGTTGCCGGCCTCCGCCATGCCGCGGAAGCTGCGCGAAAACCGCTACGGCTCCATCGATGGCGCGCGCGGCCTGGACTTGACCGTGCGCCTGCTGGCCGGATTCTTCTCCGAGACCTTGGGCGGGGCACCGATGGATAGCGTGCAGGCTGTGGTCAAGCAGTTTCCGGAGGCCGACCTACTGGTCCTGACTCGCCTGCCCGATCGTTCGAAATCCGGGTCCGAGTAGGTCCGCCGAAGGAAACGAAAATTGTCCTTGGCACCTTTTTACGGAGAGTAGACTGGCGACACAGGTTCAAGGTCCCATGTCGGAGCGAGGTGGCTTCCAAACCCCGTGCCACCCGGTCATGTCCAGAACGAAATGCTTTCCGCAATCCATCCTGCGCAGCGCCGCCGTGCTGCTCGTGGCCACTGGATGGGTCAGCTTCCCAGCTCACGCAGACGACGACAGCTGGCATGTGGCGGTTCAGGCCGAACAGGCCGTGCCCAACGGCTGGGTCCGCGTGCGGGAAAACGCCATCCAGGGCACGCAGCTGTCCATCCATGACGGGCTGCGCGTCAGCCATATGCAGACGATCCGGTTGAATGCCTGGAAGCCGCTTTCCGACAGCAGCGAGTTGCACTTCGGCTTTTCCACCAGCCGACTGAACGGCCACGCGCTGATCGACGCCCCGGTGTACTACAACGGCACCACCATTGCCCCCGGACGCCTGGATACCACCACCCATTTCCAGGACTTCATCGCATTCGACGCATCGTACTGGCACCGGCTGGTCGACTTCGGCAACGGCGGCCGCTTGTGGGGCAGCGTGGGGGCGACCTACGTGATGCTCAATTTCAGGCTTGACGGCACCATCGCCGCCGACAGCATCGGTCACGAACTGAAGGAGGACTTCTACGTGCAGGAGTTGCCCGTGCCCACGGTAGGCCTGCACCTGCGCTATCCGTTGACCGATGCACTGCAGCTCACGGCAGACGTCACGATGGGGCGGCTGCCATGGGTCAACAGCCTGCGCACCGAAGGGGGCGAGGTGCGGCTCGCGCAGACCGACAAGGAAGAGGAGCTGGGTCTGGAGTATCGGTTCGCACCGCACTGGCAGGCGGTCGCCTACGTCGTCCATCGCTACCTCGGGCAGGACGAACGCAGCCGGGAAGACGGCAACGTCATCCGCCTCGGCTCGAACGGCATCGGCCTCGGCGTCGATTGCCAGTTCTGAGTCTTCGAGGGCCACCAGCGGTAATGGCGCCCACAGAGGATGGAGGGAATTCCGGAATCGGACCCGCCTCCGGTGCGATGCCCTTCAATCCAGCGGCCACGGCAACTGGTCGCTCAACTGCCCGCTGATCGCCGGCTCGGGCGATTCGGGTTTGACCGACGACCTGTCGCCCACGGCTTGGCCACGTCGCCACCACGGCTGCACTTCGCGGCGCTCGACGGGTTCGGCCGGCTCGCCGAGGCGCGGCAACAGCAGCGCGGCGGCGTCGGGATCGGCCAGGGCGAGCAGGTCTTCGACCGGCTCGTCCCAGGCATGCGTGGACAGCGCGAACGTACCCCAGTGCACCGGCATCAGCACGCCGCCGCCGAGCAGGCGATGCGCCGCCAGCGCATTGGCGGGGCCCAGGTGGATATCGCCCCAGGACGGATGGAACGCACCGACTTCGAGCATGACCAGGTCGAAGGGACCGAGCCGCTCGCGGATGGATTCGTATTCGGTGGTGAGCCCGGTATCGCCACTGAAGAACACGCGATGGCGCTCGCCGGCCATCACCATCGACGACCACAGCGTCTGATTGCGATCCTTCAGGCCGCGGCCGGAAAAATGCTGCGACGGCGCGGCGGTGATGGTGAGGCCGGTGCCGGGCACGCGATGGCTTTGCCACCACACCAGTTCGGTGATGCGCGAAGGCGCGATGCCCCAGTTCTCGAGGTGCGCGCCGACACCGAGCGAAGTGACGAACGGCACCTTCGACTTCGCGAGCGCGCGGATCGTCGGATAGTCCAGGTGATCGTAATGGTCGTGCGAGATCACCACGGCATCGATCGCGGGCAGGTCGCGCAAGCCGATCGGCACCGGCTGGAAACGCTTCGGCCCGAGCAGGGCGAACGGCGAGGCACGCTGACCCCACACCGGATCGGTGAGGACTCGCCAGCCATCGATCTCCAGCAGCACCGTGGAGTGGCCCAGCCAGGTGGCGCGCAACCCGCTCGCAGGCTTCCGCAGCCAAGCCTCGCGCGGGTCATGCGCGGGCAACGGCTGCGGCGGCGTGCGGTTGTCGTCGCCGCACAGGAACTCGCGCAGCGTCGGCCGCGCGGCTTGCGGATCGCGCAGGCCGGGCAGCACCGGATGGATATTGCGCAAGCGCTCGCTGTCCCACATCGGCAGATCGTGCAACCGTTCCAGCCGCTCGCCCTGCGGCGCCTTGCCGAAGGATTTCATGCTCCGCTCTCCATCACCGCCAGCCACTTCCCGGAAACCATGGGGGCGCGGCACACCAGGCCCAAGATGGCCAATGTCAGGAATCGGAAGATCTCCACAGCGGGTTCAGGACCGGCTTCCCGCAGCCAGGCCGACTCGTGGACCGGGTCCGGTAGTGTCCCCGGCGCCCTTTCCCGGCGCCCCTTCCGCGCAGGCAGATGCCTTATCGATAACGTCACTGGCGGCTAACGACCGCTGGCGCAGATTCATCGCTCTGGCCGTGGCATGCGCAGAAGGTCCTGACCATGAAACTCGAATCGCATCCCCAATCGCCGCTGCACTTCCGGGCATGGGTCCATTACTTCACGCACATCATGCATCCGTCATCGACGGCCGCATCGGACCGGGCCTTGCGGCCGATGACGATGCGGCAACAGTTGCTTGAAGCGCAGGAGCTGAAGCGGCGCGCACAGCGGGAACACATGCTTGAACTTCTTCGCGAAGTGAAGGAAAGGCATCGGCCCAGCGTTTGAGACATCCGCAAGCAGCCATTGCAAAGGCCCGCAGCGATGCGGGCCTTTGCTTTTGCCGAACCTGTGGACGTGCAGCTAGAACCGCGTCCACCCAAGTCCGGAGACTCATGCCGCCACATCCGGGCGATCCGTGTGACCATGCCGGACACCCCATTCGACAGAGGCAAGCCCATGAAACCCATCGGCCAGCGTTTCCTGACGATCTATGCCGGCGTGCTCACGGTGGTATTCGCCGCAACGGTGCTGAGCGGCTTTGCGCAGACACCGAAGAAGCTCTCGCTCGACGAACTGGACGTGCACCGCATCAACGTGCGCGAACCCGACGGCACGCTGCGGCTGGTGATCTCCGATGCCGCCACCGCGCCGGGCATCATCATCAAGGGCAAGGAATACCCGCACCCCGACCGCAAGGCTGCCGGCATGATCTTCTACAACGACGAAGGCACCGAGAACGGCGGGCTGATCTTCGGTGGCGAGAAGAACAAGGACGGCACCAGGGAATCGTACGGCCACCTGTCCTTCGACGCCTACGAGCAGGACCAGACCATGGCGCTGGAATCCCAGCAGGAAAAGGATGGCCGCTACACCAGGCTGCAGTTCAACGACTATCCGGACTATTCGATCCTGGAAGAAATCCAGCTGGTGGATTCCATCAAGCACCTGCCGGCGGACCAGCGACAGGCCCGGATCAAGGCCTTCTTCGCCGAACACGGCGGCCCGACCCGGCGCATGGTGCTCGGCCGCAACACCGATGGCAGCGTGCAGCTCGCCATGGACGACCTGCAGGGCCGCCCGCGCATCGTGATGAAGGTCGCCAGGGACGGCTCGCCGTCACTGCAGATGCTGGACGCCGACGGCAAGGTGACCGGCGAGCTGGTTTCCAGACACTGACTTACGGCAGGCGCTGCGGTCAGCCATCGGCGCCTATCGTCGACAACTCGGCCAGCGCATCCCCGTCGAGCCGGATCGTCGCGGACGCCAGGTTCTCGCGGAAGTGGGCCAGCGAGGACGTGCCCGGGATCAGCAGGATGTTGGGCGCGCGTGCCAGCAGCCACGCCAGCGCCACCTGCATCGGCGTGAAGCCCAGCCGACGGGCTACGCTCGACAAGGTGTCCGACTGCAACGGGGTGAAGCCGCCCAGCGGGAAGAACGGCACGTAGGCGATGCCCGCACGGCCGAGTTCGGCTATCAACGCATCGTCCTCGCGGTGGGCCAGGTTGTAGTGGTTCTGCACGCAGACCACCTCGGCGATACCGCGCGCCTCGGCCAGCTGCGTCGCGGTGACGTTGCTCAGGCCCAGGTGACGGATCAGGCCGCGCTGCTGCAGTTCCGCCAGCGCGGTGAACTGCGGCTCGATCGAGCCCTCGGACGGCGTATGCACGTTGCCCATGACGCGCAGGTTCACCACGTCCAGCGCGTCCACGCCGAGGTTGCGCAGGTTGTCGTGCACGGCCGACACCAACTCGGCAGGGCTCTGCGCCGGGTTCCACGAGGCATCGGCGCCGCGCGCCGCGCCGACCTTGGTCACGATCACCAGGTCGTCCGGATACGGATGCAGCGCCTCGCGGATCAGCCGGTTGGTCACGTGCGGGCCGTAGAAGTCGCTGGTGTCGATATGGTTCACCCCGCTCGCCACCGCCTCGCGCAGCACCGCCAGCGCCGCGGCGGGATCCTTCGGCGGCCCGAACACGCCCGGCCCCGCCAGTTGCATGGCGCCATAACCCATGCGGTTCACCGTGCGATGGCCCAGGGCGAAGGTGCCCGCGTTCGTCAGCTTGCTCATGATCGTCTCCGGACAAGGGCGGCCAGGTGGCGCCGAGGCCCGCACTGTACGCCGCGGTCACCGGGCCGATAATCCCGTGCAATCGGCACGGGCCGTGCGGGAATCAGGACAATGGACACAGACCTGCGGGATCTCTTCGCCTTCCTCGCCGTGGTGCGCGCCGGCGGCTTCCGCGAAGGCGCACGCGGCAGCGGCACGTCGGCCTCGCGCCTGAGCGAGAGCGTGCGCCGGCTGGAAGCGCAGCTGGGCGTGCGCCTGCTCCACCGCACCACGCGCCACGTCGCCCCCACCGAGGCGGGCGCACGCCTGGCCGAACGGCTGTCGCCCGCGCTGGGCGAAGTGCGCAGCGCGCTCGACGTGGTGAACCACTATCGCGACCGCCCTGCCGGCACGCTGCGGCTCAACGTGCCAGCCGTGGCGGCGCGGCTGGTGTTGCCCGCCATCGTCACGCCCTTCCTCAAGGCCTATCCGGACATCCGGCTGGAAGTCGTGGTCGAGGACAGTTTCGTGGACGTGCTCGCGGCCGGCTGCGACGCCGGCATCCGCTACGACGAACGGCTGGAGAAGGACATGATCGCCGTGCCGATCGGCCCGCGCGTGCAACGCATGGCCACCGCCGCCGCGCCGGAATATCTGGAGGCGCATGGACGCCCGCGCCATCCCCGCGACCTGCTGCAACACGCCTGCCTGCGCGGTCAATTCGCCAGCGGCGTCATCCCGACCTGGGAGTTCGAGCGCAAGGGCGAGATCGTGCGCGTGGACCCCACCGGCCCGCTGCTGGTGCGCCTGGGCGCTGCGGTGGACCTCAAGGTCGCCGCGGCGGTGGACGGACTCGGCATCATCCACCTGTTCGAAGCCTGGCTGCAGCCGCACCTGGACAGCGGCGCGCTGGTGCCGCTGCTCAAGCCATGGTGGCAACCCTTCAGCGGGCCCTACCTCTACTACCCCGGCCGCAAGCACCTGCCCGCGCCACTGCGCGCGTTCGTCGATTTCGTCAGGGCCGCCGGGAACGGGCATGCGTGAGCGCAAGAGTCTGTTCAAAGGGTCCGCATGACCGGCGCCCGATGGACCGCATCTTCCTGGCCGGGGTTTCACACCAGGGGCTGGACTGGACGATCGCGCTTCGGTGAGCATAAGCGACCGATGCCCGCCCCTCCCACGCCGTCCGAAGAACTGCTGCAGCTGCTGCCCGATGCGGTGGTGCAAACGGACGCACGGTGGATCATCACCTACGTGAATCCCGCCTGGCACAAGCTCACGGGCCATCCGGTGGAGCGGACGCTCGGCCAGTCCTTGCTCGACTTCGTGCATCCCGACGACACCAGAGCCTTGCGAGCAGGCATGCCGGTGTTCCGGTTGCGCTTCGCCGACTCGGACCATCGCTGGATGCGCCTGCAGTTGCATCCGAAGACCGACGCCGCGGATCGCGTGATCAGTCGCCAGGGCGTCCTGATCGAGATCACCGAGATCGGCGAGCAAGTATTGATGGAGGACCGGCAGCGCTTCCTGCGGCTGCTGGAAACCATCGACGGCGTCGTGTGGGAAGCGGAGCTTGGCGTGGGCAATACGTTCCTCAGCCCGCAGGTTGAGCGCCTTTTCGGCTACTCGGTGGAAGAGTGGCGGGCCGACCCGGGTTTCTGGCGGGCGCATGTGCATCCCGACGACTTGGCGGAAGCCCTGGTCATCGACGATGCCGCGTACCACGCAACGCACAGTTATGCGTACGAGATGAGTTACCGGTTGATCGCCAAATCCGGCGATGTCGTATGGGTGCGCGACCTGTGCCGCGTGGATGTCGACCATGGCCGCCCGAATCGCATGATCGGCCTGATGATCGATGTGACCGAACAGAAAAGCACCGAACTCGAACTGGTGCGATCCGACAACCGCTATGCGCTCGCCACCCGCGGCTCCAACGACGGCATCTGGGACTGGAACCTGCAGACGGGCGTCCTGCATGTGTCCCAGCGCTTTCATGAGATTGTCGGGCTGAGTGACGCCGGCCACCTGCATGAAGACGGCTGGCAGTTCCTGCAACGGCTCATCGATCCCGACGACCATCAGCGTGTGGAGACGGCCTACCGCAGGCACCTGTCGGGCCGCCACCCGAACTTCTCCGTGGATTTTCGCGCCCGTCATGGCTCGGGGCGGCTGGTGTGGCTCAACTGGCGCGGCATCGCCCAATTCGAAAACGGCACCGCCGTGCGCATGGCCGGGTCGCTGAGCGACCTGGCGGAACGCGGCAGCTCGTACGACGCCTTGACCAACCTGCCCGGCCGGCCGCTGTTCCGCGACCGCCTCGAACACGCCATCGCACTGCATCGGGACGGCGCGTCGAAAGGCGGCGACGCGCCGTCACAGGGGGACCACACCACGTTCGCCGTGCTGCTGCTGGACCTCGACCGGTTCAAGGCCGTCAATGACAGCCTTGGACACCACGTGGGCGACCAGCTGTTGCAGCAGGTGGCACGCCGGCTGGAATCCTGCGTGCGGCCCATCGATCTTGTCGCCCGCATGAGCGGCGACGAATTCAACGTGCTGCTGGAGTCCATCGATCCCGCGGGCGCCGCCGACCGCGCCCGGCAGATGGCGACCGCCCTCGCGGCCCCCTGTCGGATCGGTTCGTACACCGTCACCTGCGGCGCCAGCATCGGGGTGGTCAGCAGCCAGGCCGGCTTCGCGACCACCGACGACTACCTGCGCGCCGCCGACGCCGCCATGTACCAGGCCAAGAGCCATGCGTTGGGGGTGTGCGTTTTCTCGGGGGATGGGGCACGACCTAGCGGGGCCGGACTCACTCCCAACAGCGGTACATGAGAAACTGACCCCGTTCCGGGCGTCGACATCTATCGTTCCGCTAAATGATCCTGCCCCCGTTTTCCGCCGAAATGTCCCTGACACCTTTTTCGAGCGCAATGAAGTTCGCCGCGACCGCCTCTGGCGCCAGCTCGCCGGCCAAAGCCCGCTCGCGCTACGGGTCCGTGTGGGTGGCATGTTCCACGCCAACTTCGAGGACTCGGCGTTGCTGCCAGCCTCCGCCATGCCGCGGAAGCTGCGTGAAAATCGCTACGGCTCCATCGACGGCGCGCGCGGCTTGGACCTGACCGTGCGCCTGCTGGCCGGATTCTTCTCCGAGGAGTTGGACGGGGTGTCGGCGGACGGTGTGCAGGCCGTGATCAAGCAGTATCCGGAGGTTGATGTGCAGATTCTGACTCGCTCGCCCGACAGTTCGAAATCAGGGCCTGAGTAGGTCGGCCGACGGAAACGAAAATTGCCCCGGCGCCTTTCCCCTCCCCTTCCTCATATCCGTTTACAGTCTGAATGAAGTACGCTGACAGAATCGCCTCCATAACATATCACGAAGGCCAAAAGATATGAGCACCGAGCTTAACGGCGCCGGCAATGTATCAAATCATTGGAAAGACGATGTGCTTGGGCGAGAGCGACTGGCCGCGTTCCTCACCACGTCCATATCCGAGCAAGCACGCCTACGAATGAATTCGCACGGCGCCGGACTAACTATAGCGCTCGATTCAGATTGGGGTACCGGCAAGAGTTTTTTTGTCCGACACTGGGCAACCGATCTTCAAAACCAAGGCCATCCCGTCGTCGTTTTTGATGCCTGGGAGAATGACATCGGTGATGAAGCCGCCGTGGCACTAATGGCATCCATCAACGCAGAACTAGATAAATGGACAAAAAAATTGTCCAATAAAGAAAAAGTTAAGAACAAAGCAAAAGAAGCCACGAGAAGCGCACTTAATGGCCTGCGAAAGGCCATCATACCAACAGCCAAAGTTGTTGCCGCCAGCGTAGTTAAAAAAGCTACAGGAATCGCGGTGGAAGAAATATTTGAGGCCTGCTCAAAAGCGTCTGACAATCCTTCAGAACTCATCTTCGATTCCGTATCTTCCACACTAGATTCCGGTCTCGATGAGATTTTCAAAAGATCACTGGATGAGCACAAGAAGCGAGGAGAGGCAATCAACATATTCAAAGACTCCATAACTCAATTAATAGAACTACTCGAGTCGGAAGCTCAGGCCAGCACCCCAGTATTTGTCTTTGTAGACGAGGTAGATCGCTGTCGGCCAACATATGCAATCAAACTACTTGAAGAGATCAAGCATATTTTTGGAGTTCCAAAAATATGTTTTGTGGTCTCTACGAATTTAGACCAGCTGCGTGAGTCGGTATGTGCCATATATGGATCTGGCTTTGATGGTCATCGCTATCTGAAGAGATTTTTCGATCATCAGTACACCCTTCCAGAGCCGAATAACGAAAATTTTGCCGCACAACTTTTAAATCAAAATTCTCCAATTGGATCGACAAGGGCCGTGAGCGGATTACCAAATAGTCCCACCGCATCCAGCACAAAAAGATCAATTGCAACTATAGCGAATGCATTTGGACTCGACCTCAGGTCACAAAAGCAGGTTTTCGATGTGGCGAACTCCGTTGCCGCAGTCATTCAAATGGACAAAAAAATCTTCGTTCTTTGGCTGTTCTTCTTATGCGCCCTCCAACACAAGAAACCCCACCTATTAAAGGAACTCATGAACAATAATCTAAGCACAGGTGATTTCAAAATGCTGTGTCAAAAAGCCCTTCAGAAAGATATTGAGATCGAACATCAAGAATTTCGCGCTCCAAGATCCACTCTAAGATCAACGCGCCTCTCAGAGGTACTATCTTTATATTATGAATTGTCAATTGGCGATCTAATACAACATCGCGAACGAATCTTTGGCCATAATACGCACACTTATCCGTCATCCAACTTAAGCGAACTTGTCAATGAAGTTCCAAATCCATTCAACTCCAACGAAAAATACCCGCCATCAATATCAAACTACGCCGAGTGGGTTATGTACGCCGGATTAGACAGCCAGTAACCAATCCACACAGGCTCGCTTTTCCGAAAAAGCGCCATTATTTGATGTCCGATGCAAACGGAAAAGGCTAGGCGCTTGGCCTAGCCTTTTTCATTCACACCATCGGCAACTTCAACCCCTGCTCTCTCGCACACTTGGCAGCAATCTCATACCCCGCATCACGCCCATGCCCGGATTATTCCACAACACCCGCGCAATCCGCTTCTCCGCCTCGGCGCTACCGTCGTACGCAATCATCATGCCGGGTGCTGGCTGTAGCCCATGCCACGCCGTTGCCAAGAACGGGAGCGGGTTCACTTGCTCAAGCCGCCGCCAACACCTTACGCACCGTCTTCGGCGCCGCCACCGCCACTTTCAATAGCGCCTTGGCCGCACCGCTCGGTTCGCGCCTGCCCTGCTCCCAATCCTGCAAGGTGCGGGTGGAGACGCCCAGCATCGCGGCGAAGTCGGCCTGGGACAGTCCGAGTTTGAGACGGGCCTCGGTGGCTTCGGTCACCTGCACCGTGAAGCGCCGACCATCGCCAGCCTTGATCTCGCGTATCGCTTCCAGCACCTCCGCGCCGATGTCGCGCTTGGCGTCGCGTTCCAAGATTTCCTTGCTGAGCTTTTTCATGGCTTCACCATCTGCTCCTTGAGCAACCGGATGACATTCGCCGGGAGGTTTTCCTGCCGCGACTTGGCATAGATCGCGAGCAACCAGATCTGTCCCTGTGCGGTAATGCCGTAGTAGATCACGCGCACGCCGCCCCGCTTGCCCTTGTCGCCGGCGCCCCAGCGAAGCTTGCGGCAACCGCCCGACGACGGGATGAGATCGCCCGCGTCGGGGTGATCGGACAAGTACCACTGCAGTGCGGCGTATTCCTCGTCCGCCAAGTAGTCGCCCACGTACCGTGCAAACACCGACGACTCGATGAACTCGTACATGGCAGACTCCCTTCCGCACGATGAAACTATACGGCAATGCCGTATAGTTCGCAATGCTGACCGTCAAACCATCGGCAACTTCAACCCCTGCTCCTTCGCGCACGCCACCGCATCCTCATACCCCGCATCCGCATGCCGCATCACGCCAGTGCCCGGATCGTTCCACAGCACCCGCGCAATGCGCTTGTCCGCCTCGGCGCTGCCGTCGCAGACGATCACCACGCCGGAGTGCTGGCTGTAACCCATGCCCACGCCGCCGCCGTGGTGGAAGCTCACCCAGGTGGCGCCGCCAGCGGTGTTGAGCAGGGCGTTGAGCAGCGGCCAGTCGGACACGGCGTCGCTGCCGTCCTTCATCGCTTCGGTCTCGCGGTTGGGGCTGGCGACGGAGCCGGAATCGAGGTGGTCGCGGCCGATCACCACCGGGGCCTTCAGCTCGCCGTTGCGCACCATCTCGTTGAACGCGAGGCCGAGCTTGTGGCGCTGGCCGAGGCCCACCCAGCAGATGCGCGCGGGCAGGCCCTGGAAGTTGATGCGCTCCTTCGCCATGTCCAGCCAGCGGTGCAGGTGCTCGTCGTCGGGGATCAGCTCCTTCACCTTCTGGTCGGTCTTGTAGATGTCTTCCGGATCACCGGACAGTGCGACCCAGCGGAACGGGCCCACGCCGCGACAGAACAGCGGGCGCACGTAGGCGGGCACGAAGCCGGGGAAGGCGAACGCGTTTTCGCAGCCTTCATCCTTCGCCATCTGGCGGATGTTGTTGCCGTAATCGAAGGTGGGGATGCCTTGCGCGTGGAACGCGAGCATCGCTTCCACGTGCTTCTTCATGGATTGCTTGGCGGCGTCGCGGGTGCCGTTCGGGTCGCTCTTGCGGCGCTCGAACCACTGCTCCACGGTCCAGCCGCTGGGCAGGTAGCCGTTGACCGGGTCGTGCGCGCTGGTCTGGTCGGTGACGGCGTCGGGCTTCACGCCGCGGCGCACGAGTTCCGGCAGCACGTCGGCGGCGTTGCCGAGCAGCGCGATGGATTTCGCCTCGCCCGCCTTGGTGTATTTCGCGATGCGCGCCAGCGCGTCGTCGAGGTCGCTGGCCTGCTCGTCCACGTAACGGGTCTTGAGGCGGAAGTCGATGCTCTTCTGCTGGCATTCGATATTGAGGCTGCACGCGCCGGCCAACGTGGCGGCCAGCGGCTGCGCGCCGCCCATGCCGCCGAGGCCCGCCGTCAGAATCCAGCGCCCTTTCAACGAACCGCCGTAGCTCTGCCGGCCCATCTCCACGAACGTTTCGTAGGTGCCCTGCACGATGCCTTGCGAGCCGATGTAGATCCACGAGCCGGCCGTCATCTGGCCGTACATCATCAAGCCCTTCTTATCGAGCTCGTTGAAGTGCTCCCAGGTGGCCCAGTGCGGCACCAGGTTGGAGTTCGCGATCAGCACTCGCGGCGCGTCCTTGTGCGTGGGAAACACGCCCACCGGCTTGCCGGACTGCACCAGCAGCGTCTCGTCGTCGTTCAAGTCGCGCAGCGAACGCAGGATCGCGTCGAAGCATTCCCAGTTGCGCGCGGCGCGGCCGATGCCGCCGTACACCACCAGCTCGGCCGGGTTCTCCGCCACCTCGGGGTCGAGGTTGTTCTGGATCATGCGGAACGGCGCTTCGGTGAGCCAGCTCTTGCAGGTGAGCGTGCTGCCGCGCGGCGCGCGGATGGTGCGGGTGGTGTCGATGCGGGTGGGAGCGTTCATGGCGATCTCGCGGAACCGGTGAAAACCCGATTGTGGCGAGCGCTTCCCCGCGTGGAAAGTGGCGCTGCCGCATGACGGCGGAAAAACCTGCGGAAGGCCGCGGCCAGGCGTGCATGTAACCGGACACGCGCGCGCGGCGAAAGGCTTGGTGACGCTTGCCGGCAACGGCCGCGCTCCTCCCCGTCCCCGGCAAGGAATCCCGCATGCCCGATCCGCACGCATCCCCCACTCCGCCCGCTCGCCGTCCGGGCGCCTGGGCGCTGATCCTCGCCATCCCCGCGGCTTGCGCGCTCGCGCTTGCCTACGTCGGCGGCTGGCTTTCGCCGCATCGGTTGACGCCCCAGCGCATCGTCGACCAGTTCCAGCAGAACGCCGGCGTGCATCCCGGCTACCGGCGCAACCACGCGAAGGGCGTGTGCGTGGCCGGCTACTTCCAGAGCAGCGGCGAGGCCGCGCCGTATTCGGTGGCGCAGGTGTTCGCGCCGGGCCAGCGCACGCCGGTGGTGGGCCGCTTCGCGATTCCCGGCAGCAACCCGTATGCGCCGGACGGCAGCGTGCCTATCCGCAGCATGGCGCTGCGCTTCGCGCTGGCGAACGGCCAGCAATGGCGCACCGGCATGAACAGCATGCCGGTGTTCCCGGTCGCGACGCCGCAGGCGTTCTTCGCGCAATTGCAGGCGGGGCAGCCTGACCCGGCCACCGGCAAACCCGATCCGGCGAAGCTGGCCGCGTTCTTCGCCGCGCATCCGGAAACGGCGGCATTCCGTGCGTGGGCGAAAACCGCGAAGCCCTCGGCCAGCTTCGCCACCGACGGCTACTGGAGCCTCAACGCGTTCGTGTTCACGGCCCCCGATGGCGCGAAACACGCGGTGCGCTGGCGCATGGCGCCGCAATCCGTGGACGATGGCGCCACCGCACCGGCGAACGATCCCGACTACCTGGCCGCCGACCTGCGCCAGCGCCTTGCCCATGGCCCGCTGCACTGGAAGCTGCTGGTGACCCTGGCCAGGCCGGGCGATCCCACGAACGATGCGACGAAGGCATGGCCGGCCGATCGCCCCATCGTCGACGCCGGCACGCTGGTGGTCGAAAGCGAGCAGCCGCAGGACAGCGGCCCCTGCCGTGACATCAACTATGACCCGACGGTGCTGCCGAACGGCATCGGCATTTCCGACGATCCGCTGCTGCCCGCGCGCTCAGCCGCCTACGCCGACTCCTACCTGCGCCGCACCAGCGAGGAAGCGCATCTGCCGGGCACCGCCCGCGTCGACACGAAGCCGCAAGCGGAGGCCCGCCCATGAAGAACACGACCGGCCTGTTCACCCTGCCCGCCCGCATCCTGCACTGGCTGATGGCTGCGATGATCCTTGCGATGCTGTTCATCGGCGTCGGCATGGTGGCGTCGGTGTCCGAACGCCACGCATGGTTGCTGCGCATCCACAAGCCGCTCGGCATCGCGATCCTGCTGCTGGCCGTGGTGCGCCTCGCCGTGCGCCTGCGGCATCCGCCACCGCCGTTGCCGGCGGATCTCCCCATGCTGCAAAAGCTGGCCGCGTACGCCTCGCACTGGCTGCTCTACGCGTTGATGATCGCGATGCCGCTGGTGGGCTGGGCGATGCTCTCGGCCGGCGGCTACCCGGTGATGCTCGGCGCATCGTTGCGCCTGCCGGCGATCCTGCCGGCCAGCGCCACCGCGTTCGCGATCCTGCGCCACCTGCACGGATGGCTGGCGCTGCTGCTGTTCCTCACCTTCCTCGCGCACCTGGCCGCGGCGCTGTACCACGGACTGATCCGGCGCGACGGGGTGCTGGCGAGCATGGTTGGTGGCAGCCGCAAGTCGTGATGCGGCCGCCGCGATGGCGTCTCAATGACAAGCCTGCAGCGGTTGCAGCGCCGCGTGGAACAGCACGTTGTAGGCCAGCGTGCCCATCACGGCGTAGCCGCGGTCGTTCGGGTGCAGGCCCGCGTCGCCCGCGCAGACCGTCGCCATGCCGACCGGCAGCGGCGACTGTTGCGCGGCCAGCGGCGGCGGCGTGTACGCGCCTGCCACGGCGCCGGAGAAATCGACCACGCCGTCGAACGTGCCCGACTGGCGTATCCACGCGTTGAACTGCAGCCGCACGGCCTCCCGCCGCGGGCTGTACCAGTCGGCAACCCCGGCGAACGGCGTGACCGTGCCGGCGTAGATGCGCAGATGATGCTGGTGGGCGACGTCGGCCAGCATGCGCATGGCGGCGATGAGGTCGCCAGCGGAGGCGCCGTTCGGATAGCCGGCCGGATCGATGCCGCGATTGATGTCGTTCGCGCCGAACAGCACGATCACGTCGGTGACGCCGGGGCGGTCGACCACGTCGCGGAGGAAGCGCTTCAGGCCGGAAGCGCCGGCGGCGGGCGCACCGATCTGGTCGGTGGTCAGTTCGTCGGCGCTGATGCCGGCGTTCACCACCGCCGCCGCGTCACCGTTGCGCTGGGCAAGGCCCGCCAGCACCCCCGGCCACGTTGTGCCGGGCGCGCTGGCGAAGGCGCCATCGGTGATCGAGTCGCCGAACGCGACGATGCCGCGGGTGCTGGCCGGTGCCTCGACCTCGATGCCGGCGAGCACGTAGATGTGATCGTCCCGCGTGCGTGGCAGCGCGTGCGCGGCCGGCAGCTGCGCCAGCGACGGCAGTCGCGTGGCGTCGCCGTCGACCGCGTACGTGGTGTGCGCCTGTTCCATCGGATGGAAATCGGCGAGCTGCGCCGGCCCGTCGAAGTACAGGCTGACGACCACGTCAGCCAGCGCCGGCACGCGCAGGGCTACCGGATCGCTGACTGCCTCGCGGCCGGGCGCGATCGTGATCGAAGGCTTGCCGCCGTCGAAGCTCAGCGGCCGATCGCTGCCGGGCTCGATCGCGGACAGGTCGTCGGCATGACTGGCGCCGAGCGCGATGCGTGCGGCGCTCACGGTAAGCGGCGTGCGGCCGTAATAGTTCGACAGCCGGATGCGCACGCGCTCGCCGCCGGCGCTGGCGTTCACGCTCTGGCGCAGGGTCAGGTGATCGACCGTGGGTGCGCGCTCGACCGGCTGCCCCCAGGCATCCCGTTCCGGTTTGCCGTCGCGACCGACGACGCGCGCGACCTGCGACGTCATTGCCTGTCCCCACGTGGCGACCCATTTCTGTGCCACCGGCTTCACGGGAACCGTGCAGGCTGGAAGCAGCAGGCATGCCGACAGCAACGCCGACAGCGCGACGATGTGCAGCGAACGGGCGTTGCGGCATGCGTGGGTCATGCGTGTGTGCTCGGGGAAGGGAGAGGTGCTGTCCGGATCGTTCGGCAATCCGCATCCGGCTGTCAATGCGCCGGACCGGCCAGCCGTGATCCCGCCGCCAGGTTGGCGCGAGGCGCGCCGCCACATCGGCCGAAACATCCTTCCGACGTCAATTGACGACCATCAGGCAGCGGCGGAGACTGGTGGGCCGGGGAATCCGGGCATGGCCGTCGCGCGTCATAGCGGGGAGGCTGCCATGCATGCGAAAGAATCGATGTACCGCTTCACGATCGCCACCACGATGCTGCTCGCCATCGGCGGGTTGCAAGCCGCCGACAAGAAAGCGCCGACGGATGCCGAACTGATCGGTAGCGCGATGCGCGCGGCGCCGGCGAGCGTCGCGAAAAACGCCACGATCGTCGTGCCGGGCGCGGACGGCACGATGCGCACGCTGCGCAAGGGCACGAACGCGTTCACGTGCATGCCGGACAACCCGGCCACGCCGGGGCCGGACCCGATGTGCGCGGACAAGACCGCGTGGGCGTGGCTGGCCGCGTACATGGCGCACAAGCCGCCGCCGTCCGGGACCGGCATCGCGTACATGCTGCAGGGCGGCGTCGATGCGAGCAACACCGATCCGTCCGCGATGAAACCCGCGGCGGGCCAGCACTGGATCCGCACCGGCCCGCACCTGATGATCTTCGGCGCGGATGCGGCGTTCTACGACGCGTACCCGAAGAGCGCGACACCGGATACCTCGGTGCCGTACGTGATGTGGGCCGGCACGCCCTACCAGCACCTGATGGCGCCCGTGCACTGAACGGAACGGGTGCGTGCCATTGATGTCCGAAAACGGCGAGTCGCGACGACTCGCCGGTGCTAGCCTGCCGGCATGAACGATCCCCATGCCGGCACCCTGCCCGACCCGCGCACCTGCGAACAGGCGCGCCTCAGCCGCGACGCGCGCTTCGACGGACTGTTCTTCACCGCCGTCAGCAGCACCGGCATCTATTGCCGGCCGGTGTGCCCCGCGCCGTCGCCGAAGCGCGAGAACGTGCGCTATTACGCGAGCGCGGCGGCGGCGGAAGCGGCCGGTTTCCGGCCTTGCCTGCGCTGCCGCCCGGAACTGTCGCCGGGCAACGACGTGTGGCAGCGCGGCGACCACGTGGTGGCGCGCGCGTTGAAGCTGATCGGGCACGGTGCGCTGGATGAAGATTCGCTGGAGCAGCTCGCCGCGCGCGTCGGGCTGGGCGCGCGGCAACTGCGCCGACTGTTCACGGAACGGCTCGGCGCTTCGCCGCTCAGCGTGCACACCACGCGCCGGCTGCTGTTCGCGAAGCAGCTGCTGACGGAGACGAGCCTGCCGGTGACGGAAGTCGCGCTCGCGTCCGGCTTCCGCAGCCTGCGCCGCTTCAACGCCGCGTTCGCGCAGGCGAATCGCATCGCGCCGCGCGAATTGCGCCGCCAGCCGCGCGCGGTAACGACGGACGGCGCGCTGGTGCTGCGGCTCGCGTATCGGCCGCCGTTCGATTTCGCGTCGCTGCTCGCGTTCCTCGGCGGCCGTGCGCTGCCGGGCATCGAGCAGGTGGACGAAGCCGCGTATGCGCGCGTGTTCGGCCCCGCCGACGCGCCGGGCTGGCTGCGCGTTTCCGCGTGGCCGGGCGGCGAGCATGCATTGAAGCTGGAACTGCATTGCCCGCAACCGGCGCAGATGCTCGGCGTGGTGGCGCGCGTGCGCCGCCTGTTCGACCTCGACGCCGACCCGCGGGCGATCGCCGACGCGCTGCGCGGCGAAGCCACGTTGCGTCCACTGCTGCGCAAGCGCCCCGGCCTGCGCCTGCCGGGCAGCTGGGACGGTTTCGAAATCGCGGTGCGCGCGGTGCTCGGCCAACAGGTGAGCGTGGCCGCCGCGCGCACGCTGGCCACGCGCCTCGTGCAGCGTCACGGCATGGTGTTGGCGCAGGCGCCGCTGCCGGGGCTGGACCGGCTGTTCCCCACGCCCGAAGCGTTGGCGGACGCGGACCTGCGCGAGCTCGGCGTGACCGGCGCACGCGCGGAAACAATCCGCGGCATGGCGCGCGCATTGCTGGACGGTCGCGTGGATTTCCGCGCCGAGCAGTCGCTGGACGAATTCGTGGCGCGCTGGGTCGCGCTGCCCGGCATCGGCGAATGGACCGCGCATTACATGGCGATGCGCGCGCTGAGCCATCCCGACGCGTTTCCCGCCGCGGACCTGATCCTGCGTCGTGCCGCGGCACGCGGCGGCGAGGCGCTGGGCACGAAAGCGTTGACCACGCTGGCCGAGGCGTGGCGGCCGTGGCGCGCGTATGCGGTGATCCACCTGTGGCGCGGCAGCGCCGATGCCGCGCCGGCGCCGCGCGCGAAACGCAGGGGAGCCGCCGCATGAGCGCACCGGAAACGATCTGGTACGACGAGCTGCCCACGCCGATCGGCCGGCTGCGCCTGGTCGCCGACGCGCAAGGCCTGCGCGAAGTGTGGTTCGAGAGCGGGCGCCACCAGAAGATGCCGGCAGCGCATTGGAAACACGATGCCGGCAAGCTTGCGTTCGCCCGCGTGCAACTGGAGGAATACTTCGCCGGCACGCGGCAAACGTTCGCGCTGCCGCTGCATCCGCTGGGCACGCCGTTCCAGCTCGCGGTATGGCAGGAACTGGCGCGCATCCCCTACGGCGCCACCACCAGCTATGGCGAACTGGCGCGGCGCATCGACCAGCCGCAGGCGGTACGCGCGGTGGGCGCCGCGAACGGGCGCAACCCGTTGCCGATCGTGCTGCCCTGCCACCGCGTGATCGGCGCGGACGGCAGCCTCACCGGCTTCGGCGGCGGCCTGCCGACGAAGCGCTTCCTGCTGTCGTTCGAGCACCGCATTACGCACGGCGACCTGTTCGCCGCGCCACCCGCACCGACTCAGTGACCGTGCTGCGTCTGCGATGACGCGTCCGTCGGCTGCGACGGCTGCGGCTGCGGCAAGCTGGAAGCATCGCGGTACTGGTTGACGAGATCCTGCTGCTGCACGTTCTCGCGCTGCTGCTGCGCGCGATCGGCCTGCTCCTGCTGGCTGCGCGCGGCGGAGCCCTGCGCCAGCGGCTGCTGCGCCATGTTCGCCACGTTCTGGCGCTGCTGCGCCTGCTGCTGGCTCTTCTGCAACTGGTCGTTGACCTGCTGCTGGCGCACGGTCTGCTGGTACTGCGCGTTCGCCGGTGGCGTCTGCGCCGCGGCCGTGCCGGCGACCGCGAGCAGGCCGGCCAGCAGCCAGTGCGACGGGGAGCGATGCGTTTTCCGATCACAAGAACGTGCGATTGTCATGGCATCTGGGCGATCATGGGGAGACATTCGCATCGTATGGATTCCTGCATGAAATTCCTGTTTCGCCTGCTGCTGGCCTCGCTGGCGGCATTCAGCGCCGGCTGCGCCACGCAGCCACCCGCGGCCTCCGCGCCAGCCGCCAACGCAAGCGCCGCGCGTCCCGCGCCGCTGCTGCTGATCTCGATCGACGGCTATCGCGCGAACTACCTCAGCCGTGGCCTCTCGCCCACGCTGGAGATGCTGGCGAAGAACGGCGTGCATGCCGACGCGATGCAGCCTGCGTTCCCCTCGCTGACGTTCCCTAACCACTACACCCTGGTCACCGGCCTGTACCCGGACCACCACGGCATCGTCAACAACACGATGCTCGACCCCGCGCTGGGCAAGTTCTCGCTGGGCAACCGCGAGGCGGTGAGCGACGGCCGCTGGTGGGCCGAAGGCACGCCGATCTGGGAGACCGCCGACGCGCACGGCCTGCGCACCGCCACCATGTTCTGGCCCGGCAGCGAGGCCGACATCCGCGGCAGGCACCCCGACTACTGGCAGCCCTACGACGGCAAGGTGACGCCCGACCAGCGCGTGGACCAGGTGCTGGCCTGGCTGGACCTGCCGGCCCGGCAGCGGCCGGGTTTCCTCACCTTGTACTTCGACGAGGTCGACCATGCCGGCCACGACCACGGCCCGGATTCGCCCGAGGTGGACCAGGCGCTGCGCGACACCGACGCCGCGCTGGCACGGCTGGTGGATGGCCTCAAGCAGCGCGGCCTGTTCGACCGGATCAACCTGATCGTGCTCGCCGACCACGGCATGGCCAGCGTGCCGCTGGAAAACAGCGTGCTGATCGAGCAGCTGATCCCGCTGGACGCGGTGAACACCGTCAGCCTCGGCGTGCTCGCCGGCTTCAACCCGAAGCCGGGCCACGACTTCGCCGCGATCGAGCGCCAGCTGGAGCAGCCGCAGCAACACATGCGCTGCTGGGACAAAACGCGCATCCCGGCCCGCTTCCACTACGGCAGCAACCCGCGCGTGCCGCAACTGGTGTGCCTCGCCGACACCGGCTGGCGCATCACCACCGCCGAGCACCTGGCGAAGCGCAAAGGCCACATCAGCCTCGGCGACCACGGCTACGACAACGCCGACCCGCTGATGCGCGCGCTGTTCGTGGCGCACGGCCCGGCGTTCCGCGCAGGCCTGCGCGTGCCCGAGTTTCCGAACGTGGACGTCTATCCGCTGATGACCCGCCTGCTCGGCCTCCCCGCCGCCGCGAACGACGGCGATTACGAGGCGGTGAAGGGGATGCTCAAGGCCGGGATTCGAGATTAGGGATTCGAGGTTCGGGGTTCGGGAGAGCGGCATCTCGCGAGCTTCGGCTTTCCCGTACCTGATTAGCGACGACACTCAGCCAGTGATTCCGTTCGCGCTGAGCGTAGCTTGCGATAGCAAGCGAAGTCGAAGCGCCCAACGGCGACCACCCTTCGACTTCGGCCCTGCGGGCCTACGCTCAGGGCGAACGGTGGAGGATCAGCTGAGCTTTGTCGCCAATCAGGTTCCCGTATCCCGAATCCCGGCCTCTACCCCATCGCCCCCCTGCTCATCGGCGTGGGCGGCGTAGGCACGTTCACCAGCGGCTTCAGCCGCACCAGGCCCAGCGCGATCGCGAGGCCGGCCAGCACCAGCGCCCCGACGAATGCGGCCACGCCATTCCAGCCGTGCGCGGCATAAAACAGGCCGCCGCTGGCGCCGGCCACGCTGGAGCCCATGTAGTAGCAGAACAGGTACATCGACGAGGCCTGCGCCTTCGCCGCGCCGGCGCGTCGGCCCACCCAGCTGCTGACGATGGAGTGGCCGCCGAAGAAGCCGAACGTGATCGCCACGATGCCCAGCATGATCAGCCACAGCGACGCGGCGAGCGTCAGCAGCACGCCGACCAGCATCAGCGCCAGCGCCGTCCACAGCACCTTGCGCCGACCCAGCTTCCCCGCGAGATGGCCCATCCATGCCGAGCTGAAGGTGCCGATCAGGTAGATGCCGAAGATCAGGCCCACCACGGCCTGGCTGAGGTTGTACGGCGGCGCCAGCAAGCGGTAGCCGAGGTAGTTGTAGACGGTGACGAAGGCGCCCAGCAGCAGGAAGCCTTCCACGAACAGCCACGGCAGGCCGCGGTCGTGGAACATGCCGGAGAAGCGCGAAACCAGCGCGCGGGCGGAGAGCGGCTGGCACACGAAATGCCGCGACGGCGGCAACGCGCGCCAGAACGCCAGCGCGCAGGCGAGGCCGATCACGCCCACCACCGCCACGCCCACGCGCCAGTCGAAGAAGTCGGTGAGCACGCCGGTGACGAGGCGTCCGCCCATGCCACCCACCGCGCTGCCGCTGATGTAGAGGCCCATGCCGAGGCCGATCGAATCGACGTGCATCTCCTCGCTGAGGTAGGTCATCGCCACCGCGGGCAGACCGCTCAGCGTGAGCCCCAGCAGGGTGCGCACCACCAGCAGCGAACCCCAGCTCGGCATCGCCGCGCTGGCCAGCACCAGCACCGCCGAGGAGAGCAGCGAGGCCACCATCACCGGCTTGCGTCCCCACGCGTCGGACAGCCCGCCCGCGAACAGCATCGCGAACGCCAGCACGCCGGTGGTGAGCGACAGCGACAGCGCCGCGCCGGCTTCGCTGACGCCGTAGTCGCGGCTGAACTCCGGCATCAGCGGCTGCACGCAGTACAGCAGGCCGAACGTGGCGAGGCCCGCGGCGAACAGCGCGAGGTTGGTGCGGCGAAACGCCGGCGTGCCGTGGTGGATGTAGGACGCCGCATCGGCCGGGAGATCTGCCGATGCCCTGCCTGCTCGCTGCTCCATCCATCCACCCGTGGCGGGAAACTGCCGGCAAGGATACGCCGGCCAACCGCGCCGCGTGGGTCGGGATGCACCCCGACACCCATCAACCGTGCGCGGGTCGGGATGAATCCCGACCCGATCAACCGTGCGTAGGCCGGGATGAATCCCGACCTACAGGGTCGCCTTGTGCGCCTCCAGCAGCGGCGTCAGCGAGACCGACCACGCGTTGAAGTTGCCGTTGTCCCACTGCTCCACGCGCTGCAGGTACTCGCGCGCCTGCGCCGGCGTGTGCGGATAGTGCGCCACCGCCTCGGTGCGGTCGCTGGTGAAATACAGCGTGCGATGGTCCGGCCCCAGGTGCGGCAGGTAGTCCGTGCTGAAACCGCGCGCATCGTCGCCGGCGTAGCGGATCGCCTGCGGCTCCCCCCAGCCGTCGCCCGCGCGGAACACGATGAACAAGTGATCCTTGCTGTCGCCCGGCAGACGATGATCGCTGGCGAACACCATGAAGGAACCGTCCGGCGCGATCTCCGGGTCCACGTCGTTGTCGCCGTAATGACTGAACGCCAACGGCTGCGCCGGCTGGTAGGCGCCGTGCGCGACATGCGACACGTACAGCCGCTTGCCCTGGTCCTTGCCCGCGTCGATGGAAAGGAAATAGATGCTGCCGTCCTGCGCGATGCTGGCCTTCCACACCGCGTTGCCGATGTTCACCGCAGCCGGCAGGCGCACGGGCTGGCCCCAGCCGGAACCGCGGCGGTCGACCCGCCACAGGTTCACCTGCTGCTGCGCCGGCGTGCTGTCCGTGCGGCGGATCGAGACGTAGACCACGCAGGAGCCGTCCGGCGAAAACTGCGGCGCAAGCTCCGGCCACGCGCCCGAGAACGACGCGATGCGCGGCGTCGACCAGCGCCCGTCCACGCGATGCGATTCCATGATGGTGCCGCCACCCGCGCCGCTGCGGGTGAACAGCAAGGTGTCGCCGTCGGGGCTGAAGGTGGGCGACTCGTCGTTGGCGGGGCCGGAGATCACCCCCGGCGCGAAGATCTGCGGCGCCGCCAGCACGGGCAGCGTGGCGGCCGAGGCGCCACCGGCGAAGGCCAGGCCGGCGATCAGCGCCAGCCAGACAGGCGAACGGAACGAAGCGGGCATCTCGATGCTCCGGAGCAGGATGGAAGGTGTCGGCGTCAGTTCGCGCGCGCGGCAACGGTCCGCGCGAAGAACGCCACGATCAGGCCGAACAGCAGCATGGCGAGCAGGTTCAGCACGATGGGCATCGGCGCAGCCGGCGCCTTGAACGGCGCGGCGGACAGCGGCACCACCGCGTAATTCATCACCACGTAGACCGCCACGCCGTAGGCCAGTCCCGCCGGCAGCCAACGGCGGCGCAACCAGGCCATGCGCGTGGCGGCAGTCACGAAGATCGCAGCGATCAGCAGCGACATCGCCCACTGCAGCCCCAGCCCCAACCAGGCGGCCGAAGCGCCATCCACGAAGGAAGCCTTGCCCAGCACGCCGCTGGCGATCGCGTGCAGGATCACGGCAGGGTTGAGATGGCTGATCAGCGCCGCGGCACCAATGTCGATGGTGCCGGCAACGAGGCCGCCGCAGAGGATGGCTAGACCGGTCTGGTTCATGCGTGGCAGTCCTCGATGCGTGGGGTAGCGCAAACCGGCGCGGTGACGCGTCGGGGGAGGATGCTGTGTACGCTTCGGCATCGGCGAAAGCCTGTGCCGGTCGTCACAGGCTTTCGCAGGTCACGCAAGGTCGATGCTCAGTGCGTCGGCTCGAGTTCCAGCAGCCAGCCCTTGCCCGGCTCCACCGGGATCGCGTCGCCTGGATGGAACGTGGCGGCGGGCTGGAAGTTCTCGACCGCGGGCGCGACCAGGCGCGCGTGCTTCGGGTCCAGCCCCAGCGCCTTCCAGTCGATCGCGAGCTTCACCTTCACCGTGGCCGGCGCCCACGAAGCCAGCGCCACCAGGGTCTTGTCGCCCTTGCGCACGTAGCTGGTGGCGAGCACGTCTTTGTTGTCGGTCTTCACCGGGGTGTCGTGCACCCACCAGCCGATCATCTCGGCCTGCTCGATGCCGAACGCATCCCACAGTTTCCACAACGGGCGCGGGTCGCTGCCCCTGGACCAGCCCAGCCGGCTGGTCATGCCGAACAGCATGCCGCGCCAGGGGTTGCCGTCGTTCTGCAGCATCTCGCCCATGAGTCCATAGGGAATGCCGGACATCTCGGTGAGCCAGTACGCGGGCGAGGTGTGCTCGTAGTCGAATTCCTCGCCGAACCACAGGCGGTCGATGTACGGGAACAGGCCCATGTAGAGCAGCGCGCTGTTGATGTAGCCGTCGCGCGGGTTGTACTGGCTGGCCGAATGCAGGTCGATCAGCGGATGCGGGCGATGCGCGTCCAGCACCTTGCGCACGCGCTTCATGGTGGTGCGGTCGTAGGCCACGTCGTCCAGGTACAGGCCGTCGATGCCCATGTTGCGGGCCAGCCAGTCCAGCCCTTCGACGTAGTAGTTGTGCCAGCGGCTCTGGCCGGCGTCGATCACCGCCGCGTCGCGGTTCTCCGGCACGTGCCAGGCCGCGATGTAGTCGCCATCCAGATGTTCCTGCAGCCAGGAGAAGCCGCCGCCCTTGCCGCGGCTGATGACTTCGCTGCACGGCCCCGACGCCGTCTGGCCGTCGCTGCCGATGCGGCAACCGGTGAGGCTTTCCAGCATCGGCAGCTCGGGCGCGCGGTCGGACAGCTCGCGCACGGTGTCGTAGATCTTCACCTGCATGCCCAGTGCGTGCGCCTGGTCGACGTAGGCCTTCATCTTCTTCGGTTCGAGGAACGGGTAATTGATCCACGGGTTGATCGGCGTGGCGTGATGGATGTTCACCACGTTCGCGCCGTCGGCCTTGATCGCGGCGAGATCCGCGTACTTGTGGAAATAGCGCTCGGCGAAATGCTGCGCCGGGTTGATCGTCTTGAACGGCGTCACGCGCAACACGAGGTTGTAGTGCAGCGTCTGCCCCGCCGCCATCGTGCGCGCGCCGCTGAAGGCCTTGACCAGGTAGCGCGCACCGTTGCGCTTCAGCGTGATGCCGCCGGCGCCCGCGTTGTCCCACGAGGTCGGCATCAGCAGCGGCTGATCGTGGTAGAAGTTCGTGTTGAGCGGCCGTTGGTAATGCTCGTCGCGCAGGTGGAATTCCAGGCCCGCGTTCACCGCGCCGATCCACGCGCCGTCCTGGTTGTTCTGCACGTTCCATTTCCAGGCGAAGCTGTCCGGCGTGGCGGAACCGGTGCGGCCAAGGCCCAGCTCGTACTGCGCCACGTCGTTCGTGAGCGGTATCTCCAGCCGGATGTCGTCAAGTTTTACCGCCTGCGTTGCGATGAGCGCGATCGTGTAGCTGAGCGTGCCGTCCATCTCCAGGCTCGCCGTCAGCTCGCTCTTCAGCGGGCCGACCTGCCCTGCCATCTGCCAGTGCACTTTGCCGGGGCCGTCGATCTGCACGTTCGGCGTACCCGATGCGCCCAGCACATGCGTGCCGCCCGCGTCCTGCACCACGAGGCGCATCGGCGCGGCGAGCAGTCCGCGCGGCGTCTTCGCGTAGCCGGTCATGCGCTCGTCGAAGAAGCTGTCGATCTGCGCCGGCAGGCCGCTGGCGGCCAGCGTCACCGAGCGGCCGAGGATGCCGAGCTTCGTGCCATGCACCGTCACCGCGGTGAACGGCTTCACCAGATCGTCGTTCTGCGCCAGCGTGGAGTTGAGCCAGCGCAGGCGCGTGAGCTTGGACGGATCGTCGTCGCCGTGCGCCACCGCCGTGCCCGCGTCCACGGTGATCTCCAGCGGAACCTGCCGCGGCGATGCACCGTCCGCGCCGACCGTCAGCGTGCCGTGGTAGGTGCCGGGCTTCGCGTTCGCCGGAACATCCAGCCCCATCCACAACGCTTGCACCCGACCCTGCACCACGTCGAGGCGATTGGCGAACGGCTTGCCCGCGTAGTCGATGCCGCCGAGGTTGAAGCAGGTGAGCCGGGCCGCCGGGATCGTCGCGCCATCCGGCCCGTGCAGGTCGCCGAAGCTCACGTGCACGTCCTGCGCTGCGCCACGCGCCGTCCACAGGCCCACCTGGAAACTGAGGTATTCGCCGCGCAGCGCGTGGTCAGTCAGCGTGCCGCCCTCGCCGTGCTCGGCCCAGCGGCCGGGGATCTGCGTGAACATGCGGATCGGGTGTTCGCGCGTTTCCGGGAACAGCAGCCACGGCTGGCCCGGATTCGCCGCCAGCAGGTGCTGCAGCTCGTCCGGCGTCGCGGTGCGCTCCATCTCGGTATAGGCGTCGAAATCGTCCACCGCCTCGTAGCCGATCACGCGCGCCTGCGGCAGCTTCGCCACGTGGCGCGGGTCGCCGAGTCCGCTCTTCTTCAGCCATGCGGCGTCGGCGGTATCCGTCGGCGTGCGGTAGGTCACCGTGGGATAGTTCGAGCGACCGCTGCCGATGTAGGGCTGGTAGTAGACCGCATAGATGCCGGCCTGCTTCGCCTCGAACGCCAGCACGCCCTCGGCCTGGTCGATGCGCTCGCGCAGCACGTTGGCCACCACCTGCCCGTCCGGGCCCACCACGATGGTGGCGACATTCTCGGGATGGCGATCGCGCCGATGCCAGGGAATCGTCACCTGCACCGCCGCCGCGGCCTTGTCCACGGCGACGGTGTAGCGGTGGTTGCCGTACTGCTCGGCGTTCCAGCGCAACTGCACGCCATCGGCCAGCGTCTGCGTCTGCGCCACGGCGGCGCCGGTGCTGCAGGCAAGCAGGCCGCAGGCCAGCAGGCCGAGTGCTGCCGGGTGGCGCTGGGCTCGTGGATGGCGCATGGCGGTTCCCCTTGGTCGGCAATCGAAGCTCGATATGTAACCTGTCGTCCGATTTTTCGCAAGCAAACGATTCAATACGCAATAAATCGAAGCATCATCAGGCACTGCGATCGCTGCGCAGCGCACGCATGGCCGCCTCGTCGCCAGCTGCCTCGCGTCCGCTGACCCAGCCGAACAGTGCGATGCCGACCACGATCGCCAGCGCACCCAGCGCCGCCCAACCGTGCGGCCACGCCTCGCCGAGCAGGGCCGCGCCCAGCGCCGTGGTGAACAGCAGCTCGGCCGCCTGCATCGCCTCCACCGCGGCCAGTGCGGTGGGTTGGGTGCGCACCCGGTCGGTGGCGGCGAAGAACAGCACGGTGGCGATCACGCCCGAGGACAGCGCCACGCCACCGGCGAGCAGCACTTCGCGCCAACTCGGCAGGCCCACGGTGCACAGGGCGACCACGGCGAGCAGCAGCCACAGCGGCCAGCTGCACAGCGTCATGCCGAACACGCGTTGCAGCGCGTTCACCCGTTGCGCGCTGGTTTCCAGGTGCAGCAACAGCATGCGGTTGCCCAGCGGATACGCGAACGCGGCCAGCACCACCGCGCCCGCCGCGAGCCAGTCGCTCGCGCTCAGGCGGCCACGGGCATGCCCCCATTGCAGCGCGAACACACCGGCCACGATCAACGCGCCGATCGCCAGCGTGGGCCAGGCCAGCCGCCGGCGCGCGTCGCGGTAGATCAGCGGCGCCAGCAGCGGCCCGGCCAGCACCGTGGTCTGGAAACTGCCCGCCACCAGCCACGCCGGCCCGCTGCCCGCAGCCCAGGTCAGCGGCACACCGAACAGCACGAAACCCACGCTGCTCCAGGTCAGCCAGACGCGCGGGTGCGCACGCAGTTCGCGCGGCAGTTCGCCCAACCCGCCGCGCCACGGCAACGCCAGCGCCAGCAACGGCAAGGTGATGAGATAACGCAGGATCACCGCCCACGCCCAATGCCCGCCGCCGGTCACCAGACTGCGGTTGAGCACGTAGGTCATTGTGAAGAACAGCGCCGCGCACAGCGCCAGTCCCACGGCGGCGAGAGCGTTGCGGCGCATCGGCAAATCAGTGGCATCCAACAGGATCATCTACTCCGCGAAGTATCTGCATCCAGCAACAAGCGCAGGCTTCCGGCATACGCAGCCCCGGCAAGCTGGTACGTATCTTGATGCGTACCGCCATCCACCGTCGTGAACGTCACATTCGAGTGTCCCAATGTTGCGCTCCGTGCAAGCGCAAAGGGCGTCACCGTATCAGCAGTCCCCTGGAACACCGATACAGGCACCGATGGAATCTGCTCGAAAAGCAGCGCAGCGGAATAGTCCCGCCGCACCAACAACGCACGCACGGGGAGCATCTGCCAGCCAATCAACGCCTGATGCCGTCTGATCCATGCCCGAACAACACTGGACAGATCTGCTCCCAGTCCGTCAACCAGCACGCCCTTGGGCCTGAACTTCGATGCTTCGACAAGCGCCACCGTTGCACCGAGTGATCGGCCAACGAAAACGCTGCGGCGCATGCCGCAGTGGGTTGCCTGGCTCACCTGCGACACCGCCATCGCAACCTGATCGGGCAGGAGATCCAGCTGAGAGCGGCCCTTCGCTCCGTCCTGCCCGGGATATGAAATGGCGTAAACATCGGCCCCGGCATCCCGTATCAGGGGAAAAAGCGTCCTCTCGTATGTGCCGATACCGCCATGCTGCCCCGGAAAGAAAAATGCGCACGCACGCCCCTCGTCGCCGTATCTGCGCACCACGATCATGGCTTCAGGCGAAACGACAACGTCAAACCGCTTGTCTTCGTGCGTCCGGTCATTGGACTGCGCACTGAATATCAGCCGGTCCAGATTCCAGCGAAGGAGCGCGGCAGGCACGGCGAAATACAGAACGGCAGCGCCCGCGATGAATACCGACAGGATCTTCTTGAGCCGCAGAGAAACCCTGCGCGCATTCCCGCGGCCATTGCGCATGGAAGCCCTCATTCGGCAGCCAGCGGCAACCTCAACCGCACCTCCAGCCCGCCGCCCTCGCCGTTGCGTGCGAGGATCTCGCCGCCGTGCGCCTTCGCCACGCGCTGCGCGATGGCGAGACCCAAGCCATGACCATCGGCGCGCGCAGCGTTGCTGCCGCGGAAGAACGGTCGGAACAGCGAGTCCAGTTCGGCTTCGGGCACACCGGGGCCGTGGTCGCGCACCAGGCATTCGGCCTGTCTGTCGATGACGCGCACCGACAGTTCCACGTCGCCGCCTTCCGGGCTGTACTTGATGGCGTTGGCGATCAGGTTGCCGAGCGCGCGCTCCAGCAGCACGGGGCTGCCCACCACTTCGACCGGCCCGTCGGCAGGTTGCCATTGCAGGCGGATGTGGCGTGCGCCCGCTTCCAGCACTGCTTGCTGCAAGCCCTCCTGCGCGAGTTCGGCGAAGTCCAGCCGCTCGCGCTCCATGCCAGGCAGGCCGCCTTCCATGCGCGACAGCGCGAGCATGTCGCCGGTCATGCGGTCGAGCCGGGCGATCTCCTGTTCGGCCTGCGCGAAGTACGCCGCTGCCCGTGCGGGATCGTCGCTGCGCTGGGCGAGGTCCAGGATCAGCTGCAGCCGCGCCAGCGGCGAGCGCAGCTCGTGCGAGAGATCCTGCAGCACGCGGCGGTCGTGCGTCACCAGCGCCTCGATGCGCTCGGCCATCGCGTCGAAGTCGCCGGCGAGTTGCGCCAGCTCGTCGCGCGAGGCGCCGCCGGGATGATCCACGCGCGCCGACAGCTCGCCGGCGGCCATGCGCCGCGTGGCATCGCGCAGCGCCTGCACCGGCTTGGCCACGCTGCGCGCCACCCACCAGCCGACCAGGCCGATGAACAGCAGCGACAACACGAGCTGCACGCCGAACAGGATCTGCTCGCGCGTCTGCGGGCGCAGCCGTGTGTGCGAGCGGCTCATCGCCACCAGCTGGCGCAACTGGCCGTCGGCGCCGCTGACCGGCTGCACCGCCACGTAGGCGTACAGCCCCCGCCACGGCCGCAACACCAGCACGCGGTCGGCCGCCAGCATCCCAGGCAGCGCATGCCAGACCGACTGCGGCAGGCGAATCGGCGCCAGCGGCCGACCATCCTGGAACAGCGTGGCCTCGACGCCCTCGTGGCGCTGTCGCGCGGCCCATGCGGACAGCGCCGGCGCACCGCCCTGCTGCCAAGCCTGGTCGGCCGACTGCGCCAGCGCGCTCCAGTCGATCTCCACCTCGGTGCGGTATTCGATGAAGCGCCGGGTGAGGAAGCCGCCCAGCACCAGCACCAGCAGGTTCACCGCGCAGAACCACAGCAGCAGGCGCCAGTACAGCGAGCTCTTGAACGGATTCATGGCGCGCCCGCCACCAGCACGTAGCCGGCACCGCGCACCGCGTCGATGCGCGGCGCCTGCGTCGAGGCCTCGGCCAGCTTGTGGCGCAGCCGGCTCACGTGCACGTCGATGCTGCGGTCGTAGCGCTCCAGCTCGCGCCCCAGCGCGAGACGCGTCAAAGCGGCCTTGTCCACCAGTTCGCCCGCGCGCTGCGCTAGCGCCAGCAGCAGTTGGAATTCGGCGCCGGTGAGCGACAGCTCCTGTGCCCCGACCAGGGCGCGGCGCTCGCCGGGCAGCAAGCGCAGCAGGCCAAGCTGCAGCTCGGCGGCGGTGGCGACCGGCGTGTTGCGCCGCAGCTGCGCGCGGATGCGCGCCAGCAGTTCGCGTGGCAGGCAGGGCTTGGCGAGGTAGTCGTCCGCGCCCAGTTCCAGCCCCACCACCCGGTCCACCGGTTCGCCACGCGCGGACAGCATGATCACCGGCAGGCGGTACTTCATGCGCAGCTCGCGCAGCGTCTCCAGGCCATCGCGGCCCGGCATCATCACGTCGAGGATCAGCAGGTCGGGCCGCTGCGCCGCACTGTGCAGCCGCGCCAGCGCCGCCTCGCCGTCATGGGCGAGATCCACGGCAAAGCCTTCGCGCTGCAGGTATTCGGCCAGCAGGCCGCACAGCGCGCGATCGTCGTCGGCAATCAGGATTCTGGGCATGGCGGCTCGCGGGTTTGGTGGCCCATTCAAGCGAAACGGCAGCGTGGGCGCCCAGGCACTTTACCCATCTTTACGCTCCCGCAAAGGAGATACACACGCGGATGTCGTCCAATAGCCACACGTTCCACTCCTCCCCAACGACAGAGGCGACAACCATGCGCAAGAACCTCATTCTCGGCCTGGCCCTCAGCTCGGCGCTGGCCCTCGGCAGCTTCGCGGTCGCGGCGCAGTCCGGCCCGCACGGCGACTGGGGCCATCACGGCGGGCGGCACGGCATGATGGCGCTGCACAAGCTCAACCTCAGCGACGCCCAGCAGGCCAGCATCAAGCAGATCATGCAGAGCAGCTTCGAGCAGAACAAGAGCCAGCGGCAGGCGCTGCGCCAGCAGCGGCAGGCGTTCG
>Ga0209455_1000216_pt1 | contig 81066 bp, 70 predicted proteins | sample AraplaCol_mCL_r2_FD_184275 | JGI IMG/M metagenome (GOLD analysis project Ga0209455, IMG submission 184275) | Arabidopsis root microbial communities from North Carolina, USA - plate scrape CL_Col_mCL_r2 (SPAdes) (version 2) | ecosystem: Host-associated > Plants > Roots > Endosphere | place: USA... | reverse complement strand
GTTGTTCAAGCAGCGCTACGGCCACGTCACAATCAACTTCGGCGAACCGATCGAGCTGAACCCGCTGCTGGATGCAGCCAGCAGCGACTGGCGCAGCGCCAGCGCCGACCCCGACAGCCGCCCCGAATGGCTGGGCGGCGTGATCGACCAGCTCGCCGAGCGGATCCAGGTCAACGTCAACCGCGCCGCCGACGTCAACCCGATCAACCTGCTCGCGCTCACCCTGCTGGCCACGCCCAAGCACGCGATGGCCGAGAACGACCTGCTGGCGCAGCTGGAACTCACCAAGTCGCTGCTGCTGGAGCTGCCCTATTCCGACCGCGTCACGCTGACCCCGACGGACCCGGCCGGCATCATCGCCTACGGCGAGCAGATGGGCTGGATCCGCCGCATCAAGCATCCGCTGGGCGACGTGCTCGACGTGGAAGGCGAGCAGGCGGTGCTGCTCAGCTACTTCCGCAACAACGTGCTGCACCTGGTCGCCGCCGGCGCGTGGGTGGCCTGCTGTTTCCTCAACAACCGGCGCATGTCGCGCGCCTCGGTGCAGCGGCTGGGCCGCATCATCTACCCGTTCCTGCAGGGCGAACTGTTCCTGGCCTGGGACGAGGAAGGCTTCGGCGCGCAGTTGCAGGCCACGATCGACTTCTTCGTGCGCCGCGGCCTGCTCGAAACCACCGGCGAAGGCCGCATGCTGGAGCGCGCGCCGGGCCAGGACGACAGCGCGTTCCAGCTCCGCATCATCGCGCGCAGCTTGATCCAGGCCTTCGAGCGCTACTACATCGCGATCGCCGCGCTGGCCAAGCACGGCCCGCACGCGCTCACCGCCACCGAGCTGGAAACCACTTGCACGCTCACCGCGCAGCGGCTGTCCCTGCTCAACGAGCTCAACGCGCCGGAGTTCTTCGACAAGGCGCTGTTCCGCGGCTTCATCCAGAAGCTGCGCGAGCGCCGCGTGGTGTGGACCGACGAGGCCGGCAAACTGGACTACAACAGCGCGCTCGACGACATGGTGCGCGACGCACGGGTGATCCTGTCGCGCGAGATGCGCCATTCCATCCTCAAGATCACCCCCGGTGGCGACCGCGAGGTCGCGGCCGACGAGCCGGCGCCCGAGCCTGCCGCGCCGGTGCCTCTCGTCGCTCCCGCCGATGCCGGTGCGGAACTGCACCAGCGCCACGTGGAGGCCGAGCACGAGGGCCACCGCACGCATCCCGCCGACGCCCCCGCGAACGCCGACGCGGAAGCAGAAGGCACGCAGCGCGACCTGCCGCTGTGACGACATCTCCATCGGGTTTCAAGACGCCATGAATGAGCAGCCTTCCACCACCCATTTCGGTTACCGCGACGTGCCCGTCTCCGACAAGCAGAAGCTGGTCGGCGAAGTGTTCACCTCGGTGGCGAAGAACTACGACCTGATGAACGACCTGATGTCGTTCGGCATCCACCGCCTGTGGAAGCGCCACTTCGTGGCGATCAGCGGCGTGCGCAAGGGCGACCGCGTGCTCGACCTCGCCGGCGGCACCGGCGACATCGCCGCGCTGCTGAAACCCGTGGTGGGCGAGCAGGGTGAGATCGTGGTGGGCGACATCAACGCCGCGATGCTGGGCGTGGGCCGCGACCGCCTCACCGATCGCGGCCAGGTCGCCGGCCTGCGCTGGGCCCAGATGAACGCCGAATGCCTGCCGTTCCCCGACAACAGCTTCGACGCGGTGACCATGGCCTTCGGCCTGCGCAACGTCACCGACAAGGACAAGGCGCTGGCCGACATCTGCCGCGTGCTCAAGCCCGGCGGTCGCCTGCTGGTGCTGGAGTTCTCACGCGTGCAGAGCGAGCTGTTCAACAAGCTCTACGACTTCCACTCCTTCAAGGTGCTGCCGAAGCTCGGCCGCCTGTTCGCCGGCGACGCCGACAGCTACCAGTACCTGGCCGAATCGATCCGCAAGCACCCGGATCAGGCCACGCTGAAAGGCATGATGGAACGCGCCGGCTTCGGCAAGGTCGAGGTGCGCAACCTCTCGAACGGCATCGTGGCGATCCACCGGGCGTACAAGTTCTGAAGGACGACACATGAGCCAAGGAACGCAGCAACTGGAACGCCTGAAGGCTTTCTCCGACGCCGTGTTCGCCATCGCGATCACGCTGCTGGTGATCGAGGTGCACGTGCCGCGACTGGACACCCTGGACGATACCGCCTACCTCGCTGCGCTGGCGCACCTGATCCCGAGCTTCATGGGCTTCATGCTGAGCTTTCTCACCATCGGCGCATTGTGGATTGCGCACCACCGGCTGTTCGGCGTGCTGGACGGCCACGAACCCCGCCTGATGTGGCCGAACATGCTGCTGCTGATGGTGGTCGCCTTCATGCCCTTCGCCACCGCGCTGATGAGCTCCAACCCGCTCGCGCGCGTACCGGAGGTGTTCTACTCGGCCACCCTGCTCGCCGCCGGGCTGCTGCAGTTGCTGCTGTTCCAGCTCGCGCTCCGGCCCGGGCGGGTGCGCGCCGGGGTACCGCCTGAGGAAGTCAACGCGCTGCGCTGGCGCGCACTGACCCTGCCCACGGCGGCTACCGCCGCGCTGCTGGCGGCGCCGCACATGCCGGGCAACAACAACTTCTTCCTGCTGACGATCCCGCTGCTCGCCCGCGTCTATGCCGCGATCGGCCGCCGCCGCGCCCTGCGGCGCATGAGCGCGGTGGCAGCCGACTGAGAGCGCGGTTGATCCAGGTCAGTGGTGCGCCGCGGCGCGCGGCATATGGTTGTGCTCCCTTTCCCACGAGCACACGCCGATGTCCCCCGATACCGTTTTCGACCAGCACACCCACCTCTTCGACGCCCGCGGCGTGGCGCGGCGTTTCCGCCACTCGGCGATCTTCGGCGCGATCGGCGCGCTGCGTTCGGGCGAGACGATGCGCTTCGTCAACGACCACGATCCGATCCCGCTGATCGCCCAGCTGCGCGAACGCCTCGGCGAACACCTCACGGTGACCTACCGCCAGCGCGACGCCGACGCAGTGGTGATCGATTTCGGCATCACCGGCCTGCCGGAAGAGTGATGAAGCACCCCGCCTTTTTCGACGAGGCGCCGCGCATCGTCGTGCGCGATCCGCTGGCCGACCTGCTCGGCGCGGCCGAGGTCGGCCTGCTGGAATACCGCTACCTCGACGCGGTACGCCTGGCCGGCCACTCCTGCCCCACCGTGGCCGGCGCGTGGCTGATGGCGCGCGCGGCACTGCGCGCGCTGTATCCGCACGAACCGGCCGAACGTGGCGGCATCACGGTACAGATGCCGGCAGCGGAGGACGAAGGCGTCACCGGCGTGATCGCGCAGGTGCTCACCCTGGTCACCGGCGCCGCCGCCGGGAACGGCTTCCACGGCATAGCCGGCCGATTCGTGCGACAAGGATTGCTGGGCTTCGCGGATGCGCCGGACGGCGAGGCGGTCCGTTTCACCCGCCGCGACAACGACAAGTCGGTGGCGGTGGCGCTGGACCTCTCCAACGTGCCGCCATCGCCGCAGGCACGCGCCCTGATTGGCGCCGCGATGCAGCCGAACGCCACCGCCGCGCAGCGCGCCGCGTTCGGCGTGGCCTGGCAGGACCGCGTGCGCCGGCTGCTGCTGGAACATGCCGACGATCCGGCCGTGCTGCGGGTCACTCCGCTAGCCTGAGCCGGGTCGTGCCCGCAGTTCGACTGGCGCCTGAACAGGTGCCGGTCGGCGTGTCGTCGGCCCGCTCGGCGCCCCGTTCTCCGCTTCAGACCACCCGTGCAACGGGCGGCACCACGAGGAGGAGGAGAACACCATGCAGAACCATACGCAGAAGTGGCTGGTCGTCGGCCTGCTGGGCCTGTGCGGGCTGGGCGGCGTGGCCGCCGTGCAGGCGCAGAACGCACCCATCCAGAACGCGGCCAGCGACACCCAGCGCGACGCCAACCAGCAGCAGCGCATCGACCAGGGCCTGAAGTCCGGCCAGCTCAGCACCCGCCAGGCGTCGAACCTGGAACAGCGCGAGGCGAACCTGGACCGCACCGAGCAGCGCGACATGCGCAACGGCCCGATGACCAAGGCCGAGAACACGCGGATCCAGCGCATGCAGAACCGCGACAGCAAGGCGATCTACAAGGACAAGCACGACGCGATCAAGGGCAACCCGGACTCGGCCTCGTCGCGCCGCCTGCAGGCCGACGTGCAGCGCAACGCGAACCAGGAGCAGCGCCTCGCCAACGGCGTGAAGTCCGGCCAGCTCACCAACCGCGAGGACGCGCGCATGCAGGGCCGCCAGGCGCACGTCGACCACATGGAACACGTGGCGGGCACCAACAACGGCCGCGTCGGCCCGCGTGAACAGAAGCGCATCCAGCGCGCCGACAACCGCGACAGCAAGCGCATCCATCGCGTCAAGCACAACCAGGCGAAGCGCTGATCCGCACTGGCGCCGGTCGTCGCGGGCGCAACCGCGACGACCGGCGCATCGGTGATTCAGGCCGCGCGCAGATCCTGCAGCCAGGTGCCGGCGCGATGCGCCTCGTCCTCGTGTTCCTGATCGCGCCACGTTTCGGCCAGTGCGGCGGCATACCACTCGCGCATCGCGGGCAGGTCGAGCAGATGCCGTGCATAGGCCATCGCGGCCTCGCCGAGCTGCAATCCGTAACTCTGGATGCGGAACGCCACCGGCGCGTAGAACGCATCGACCGCACTGAACGCGGCGCCGGCGAGGAAGGGGCCGCCGAAGCGCGCCAACCCCTCGTTCCACAGCTCGTCGATGCGGGCGACGTCCTTGCGCAACGCCGCGCCGGGCGCCTTGATGCGCACGCGGACGCCGCAGTTCATCGTGCATACGCTGCGCAGCTCGGGAAAACCGGAGTGCATCTCGGCGGCGGCGCAGCGCGCCCACGCGCGCGCCCGCACATCGGCCGGCCACACGCCGGGATCGCGTTCGGCCACATACTCGGTGATCGCCAGCGAATCCCACACCACGGTGTCGCCGTCGCGCAGGCAGGGCACCTTGCCGCTGGGCGAGAACGCGCGGAACTCGTCCCAGTTCGCGCCGACGCCGCCGAGGAACGGCACCAGCTTCTCGTCGAACGCGATGCCGCGCTCGCGCAGCAGCAGCCACGGTCGCAGCGACCACGAGGAGTAGTTCTTGTTGGCGATGTAGAGCTCGTACACGGCAACCTCCAGACCGGTGGAAATTTTCAGGTATCGACGATCAGCAACGTGCCAGTGCTGCCCTCCGCCACGGCATGCGGCGTGCCCGCCTGCACCACGTAAAGCTCGCCGCCGCGCACGCTCACTGGCTGTCCGGCCACGGTCAGCCTGAGCACGCCGTCGATCACCAGCAGGACTTCGGTGCAGTCGTGGCTTTCCTCGGCATACGGCGCACCGTCCATGCGCAACAGCTTGAGTCGCGCCGTGCCGATGCCCGCCAATACGACGGAGCGCCATGCCTCGGGCAACTGCGCGGCCAGCGCGGAAAGATCGTGATGGCTCACGCACCCGGCTCGCATGTCGCCGCGCCTGGCGCGGGGCGCGGCTCTGGCGGAGAGCGCCGCGCGTTCGCCAGCACCACGCCGCCGATCACGATCGCGCCGCCGACCAGCACCATCGCGCCGGGCACCTCGCCCAGCCATACCCAGCCGATCACGATGGCGATGGGCGGCGACAGGTAGATGAAGCTGGACACCCGCGAGGCGCTGGCGCGGTGCACTGCCACGTTCCACGCGAGGTAGCCGAGGAAACTCGGCGCGATGCCCAGCCACAGCAGCGCGGCGACGTGCGACCACGGCGCCGCTGCCAGTGCGTGCGGCAGGCCGCCCGCGAACGGCAGGCAGCCCAGGGTGCCCGCGAAGAAGGTGAAGGCGGTGACCGCCAGCGTGCTGGAGCGCGCGAACAGCGGCTTCTGGCCCACGAAATAGATCGCCGAGGCCAGCACGCAGACCAGCACCAGCAGCGCCTTGGGGTCCACTTCCACCTTCTGGCCGCTGGCCAGCACCACCAGCACCGTGCCTACCAGCGCCACGCCCAGGCCGACCCAGGTGCGCAGGCTCAGGCGCTCGCGCAGCCACAGCGCCGACAGCGCCGCGGTCGCCGCGGGCACCAGGCAGATGATGATGGAAGCCGTGCCGCTGGCGATGCGCGTTTCCGCCCAGTTGAGGCAGACGTGGTAGGTGGTGAGGCCGATCAGGCCCAGCAGCACGAGCTGCGGCCAGTCGCGCCGCGCCGGCAGCGGCACGCGTTTTGCCGCCAGCAGTGCCGCGAAGCACAACGAGCCGATCGCGAGGCGCGAGAACGCCACTTCGCCCGGCGTGAACGAGGCCAGCGCATAGGCGATCGCGGCATACGCCGACGACCAGGTGAGCAGGGCGATGGCGATGCAGACGAGGGCCCGCGCATCGAGGCGTTCGGTGGAAACCATGGAGCGGATTCTGTGCCGGGGAGTGCGCATCCTAGCCTTGCGGGCGATGCCGCGGAATAATGCATCAACAGGCCGACGGAATGTTTCGCCGTCGATCGAAACGAAACCGGAGCACACCGCCTTGGAATCGAAACCTGATCTGGACGCCAAGGACTGGCACATCCTGGAAGCCCTGCAGCGCGACGCGCGCCTCGGCTACGCCGAGCTGGGCCGCAAGGTGAAGCTGTCCGCACCCGCCGTGGCCGAACGCGTGAAGCGGCTGGAGGAAGCCGGCGTGATCACCGGCTATCGCGCGGTGGTGGAGCCGAAGCGGCTGGGCTACCGCATCGAGGCGATGGTGCGGCTGCGCTGCGACGGCGGCATCTGCGCGCGCATCGGCCAGATCGTCGCCGACATCCCCGAGGTGCTGGATTGCCGCCGCCTCGCCGGTGAGGACTCCGCACTGCTGCGCGTGGTGGCGATGTCCATCGGCCACCTGGAAAGCGTGCTCGACCGCCTGCTGAAGATCCACGCCAGCGTCAGCACCACCACCCTGGTCGTGCTGCAGGCGCCGCACGCGAACCGCGCGCTCACCCGCGCGATGTGGGACGCCGCGCGCAAGCTGCCGCTGGACTGACGGGGGCGTGCATGCAGGCCCGCGTGCGGTCCGTCGATGAACCATGCCTGTCCCGTCGCGCCGACGCCTGTCGGCGTCATGTGAATGCGACACTTCCGTCGGAACATACGCCCACGCGCGGCGTGCATACTCTCCACCTCTCGCTGCTGACGAGTACGCCGCCATGACCGAGAAGCTGCCGCCCGTTCCGCCTGTCGCCACCGGCGACGCACCCGACGATCCCGCGCGCCGCCGGCTGCTGGGCGGCATCGCGCTGGCCGGTGCCGCGCTGGCCATGGGCGGCTGCAAGACCGCCGCGAACAGCCAGACCGCGCACATCGCCGGCGGCACCGACGGGGCACTGGATGCCGCGCTGCGCAAGCACATCCGCCACGTGCTGGTGATCTACGCGGAGAACCGCAGCTTCAACAACCTGTTCGGGGATTTCCCCGGCCTCGCGCAGCCGCTGTCCGTGCTGGCACCGGAGCGCTACCGCCAGCGCGACCGCGACGGCAAGCTGCTCGACACCCTGCCGCCGATCTGGCACGGCCTGATGCCGCACAAGCAGGTGCTGGACGGCCGCGAGTACCAGATCGCCGAGGACGCGATCCGCGGCCTTGCCAACGCACCGTTCGCGCTCGCCACGCCCGACGGCCAGCCGCTGCCGCAGGCGCTGGTCACCCGCGACCTGATCCACAGCTTCTACACCAACCAGTTGCAGATCAACGGCGGCAGGAACGACGGCTTCGTGGCCTGGGGCGACAGCGGCGCGCTGGTGATGGGCCGCTACGGCGACAGCGCGGACAAGCTCGCGCTGTGGCAGCTGGCGAAGCAGTACACGCTGTGCGACAACTTCTTCATGGGCGCGTTCGGCGGCTCCTTCCTCAACCACCAGTACCTGGTCGCCGCCCAGCCGCCGTTCTTCCCGCATGCGGACCAGGGACCGGCGAAATTCCAGATCACCGAACTGGACGGCGACGACCCCGCCGGCATCCGTCCGAAGCTGGCCGAGGATTCGCCCGCCAGCGCGATGCAGGGCCGGCCGAAGTTCGCCTCGCGCATGGCGCTCACCCCCGACTTCTGGGCGGTGAACACGATGGGCCCGCCTTACGCGCCGGCCTTCACCAAGGATCCGAAGAACCCGCTGCTGGCCGATCCCGCCGACCCCAGCACGCTGCCACCGCAGGTGCACGCCACCATCGGCGACCGGCTCAGCGCCGCGGGCGTGGCTTGGGCCTGGTACGCGGGTGGCTGGCAATTGGCGCTGGACGGCAAGGGCGTGCGCGGCACGCACGACAGCTTCCCCTACGGCCCCAACTTCCAGGAACACCACCAGCCGTTCAACTATTTCGCGGCCTTCGCGCCCGGCAGCGCCGCGCGCGCGCGGCACCTGCGCGACGGCGGCACCGGCAGCGGCGCGGCCAGCAACCGCCTCTTCACCGACATCAAGCACGGCACCCTGCCCGCGGTGGCGTTCTACAAACCGCAGGGCGACCTCAACATGCATGCGGGCTATTCCGACGTGGCCGCGGGCGATGCGCACATCGTGCAGATCGTCGAGGCGCTGCAGCGGAGTCCGCTGTGGCCGCACACCCTGGTGGTGATCACCGTGGACGAGAACGGCGGCTGGTGGGACCACGTGGCACCGCCCAAGGGCGACCGCTGGGGGCCCGGCACGCGCGTTCCCGCGCTGGTGGTCTCGCCGCACGCGAAGCGCGGCCACGTCGAGCACACCCTCTACGACACCGGCTCGATCCAGCGCTTCCTCAACCGCCGCTTCGGTCTGCAGCCGCTGCCCGGCATCGCGCTGCGCGACCAGGCGATGCGCGACGCGGGCGGGCCGGCGCCGGGGGACCTCACCGAAGCGCTGCAATTCACCTAAGCACATCCGGAAACCCGTAGGAGCGGCTTCAGCCGCGACTGCCGTGGGATCGCGGCTGAAGCCGCTCCTACAGCCGCTCCTGCACAGATCAACGCAGGAACCCGCTATGCGCGAGCTGTACCCCGAGATCGAACCCTCCCGCACCCGCCGCATCAAAGTGGATGCGCGCCACAGCCTGCACGTGGAGGAATGCGGCACGCCCGACGCGCTGCCGGTGGTGTTCCTGCACGGCGGCCCCGGTGCAGGCATCGCGCCGTACCATCGCCGCTTCTTCGACCCGGCGCGCTGGCATGTGGTGCTGTTCGACCAGCGCGGCGCGGGCCAGTCCACGCCATTCGCCGACCTCGTCGACAACACCACCGCGCATCTGGTCGCCGACATCGAGGCGTTGCGCGAGGAACTGGGCATCGAGCGCTGGGTGGTGTTCGGCGGTTCGTGGGGTTCCACGCTGGCGCTGGCGTATGCCCAAGCGCATCCAGAGCGCGTGCTGGGCCTGGTACTGCGCGGCATCTTCCTCGCGCGGCCGGAGGAACTGCGCTGGTTCAACGAAACGGACGGCGGCGCGCAGTACATCTTCCCCGAGCGCTGGGCGCGCTTCCGCGACTTCATCCCGGAGGCCGAACGCGGCGCGATGATCGAGGCCTACTGGAAGCGACTCGACGGCGAAGACGAAGCGCTGCGCCTCGCCGCCGCACGTGCCTGGAGCGCCTATGAGGGCGGCAGCACCACCCTGCTCCACGACCCGGACGCCGGCGGCGATTTCGACGACCCCCACAAGGCGGTGAGCCTCGCGCGCCTCGAAGCGCACTACTTCCGCCACGGCATGTTCCTCGAACCGGACCAGCTGCTGCGCGACGTGCCGAAAATCCGCCGCATACCCGCCACCATCGTGCACGGCCGCTACGACATCATCTGCCCGGTGAAGACCGCACTCGACCTGCACGCGGCCTGGCCCGAGGCCGAGCTGCGCATCGTGCTCGCCGGCCACAGCGCGGCCGACCCGGCCATCGTCGATGCGCTGGTGCAAGCCACCGACAAGCTGGCGGATCGCTACGGCTGAGCGCAGCACTTACGCAGCCAGCTCAACCACGCGCTCACGGCTACGGCTGGGTCGTGTATGGCTTCAGCAACGCCTGGAAGCGGAGATCGTCGCGGATTGGATCCCAGGTGGGATCGAGCTGAAGCAAAGCTTGCGACAGGATGTAGTGATGACCGGGCCGGGCCGCCGCCTGTGTGAGGGCATCGATCGCCGCCGTCGCATGCCCCAGCGCCAACTGGATTTTGGCCAGACTCACCAAGGCTTCGGTCTCGCCGGCTTGCTCACCGGATCGGCGAAAGAGCGTCATCGCTTCGCGGTTTGCCTTGACCGCCGCGTCTGTCCGCCCGAGCCGTGCACAGGCAAGACCGAGGGACGTGAGATCGTAGCCCGTGACGTCCGACGCAGGCTTTCCCAACAGGTCGACCACGGCGAGATAAAATGGGCGCGCCTGGTCCTTGTTGCCGGCCAGCCATTCCACGTTGCCACGCACCATTGACGTATGCAGCGCACTGGCGACGAACTGGCCGGCAAGGACGGCCGCCAACGTGCGTGCCTCGCTGAAATCGCGTTGATACAGCAGCAGGTTGATGCGCTGATCCGAAACCGACAGGTTGGGCGGTGTGCCGGCGGGGATGCCGTCCAACACCTTGATCGCCGCGTCGATATCGCTGGTCGTCACGAGCTTGAACCGGCTCAGCGATGCATAGGCTTCCGCATTCTGCGGGTCAATCGCCAATGCGCGCATCAAGGCCTGCCGTGCGCCCGGATAGTCGCCGACCAAGGCCCGCGCCAACGCCAGCGAATATGCCATGAAGCTGTCGTTCGGATCCAAGGCGGCGGCGCGCTCGCCCGCCTTGAGTGCCGCGTCGTAATTGCCTAGATGCGATTCCATCCAGCTCAACTTGAGGAAGGCGTCAGCGTCGTTGGGGCGCAATTGCAAGGCACGTTGCGCCTCGTCGCGGGCGGCCTTGTAGTCGTGGTCCTTGAACCGATACACCTGAGCCAAGGCTACATGCGCCTCTGCCAGATTGGGCGCCAGCGCCAACGCACGTCTGGCACTGTCCTCGGCGGCACGCAGATTGTCGACGGATCGATTGTCATTGAAGTAATCGGCATAAGTGCGGGCAGCCGACAATCCGGCCCACGCCAAAGCGAAGCCTGGATCCTCCGCGACGGCCTTTTCATAGGCCGCGATGGCTTTCGGCAGATCTGTCGCCCACGCACCCTTGGCGCTTGCTTCGTTGTCGAAATGCTGGGCACGCAGATAGTCGTCGTAAGCCTGTGGATTGCGTGTTGGCACCACGGCTACGGCCTGCGCTTCCGGCAGCGTGAGTTTCGCCTTCAGCGCGTCGGCCACCTTCTCCGCCACCTCGCCCTCGACCCCGAAGATATTGTCCAGCGTGCGCGGATATGCCTCGGCCCACAGATGATTGTCGGTCTGCACGTCGATCAACTGCACGTTGATGAGCACCTGGTTGCCGGCCTTCTGTACGCTGCCTTCGAGGATCGTCGCGACGCCGAGTCGCTGTGCGATCGCTTTCAGGTCATCCGGGTGGCTGGCGTACTTCGCGGTCGAGGTGCGCGAGATCACCTTGAGATCGCCGATGTCGGCCAGCTTGGTCAGGATCAGATCCTGCATGCCGTCGGCGAAGTACGCGTTGTCCTTGTCGTCGCTGAGGTTCTCGAATGGCAGCACGGCGACGGATTTCGGATCGACCGGCGCGGGAACGGGCGTCGCCGGCACCACGATTTTCGGGATCGCCGCGACAGGTCTTGCCACGACGGGCTTCATGGCGACGGGCCCGATTCGCCACATGACCAGTCCGCCAAGCAGCACCAGCACGGCCAGGATCGCATGCTCGGTGCGCGTGACCCGCTGCGCACCGCGTTCGCCGTGATACCACGCGATCACCAGCATCACGAAGAAGCCGGTGCCCAGCGCGATGATCAGGCAGCGCACCATCGTCTGCGACCAGCCGAAGCGCTCCGCAACGATGTCCAGCACGGGCAGCAGCGCGAACGACACGGCGATGTAGCCCAGTGTCCACTGCACCAGCTTGTGCTCTTTCAGGCGTGCGAAGAATTCTTCCACGGCACCCCTCCCCAAGGCTGCGGCGAGTATAGATCGGCGCAACAAGCACCGCGCCCAGCCGCCGAATGCAGGCCCCGCTTCGCACTACACCTGCAGCAGCGATCGGGCGCGCTCGTGTTCGCCCAGCCACCGGCGGAAGCCGGCATCGTCCAGCGGGCGGCAGATCAGGTAGCCCTGCAGGCCGTCGCAACCCATCTGCTCCAGGGTCTGGCGCTGGGGAACGGTTTCCACGCCTTCGGCCACCGCGACGATGCCGAGCCGGTGGGCCACGTCGATGATGAAACCCGCCAGCGGCCTGGTGACCTCGGGCGTCAACTCACTGACGAAGGAGCGGTCGATCTTGAGCATGTCCAGCGGCAGCCGCTGCAGGTAGCTCAGCGCGGAGTAGCCCACGCCGAAGTCGTCCAGCGCGAGTTTGAAACCGGCCGCGACGAGTTGCTGCATGGTCTCCAGCGCGCTGTCGAAATCCTGCAGCAGCGCGCTCTCGGTCAGTTCCAGCGTGAGCCGCGCGGGCTCGATGCCCGCCGCGCGCACCTGCGCCTCGAACAGCGCGGCGAGCCGCGGCTGCACCAGTTGCCACGCACTCACGTTCACCGCCAGGCGTCCGCGAAACGGCACGCCGTCGCGGTCCCATCCTCGGATGCTGGCGCAGGCCGCACCGACCACCCAGTTGCCGAGCGCGTGGATCAGTCCGGTTTCCTCGGCCATCGGGATGAACTCGGCCGGCGTCAGGTCGCCTAGGTGCGGATGGCGCCAGCGCAACAGCGCTTCGGCGCCCAGCAATTCGCCCCGCGGGCTGAGCTGCGGCTGGAAATGCAGGGCGAACTGCGCATCCATGCTGCCCTGCTCCAGTGCCGCGCGCAGACCGCGTTCCAGCGTCAGGCGCGTATCGGCTTCCTGCTGCATCGGCGGCAGGAACAGGCGCACCGTGCCGCGACCGGCGGCCTTGGCCCGGTACAGCGCGATGTCGGCCCGGCGCAGCAGATCGGCCACGTCCTGCTCGCCGGCGGGGAATATCGCCACGCCGACGCTGGCACCCACGGCCAGCACGCGACTGCCCACGCTCACCGGCTCCGCCAGGCGCGCGAGCATGTCGGTAGCGACCTGCTGCGCCCGCGCCTGCATGTCGTCCGGCGTGCCCTGCAACCGTTCCAGCAGCAGCACGAACTCGTCGCCGCCGAGGCGCGCAAGCACCGCTCCCGTCGGCACCACCGCGAGCAGGCGGTCGGCGATCGCCTGCAGCAGATGGTCGCCGACATGATGGCCCAGGCCGTCGTTGATGGTCTTGAAGTTGTCCAGATCGATCAGCAGCAGTGCACCGTGCTGCCCACGCGCCAGCGCGTCGGCATGCCACTCGGCGAGGCGGTCCAGCAAGTGGGCGCGGTTGGGCAAGCCGGTCAGGCTGTCGTGGTAGGCGATGTGGCGCAGGCTCAACTCGGCTTCGCGGCGCGTATGCGCCTCGGCCTCCAGATCCTGCCGCGCGCGCTCCAGCTGCATCGAGCGCTGGCGCAGCTGCGCCGCCAGCGACAGGCTCATCAGCAGCACGAAGGGCAGGAAGGCGAAGGCATCCAGGTACGGCGAGCGCACGCCGAGCCAGTCGATCGCGATGTCGCCCCACAGCAAGGCCGCGAACTGCACGAGCAGGCAGATGCCCAGCAACAGGGCCAGCATCGACTCGCCACGGCGGTACTGCCGCCACGCGCGCCACAGCGCCCACAGGAACATTGCGTAGCTCGCCAGATGGAATGCCCAGCCCCAGACCGAGACCGCACCGGTGACGCCATACAAGTGCTCGCCCCAGGGCAGCACGTCGCCCGGTGTCGCCACCAGCTGCGTGTAGAACAGGGTGAACGGCATCACCCAGTTGAGCCGGAGGAACAGCAGCGCCAGCGCGCCCAGCACCAGCTTCACGCGCCAGGCGATCGCCGTGCCGGTATAGGCGCCGATGAACACCACGAACGGCAGGAAGGACAGCGTCGACATCACTATCATCCAGCGCAGCGCAGTGGTCGCCTCGGCCAGGCCGCCGGCGGTGCGCAACAGCAGGTTGCCCAGCGCCAAGCCGGCGAGGCAGAGGCACAGCATCGCGTAGGAAAGATGGATGGTTTCGCGCCGGCGCCACAGGCCGATCACCACGAACTGCACGCCGGAAGCGAGCGCGATGCCGGTGGTGGCGATCAGCGCGGCGGTGAAGTAGCCGAACCCCATCGGATCCGCGTCGACCAGCATGCTTCCCTCTGCAAACCGTAAGCCACCGGGGCGCGACAGGCGGTGGCGTCCATGCCGGAAGCTTGCACCTTTTTGCCGTCGAGAAACAGCCGTCCCGGCGGCCGCGGGCGGGCCGTGCCGATGCCCGTCCGGGCCTTCCGCCACGGGCGGCCGCCGGCGCGTCGGTGGCATACTCCGCGCTTCCGTTTCCCTGCCGGAGCCGCTGCATGCGCCTGCTTCCCGTCCTCGCCCTCGGCGCCCTCGTGCTGCCGCTGGCCGCCCGCGCCAACGACCCCAACTCCTACGCCCAGCCCGATCAGGTGGTGGTGACCCACCTGGCCCTCGACCTCAAGATCGACTTCCCGCACAAGCAGCTGGACGGCGTGGCCACGCTGAGGCTGGACTGGAAGAATCCCAAGGCGCCCGCCCTGGTGCTGGACACCAGCGCGCTGAAGATCGCCTCGGTCGAGGCGGTGGACGCGAACGGCAAGACCCTCGCGCTGAAGTACGCGCTGGCGCCGGCCGACAAGGAGCTGGGCAGCAAGCTCACCATCGAGGCACCCAGACACCCGGCGCAGGTGCGCATCCGCTACGTCACCTCGCCCGGCGCCACCGGCCTGCAGTGGCTGCCGCCCGCGCAGACGGCGGACAAAAAAGCACCCTTCATGTTCTCGCAGTCCGAATCCATCCACGCGCGCTCCTGGGTGCCGCTGCAGGATTCGCCGGCGATCCGCTTCACCTACGACGCCCACGTCAGCGCGCCGAAGAACCTCCGCGTGGTGATGAGCGCGCTGAACGACGCGAAGCACCCGCTGGACGGCGACTTCCGCTTCGACCAACCGCACCCGATTCCCTCCTACCTGCTGGCGATCGCCGCCGGCGACATCGCGGTGAAGGAAACCGGCCCGCGCTCGGCGGTGTATGCCGAGCCTTCGGTGGTGGACGGCGCCGCGCGCGAGTTCTCCGACACCGAGAAGATGATCGCCACCGCCGAGTCGCTGTACGGCCCGTATCGCTGGGGCCGCTACGACCTGCTGGTTCTGCCGCCATCCTTCCCTTACGGCGGCATGGAAAACCCGAACATGACCTTCGCCACGCCGACGATCATCGTGGGCGACAAGAGCCTGGTCAGCGTGATCTCGCACGAGTTGGCGCACTCGTGGAGCGGTAACCTGGTCACTGCCGCTGCCTGGCGTGACATCTGGTTGAACGAAGGCTTCACCACCTACGTGCAGGGCCGCATCACCGAGGCGCTGTACGGCCAGCGCCAGGCCACCGAGGAAGACCTGCTGGCGATCCGCGCACTGCAGAAAGACATCGGCGCGATGCCCGCGAACGCGCAGAAGCTCGCGCCCGACCCCAAGGGCCTCGGCGGCGACGACTCGCTCTCCGACGTGGCCTACAGCAAGGGCTCGTGGTTCCTGCGCACACTGGAGCAGAAGTTCGGCCGCCAGGACTTCGACGCCTGGCTCAAGGGCTACTTCGACCGCCACGCCTGGCACAGCATCATCACCGAACAAATGCTGGCCGACCTCAAGCCCAACCTGATCGACAAATACCCGGGCAAGATGAGCTGGGCCGAGGTACAGGACTGGGTCTACGGCACCGGCATCCCGAAGGATGCGACTATCCCCGACTCGCCGCAGTTCGACGCCATCGACAAGGAGCGCACCGCCTTCCTCGCCGGCACGCTGCCGGCCGCGAAGCTCGATGCCAAAGGCTGGAACACGCAGGAGTGGATGTACTTCCTCGACCGCCTGCCCGACGAGCCCAAGCTCGCCGACATGCAGGCCATCGACGCCGCCTGGCACCTCACCGGCACGCACAACGCCGAGATCGGCATGCGCTGGTACGTGCACGCCATCGCCGCCGGCGACAAGGCCGTGTGGCCCGCCGCCGCCGAGCACATGACCCGCATCGGCCGGCTCTACCTCACCCTGCCGGTGTACGGCGCGTTCGCGAAGACACCGGAGGGCCTCGCCTATGCCGAGCAGGTTTACGCCAAGGCAAAGGACGGCTACCACCCGCTGACCCAGCAGGCGGTGGAGGCCCTTTTTGCCTCGGCAAAAAGGGCGCATAGGTAAATCCTGCTCTTCCCTCCGCATGCGGAGGACCACCCATTTCCGCGAACACTGACGCTCATGCCCAATACCAACACCTCCACCCGCCCGCTCTGGCAGCGCATGCTGTTTCGCCGCCTGAAGTTCCTCGCCATCGTGGTGGTGGCGCTGGTCGTGCTGCTGGGCGGCAGCTACCTGTTCGCGCCGCAGTGGTTGTTCCGCGCGAACATCGCGCGCGAGGCGATGGCCGCGCACCTGGAGAAGCATTCGGTGCAGGCCGGCGACACGCGCTGGTCGTATTACGAGGGCGGCGAAGGCCCCACCATCGTGCTGCTGCACGGCTTCGCCGACAGCAAGGAGGTGTGGCTGGAGGTGGCCAAGCAACTCACGCCGCACTTCCACCTGGTCATTCCCGACCTGCCGGGTTGGGGCGAGTCCTCGCGCGACGTGAACGCGAGCTACAACATCGACGCCCAGGCCGCGCGCCTGCAGACCTTCGTGCAGACCCTGGGCCTGGGCCGCTTCCTGCTGGTGGGCCACTCGATGGGCGGCGCGATTGCAGGCGTCTACGCCGCCGAACATCCCGAGCACGTGGGCGAGCTGGCGCTGGTCGACGCGTTCGGGCTGAAGTTCAAGGAGAACGCGTTCGCCCGCGAGACGCTGGCCGGCAAGGACCCCTTCGTGTTCTCCGACCGCGCCGGCTTCTGGCATGCCGCCGACCTGGTGTTCGACCAGCGTCCCGACATCCCCGGCCGCTTCGTCGACGTGCTGGTGGCGCGCAACGTGAAGGACCACGCCTTCATCGCCAAGGTGCTGGGCGAACTGCGCGAGCCCTCGCAATACCTCGCCGTGCAGAACCGGCTCGACCAGCTGACCATGCCGGTGCTGGGCCTGTGGTGCAAGGACGACAAGGTGATCGACATCTCCGCGCTGGACAGCCTGCGCAACGGCCTGACGCACGCCAGCGCGATCAGCACCAGCACGCTCAACGGCTGCGGCCACATGCCCGAGCTGGAGAAGCCCGAGGAAACCGCGCAGATCCTCACCGCGTTCGCGCTGTCGCACTAGCAGGCTGCGAAGCAGCCTGCTAGTGCGATCCACGGATGGATCGCGCGCCGAACGATCACGGGCGTGATCGTTCGGCGGAGCCGAGTCCGGTCCCGCGCCGGACTCGGCGAGTCGAGAAAGTGCAGGAAAGCACTTTCTCGACATCCGGCAAGCCAGGTTCAAGCTTCGGGAGCGGGAGCATCCGCAACTTGTCCTCGCCGCATGGCGGGGCCCGGTGCTCCCAATTCGTCCATGCGCCTCAGTACCCGAACGGCGGCGTCAACCCGGTGAAGTCGCCGATCTGCTTGGCGTCGTAGGGTCCGTTGAGCTGGTCGTAGCCACTGCCGGGCAGGTTCAGTGCGCCTTGCGTGAACACGGTCTTGCCCAGCATGTTGACCTCGATCACGCGGTCGTTGAACTGGTCGCTGATCAGGGTGTCGCCGTTGCGCAGCCGCACCGCACGCGTGGGCAGGGGCGTGGGGTTGCTGCCCGCCTCGGTGTTGGTGAAGTACTGCCACACCGGGTGATCGTTCGCATCCACCTCCACGATGCGGTTGTTGTTGGAATCGGTGATCAGCGTGTCGCCGTTCGGCAGGCGGCTGGCGAACGCCGCACCGCTCACCGTGCCCAGCGCGGTGAACTGCTTCACCAGCGCGCCGGTCCGGGTGACCTCGATCACGCGGTTGTTGTTCTCGTCGGCGATCAGGACGTGGCCGTTGGCCAGCAGCTCGGCGCTGTTCGGGTTGTTGAGCTGGTTCAGCCCGCTGCCGCTGATCCCCGTCGTGCCGTATTGCCACACGACCTGCTTGCGCAGGTTGACCAGGATGATGCGCTGGTTGGCCTGGTCGGCGATCAGCACGTGCGGTCCGTAGTGGCCCGGGAAGCTGACCAGGAACAACGCCTGCACCGGCGTGTTGAGCTGGTCCGGACCGGCGCCCGCCACGCCGGCCTGGCCGTATTGCCAGACGATGTCGCCGTGCGGATCAACCACGATCACGCGATTGTCGGGACAGCCGTTCACCGTGTCGCTGCAGCCGGGCAACCCCGGCGGCGTGCCGGTGCCGGAAATCAGGGTGAGCGTACCGAAGCGCTCGGCGTCGTTGGTGCCCACGATGCTGTGCGGACCCGGCAAATCGGAGCCGTTGCCGAACTGCCACACCACCTGGTGCGTCCGGCGGTTGATCTCGACGACGCGGTTGTTGAACTGGTCGGCGACGAGGATGTGGCCGCTGTCGCCGCCGCGGGCGAACGCCGGCTTCGCCTGCAAGCTGATGGTGGCAACGCCGGCCACGACGAGGGCGGTGGCGAGACGGCGCAGGATCGGCGCGGAAATCGGAATGCGTGACATGGAGGGTTCCTCCGTTCGGGTTGCGTGGCGAGACGAGGCCACGACGTCGCGCGCCAGCACGCGACGCACGAGCAGGAGGCCTGTACGAGGGCGAGCGCAAACCTGCCGCGAACGCGGTCTCCCGTCCTTGCCGTGCTTGCCCATTCCGCCGTCACCGGACCGGCGGGATGGCAATGCCGATCCCCGGGATCGCCCGATCCCTACATGTGTTCATGCCCGTTTCGGCCGTTTTGGTTCAATCGGGGCACGCCGGCGTTGGCTTCCGTACCGGAACTCAGTGCGGACGGCGCCATTGCTGCCGCAAGAATGTGCGCATCGCCGGGTCTTCGCACAGGCCGATCGCGCGCTCGCGGGCCGTATCCGCTTCGTCGCGGCGTTGTCGCCCACGGCCTAGGCGCGCCAGCGCCGGCCGTTTCGACAGCGCATACCGCTAGCCGCGCGACGGCTCCGGCAACACGGCCTGCATCGGGTGGATCTCGAAGCGGAAGCCGATGCCGGCGCGGATCACCGGATCGTCGTCGATCAGCGCACCGGGCTCCCCGTCGTCCGGCAGTTGCAGCACGGCCAAACCCCACGGGCCCGCCGGGTCGAGTACTGGCCCGAACACCACCACCTTGCCCTCGCGCATGCGCTTGCACCAATAGCCCACATGCTCGTGCATCGCCGCCGCCTCGGCCGGCGTCATGTCGCCGGGGAAAGTGGAACGCGGCGCCAGCAATCGACAGCAGTAATGCTTCATGTCCGGCATCGCTCCGACGGCCTGGGAAGAACCGTCCGAGCATGCGCCGCACGCCCTTGCCCGCACAAGTACGGATGGACGTCCATTCGCCTTGGTCGCGATGTCACACGATGCCGGGTATCAGCGCCTTGGTGCGCCGCATGTAGTCCACGTAGGCGGCGCCGAAACGCTCGCGCATCCAGACTTCCTCGTGGCGCAGCTTGAACCAGAACGCGGCGACAACCAGCGCCAGCGCCAGCAGGCCGCGCCACTCACCGATGACCAGCGCCGTGCCGAGCAGGCCCAGCAGCATGCCGGTGTAGATCGGATGGCGCACCCAGCGATACGGGCCGACCACGACCAGCTCGTGATCCTGCTTCAGCTGCACCGTGGCGCTCCAGTTGCGCCCCAGCACCACGCGTGCCCAGCACGCGAAGCCCACGCCGAGCAGCAGCAGGAACAGGCCCGACCAGGCCCAACCCACCGAGTCGGGCAGGAAGCTCCGCCACAACCATTCCAGTCCCGCCCAAGGGCGATCCGTGAACAGCAGGATGAAACCCAGCAGCAACGGCAACCGGTACACCAGCATCGTGCCCAGGCTGTCCACCCGCGCGGCCCGCTTGGTGCCGAACGCACTCACGAACCAGTAGAGCAGCCAAACTGCCCAGATCAGGGAGACGGCGATGCCGAAGGGAAAGGACATGGCGGCGGCTTCCACGCTAGCGATGCCGTCAGCATGCGCTGGTGCTGCGCCATGATCGAGTGACGGTTGTCAGGCGACTCGTATACTCAGCTGCCCACTTTCGACACGGAGCGGACGTTGATTTCACTTATTCCGCCCACATCACTTGCAGAAAAGGGGCCAACGGGGACACCCTATCGACCGAAGGCCAATGCATACGAGAACCTATTCGGCAGTTATATGTCTCTGATCGAAATACGAATCAGACACTCTGCTTTGGACGCTCGAAGTTACTAACAAGTGTGTACATTGCGCGTATGCAATGCAACGTTTGCCTAAACATGGAATGGAACGAGGGATAGATATATGAAATTACTGTTGGCTATCTTCCTGGCTGCCGTGTCCGCCGCGTCCGTAGCGTCCGTCACGTCATCAGAAGAATTTCTTTTAACGAAGGCTGCGGCGGATTTTCACAAGACAGCGCCAAATGAGATTGTTCATGTCCGACACGTTCGATTTGGCCATGTCGTTAATCCTGAGAACGGAAAGCAAGATGTGCTGTGCGGAGAGTTCATGTCAACCGGTAAAGCCGGCAATCACTGGATCTCTTTTGCCACCACGAAAAGTCGCTATCAAAGCCTCGGAGCAGGTAACTATGAACAATGGATCGGAGGTCAGGCTGAGGTAGTTTGCAAGGCGGGAAATGTCACCGGGAGCGACAACAGGGACTTGTCATCGACGTTGCAGCAGCGCATCGATCACTTTACAAAGAAGCCGTAGTTAAGCTTTCGGACTGTCCGTTTTCGACCCATGGCAGACACCCACAGTCCATAGGTCAATTGAATCGCCAGAGCAGAGACGCGGCGCAGCAGTGACGAAAGTCGCTGTCGTCCCGGCGATCCCTCAATCCGCCACGTCCGCCACCAGCCGATCCAACTCGGCTTTCAGCGTGGCGCCATTGCCGCGCAGCCAGTCGCGCTGCTCGCGCCAGTCGGGCAGCAAGCCTTCCACCTGCGCCCAGAAGCGCGGTGCGTGGCTGCGCACCTTGAGGTGGCAGAGTTCGTGCACCAGCACGTAGCGCAGCGCGGCGGGCGGCGCGAGCGCCAGCGCGAGGTCGAGGTTGATGCGGTCGCGGGTGTCGAGGCTGCCCCACAGGCTCTTCATCGGCCGCACCTTCAGTGCGGTGGGCGCGAGGCCGAGCTGCGGCACGTAGAACGCGAGCCAGCGCGACACGTCGCGGCGGATCAGCGATTCGAAATGCGAGGCCAGCAGGCCGCGTGCCACCGGCAGAGCGCGGGTGTGCGGGCGCGGGATCACCAGGGTGAGGCCTTCGGCCTGCGTCTCGATCTTCGGATAGGCGCCGTCGGCCCAGTCCAGCGTGGCCAGCTCGCCGCGCAGCGGCAGCGTGGTGGCATGGCCCACGCGCAGCGGCGGCAGCGGCTTCACGATCAGGTTCAGCTCGTCGAGCTTCTGCTCCAGCCAATCGGCGTGGTGGCGCAGGAAGGCGCTGACCTGGGCGGGATGGGTGCCGTCCGGGTAGGTCACGCGCGCGCCCTTGGGCGTCACGGTGAGGCGCAAGCGCCGCGCACGCGGGTGGGCGGCCTTGAGCACGCGGATGGTGTTGCCGCCTGCGGTCGCCAGTTCCAGCCAGTCGCCTTCGAGATGCTGCGCCATGTGCCTGCTGCCTGTACGTCCGGGCGCCGCCGTGGGTCGACGTGCCCGGAGGGACAGTATGTGGGGAGAACCGCGTCCCGGCGCAAGGGTCGGCGGTCACGGCTTGCGGAAAGCCCGTTCTGACGCCAATCTCAACCTTCGCTGGGACGCGGCAAGCCGAACCATTCCTCCAGCTTGGCCAGCAGGCGCTCCAGTTCCAGGGTGAGCAGGGCGAAGCTGGCATCGGCCTCGGCCTGGGCGTCCTCGTGGTCGTCGCCCATCTCGTCCAGCACCACGTCGAGGAACTTCAGCTTGCGCACGATCAGGTCCTCGCCCAGCACGAAGCTCATGCGGTCGTCGAACACCAGGCCGAGCTGGAACACCTGCTTGCCGTTGCGCAGGTGCTCCTTCACTTCTTCCGCATCGAGATCCTGACGACGACACTTGGCGATCGCGCCGGTGGCGGTGGCGGGGTCGCGCAGTTCCACTTCGTCGCCGAGCGCGAGGCCGGCGGGCAGCGTGCCGTTGGCGAGCCAGTCGGTCATCAGCACGCGCGGGCCTTCCTCCGGCGCCAGCGGTACCGCGGGGAAGCTGCCCAGCGCCTCGCGAATTTGCGTGAGCGCGTTCTCGGCCGACTTGCGGCTGGAGGTGTCGAGCACCAGCCAGCCCTGCTTCGTGTCCACGTAGGCCGACATCCGCGACGTGCGCACGAAGGCGCGCGGCAGCAGTTCGGTGAGCAGGTCTTCCTTGAGGCGCTTGCGCTCGCGCCCGCCGACCTTGCGGCCTTCCTCTTCGGCGATCTTCTGCACCTTGCGCTGCAGCTCGTCGTTGACCACCGCGGCGGGCAGCAACTTGTCCTCGCCGCCCACGGTGACCATGGTGCAGTGCTTCACCACGTGGGTGAGCGGCGCGTCGTCGCCGCGGCCGACCGGCGGCACGAAGCCCTTGGTGAACATTTCCAGCGGACCGCAGGGGCGCAGGCGGTGCTCGCCCAGCGCCTCGTCCAGACGTTTCAGGTCATCCGCGACGGCGGGAGAAAAACGGAACAGGGTGAGGTTGCGGAAGAACATTGGGTATCCATGCAGATGCGAAGGCCGCCTTGCGGCGGCCACATGCCAGACTCGGTGGCGACGTCATTCCCGCGCAAGCGGGAATCCATTTTGCTGCTCGGCGAAGATCGACATGGATGCCCGCATTCGCGGGCATGACGCCACGGATTGTCCAAGCCTCGCCGTATTTGCCAAGGATCAGCGGCACACGGCCGCGACGGCCTTGGTCACGTAGTCGATATTGCCGGTATTGAGCGCGGCCACGCAAATGCGGCCGCTCCCGAGCGCGTAGATCGCGAACTCCTCGCGCAGGCGATCCACTTGCGCCTTGCTCAGGCCCGAGTAGGAGAACATGCCGGCCTGCTTGTTGATGAAGCCGAAGTCCGGCGCGCCCAGCGCGGCGAGCTTGTCCACGAAGGCCGCGCGCATCGTGTGGATGCGGCTGCGCATCGCGCCCAGCTCCCGCTCCCACAGCGCGTGCAGTTCGGCGCTTTCCAGCACGCCCGCCACCAGCTTGCCGCCGTGCGTGGCGGGGCTGGAGTAATTGGCACGCACGGTGGTCTTGATGCGCGACAAGAGGCGCGTGGCCTCGTCGCGGTCGGCGCCCACGAAGCTCAACGCGCCCACGCGTTCGCCGTACAGCGAGAACGACTTGGAGTAGGAATTCGCCACCACGAAGGCGGGGATGCCCGAGTCGGCCAGCAGGCGCACCGCGGTGGCGTCCGCGGTGGCGTTCTTGTCGAAGCCCTGGTAGGCCATGTCGACGAAGGGCAGCAGGCCGCGATCCTTCAAGAGCGCCACCACCTGCGCCCACTGCGTGGTGTCCAGGTCCACGCCGGTGGGGTTGTGGCAGCAGGCGTGCAGCAGCACCACGGTGCCGGGCTCCAGCTTGGCCAGGTCCGCCAGCATGCCGGCGAAATCGAGGCCGTGGCTGGCATCGTCGTAATAGCGGTAGTCGATTAGCTGGAAGCCGGCGGTGCGGAACACCACGTGGTGGTTGCCCCAGCTGGGGTTGCTGATCGCCAGCTTCGCGTTCGCGCCCAGCACCTGCTTGAGCAGATCCGCGCCCACGCGCAGCGCGCCGCTGCCGCCGATGGTCTGCGCGGTGGCCACGCGACCCGCGTCGAGGATGGGCGCGCCCTCGCCGAACAACAGCTTCTGCGTGGCGCGGTTGTACGCTGGCAGACCGTCGATCGGCAGGTAGCTGCGCGGCAGGTTGTCGCGCGCCAGCGCCTGTTCCACCTGGCGCACCGCGTCCAGCACCGGCACCTTGCCCTGCTCGTCCACGTAGATGCCCACGCCCAGGCTCACCTTCTCCTTGCGCGGATCGGCGAGGTAGGTTTCGGTGAGGCCGAGGATGGGATCGCCCGGGGCCATTTCAACGGAAGCAAAGATGGACACGTGATTTCTCGCTTTTCTTCGTATGGAAGTATGGACGTCCAATCGGACGGACACCCGATGATCTCAGATTTCGTCGCCGGCCGCCCGTTCGCCCGCGCCAAGCCCCGCGAAATCGAACAGCCCGCGGTCGGCCAGCTGCGACGGCGCCACGTTGCCCAGCGCGCGGAACATCGTCTCGCTGCGGCCGGGATGCTCGCGCTCCCACTCGTCCAGCATGCGCCGTACCTGCTTGCGCTGCAGGTTCTCCTGCGAGCCGCACAGGTTGCAGGGGATGATCGGGAACTCCCGCAGCGCCGCGTATTCGGCGATCTCGCCCTCGCGGCAGTAGGCCAGTGGGCGGATCACCACGTGGCGGCCGTCGTCCGAGCGCAGTTTGGGCGGCATCGCCTTCAGGCTGGCCTGGTGGAACAGGTTGAGGAAGAAGGTGGCGAGGATGTCGTCACGATGGTGGCCCAGCGCGATCTTGGTGATGCCGTTCGCCGCCGCCCAGGTGTACAGCGCGCCGCGGCGCAGCCGCGAGCACAGGCTGCACATGGTCTTGCCCTCCGGGATCACCCGGGTCACCGTGCTGTAGGTGTCCTGCTCGATGATGTGGAACGGCACGCCGCGCGACGTCAGGTACTCCGGCAGCACGTGTTCCGGGAAGTCCGGCTGCTTCTGGTCCAGGTTCACCGCGATCAGCTCGAAGCGTACCGGCGCCTTCGCCTGCAGCTGCAGCAGGATGTCCAGCAGGGTGTAGGAATCCTTGCCGCCGGACAGGCACACCATCACCTTGTCGCCGTCCTCGATCATGCGGAAATCCGTGATCGCCTTGCCGACCTGGTGGCGCAGCCGCGTGGCGAGGCGCTCGACCTCGGCGGCGGGCGTGGAAACGATTTCGGGCAGCGCGGACATGGCGAACTTGGGGGCGACGGGACGCCCATTGTACCTGCCCTGCTCCGCCTGCTTCCGGCGGCGTTACACTAGGAATACCGTCCGCAGCGCCGCACACCGCCATGCAGGTACAGGATCACGCCGAAACCGCCCAGCTGCTCGCCGAATTGCGGCTGGAGCATCGCGACCTCGACAGCGCGATCAACCAGTTGGCGAGCGCGATCGGCCGCGACGAACTGCAGCTCACCCGCCTGAAGAAACGCAAGCTGCTGCTGAAGGACCACATCGCGCGGCTGGAAAGCAAACTGATCCCCGACCTCGACGCCTGACGCGCCCAGCTATGCCCTTCACCGACCCTGTCCTGCTGCGCGACGCGCATGTCGCGCTGGAACCGCTGAGCCTCGATCACGTTCCCGCGCTGGAGGCCGCCGCCGCCGATGGCGAGCTGTGGAAGCTGTGGTTCACCAGCGTCCCTGCCCCCGGCCAGGTCGCGGCCTACGTGGAGAAGGCGCTGGAAGGCCAGCGCGACGGCACGATGCTGCCGTTCGTGGTGCGCGAACCGGGCAGCGGCGAGATCGTGGGCAGCACCCGCTACTACGACCTCACGCCCGAACTGCCGCGGCTGGCGATCGGCTACACCTGGTACGCCAGGCGCTGGCAGAAGAGCCACCTCAACACCGCCTGCAAGCGCTTGCTGCTGGCGCATGCGTTCGACACGCTGGGCTGCGTGGCGGTGCTGCTGCACACCGACCACCGCAACCTCGATTCGCAGCGCGCGATCGAGCGCCTCGGTGCGCACCGTGACGGCGTGCTGCGCGCCGACCGGCGCCGGCCCGACGGCAGCCTGCGCGACACCGTGTGCTATTCCATCCTCGACCGCGAATGGGGGGATGTCAGCCAGTGGCTGGAGCTGCGGCTGGCGCGCTTGATCCAGCGCTGATCGTTGATCGAGAGCGACAAGACGGCCCGGCCAAGGCCCCGCGGCAAGCAGAAACATCCATCGCGGCCCCCGCGCCTCACCCAGGGAAGGTCTGATCAATCGGCTTCTTGCTCGTCATTCCTGCGAGGCGCTTTTCAACAGCCGAAGGCTGGTCAAGCAGGAATCCAGCGCCTTTGCATTCAATGGCCTGCAGATACTGGATCCCGGCCTTCGCCGGGATGACGAGCAAAATCGGGGTTTCCCTAGGCCCTCCCCGGATGCAAAAGGGGGAAAGCGCGGGAGCGATTCGACTCAAACAGCTCAAATGCCAGCCTGGCGCTGCAGCCATTGCGCCGCGCCGCGCCCGGCGAGCAGACCGCTCGCGAAGCAGGCGGTAAGCAGGTAGCCGCCGGTGGACGCCTCCCAGTCCAGCATCTCGCCGGCGCAGAACGTGCCCGGCCGCGCGCGCAGCATCAGCTGCTCGTCGAGCGCCTCCAGCCGCACGCCGCCGGCCGTGCTGATCGCCTCGGCCAGCGGGCGCGGTGCGCGCAGCCGCAGTGGCAGCGCCTTGATCCGCGCCGCGAGTGCAGCCGGATCGGCCAGCGCGGCCTTGTCCGCGCCCTCGAACACCAGCGCGCACTTCGCGGCATCGAGATGCGCGCGGCGACGCAGCCAGTCGCCCAGGCTGTGCTTGCCGCGCGGAGCGGCGAGTCGCTCGGCGAGCGCACCCTGCGGCAGGTCCGGCGCCAGATCGAGCCGCAGCAGCGCTTCGCCATCCTGTGCTATCCGCTCGCGCAACTCCGCGCCGATCGCGTAGACCAGGCTGCCCTCGATGCCGTATTCGCTGAGCACGCATTCGCCCTGCCGCGCCTGCGCGGCGCCGTGGCGATCGGTCCAGTGCGCCGTCACCGCCTTGAGCGGCGCGCCGGCGAAACACGTGCGCAGGTGTTCGCTCCAGGCAATCTCGAAACCGCAGTTCGCGCTCTGCAAGGGGGCGATGTCGATGCCGGCGGCGCGCAACGGCGCCAGCCACGCGCCATTGGAACCGAGCTTCGGCCAGCTGGCGCCACCCAGCGCCAACACCACGGTGTCGGCCGCAACGAGGCGCTCGCCGTCCGGCGTGGCGAAGCGCAACGCGCCGTCGTCCTGCCAGCCCAGCCAGCGATGGTGCATGTGGAAGACCACGCCGTCGGTGCGCAGCCGGTGCAGCCAGCGACGCAGCAGCGGCGCCGCCTTCATGTCGGCGGGGAACACCCGGCCCGAGCTGCCGACGAAGGTCTCCACGCCCAGCCCGCGCGCCCAGGCGCGCAAGGCCTCGGCATCGAACGCGCGCAGCCAGCGCGCGATCTCGTCGCGGCGTTCGCCGTAGCGCTCGACGAAGCGCGCGAACGGCTCGCCGTGGGTGAGGTTGAGGCCGCCCTTGCCGGCGAGCAGGAATTTCCTGCCCACCGAGCCCATCGCGTCGTACAGGTCGACCGCAACGCCGGCGGCGCACGCGGCCTCCGCCGCCATCAGGCCGGCCGGGCCGCCGCCGATGATGGCCAAGCGTGGTGTGTCGTTCGTCGTCATCCGTGCATGGTCGCATGCGGGATGAATACGGAGAAAAAAGCCCGGCCGTCACCGGCCGGGCCTGGTTCGAATATCGGCGGCGCGCCTCCCTGCGCACCGCGCCCTCGGTCAGAACTGCAGGCTCCAGCCGTTGAGCGTGCCCGCATCGCCGCTGTAGTACGGGTCGTTGTCGATCACCTGCAGCTGCCAGGTGCCGTTCGCCTGATCCGCCGAGGCATTCACCGTGTAAGTGGTGTTGATGTTGCCGTCGTTGTTGTAATCCGGCGACTGCAGCGTGTACGAGGTACCGTCCGGCGCGATCAGGTCGAGTTCCAGGTCGCCCGACCAGTTGTGCGTGATGTTCACGTTCACCTTCAACGTGGACGGGGCATTCCCCGACTGGCCGCTCACCGCAATGCCGTCCTGGATCGTGGCGTTGTCGGCTATCGTCACCGGCGTGTCGGTGCTGCTGAAGGTGCCGCCGCCACCGCCCGCAGCGGACACGGTCACCGACGCGGTCTTGCTGTTGCTCGCGCCGGTGCTGTCGGTCACCGTCTCGGTAACGTTGTAGCTGCCGGCCGCCGCATAGGTGTGGCTGGGGTTGGCCGTGGTCGCCGCCGCGCTGCCGTCACCGAAGTTCCACGAGTACGAGCTGATCGTGCCGCCCGTGTCGGTGGAGCTGTCGGTGAAGTTCACGGTGAGGCCGTTCGCCGTGTCGGTGAAGTTCGCCACCGGCGTGCTGCCGCCGCCACTGCCGCCCACGATCGGATGCGTGATCGCGCAGGCGTTGGTGTCGTTCGACCAACTGGCCTGCTCGGTGAACGTGCCGGTGCTCATGCTCACGTTCGCCGCGCCACCGGGCTGGCCCGCCGCGATCCACGCGCACTCGTCGGAGTTCTCCATGCCGTTGTCGGCCGAGCCGCTGACCTGGTTCGTCCAGCCGCCCGCCGGATAGGTGTCCGACATCATCTCGTGCCACTCGTGGCCCAGCGTCATCGTCCAGCCGTCCAGGTCACCGCCCGGGCTCGCATTGACGAAATCCACGCCGCAGCCCGAGCCCTGATCCATGTTGTACGGCTGGTTGCTGTAGGCGATGTCGCCGTACGACGAGGTGGTGTAATTGTGCCACGCGCAGTAGCCCTGGGTCGGACTCTGGTAGTTGTCCGGGTCGGTGCCGTGCGGCGACATGATGATGTAGTAGGTGTAGCGGTTCGAGCCGGCCGCGGTATTGCCGAAGTGCGCGGCCGCCGCGATCGCCTCGTTCGCCAGATCGGTCGCGGTCGGCGCGCTGGGTGCCGCCGCGGAGTTGTCGTACCAGGAGCCGGCGTACACGCCACCGCTCTGGTACGGCACGAAGCTCGCGTTCGACGGGCAGCTGGTGGCGCCGCTGGCCACGTTCGGGCCGTCGCACCACTGGGTCAGGTCGGCCGACCACAGTTCGCCGCCGGTGCCGATGCCCTTGAACATCTCCTCGGCCTGGGCCGCCGCGCCGTAGGAGTCGCCGGAGAACACGTCGTCGCCATTCGCGTTCGTGCTCTGCGAGCCCCACTGGTTGCCGTAGTACACGATGTACACCTTCACGTGGCCGTCCATCACGCCGACGCCGTCGATGCCGCCGGCGTAGCTGAGCGTGTTGGCGCCGGTCGCCGCCGTCATCACGGCGGGCGTGTGCGTTTCCTTGTAATGCTTCATCTTCTCGTGCACCGCCCGGGTGGGAATCACGCCGTGGCGGTAGCTGTGCCCGTGGGCGGGCGAGTAGGGATTGCCCTGCGGGTTCGTGGCCGCGTCGGTCTGGGCGAACGCCGGGCCGGCCATCAGGCCCAGCAACACGGATGCCGCGAGTGTCTTCAACACGATGCTTTTCATGTGATCTCCCCAATCAGGAAACAGGTGTTTGCAAACATGCGCCCCCGCACATGCGTTCGGTTTTTTCCAGGGACGGCACAGGCAAAGGCCCGGGCGTCGCGCCCGCTTTCGCGGGTACGACAACTGCTTTTCTGAGTTCCCTGCGCCGCATGCCCGGCGGGCTTTCAGCCCGGGAAAGAAGCGGCGCGCATCGCTGCGCGCCGCCATGCATCAGAACGTCAGGCTCCAGCTGTTGAGCGTGCCGTAGTCGCCGCTGTACCACGGGTCGTTGTCGATCACGCGCAGCTTCCAGGTGCCGTTGCCCTGCACCGAGGAAGCATTCACCGTGTACGTGGTGTTGATGTTGCCGTCGTCGTTGTAGTCCGGCGACTGCAGCACCGCGTAGGCACCGTTCGGCGCGACCAGGTCGATCTCCAGATCGCCCGACCAGTTGTGCGTGATGTTCACGTGCACCTGCAGCGTCGCCGGCGCCGCACCCGGCTCACCGGTCACGCTGATGTTGCTGGTGATGGTGGCGTTGTCGTTGATGGCCTTCCTGGTGTTGTTGCTGAACGTGCCGCCGCTGGGGGCGGTCACCGTCACCGAACCGCTCTTGGTGCTGGTCGCACCGGTGTTGTCGGTCACCTTCAGCGAGACGGTATAGGTGCCCGCCGCGGTGTAGGTGTGGCTCGGGCTGGCGCTGGTGGAAGTGCCGCCGTCGCCGAACGTCCAGGCGTAGCTGCTGATGGTGCCGCCGGTGTCGGTCGAGGTGTTGGTGAAGCTCGCCGTCAGGCCGCTCGTCGTGTCGGTGAAGTTGGCCACCGGCGTGCCGCCGCTTGCCGCATTCACGGTGATGCTCTCGGTGGCCACGTTCGAAGTGCCCGCACTGTCCTTGGCGTCGAAGGTGAACGAGTCGCTGCCGCTGTAACCCGTGGCCGGCGTGTAGGTGAACGCGCCGGTGGCGGCATTGGTGATCGTCACCGTGCCATGGGTGGGCTGGGCCACCACCGCGAACGTCATGCTGGCGCCGCCGGCCGAGGCCGACAGCGTGCCGGACACCGCGGTGTTCTGGTTGGTGCTCACCGAGCCGTTGCTGGCGGTCGGCACCGTCACGCTGCCGCCGCTGCCGGCGACGTTGGCCACGAAGTTCGCGATGTTGATCGAGCCGAAGCCGGTGGTGTAGTCCCAGCCCACGGCGGCGGTCTCGCCGCTGTTGTTGCCCGAGGTGACGTCGTGGAAGTCAGTCGAGTAATGCGACGCGGCGTCCGCGTAGATCAGCGGCGCGGCGAAACCCAGCGAGGGCTTGGCCGCCAGTACGCGCGCCCACACGCCCACGAACAGCGGCGAGGCCAGGCTGGTGCCGCCGATCTGCTGGCTGGCGCCGTCCACGATCACGTTGGCGCCGCTGACCGGGCTGGCGTCGAAGGCCACGTCGGGCAGGCCACGATAGGAACTGCCGGCGTTCTGGCCCACGCCCTTCTGCCAGCTCGGCTGCGCCTCGAAGGTGCTGGGGCTGCCGCCGGTCGCGCCTTCGTTGGAGCTCAGGTTGTTCCACACCGTCTCGTTGGTCCAGGTGGTGCCCGAGGTGTACAGCTCGGTGCCGCCCACCGCCACCACGTACTGCGAATCGGCCGGCCAGCTCGGCACGATGCCGCCGGTGCCGCACTCGTCCGCGCCGCTGTCGCCGGAGGAGATCGAGAAGGTCTGGCCCTGCGCATCGGCCTGCTCGAAGATGTTGTCGCCGGTGGCCGCGCCGTTCGTCTCCGAGCCGGTTTCGCAACCGCCGATCGAGACGTTGATGATGCGCACCGTGTTGTCGGTGACCGCCTTGTTGAAATCATCCACCAGCGGCTGCGTGTTCAGGCTGGAGGTGGTGTACAGGGTGAGCGACTTCACGCCGCCGGAGATGCCGGCGATGTCCTGGCTGTCCAGGTCCCACTCGCCGTCGCCGCTGGTGTCGCTGCTGCCGCCGTCCACCGTCACCACGTTCATCGGGATGCTGCCGAGGCCCGGGTTCTGGCTGAGGAACGAGCTGAAGTCGCTCTGCACGTTCGTCATGCTGCCTTCGGCGATGATGCCCACCGGAATCGTCGCGCCGGTCGCCGTGCTGCCCGCGTTGTAGATCGCGGCGAAGTCGGCCGGGCTGTGCGCGCCGGCGGTGCCGCCGGTCGCATTGACGTGGACCGGGTTCAGCACATGGAAGGTGTGCACGGTCTGCAGGCCCAGCACCTCGTTCACGATGCCTTGCAACGCAACCGGGATCTTCACGTCGCTGGCGGTGGCGTAGGCATTGCGCCCGTCATGCGTGTGCACGCGCACCAGCGAGGTGCGGAACGCGGAGGCCGCCGTGTCGGCGCGGCCGCTGGCGGTCACCAGCTGGCGGTTCGGCTCGATGGTGACGTTGCCGAAGCCGGACTTCCTCAGGAAGTCGGCCACCTGCTGCGCCTGCGCCTGGGTCGGCGCGTACAGCGCGTTGAATTGCGAGGGCGTGAGGTTGGGATGGTGCGGGTTGGCGATGAACGCATCCAGCTGCGCCTTGTTGCGCAGATTCAGCGATACCGCGACGTGCATCGATTGCGCGACTTCCAGCGCGCCGACGACGCGGTCGCCGGTGTGCAACTTGGTGGCGTGCCGCACCGTGGCGAACTGTGCAGTGCTGGTGGTGTGGGCCGTACCGGCGCACACCGAAGAGGCCGCGGCCATGGCGATGGCAGCGGCCAGTGCTTTCAAACGAACGTGATGCATGGATGACTCCCCAGTTTTTTTCGGGGCGAACGGACCTGACGCGGTCGCGTGACCCCGTGGCAATGACATGTCGCACCCGCGTGCGACGCCGTTTTCTGCTTGCCAGACGATTCCCGAGCGCCCGCTGCAGCAGCCGTCCCCCTGAGAAATTCCCTCTCTCGGTCGGCCTTGGGCTTCGCTTGACAGGACCCGCCCCCGCAGGTGCCATCCGGAACCATTCGCCGATGCTCCCCATGGCGAATCATCCGAAACTAAGCAATCGAATTTGCACTCGTCAATATCAGAAAGCGCAAATCCAAACCGGCGACACACTAATCATTTACACGCGCTTCATGTTGAGCAGCGGCGCATGAAACAACGCATTTGAAACGCAATTACGTTCGATTTTCGACGAATCCCGGCGATCGCATGCACGCCCGCAAAGCGCGCAATTACGCGGCTTCCCGGCCATCCCCGCACCGAGGCGCATGAATCGACATCGCAACAAGAAACGAATTCCCCAAACGGATCGCCTCGAATCGCATCAAATGGCGTTGCAGCAATTATTTTCGATTATCTCGTTCCAATCGGCACGGCCTCGCATCCATTGCCCAAGTTGCAAGGGTCGGCGTCGGGCATGAAATTGCGATACCGTGGCCGCGATCTAATCGATCAACCGGCCGTACCGCGTATTCCGGGGCGGGCTTGCTGCAACACACCGGCCGCGGATCCTTCGAACCGAATCGTTGCCGGGGAGCTGTCGCGATGCGCCGAATCCTGTTCGCGTGGTGCTGGGTCGCCCTGTGCGCCAGCTTGTCCGCCCATGCCGCCGAGTTGCCCGCCGCGCCGCGGGAGCATCCCGGATTGCTCGCCCTGGGTACGGCGCCCAGCGAGGCCGAGTTGCGCGCCACCATCACCGCGCTGGTGGGCTTCGGCACGCGCCACACGCTCTCGGACACGAAATCCGCCACGCGCGGCATCGGCGCCGCGCGGCGCTGGGTGCAGGCGCGCTTCGCGGCGATCTCGCGCGACTGCGGCGGTTGCCTCGACGTGGTCACGCCCGCGCAGACGTTCACCGGCAAACGCATCCCGCAACCCACCGAGGTGGTGGACGTGGTCGCGATCAAGCGCGGCAGCACCGATCCGCAGCGCGTGATCGTGATCACCGGGCACCTGGATTCACGCGTCAGCGACGTGATGAACGCCCGCAGCGACGCGCCCGGCGCCAACGACGACGCCTCCGGCGTGGCCGCGCTGATCGAGGCGGCGCGGCTGCTGTCGAAGCAGGACAACCGCGCCACCCTGGTGTTTGCCGCGCTGTCCGGCGAGGAGCAGGGCCTGTACGGCGGCAAGGTGCTGGCCGACTACGCGGTCGTGCACGGCTGGCACGTGGAGGCCGAGCTCAACAACGACATCGTGGGCAACAGCCGCGGCGAGAACGGCGTCATCGACAACACCGTGGTACGGGTGTTCTCCGAAGGCACCAAGAGCAACGAGACGCCCGCGCAGGCGGCGTACCGGCGCTACCACGGCGGCGAGGTGGACTCGCCCTCGCGCAACCTCGCGCGCACCATGGCGCAGCTGGCCGACCGCTACCTGCCCGACTTCCGCGTGCGCATGGTCTACCGCACCGACCGCTACGGCCGCGGCGGCGACCAGGTGCCCTTCCTCGAAGCCGGCTATCCCGCAGTGCGCGTCACCGAGGCGCACGAGGACTACACGCACCAGCACCAGGATCTGCGCACACAGGACGGCGTGCGCTACGGCGACACCATCGAAGGCATCGACTTCCGCTATCTCGCCCGCGTCACCGCGCTCAACGCGATCACCATGGCCGCGCTGAGCCGCGCACCGGCGCCGCCTGGCGGCGTGGACATCCACGGCGCGCTGGCCACCGATACCACGCTGGACTGGCGCAAGGTGCCGGGCGCCGCGGGCTACCGCGTGCACTGGCGCGACACCACCGCGCCGCAATGGCAGCACGCGCGGGCGGTGGGCGACGTCGATCACGCCGTACTCAAGGACGTGGTGATCGACGATGGGTTCTTCGGCGTGTCGGCGGTTTCCGCCGATGGCTACGAAAGCCCGGTGGTGTTCCCCGGCGACGCCGGCAGTTTCGAGCGTTCGCCGCCGGCCACGAAACCCTGACGCTCACCCCCCGCTGGACGAGGGTACGGCCGGCTGCGGCTCGTCGCTCTTGCGCGGCGTGCCCGATGAATCCTTGCTCATGGCGGGCTTCATGTCCGTCTTGGCCGGCGGCGTCGTGCCACCTTCCGCCTCACCGGCGGCTCCCGAACCTTTCTTGTAGACGATCTGCTTGTCGCCCTCGCACTGGCCGATCACCTTGCCGTCCCCGGCCGGTTCGTCGTGCGCCACCACGGTCAGCGTGTAGCCTTCCAGTCCCTTGGCCTTGAGCTTCGCGTCGATGCTCGCCTTCACCGCATCACACGAGGCATGGACCAGCATCGGCGCCGCGAGCAGCGCCAACGCGACGAATACACCATGCGATTTCATGGGCAGGTCTCCAAGTACGGGAAGACCCATCAAACCGCGCAGCCAATGAAATCCGTGTCGACAGCCGCCGCTCAATCCAGCCGCACGCCCAGTTGCGCGAAGCGGCGCAAGCCGTCGGCGCTGGGCAGCAAGGCGCGACTGCGGCTGGTGCGGCGCAACCAGCCGGCATCCAGCATCGCGTCGGTGAGCGCCACGCCCAGCGGGCCGCCGAGATGCAGGCGGCGTTCGGTCCAGTCGATGCAGCCGCGACCGCGCAGGCGCAACAGCTGCCCGGCCGATTCCGCTTGCCAGCCCGCGCCCACCAGCGCCTCGATCGCGGGTGCCTGCAGCCGCAAACCGTCGCCGGTCGACTGCAGCCAGCCGCGTTCCAGCCACGCCGCACACATCGCCACGCCCAGCTCGCCGGCGAGATGGCGATAGCAGGTGCGCGCGCGGCACAGCGCGGGATCGCTGCCCGGCGGGCGCGGCGCCTTGGGCGCGCGCGGCAGCGCCATCGCTTCCAGCCACGCCGCCACCTCGTCATCGGCGAGCCGGTAATAACGGTGCCGGCCCTGCTCCTGCACCGCGAGCAGGCCGCCGTCGAGCAGGCGCTTCAGGTGCGCGCTGGCGGTGGCCGCACCCACGCCGGCGATGCGTGCCAATTCGCCGGCGGGACGCGCGCTGCCGTCCAGCAGCACCAGCAGCATCGCCGCACGCGCGGGTTCCGCCAGCAACGCGCCGAACTCGGCCAGCTGGTAGCGATTGGGAAGTCCGCTGCGGCTCATGCGCGCAGTGTAGTGCGCGCCCCGCACGCTCGTTTCGACGCGCAGCGAAACATCGGCGAGGCGAAGCCACGACATTGCCGGCATGGACATGTACGTCGCCCCCGACACCTTGCAGATCCGTCCCTCCATCCTCTACTTCGGCACGCCGGTCGTGCTGATCACCACGCGCAACCCGGACGGCTCGGCCAACATCACGCCGATGTCCTCGGCTTGGGCGCTGGCCGACCGCGTGACGATCGGCCTCGCCGGCGGCGGCCAGGGCCTCGCGAATCTGTTGCGCGAACGCGAATGCGTGCTCAACCTCGCCAGCGAATCGATGCGCGAGGCGGTGGAACGGCTGGCGCCCACCAGCGGCCGCGATCCGGTGCCGGCGTGGAAGCACGGCTATCGCCACGAGCCGGACAAGTTCGCGCTGGCCGGCTGGCATGCGCTGCCTTCGCTGCGGGTGAGCGCGCCGCGCATCGCCGAGGCGCCGCTGCAACTGGAGGCGCGGGTGCTCGATGCGGTCGAGCGCCCGCTGGAGGCCTGGCGCGGCGATGCCGGTGGCTACGTCACGCTGGAGCTGGAGGTGTGTCAGGTGCATGCGCACGCCGACATCGTGGTGCCCGGCAGCTCGCACATCGATCCGCGCCGCTACCGGCCGCTGTTCTACGTGTTCCGCCATTACTACGGCGTGGGGCCCGCGCTGGGCCGCACGTTCAAGGCCGAGGTGTAGCGCGCACAGCGGCATGGCAGACTCGGTGCATTGCCCACGCCGGAGACGCACCATGAAATGGATCGCCAGCAGCCTGTTGCTCGCCATCGGCCTTGCGCTGGGCGGCTGGTTCACCGGCCACGGTTTCGAGGCCGGGCGCAACGCGCGCATCGTCACCGTGAAGGGGCTGGCCGAGCGCGACGTCAAGGCCGACCTCGCGCTGTGGCAGCTGCGCTTCGTGCGCGCGGGCGACCAGCTGGCCACCGTGCAGGCGGCGATCCAGCAGGACGACACCGCGGTCACCGCGTTTCTCACCAGGCAGGGACTGGGGCCGGAAGCCATCGCGTTCCGCAACCTCGAAGTCACCGACCGCGCCGCGCAGACCTGGGGTGACGGCAAGTATCCCAGCCGCTACATCATCGTGCGCACGGTGATGGTGCGCAGCGCCGACGTGGACAAGGTGGCCGCCGCCTACCAGGCCAGCGGTGCGCTGGTCGACGCGGGCGTGGTGCTGGGCGGCGAGAACCCCGGCAACAGCGGCGGCCCCACCTACCTGTTCGACGGCATCAACGCGCTGAAGCCCGCGATGATCGCCGAGGCCACGAAGAACGCGCGCGACGCGGCGGAGCAGTTCGCGCGCGACGCAGGCAGCCGGCTTGGCGGCATCCAGCGCGCCAGCCAGGGCGTGTTCGAGATCCTGCCGCGCGACAAGGCGCCGATGCTGCAGGCGGACAAGCAGATCAACAAGACCGTGCGCGTGGTGGCGACGCTGGAGTATCGGCTGGAGTGAGTCCCCCTTCCCTGCAAGCAGCCTGATCCACACGATTCCCGGAAGCTCACCACCGTTCGCCCTGAGAGCAGGCCCCAAGGGCCGACGCGGGGAGTGGCCACGGATGGCCACGTTCTGAGGAGCGAGGAACTCGAAGGGCTGTGTCACGGCGGCGCTTCGACTGCGCTTGCTAACGCAAGCTACACTCAGCGCGAACGGAGCTTTTACTGTACTCAGCTTCCCCGCGGCTTCGCCCGGTGCGTGGGCGTGGCGCTCCACGGATCGTCGGGCCAGGGGTGGCGCGGGTAACGCCCCTTCAATTCCTTCTTCACTTCGGGATAGGTGCGCTCCCAGAAGCCTTTCAGATCCTGTGTCACCTGGATCGGCCGGCCCGCGGGCGAGAGCAGGTGCAAGGTCACCGGTACGCGGCCGGCGCCCACGCGGGGAGTGTCCGCGAGGCCGAACAGTTCCTGCAGCTTCACCGCCAGCACCGGCGGCGCGTCGAGCGCGTATTCCAGCCGGCGCGTCTGGCCGCTGGGCACGGTCAGCGCATCCGGCGCCTGCGCGTCCAGGGCTTGCCGCTGCGCGTGGTCGAGCTGCGCCGACAGCGCCTGCGACAACTCCTCCGCATCCAGCGCATCGAGTCGGCGCTTGCCGCTGAGATACGGCGCCAGCCAGTCGTCCAGCGTGGCGAGGAGTTGCGCGTCGGAAACATCGGGCAGCCCAAGCTCGGGCATCCAGCCACGCAAGGCCTGGATGCGCAGGCGCAGTCGGCGCGCGTGTTCGCTCCACGGCAGCGCGTCCAGTCCCTTGCTGCGGATCGCGGCGAGGAGCGCGGGCAGCGCGTCTTCCGGCTGCACCGGCACGCTGCGGCGTTCCAGCACGATCGCGGCATAGCGGCGTTCCTCGAACGCTTCCACCGCGTCGCGCGCTTCGTTCCAGCGCAGTACGCGCTCGCGCACGAAACACTGCGGATAGTCGCGTTCCAGCACGCGCGGATCGAACGGTGCGGCGGCGAGGATCAGGCTGTCGCGCGCCTCGAAACGCAGATCCAGCGCCACCAGCCACGGCTCGCCCAAAAGCGCCGTGTTGTCGTGCAGGCGTGCGCCGCGGCCATTCGCCAGCGTGTAGCGCAACGGGTTTGCTTCGTCGCGGCGCGCGATGCGGTCGGGGAAGGCGTGCAGCAGAAGGTCGCCCACCGCGTGGCTGTCGGGCGTGCCGCTGGCGGCGCTGCGCACGTCCAGGCGCCGACGCCAGCCCTTGCTGGCCTGCTCGATCGCCGCCAGCGCACCGCCATCGGCGCCGTGGCCGCGGCGGTCGCGCCAGGCATGCAGCGCGGCCACGCGCACGCGGAAGTCGTCGCTGCGGCCCTGCTCGCCGCGCAGCGGCGAGCGCGCCTCCATCAGCGCGAGCAGATCGGCGATCAGCGGGCGCAATGGCTCCGGCGCGCGCAACGCGGCGGCGCCGAGACGCGGCGTCGCACCGAGTTTCAGCATGCGGCGGCCCAGCGCGGCGATCCGGCCGTCCGCATCCAGCGCGCCGAGATTCATCAACAGTTCGCGCCCCTGTGCCAGCGCGCCGGGTGGCGGCGCGTCCAGCCACGGCAGCGTGTTGCTGCCCCAGGCTGCGAGTTCCAGCGCAAGACCGGAGAGTTCCGCCTGCGCGATCTCCGCCGTGCGCGCGGCTTCCAGCCGCTTGCTCTGTGGCCACAGCCGATACGCCGTGCCCTCCGCCACGCGCCCTGCGCGGCCCGCGCGCTGATCGGCCGAAGCCTGCGAGATGGCGGCAGTTTCCAGCCGGGTGAAGCCGGAGTTCGGATCGAAGCGCGGCTCGCGCGCGAGGCCGGCATCGATCACCGCGCGGATGCCCGGCAGGGTGACGCTGGACTCGGCCACGTTGGTCGCCAACACGATGCGGCGTGTACCGGGTTCGGCTGGCGACAAGGCGAACTGCTGCTCGGCCAGCGACAACTCGCCGTGCAGCGGCACGATCTCGATTTTTTCTTCCCTCTCCCTCTGGGAGAGGGATCGAGGGTGAGGGTTCGGCGAAGTTTGGACAACACGCTCCGCCCGTACCCTCTCCCGGCCTTCGGCCACCCTCTCCCGAAGGGAGAGGGTTTCTTCCAGCAGCGCCTGCGCCCGCGCGATCTCGCGCCGCCCCGGCAGGAAGGCCAGCACGTCGCCATCGTTCTCCGCCAGCGCCTGTCTCGCCACGCGCGCCAGTTGATGCTCCAGGCTTTCCTGCGCGCGCGCCGGCGGATGCTCGATGCGCACCGAAAAACTGCGGCCGGGACTGGTGATTCGCGGCGCATCCAGCCAGCGCGCGACGCGCTCGCCATCCAGCGTAGCGGACATCACCACCAGGCGAAGCTCGGGCCGCAGCGTGGCCTGCACGTCCAGCGCCAACGCGGCGCCGAGATCGCCGGCGAGATGCCGCTCGTGGAATTCGTCGAACAGGATCGCGGCTACGCCGGTCAGCTCGGGATCGTCCTGGATCAGCCGGGTGAGGATGCCTTCGGTGACCACTTCGACGCGGGTGGTCGCGCCCACCCGCGACTCGAAGCGGATGCGATAGCCCACCGTCTGCCCCACCTCCTCGCCCAGCTGTCGCGCCATGAACTGCGCGGCAGCGCGCGCGGCGATGCGGCGCGGTTCCAGCATCACGATCTTCCGGCCCACCAGCCACGGCGCATCGAGCAAGGCCAGCGGCACCTGGGTGGTCTTGCCCGCACCGGGCGGCGCCTCCAGCACCAGCCGCGGCGTCGCGGCGAGCGAGGCGCGGATTTCGGGAAGCAGCGGGGTGATCGGGAACATCGACGCGGAGGGATTCATGCGCGACGATGATAGCGGTTGGCGTCAGCGAGCCAGAACGCCCGAATGCCCGAAATCAGCGTCACGCGTAGCGCGTTCGCCGGATTGAGTTGTCAGCTGGAAACCTCATACTCACTCCGAACGAGGCCACTGGCGTACTGCCGCGTCTCGATGTGTTTGAGGATGATGTCGCGTTGCAATGGGCCAAAGAGCGGGATTCCGGTGCCTATAAGCACAGGAACGCGCGTAACAATGAGGCGCTGAATTAAACCGGCCTGAAGAAACCGCTGAATAGTGACGCCGCCATCGACGTAGATGTGCCGGATATCGCGAGCAGCAAGCTGCGACACGATTCCGGCCGGCGGCCCCGACACGTGCTCCACCACCGCTCCAGATGGAACATTGGACAACGGGTGTGTGCTGAGCACGAAAACAGGCTTCTTGCCGTAGGGCCATGAGTCAAAGGCAAGAACTGTCTCGAAAGTCTTGCGGCCAATGACCAATGCATCGACCGTGGCCATGAACTCTTCATAGCCATGCGGCTCGCCACCATCCTGTGGCAGGAAGTCGAGCTCACCATTGCTCCTCGCAATGAAACCGTCGAGGCTTGTACCGACAAACACAGATGCTTTCACTGTGGAGGTCCTCCACTTGCCGCCCGGCTCAAATTCGATTGTTGAATGAGGCCCAATCCTGCCTCCGCCAAGCGGGCATCGGCCACCGGGAACCTCCCAAACGAATCAATGAGTTTTGCTGATCGTGCCGCCCATCTCCGTTTCCCGGTTTCGCACGGCTAGCTCAATGCTGCAGCGGCACCGTCTGCGCCCCGCTCGTCGGCACCGCTGACGGCGTTGCCGCGTTCGCCGCCGGCGCGGTCTGCAGCGGCTTCAGCGATTCGAATCCGTGCTGGTAGTCGTCGGTGATCTGGCGCGCTTCCTCGCTGCTGCGGATCACCCGCGGGGTGATCAGCACGATCAGCTCGGTGCGGTCGCGCTTGCGGTTGGTGGTGCCGAACAGGCGGCCGAGGAACGGGATGCGGTTGAGGCCGGGCACGCCGTTGTCGTCGGTGCTCTCGTTCTGCTGGATCAGGCCGCCGAGCAGCACGGTCTGGCCGCTCTGCACCGCCACCTGGGTCTGCATGCTGCGGTCGGCGATGGTGTAGTTGCCGTTCTTGTCCTGGGTGGTGGGGCTGCTCACTTCCTGACTGACGTCGAGGTAGACCAGGCCGCCGGGGTTCACCCGCGGCACCACCTTGAGGATCACGCCGGTGGTGAGGTACTGCACCTGGCCCAGCGTGCCGATGGTGGTGCCGCCGGTACCCAAGCCAGGCGTGATGTAGCTCTGGTTCACCGGCACGTTGTTGCCCACCTGGATCATCGCCGGCTGGTTGTTCATCACCACCAGCGAGGGCGCGGACAGCGTCTTGGTGTTGCCGCTGTCCTCCATCGCGCGCACCGCCACCTGCATCTTGCTGTTGAGGAAGGAGTAGAAAAGCGGTTCGCCGCCGTAAGCGTTGCCGCCACCACCCAGCGCGATCTGGCGGGGGTTGCCGGGCTGGCCGGGCTTGAAGCTGCCATCGGCCGTGCTGCCGGTGCTGCCGGAGAGGCCTTGCAGGTACCACTGCACGCCGAACTGGAACTGGCCGGTGAGGTTCACCTCGAGGATGCGCGTCTCGATCTGCACCTGCAGCGGGATGGTGTCCAGCCGCTTGATCGCCGCCTCGATCTCGGCCCACTGCGAGGGCCGCGCGCGCACCAGCAACTGGTTGTTCGCGTCCACCGAGCCGATGCGGATACTGCCGTCCTGCGAGACGTATTGCTGGTCCTGGCTGGCCGCGTTGGCATTACCGAAGCTGGTGGATGACGCCGCGCCGCCCTGCAGGCCGCCCGTGCCGTTGCCGCCGTTGTTGCCGTAGCCGTTGCTGCCGCTGTTACCGATGCCGCCGATGCCGTTGCCACCACCGAGGCCGCCCAGGCCGCCGCCCGTGGTGTTGCTGCTGCCGAAGCTGCCGGCGGTGCTGCCCATGCCGCTGGCCGAACCGCGCGCGTTCTCGGCGCTGCCCAGCGTGCCGGAACTGAGGCCGGGACCGACTTCGCCACCGGAACCGCCACCGCTGCCGCCGCTGGCGTAGATCTGCGCCAGGTATTTGGCGAGGTCGGAGGCCTTGATGTTGCGCACGTCGTACACGTAGAGCTGCGGCTGGTTGCCGCCGCCCTGGTCGATGCGGGCGATCCAGCTGCCCACCTCGTCCACGTAGTTCGGCTGGGTGCTGATCACCACCAGCGCGTTCGTGCGCTTGATCGGGATGAAGCGCAGCATGCCGGCCAGCGGGGTGTCGCCCTTGGAGCCGAACATCTCGTCCAGCTTGGGCATCAGCTGTTCCACGTCGGCGTGCTGCAGGTTGAACACGCCCACCGACATGCCGCGCAGCCAGTCCACGTCGAAGGTCTGCACGGTGCGCTGGTAGTTCGCCAGCTCCTCCGGGGTGCCGGACATCACGATCACGTTGCGCGCGGGATCGACCAGCAGCACGGCGTCGGGCCGCGCGAACGGCTTGATCAGCTTCTGCATCTCGCTGGCGGCGATGTAGTGCAGCGGGAACAGCCGCGCCTGCAGGCCGCCGGCGGGCGCCGTCGCGCGCAGGCTGGGCACCAGGTTGCCACCCACCGCCTCCTTCGCCGGCAGCACCACGTAGCTGCCGTTGCGCTCGACCAGCGCGTTGTTGGTCCACGACAGCAGGGTCTCCAGGATCGGCAGCGCCTGGCTGGCGTCCACCGGCTCGGCGGTGGAGAACGAGATGTTGCCCTGCACGCCGGGCACGATGGTGTAGTTCTTCTTGAGCAGGTCGCCGAGGATCGCCTTCACCACCGCCTGCACCGGCTGGTTCTCGAAGTTGAAGGTGACGCCGTTCGCCCCGGACACCGCCGGGCGCGGCGTGGCCAGCGCGGTGGGCCGTACGAACTGGCCGCTGCCGCGGCTGATCTGCGGCAGCACCGCGGCGTTCGTGGTGGTGGTCTGGCCGTTGTTCAGCGGCAGCGGCGCCGGCACCGGCGCATGGGTGCCGGCCATCGCCTCGCGCTGCAGCGAGGCGTCGTCGGGCTGTGGCGGCAGGTTGGCGCAACCGGCCAGCAGGGCCAGCGCCGCCAGCGCGACGACGCACGGCAGGCCGGATCGAAGGCGGGCAAGCGGCCGCGAACGCGCGAGGGTGTGCTGGCGGGACATGGATCAGTGTGCTCCTTCGTGGTTCGCGGCCTGGCTGGCGGCGCGGCGCTGCAGGATCGCGGCCTTGAGTTTGCGCAGGCGGTCGAGTTGCTGCTGGCTGTATTGCGGCGGCGCCTGGCGCGTAGCGCCTTGACCCAGCGGTACGACCGGCTGCGCAGTGGCGGCACCGGAGGCCTCGGCATCGCCCTGCGGCGCGGCCGCGGGCTCCGCGGCCATCGCGGGCACCGCCTTCGCAGCGTCGATCGGCGCGCCGGCGGGCAGCTTCAGTTCGGTGCGGCCCTGCGCGGAATCGAGGATCACCGAGCGCGGCTTCACCTCGACCAGGCTCAGGCTGCCGTCGGGCAGCGACTGCCCTTCGCGCAGGCGCAGCTCCTTGTTGCCGTTCTTGTCGTGCAGCAGCGCCATGTGCAGCTGCGGGGTGAGGATGATGCCGGTCAGCGCCAGGTCGCCCAGGCTGCTGCCGCCGCTGGCGGCGTGCGCCTCGGGCTTGCGGTCGGGGCTGAACAGCGACTGCTGCCACACCGGCGCGAACTCCGCCAGCGGCAGCGGCGTCGGCAGGCCGGCATGCTTGCCGGACGCGGGCGGCGGCGCGGCGGCGCGCGGCGCGTCCCAATGCACGCCGCGGCCCAAGCCGGCCAGCAACGCCAGCCACAGCGCGCCCAGCAGCAGCGCGAGGATCACCAGGACCGGGGTCAGCCGGCGTTGGCTGGCGGCGTTCATGGCGTCGCTCCCGCTTCATCCGCGGCGTCATCGGGCACGGGCGCCGAGGCCGACGCCGCGGGCGCGGCGCCACCGGGGCGCACATAGCCGGACAAGGTGAACTGCACTTCCAGCGACGGTCCGCTGCCCTGCCGCGCCACCACCGGGTTGCGGTAGACGTTGAGGTTGTCCACGAACAGGTACGGCGTGCCCTGCTCCAGCGCCTGCAGCACGCCCACCAGCGGCTCGATGTCGCAACTGAGGTTGATGCTCACCGCCGCCTTGCGGTACGGCTCGCCGGAGGTCACTTGCGGGTTGGGCACCGGCATCTTCTGCGTCACCGTGCAGCTGCCGCCCTCGGTGTGCGCGCCCACCGCGTCCACCACGCGCTGCATCAGGTCGGCGGCGGCGGTGTTCGGGTCGTCCTCGGGCAGGAACGCGCTGCTGGCGGCCTGGCCGGCGCCCAGCGCGGCGATGCGCTGGCGCAGCTGCGGCTGCTCGGCGATCGCCGCGGCGTAACGGCTCTGGGTGTCGCGCAAGTCGTCCATCTGTGCGGCAATGTCGCGCAGCGGCGCCACGAACCACCAGTGCAGCAGCAGGAAGTAGCTGAGCAGCAGCGCCAGCAGCAGCAGGCCGAGCGCCGCGATGCGGCTGTCGCGCGGCGAGAGCTTTGAGAGCCTGTTCATGGCGTGCTCCCGGCGGCGGCCGGCTGGGGAGCGGCGCGCTCCGGCGCCGGCTTGTGCAGCTGCGCCACCATGTAGAAGCGTTCCTTGCCGGTGGACGGATCGGACTGGATGCTGCCCTGGAAGTTCGCGTTGTCGATCAGCGGCGAGCCCTTGAGCAGGTCGAGCAGCTTCGCCGCCTGCGGGCTCTGGCCTTGGAAGCCGATCTGGCCGTTGTCGTCGAGGCTGAAGCGCTCCAGCCACGCGCTGGACGGCAGCCGCTTGGTGAGGTCGAGCAGCACGCCGAGCACGGTAGCGCGCCGTGCCTTGCGCTGCGCGAGGAAACCGGCCGCGCCGGCATCGTCCTGCAGCTGCTTGCGCAGGCCGGCCACCTGCTGCGCCTCGCCGCGCATCGCCTCCACCTGCGCCTGCATCTGCGCCAGCGCGCTCTCGCGGTTGTGCAGCCAGCCGCCCATCGCCAGCAGCAGCAGCAGCACGCAGGCGGCCGCAAGCATCAGGTTCAGGCGCCGCCGCGGCCGCGTGCGATGCGAGGCCTGGTCCGGCGGCAGCAGGTCGACGCCAAGCCGGCCGGCATCGTGCGCCAGGTCCACCGCGTCGACCGTGATGCCGAGCGTGCGCAATCGGGCCAGCAGCGGATCCAGCGTGTCGCGTCGCACCACCAGCAGCTCCACCGCGCAGCGGCCGGCGACGACCGGCCGCGCCAGCTCGCGCACGGCGTAATACACCTGGGCGGCGCCGAACGGGGTCTGCCGATCCATCTCGTAGCCCGCCACCTGGTGCAGCTTGCCGCGCGCGGCCACGGGCAGCTGCAGCACGCGACGCAGTACCGCGTGCGCGGGCAGCAGCAGGGCCAGCCGGCGATCCTCGGGGTCCGTGCCCTGCCAGGCGACGGCGAGAGCGGCTTGTTGCGCGACCGGGTCGAGCTCGTCGCTCCAGCGCGCCAGCGGCTCCGCCTGGCCGGCGCGGCGCAGCCGCCAGTCGCCGTCGACCTGCTGCAGCAGGTGCCAACCGGCACCGTCGGCCAGCGCGGCGCGCCAGCGCGGCGGCAACAGCGTGCCCAACTCGCCGCCCCACCAGGCGAAGAAGCCCGGCAGCGGCGAGCTGCGCCAGCCTTGGCGCAGGCGATCCAGCAGCGCCCGCGACGATGGCGTTGCAGCACTCATTCCCCGTCACCCTCCTGCCAGCGCAGCACCGTATACGGCTGCGTGCCCATCCCGCCGGGCTGGAGGCGGACCGTGGCGCGGATCACCGCGCGCGTCCCGTCGGCCAGCTCGGCCTGCGAACGAATACTATGCGTGATTCCATTGCCGATGGGTGGCATGCCGGCACCGGCGTTACGCTGCCGTGCGGCTTGCACTGCCTGCAGCTGCTGCGGATCGAGCCCCGGAATCGCCGCCAGCGCCAGCGGCGGCGCGGTGTTTGGGTCCGGCATGGCGCGCCCGGACCAGATCGTGATCGCCGGTTCCAGCATCCGGTACAGCGCCGGCGTCATGCCCAGCACCTGCTGCAATTCCTCCAGGCTGGCGAACGGGCCATGGCGCGGGCCGTAGTCCCGCCCCGCCGCGGCGTAGGCGGCGCGGGCGCGATCGGCCTGCCCCGGCACGGTGACGAAACTGCGCCAGTCCACCACGTTGGCGGCGAGCTTGCCGGCCGCCGCCGCGTCCAGTCCCGCGGCGCGGAACAGCGCCTGCAACGCCTCGGGCGAGGCAGCGTTGAGGTCGACCTTGCCGCCCTCGTCGGTCATCGTCACCTGCACCCCGGCGCCGTCGAACCGGAACGGATAGACGCGGCCGTCGCCGGCCCAGCGCCGCTTCGCGTCCGGGTCCTGCAGGCTGTAGATCGCGCGCATCAGCCCCGCTTCGGCGGCGTAATGGGCGCGCGTCTGCGCGAACTGGTAGCGCGTCTGCAGCGCCGCGGTGCGCGCCAGCACGGCATAGCCGCCGAGCAGGATCGCCAACAGGGTGCAGGCCCACAGCACCAGCAGCAAGGCCACGCCATGTTGCCGCGAGCGCTTCATCGCGCACCTCCCGACGGCAGCACGCTGCCAGGCAGCAGGCCGACACGGCCGACCGCGGCCGCGGGATCGACCCGCAGCGGCACGTCCAGCTCGGGCCAGCCGTAACCGCCGTGCGGCTGCAGCCGGATGCGCACCAGCTGGGGCAGGCCGCTGCCGTCGGTCCAGTCCGCGCTCCATGGCAGTGCACGGTTCTGCGCATCGCGGCCGCGATAGCTGAAGCCGCCCTCCTTGATGTGGTCGAGCAGCACCTGCGGTTCGCCCAGCGGCTTCGGCGGCTGGCCGTCCGGCGGCAGCAGCGCCAGCCGCAGTTCCAGCCGCTGGCCGCCCTTGCCGTCGTCGACCAGCTTCAACACCTGCAACTGCGGACCCAGCTTGCCGAGGTAGCCCGGCAGCGGCGCCACGTAGCGCATCTCGTGCGCGCTGCCCGCGAAGTAGATCGGCCGACCGTTGTCGGTGCGCGCGATCGGCTGCGCCAGTGCCTGCGCCAGCTCGCCGCGCAGGAAGCGCTGGGCCGAACCGATCTGATCCACTCGCGCGATCGCCGCGCTGCCGGAACGCACGCCGTGGATCGCGCTGCGCACGCCGCCGTACACGCCCATCAGCAGCAGCGCCAGCAGGGCCAGCGCGCCCAGCACTTCGAGCAGGGTGAAGCCGGCGGCGCGGCTTGCGCGCCCGTGGTGATGGTTTGCCGCTCTCCTCCTCTCCCTCGCTTGCGGGGCTCGACATTCCCCCTCTCCCCCAACGGCTCCATCGTTGGGGGAGAGGGTTGGGGTGAGGGGGGCTTCTACGCTCTCGCAAGTTTCAAAGCGGTTTCGGACGCCGGTAGGCGCACGAAACTGCTTTGAAACTTGCCAACAGGCAGAAGCAAAAGCCCCCCTCACCCCAACCCTCTCCCCCAACGATGAAGCTGTTGGGGGAGAGGGAGGAGTCGCATCCCGCAAGTAGGTGAAGGGAGTCGGATACCGACAGGTGTCCGATACCGCCTCGAGCCTCGCGCAAATCGGGCAACCGCGATGCGTGCTCATGGCGCACCACCCGCCGGCGCCTGCGGCTGGCCCAGCCGCAGCGTGTCGAAGTGCGCCGTTTGCGGATGCGCGGCGCTGCCCCACTGCACCGCCAGATCCAGCCGGTACAGCTGCAGCGCGCCGCCGCCGCCGGGCGGTGTGCCGGGCACTTGCCACGGCGTGACGTCGAGCGTCCAGCGATAGCGATCGTTGAAGCGGCCACTGCGACTGCCCGGCGCCACCGGCTCGGTGACGAAGGCGCTGTCGAGCAGGCTGCGCGCCCACAGTGCCGCTTCGTCGTGCGCCGCCGCATTGCGCGACAGCGCGATCGCGCCGCCGGCCACCTTCATCAGCGCGGCGAACGCGATCGCCAACAGCAGCATCGCGGCGATCACTTCGAGCAGCGAGAAGCCGTGCTGGTGCTTCACCGCGCCACCACCTGGTCCACCACCGCGACCTGTCCGGTGAGCCACGACACGTCGATGCGCCACTGGCGGCGGCCGCTGGCCAAGGTGATGTGGCCGCCGGTGGAACTGCCGTCGGGGAAGAAACGGATGCGCCCGGTGTGCTGGTCCGGGCGATCTTCCAGCGCACTGGTGACGGAGAGTTTCAGGCCCTTGGGCAGGCGCACGTCCTTCCGCTTCGCATCGCTGTACGTGTCGCTGCGGACATCCACGTCGAAATGCTGTTCCTTGCCTTGCACGATCGCCTGCGCGCGGGTGGCGCGCAGCGCCGCGGCGATCTCGCCGCTGGCCGCATTGATGCGCGCGCTGGCCAGCCCCTGGGTCACCGACACCGCGACCGCCGCCGCCGCGATGCCGATCAGCAGGATTACCACCAGCATTTCGAGCAGGGTGAAGCCGCGCCCGCGTCGCCACGCCCTCCTCGCCTGTGTGGCAGGGAATCGGGGCACGCATGGCGAGGCAAGGCGCATGGATTTATTGCCAGTTGCCCACGTCCTTGTCGTAGCCGTCGCCACCGGGCTTGCCGTCGCGGCCGAAGAAGATCAGGTCGAAGCTGCCGTGGTCGCCGGGCGCCTTGTAGCCGAAGGCATGGCCCCAGGGGTCCTTCAGTTCGGACTCCTTCGCATACGGGCCTTGCCAGTTCGGCGCGTTCGCGGGCTTGCTGACCAGATCCTCCAGCTGCGGCGGCGGGCTGCCGTTGTCCAGCGCGTAGTTCTCGATCTTCTGGCTCAGGGTCACCAGTTGCGCCTTGCCCGCGCCGTACTTGCCCTTGTCCATGTTCTTGCCGACCTGGGTCACCACCACCGCGCCGATGACGCCGATCAGCACGATCACCGCGAGCATTTCGAGCAGGGTGAAGCCGCTCGCGTCCCTCCTGTCGCGGCGATAGCCGCGACAGGAAATCGGGAATGGGCTCTTGGAGTCGGCAGGTTTTTGCAAGCCATTCGCGCCGACTGTTTCCGGCGACCGGTTTCCGATACTCATCGCTACAGGCATTACGACACTCCCTGATTACTGAATATTGCTCGTCAGACTCAAGAGCGGCAGCAGGATCGCCGCCATGATGAAACCCACCAGCACGGTCATCACCACGGTGAGCGCGGGCACCAGCGCGGCAAGCAGGCGGTCGATCGAACGGCGGCTCTCCAGCTCGAAGGTGTCGGCCACCTTGAGCAGCATGCCGTCCAGTTCGCCGGCCTCCTCGCCCACCTGCACCATCTGCAGCGCGAGCCGCGGGAACAGCTTCGACTGGCCCAGCGCGAAGCCGAGCCCGGAGCCTTCCTTCACCTGTTCGTGTGCCTGCGCCAGTGCCTCGTCCAGGGCGCGGTTCGCGGTGACTTGGCGCGCGATGGTGAGCGCGCCGAGCAGCGGCACGCCATTCTTCAGCAGCGTGCCGAGCGTGCGGGCGATGCGTGCGGTCTGCACCTTGAGCAGCAACGGCCCCACCACGCGCAGTCGCAACACGCGCGCATCCCAGGCCAGCCGCGTGGCCGGCTCGCGCAGGCGCATGCGGAAGAAGAACGCGCCGCCGATCAGCAGCAGCAGGATCAGCCACCACCACGACTGCAGCGTCTGGCCCAGCGCCAGCACCGCCTCGGTGATCCACGGCAGCGGCACCTGCATGTCTTCGAAGATCGGCACGAACTGCGGCACCACGTAGGCCAACAGCAGCACCAGCGAGCCCAGCACGCCCACCAGCAGGAAGGCCGGGTAGATCAGTGAATTGATGATGCTGCCGCGCAGCTGCTGCGAGCGCTCGAGGTAATCGGCCAGCCGGCGCAGCGTCTCCTCCAGCGAGCCGCCCGCCTCGCCCGCGCGCACCAGCGCGATGTAGAGCTTGGGGAACACGCCGTGTTCTTCGTCCAGCGCCTGCGACAAGGGCATGCCGCCGCGCACGCGGTCGCGCACGCGTTCGATCAGCTTCTTCGCGCGCTCGCCCTCGGGCAGGTCGAGCAGGATGCCCAGCGCGCGATCCAGTGGCTGGCCCGCGCCGAGCAGGGTGGCGAGCTGGTGGGTGAACTGCGCCAGCTGGTCGCCGGTGAACGGCCCGCGTTTGAGCAGCGCCGCCAGCCCCGAACCGCCACCCGTCGCGTCGGCCGGCTGCGCCTCCAGCGGCGTGTGGCCCTGGTCCTGCAGCCGCGCCACCACCTCCTCGACGCTGGCGGCTTCCATCTGGCCTTGCAGGACTTCGCCGGCTTCGCTGACGGCTTTGTATTGGAACTGGCTCATGGCGTCGAACTGCACGCTTGAACCCCTCTCCCGCTGGACGCGGAGAAGGGCCACGGATGGCCCTGCTTTGAGGAGCGAGGAAGAGGATTGGGGTGAGGGTTCGGGTATGCCGCAATGCTGCGCTCCGCCCGTACCCTCATCCGCCCTGCGGGCACCTTCTCCCGGAGGGAGAAGGGAAAGAGCGCATCAGCCCTCCTGCGTGACACGCAGCACCTCCTCCAGCGTGGTGACGCCGGCGAGCGACTTGGCGATGCCGTCCTCGTACATGGTGCGCATGCCTTCGGCGCGCGCCTGCTTCTCGATCTCGCCGGCGTCGGCCTTCTGCATCACCAGGCGACGCAGCGGATCGCTCATCACCAGGAACTCCATGATCGCCTGGCGGCCGCGGTAACCGCTGGGATTCGCCGCGCTGCTGCCCGGTTTCCACAGGCGGATCGGTTTGCCGCCCGTGTATTTCTCCAATTCGAACTGCGCGATCACCTCGGGCGAGGGTTCGTAAGGCACCGCGGTCGCCGGATCGAGCCGGCGCACCAGCCGCTGGGCGAGGATGCCGTTGACGGTGGAGCCGAGCAGGTAGTCCTCCACACCCATGTCGAGCAGGCGGGTGATGCCGCCGGCCGCGCTGTTGGTATGCAGGGTCGAGAGCACGAGATGGCCGGTGAGCGCGGACTGGATCGCGATGCGGCAGGTCTCCAGGTCGCGCATCTCGCCGATCATGATCACGTCCGGATCCTGGCGCACGATCGAACGCAGCGCGCCGGCGAAATCCAGCCCGATCTGCGGCTTCACCTGGATCTGGTTGATGCCCTCGATCTGGTATTCGACCGGGTCTTCGACCGTGATGATCTTCACGTCCGGCGTGTTGATCTTCGACAGCGCGGTGTACAGCGTGGTGGTCTTGCCCGAGCCGGTGGGGCCGGTGACCAGCAGGATGCCGTGCGGGCGCTCCAGCACTTCGACGAAGCGCGACTGGAAATTGTCGGTGAAACCCAGCGAGGCGAAGTCGAACACCACCGACTCGCGGTCGAGGATGCGCATCACCACCGACTCGCCGAAGCTGGTGGGTACGGTGGAGACGCGCAGGTCCAGCTCCTTGCCCTGCACGCGCAGCTGGATGCGGCCGTCCTGCGGCAGCCGGCGTTCGGCGATGTTGAGCTTGGCCATGATCTTCACGCGCGAGATCACCGCCGCGGTGCTCGATGCCGGCGGCGCCTCCACCTCGTGCAGCACGCCGTCGATGCGGTAGCGCACCTTGAGCCGGTTCTCGAACGGCTCGATGTGCACGTCCGATGCGCGCTGTTCCACTGCGCGCTGCAGGATCAGGTTGACCAGCCGGATCACCGGCGCCTCGCTGGCCAGATCGCGCAGGTGCTCCACGTCGTCCACTTCGCTGGCGCCGCCGTCGATGTTCTCCACGATGGTGCCCATCGCGGAACGACCCGAGCCGTAATAGCGCTCGATCAGGTCGTCGATCTCCGAGCGCAGGCCGATGCGCAGCGCCACCGGACGCCCCGCCGCCAGCGTCACCGCCTGCAGCGGATACGGATCGGCCGGATCGGCCATCAGCAGCGCCAGCCCGTGCCCGCCGTCGCTCACCGGCACCACGTGTTGCTGTTTGAGGAAGCGCAGCGAGAGGTCGAGATCCGGCGGCGCGAGTTCCGGCGCCTCGCGCGCGGCCAGCATCGGCACGCCCAACAGCTCGGACCAGGCCTCGGCCAGCTCGCGCTCGTTGACCAGGCCCAGTCGCGCCAGCAGCGCGGTGAGCGTGCCCTCGGTGGCCTCCTCGTGCAACCGGCGCGCGCGCACCAGGTCGCCGTCCTTCAGGCGGCCGCGCGCGACCAGCAGCGCGCACACCGCCGCCTCGCGCCCTTCCGTCGCCGTCGATGTTTCTCCAGCTGCCGCCGTCGTCAACATCCGCCGCACCCTCGCTTGCGATCCATCCCCGATCGGACGGCCACTGTACCGTGCCACCCCGACAAGCGGTACGACCGCGCCGGCGTGATGCGGTTCAGTGCGACAGTTCTTGCGAACACCGCGGCGGACGCGCAAAGAAGACCGGCGCCCGCAGGCGCCGGTCTTCTCCGACATCGTCCCGATGCCGCCGGACGCGCTTACCAGCCGAAGCCCACGCCCACGCCGCCGGAGGCCTCGTTGCCGCTCACCGCGGCGCCGACGGTGAGGTTCGCGTTGCGCGACAGCGAACGCGAGTAGCCCACCGACAGCGCGGCCTGACCGCGGTAGCCGCCGACACCCACACCCACGCGGCTGGGCGTGTCGATGCCCTGCGTGCTGAACGCCATCTGCGACATCGCCGCGCCCATCGCGCCGATCCGGCCCATGCGCTGGTTCACCGCGCGGAACTGGTCGTTGACCTCGCTGCGCAGGGAGCTCAGGTCGGCACTGGTCGCCATCCCGGCCACCTTCTGGTCGGTATAGGCCTTGGCCGAATTCAGCGTGGTCTGGTTGCCGGCATCGGCATAGGCCTTGGCGTCGACCAGGGCCTGCTGCACCTGGCCGGTGTTCGCCGCGTCGGTGGCCTGCGTGCCGGCCGCCACGTTGGCGACCTGGCGCTCGCTGCCCGCCGCGCCCACCGACACGGTGTTCGCGCGATCGGCCACCGAACCCGCGCCCAGCGCCACCGCGTTGCTCGCCCCGTTCGCCACGCTGGCGCCCGCACCGAGCGCTACGCCGGAGGCCGCGTCGTTGCTGGCGTTCGCGCCCACCGTGACCGAGTCGGTGGCGGCCGCGCTGGAGCTGGCGTTGGTGCCGATCGTGGTGCTGTTATCGGCCCCGATCGAGCTGCCATGACCGATCGCGATATCGCCGCCGTCCTTCGCCACGCTGTCGTGGCCAAGCGCCATGCCGTCGCCGCTGCCGGACGGCAGGCCGCCGTTGCCCGAGCCGGGGGCGCCGCCGTTCTGCATGTCTGTCAGCGCCCTTTCCGCACTGTCCACGCGACCGGAGAGGCTGCCGAGCGCGCCGTCCAGCGCGCCCAGCGCGTCGCCCACGCTGTAGTAGCTGCCGAGCTGCAGGCTGTAGACCGGCCCCATGAAGCCGCCGGCTCCCATCATCGCGCCGCCGCCCAGCGCCTGCGCCACGTCGCCGGCGAGATTGAACAGCTGGCCGCCGTTGACCGCCTCCATGCTCCCGGCAGCCAGCGCGCCCGCCCTGACGCTGGCCAGCGTGGTGCCGCCGTTGCCGGCCAGCGAGATCACGGCCTTGTCGGCATCGTCGTAGGTCACCGCGTTGACGATGTTGCCGTCGATGTCGCCGAGCGCGTCCTGCAGCTGCTTCACGTTCACTGCGTCGGTGCCCGCGCTGCCGGCCGCCACGTTGGCGATCTGCCGCTCGTAACCGGCGCTGCCCACCGAGACGGTGTTCGCGCGGTCGGCCAGCGACTGCGCACCCAGCGCCACGGCGTTGCCCGCGCCCGCCTGCACCCAGGCACCGGCGCCGAGTGCGGTGCCGTTCACCGCATCGGCCCCGGCCAGCCAGCCCAGCGCGGTGGCCTGGTCCGCCGTGGCATAGCTGCCTGCACCCACCGCCACCGTGCCGAAGCCGCTCGCCTCGGTGGCGAACAAGCCGTACACGCTGCCGCCGATCGCCACGCTCTGGTCGGCATGGGCCATGCTGCCCTCGCCCACCGCCACGCTGCTCTCGCCCGCCGCCTCGGCGCCCACGCCGCCGGCAAAGGCGTAATCGCCCGAGGCCGTGGCGCCGTAGCCCACGCCGGTGCCAAGGAAACCATCGGCCTGCGCGTAGCTGCCCAGCGCCGTGGCCCCGTCGGCCGTGGCGTTGGCGCGGAAACCCGCGGCCAGCGCCTGCGTGCCGTCAGCCGCCGACCCGGTGCCCAACGCCGTGCCGTACGCACCGATGGCTTGTGCCGCGTTGCCGTAGGCGGACGCGCCGTCCGCGTCAGCCAGGCTGCCCGCGCCGGTGGCCACGCTGTCGTCTCCGTTGGCCTGTGCACCGTTGCCCGCCGCCACGCTGTTCGCGCCCTGCGCCAGGCTGCCGTAGCCCACGGCCAGACTGCCCATGCCCAGCGCGTAGGCACCCGATCCCAGCGCCGTGGACTGGTCCATCCACGCGAAACTGCCCGCACCGATCGCCAGGCTGTTCGCGCCTTCCGCGTCGGCGCCGAAGCCGAACGCCGCGCTCTCGCCGCCGTTCGCCATCGCGCCCGCGCCCGCCGCCACGCCGTGTTCGCCCAGCACCAGCGCGTCCTCGCTGCCGTCCGTCGCGCCATCCGCGGCGAACAGGTGCGAGGCCGACGCGGCGGCATTCGCCAACGCGTCGAGCTGGGCCTTGTTCACCGCGTCCGTCGCCTCCGTGCCGGCCGCCACGCCGGTGATCTGGCGAGTCAGACCATCCTTCACGCTGCCGACCGAAACGGTGTTGTCGCGTTCGGCCCAGCTGTTCGCGCCCAGCGCCACGCTGTTGTCGGCGAGCGCGGTGCTGCTGTCGCCGATGGCCACGCTGCCGGCGCCGGAAGCCCAGCTGTTCGTGCCCAGCGCGGTGGCGTAGTCCGCCGGGGCGTAGGCGAAGTAACCCAGCGCGGTGCTGGCGACGCCGCCGGCCTCGCTGATCGCGCCCACGGCGGTGGCGTTGTCGGCCAGCGCGTGGGCGCCCGCGCCCAGCGCGGCGGAGTTCTCGCCGCTGGCCACGGTGTCGATGTAGAAGCCCAGGCCCGGGATCAGGTCGGCCGAGCCACCCAGCGCCACGCTGCCGTTGCCGATCGCGGCGCTCTGCGAGCCGACCGCGGTGGCGAACGTGCCGCTGGCGGTGGCAACGCCGCCCAGCGCCGTGGCCTGCTGGCCGACGGCGCTGGCGCCCACGCCGAACGCGGCGCTGGCCAGGCCATCGGCCTCCGCGCTGGCGCCGACGGTGGTCGCGCCGGCGCCCGTGCTGCTGGCGGCGGCGGTGACCGGATTGCCGCTGCCGCCCTGCAGCAGCGGATCGCCGTCCTCGTTCACGGCCACGCCGCCGATCGCGATACTGGCGGCGCCGTCGGCGCGGGCGTCGGCGCCATACGCCGCGCTGTTCTGGCCCGTGGCCTGCGCGTTGTTGCCGGTGGCCACGCTGTTCGCGCCCTGCGCCAGGCTGCCGTAACCCACCGCCACGCTGCCCAGGCCCAGCGCATACGCGCTCGAGCCCAGCGCGGTGGACTGGTCCTGCCAGGCGAAGCTGCCCGAACCGAGCGCGGTGCTGTACATGCCTTCCGCATCGGCCTTGTAGCCGAACGACGCGCTCTCGTCGCCGATCGCGAAGCTGCTCGCGCCCGCGGCCACGCCGTGCTCGCCCAGCACGAGGACATCCTCGCTGCCGTCGGTCGCGCCGTCGGCCTGGAAGAAGCGCGTCGAGCCGGCCACCGCCTCGTTCAACTGCGACAGGTTCACCGCATCGGTGTCTGCGGTGCCCGCGGCCACGTTGGCGACCTGCCGTTCGGCGCCGACGGCGCCCACCGAGACGGTGTTCGCGCGATCGGCCACCGCGTTCGCACCGATCGCCACGCTGTTGTCGGCCCGCGCCACGGCCTGGAAACCCAGCGCCGTGCTGTCGGCATCGAGGGCGCCGGCCAACGCGCCCACCGCGGTGGCGTTTGCGGCGGCGGCGTAACTGCCGCTGCCCAGCGCCGAGCCTAAATCCTCGTCGGCGACTGCGCCCGCGCCCAGCGCGGTGCCCTGCACGCCCCAGGCTTCGGCCTGCGCGCCGAAGGCGCTGGAGCCGAGGTCCGCCGCCAGCGCGCTTTCGCCGACCGCCGCGCTGCTCACGCCGTCGGCATAGCTGTTCCAGCCCAGCGCGGTGGCGTACTCGTTGGTGGCCCAGGCACCCGCACCCAGCGCGGTCGTGCCGGTGCTGCTCGCCCGCGACGGAATGAGGCCGTAGTAGGTCGAGCCGCCGATCGCCACGCTCTCATCGCCGCTGGCCTGGCTGCTCTCGCCCAGCGCCACGCTGCCCGCACCTGCCGCCTCGGCACCCGCGCCGCCGGCAAAGGCGTAGTCGCCCGAGGCCGTCGCGCCGTAACCCACGCCGGTGCCGAGGAAGCCACCGGCCTGCGCGTAGCTTCCCAGCGCGGTGGCCCCGTCGGCCGTGGCGCCGGCGCGGAAACCCAGCGCCAGCGCCTGCGTGCCGCCGGCTGCCGCCTCGGCGCCCAGTGCGGTGGTGTAGGCCCCGGTGGCCTGCGCGGCGTTGCCGTAGGCCGAGGTGCCGTCCGCATCGGCCAGGCTGTCCGCGCCGGTGGCCACGCTGCCTTCGCCGTTGGCCTGCGCGTTGTTGCCGGTGGCCACGCTGTACCCGCCGGACGCCAGGCTGCCGTAGCCCGCGGCCACGCTGCCCAGGCCCAGCGCATACGCGCCCGATCCCAGCGCCGTGGCCTGGTCTCCCAGCGCGAAGCTGCCCGCGCCGATCGCCAGGCTGTTCGCGCCTTCCGCATCGGCGCCGAAACCGAACGCCGCGCTCTCGTCGCCGTTCGCCATCGCGCTCGCGCCCGCGGCCACGCCATGCTCGCCCAGCACCAGCGCGTCCTCGCTGCCGTCCGTCGCGCCGTCGGCCTGCAGGAAGCGCGTGGCGTCTTCCACCGTCGCGTTCAAGCCGTCCACCGCGGCGCCCAGCTGCGCCACGTTCACCGCGTCCGTGGCCGCGCTGCCGGCCGCCACGTTGGCGATCTGCCGCTCGCTACCGGCGCTGCCCACGGAAACCGTGTCGACGCGGTCGGCGACGCTGTTGGCGCCCAGCGCGACGCTGTTCTGCGCATTGGCATGGCTGGCGATGCCGAGCGCGGTGCCGTTCACGGCGCTGTCCAGCACGCGGCTGTCGTAGCCGACCGCGGTGGCGCCGCGCGAGCGCGCCTGCGCGTTGGAGCCCAGCGCGCTGGCGGTGGCCTGCAAGGCTTGGGTGTTCGCGCCGATGGCGGTGGCATTGGTGTCGATGGCCTTGGCGTTGTTGCCGAAGGCCGAGGCGCTGATCCTGGTGGCTTGGCTGGCGCCACCCACCGACGTGCTGCCATTGGCCGCCGCGGCGGCGTTGTTGCCGATCGCGGTGGCGTTGTTGCCGGTAGCGGTGCCGCCGCCGGTGGCGAAACTGCCGTCGGGATTGGCGGCCTCGTCCGGCGTGGCGTCGACGGGCACCGGCACCATCACGCTGCGGACGGCAGGCACGACGCTTGCGGCATGGGCCGTGCCGGCGATGCCGACGGCCAGCGCAGTGGCGCCGAGCGCGGCGCGCAGGCGCTTCGAGGCGCCGCCCTTGCCGCTGGCGCGCGCGTGTTCGGACGCGACGACGAGGCAGCCGAGCGCCTTGTTCCAGACCTTGCTGTGAATCCTGTTCATGTGTTGCTCCCCTCAAGCCGGTGATCGCCAGCCGACCGGGCGCCCAGGGCGGCCCGCCGTCGGTGGCATGTGCAGGTGTGCGCACGCGGCCCCGCCGGATCGGCGGGGGCGTGGAAACGGGTGGACCGGCCTCCCGCCATGCGGGCGGGAGGCCGGGTGCCGCGGCCCGCTCAGCGTGGAGCGGTGAAGTTGCCGAGTACCGTCACGCCGCTCCAGGCGGTTTCGCCCGTCACGGTGAGGTACCAGGTGCCGGCGGCCGGGCGCGTGATCACCACGGACTCGTTGTTGCCGGCATGCGCCGACTTGAAGTCGTAACTGCCGGCGCTGGCCGGGGCGCCCTGCTTCACGTACAGCGTGACGTCGCCCTGGCCACCCGAGGTGCGCAGGCTGAGGCCGAGCGCACCGGCCGGCACTTCGAGCTTGTAGACCGTGTTCGCGCCAGCCTTGCCGGACTGGCCGGCCAGCGCCACGCCGTTGCCCAGCACGATGGCCGGGTCCGGCTCGCCCGGCTCGTCGCCACCGCTGGCCACGGCCTTGGCCACCGCGGCCGCGGCATCGACGATGCCGGCGCCGATCGGGCGGTTGTCCGGCGGCGCCACCTTCGGCGCCGTCGCGGTGGACTGCAGCACGTCGAGCACCTCGTCCGGCCCCAGCAGTGGCAGCTTCGCGGCGAGGCGCGCGCCCTGCACCAGCGCCACGATGCCGGAGACATGCGGCGTGGCCTGCGAGGTGCCGGCCATGCCGCCGTAGTTGCTGTCGTTCGGCACCGGCGTGGTCTTGCCGCTGTTCAGCGCCTGCCAGATGAAACCGTCGTTGGCCTGCGCGCCGCTGCTGCCGTCGTTCGCGTAGACGCCGCCGCCCGGCGCGGCGATCTTCACCACGCTGCCGTAGTTGGAGTAGTACGCACGCTTGCTGGTGACGCCGGAGGCGGCCACGGCGATCGCGCCGGGGCAACTGGCGGGCGAGTAGCCGGCCGCATCCTTGTTGCTGTTGCCGGCTGCCACCACCACCACGGCGCCGAGCGCGCGGGCCGTATCGATCGCCTTGGCCGCCGAGCTGCTGGCGGTGCAGCTGCCGCTGCCGCCGAGACTGAGGTTGATGACCCGGGCCGGATGCGTGTTCGCGGGCACGCCGTCCACGCTGCCGCCCGCCGCCCACACGATGGCGTCGTTGATGTCGCTGCTGTAGCCACCGCAATGGCCGAGCACGCGTACCGGCAGCACCTTCGCGCCATGCGCGATGCCTGCCATGCCTGTGCCGTTGTTGGTCAGTTCGGCGCCGCTGGTGTTGGCGACATGGGTGCCGTGCCAGCTGCTGTCCTCGGGCGGGTTGGCGGCGTCGGTGCACTCGCTCAACCACGGCTCGGCGGTGGTCCAGTCGCCGAGATCCCAGCCGCCGGGGGCACGGCCGTCCTGCTCGCGCCCGGAGACGAAGGCGTCGGTGATGAAGTCGTAGCCGGCGCCGGCCAGCGAGGTGTCGACATCGACATGGCTGGTGATGCCAGTGTCCAGCACGGCGATCACGATGCCGCTGCCGTCGGCAAGATCCCAGGCGTTGTTGACGTTGGTGCCGCCCCAGTTCGCGGCGCCGGACACGGTGGCGGTGCCGTCCGGCGTCTTCAGGTTCCACTGGTACTTGGCGTAGTAGGTGTCGTTCGGGGTGAAGGTGGCCGGAGCCAGCGCGTCGGACGCGCGGATGTCGCGCACCGCGTGCCACAGCAGGTCGGGTTCGACATAGGCCACCGCCGGGTCGGCGGCGATCTGCTCGATCAACGCGGCGGCTTCGGCGCGGCCGAGCTTGCGCGAGGTGCGGATCAGGTCCGCGCCGACCGCCAGCTTGCGCTGGTAGCTCGCCGCGACCGTCTTCGGCGGCGTGATGCCCGGTATGCGCGCCGCCACGTTCAAGCCCGCGCGATCGATCGCCGCGCCGACGCTCTGCACCGCGGCGCCGCGCTGCACGGCCTGCGTGCTGCCGTCGCGGTAGCTGACGATGAAGCGGTCGTAGCTGCCGCCATCGTGCAGGCCACTGACATCGAAACGCGTCGTCGCCTGCATGGTGGTTCCCGCCACCGCGGGCAATGCACACGCCATGGCCACAGCCGCCGCGAGCAGACCCTTGACTCCCAAGTGTTTCGTCATGCCGAACTCCCCGTTGTGCCGGCGGCCATCCGCCACCCGGCGTCCCTGGCGCCCATCGGCGCCTTCGATGTGCCGCTCCTCGTCCCCACGAGGAAACGGCGTCCTGGTCAGTCCACGGGCGTGGACAGGCGGGGCGGTCACACCGGCCCGCGCCCCGCCCGTTTCGTGACATGCTTCGCAAATTAGCCGCAAATATTTGCGAAGGTCAATACGAATCTCGAAAGTTCTTGCATGAGCTGCCGATAACGCGGCGCGGTTTGCGTTCGCGTCATTCGTGCGGACGGATGGCGAATCCGCGCGGGTCTGGGACAATCCCCGTTCGCCCTCCACGGACCCGCGCATGCAACTGCTCGACATCGGCGCCAACCTCGGCCACGAATCCTTCCGCCACGACTTCGACGCCGTGCTGCAGCGTGCGCGGGAACATGGCGTGAGCCGGATGATCGTCACCGGCGCCTCGCGCGAGGGCAGCGAACACGCGCTGGCGCTGGCGCATGCGCATCCCGACGTGCTGTGGGCCACGGCCGGCGTGCATCCGCACCACGCGGTGGACTACGACGACGCCACCGACGTGCGGCTGCGCGTGTTGGCGCAGGATTCTGCGGTACGCGCGGTGGGCGAGACCGGGCTGGACTACAACCGCAACTACTCGCCGCGCGACGTGCAACTGGCGGTGTTCGAGCGGCAGCTGGCCATCGCGGCCGAGCTGGGCAAGCCGCTGTTCCTGCACCAGCGCGACGCGCACGCGGATTTCGTCGCCCTGCTCCGGCGCTGGCGCGACAAGGTGCCGGCCGCGGTGGTGCACTGCTTCACCGACAGCCGCGAAGCGCTCGCCGACTACCTCGCGCTGGACTGCCATATCGGCATCACCGGCTGGATCTGCGACGAGCGCCGCGGCAGCCACCTGCGCGAGCTGGTGCGCGAGATTCCCGCCGACCGCCTGATGATCGAGACCGACGCGCCCTATCTGTTGCCGCGCACGGTGCGCCCGCAGCCTTCGCACCGGCGCAACGAGCCGATGTACCTTCGGCACATCTGCGCGGAGATCGCGCGCGACCGCGGCGAGCCGGCGGAGGTCACCGCGGCGAACAGCACGGCCACGGCCGCGGCGTTCTTCGGCCTGCCGCGCGCCGACTGATCAGCCGGTGCGGCGCAGCCACAGGCTGCCGCCGTTGCGCGGATGCTCGCCGAGAAAGTCGCCGAGTGCAGCACTGTGGCGCTCCCGCGCAATGGCGCTGCCATACACGATCTGCCAATCGCGGTTGCCCGACAGGAAGGCCTGCAGCAGATATTGCTCGTTCCAGCTGAAGCCGAGTTCACATACCCAGCGCTGCGGGTAATCGAGCGGCAGGAAGATGTCGTGGAAATGCACCAGCACGCCAGGCTGCAGGATCGGCAGGATGTCCAGCACCAGCCGGTTCACGTCGCTGCCGGTCTTGGAGACATGCGATGAATCGACGAACAGCACGTCGTCCCGCGCCAGCTCCGCGAAGCACCGTTCGTCGACCCGCTGCACCCGCTCGCGAATGAGCGTGATGCGACCTGCGTCGTGTGCCCGCTGGAGAAATGGCCGCGGATATGGCTCGATGCAGGTGATCGACGCCTCGTCCCCGAAAAACCGTGCATTCATGTCGAGCAGGAGCAGGGTGGAATAGCCCGACCCCACCTCGACGATCCGGCGCGGTTTGACCGTCTGCAGCAGGCAGTACATCACACGCGGATCCTGGCGCTCGAACTGGCCGTTGAAGTCGTAGAAGCGGTCGAGCGTATCGTCGGACGGCCCGCTTTCCGGGTAGTCGTAGCCTTGGAGCAGCGGCGGAAACACCTCGCGCAGCAGATGTTCGTGCCCGGATGGATTGAGATCGATGCCACGCATCGGGCGTTCCGTTTCCCACAGCATGGCGCGGTCGTCGATCGCCTCGCCCGGGTTGACCACCGGTGAGTAGAAGTGGCCATCGGGAAAGGCTGGTTTGGTCATGGAGACGACGCCCGGCGAAGAATCCGCAAAGCCTACCCTGATGTGCGCGCGGCTGTCGCAGTGTGCATCGACGTACGCGAGCGAACGTCAGCCCACGCGGCCCACCAGTGTCACGAACGGCCAGCGCACGGCGCGCACCGTGGCGAGCTCGCCCCAAGCCGCGGCGAGCTCCGGCATTGCCGCCTGCACCGCATCGCCGCCGGTGCGTTTCGCGTACCGCTGGGTGGCCGACCACGAGCGCAGGTAAGCGAGGAACTGCGCGAAGTTCCAGTCCGCGCGCATCATGAAGCTGGGCGCATCCACCGGCGCGAACGGGAACGGCAGGTCGCGATAGCCGGCATCCACCAGCGCGCGTTCGGGTGGCCAGTCCGGGCCCAGCGTGTCGGCGTAGAGGCGCCGTTCGACCGCATCGACCCCGCGGCTCACGCTGCAGTTGCCGTAGGCGGAGATCGCCAGCAGCGCGCCGGGTTTCGCCACGCGGCGCACCTCGGCATGGAAGGCGTCGAGGTCGAACCAGTGCAGCGCCTGGGACACGCCGACCAGGCTCGCGCTGCCCGCGGCAAGCGTGCTGCGTTCGGCCGGCTCCACGCGGTAGTCGATGCGCGGATGCGCCGCGGCCTGCGCGATCTGGGTGGCGCTGGGGTCGGTGGCGACCACGCGCCCGAAATGCGCGGCGAGGCCGAGGCTGGCCTGGCCGTTGCCGCAGCCGGCATCCCAGGCCAGCGCGCGGTCGGGTGCCTGCTGCGCCAGCCAGTCGAACCAGTCGGCGGGCGGCAACGGGCGCGCGTCGCGGTACAGCGCGGCGTGGCCGGAGAAGTGATCCTTGAATTCCATGCGCGGGCTCCGTGGGGACGGGTGCCGCGATTATCGCGTCTCAACGCATGACTTTTGCGATCATCCCTGATCGCAAGGATCAAACGGGCGGCCATCCACGGCCGCACTCTTCAAACGACCACGCGCGTCTCGCCCGGCGCCAGCCCGTCCAGCGTGTGCTCGCCGATGCGCACGCGGATCAGCCGCAGCGTGGGGAAGCCCACCGCTGCCGTCATGCGCCGCACCTGGCGGTTGCGTCCTTCGCGCAAGGTGAGCGTGAGCCAACTGGTGGGGATGCTCTTGCGGAAGCGCACCGGCGGGTCGCGCGGCCACAACCAGTCCGGCTCCACGGCATGCTCGGCGGGCGCCGGCAAGGTGGGGCCGTCGTTCAGCACCACGCCACGGCGCAGCGCGGCGAGCGCCGCATCGTCGATCGCGCCATCCACCTGCACCAGGTAGGTCTTGGGCTGCTTGTGGCGCGGGTCGGCCAGCCGCTGCTGCAGCCGGCCGTCGTCGGTGAGCAGCAGCAGGCCTTCGCTGTCGTGGTCCAGCCGGCCCGCCGCGTAGACGCCCTTCTGTTTCACGTAGTCGGCCAGCGTGGGCCGGCCGCGCCCGTCGGTGAACTGGCAGAGCACGCCGTAGGGCTTGTTCAGCGCGATGAGCATGGCCGGCGCACGCGGTGTTCAGTGTGCTGGCGCGGCAGCGGCTTCCACCGGCTTCACGAAGCGCAGTGTCATGCGGTCCGATTCGCCGATCGCCAGGTACTTCGCCCGGTCCTTGTCGCCCAGGGTCAGCGTGGGCGGCAAGGTCCACACGCCCTTCGGATGGTCCCTGGTGTCCTTGGGGTTGGCGTTGATCTCGCTCTGGCCGGCGAGCCTGAAGCCGGCGTCGGTGGCGAGCTTGATCACGTAGTCCGTGGGCAGGTAGCCGCTGGATTCCACGGCGGCCAGGCTGGCGCCCGGCGCGGCACGATGGTCGGTCACGCCGAGCACGCCGCCGGGGCGGAGCACGGCGAAGAAGGCCTTGAACATCGCCGGCGCGGTGCCAGCCTCGGTCCAGTTGTGCACGTTGCGGAAAGTCAGCACGCGGTCGGCCGAGCCGGGCGGACCGAACACCGGCGCCCTGGGATCGAACTCGACGATGCGGGCCTTGCCGTAGTCGACCGGATCGGCCGCGAATTTCTTGCGCAGCTTGCTGTCGTCGCGTTTGGCTTCGTCACCGCTCGCCGGCACGGGCTCGGCGGCGATGTAGTGGCCGTGGTCACGCAGCAGCGGCGCAAGCACCTCGCTGTACCAGCCGGCGGACGGGTTGATTTCGACCACCGTCTGATTCGGCTGGACGCCGAAGAATTGCAGCGTGGCCTTGGGGTGGCGGTAGACGTCGCGCGCACGGTTCGCCGGCGAGCGCCAGCCGCCCGCCAGCGCGGCATCGATGCTGCTGGCGCTGCTCGACGCCACCGCCGCGCCGGCGGGTGGATGCTTCATCGCCTGCTGCGCGCCTGCCGCTGCGCCGAAAACCATCAGTGCGATGCCTATTCCACGGAGCTGCGAACGTTTCATGGTGACTCCTCGTGCATGCATGCCAGGAATGGAGAAGGGTACAGGCGCATCAGGCGCGCGTCAGAACGGTCGCGGACACACCGATTGCAGGCCGTCGATGTGCTCGTGCAGGTCCGAGGCGATGCCCTGCCACATCGGGTCGAGGATGAAGTCGATGCCTTCGCGGCGCGCCAGCTTCGCGGCGGGAATGAAATCCGCGTCGCCGGCCACCAGCACGATCTGGTCCACCAGGTGCTTGTAGGCCAGCGCGGCGATGTCGATGCCGATCTTCATGTCCACCTGGGTCTGGCGCATGTCCGGCTCGTAGTGCTCGTCGCGCAGGTCGTCCCATTTCAGGCTGCCGTCGCGCAGTTGCTGCATGGCTTGGTACTTGAGCTTCCACTCGCCGCGCTCGGCGAGCCGGCCCAGCCGCAGCGCCATCTTGCGCTGGCGGCGCAGCTGCTCATGCAGTTCGCGGCGGAACGCAGCGGCGCCGCTGCGACCGAAGTCCACGCTGTCGCCGCTCACCGGGCGCGCGAAGGTCTTGTCCAGCGGCGGACAGTCGTAGAAGAAGATGCGGTACAGCGATTCGCGCGGGCGATCCAGCGCCTTCAGGTGCTCCAGCGCCATGCCGAACACGGTCTTGGCCACGGTGCGTGCGTCGTTCGCGTCGCGCTCGCCCCACACCTTGCGGTAGCGGGCGAGGAAGAAGGCGCCGTCGACGAGGATGGCGGTGCGTTGCATAGGAAATCCTCATGGGCATAGCAAAGTCGGATGCTTGCCGACCCATACTGGCCGGTCGCGACGATTCTAGGCGATGCGCGGCGCGTCAACCTTCCAGCACGGCCTCATGCGGCTTCGTCGGCAGCCGCCGGCAGTAGTCGTCCGCCTCGGTCAGCAGCCACTCGCGGAAGATCTGCAGGCCGCGATGCTCCTGCGAGCGCGGCGGGTAGACCAGCCAATACGACTCCGGCACCGGCAGGTAGTGGCTGCCAAGCACCACCAGCAGGCCGGCGTCGATCAGCGATTTCGAGGTCACCATGCGACCCAGCCCCACGCCGAGGCCTTCCAGCGCCGCATGCCGCGCCGCGTCGGTGCTGTCGAAGTTCGCCACCCGGCGCGCGGGCAAGGTCCCGCCGAAGCGCTGGAACCAGTCGCGCCAGCGGTCGGCCGGATTCGGGTCGCCCAGCAGCGGCCAGTCGCTGAGGTCGTCGGGGCTGGCGCCCCCCATCCGCGCCACCAGCGCCGGCGCCGCCACCGGAGCCAACCACTCGCCGAACAGCCGCTCGCAATGCAGGCCCGGCCAGTCGCCGCGACCGTAGCGCAGCGCGCAGTCCACCGGCTCGCGCTCGAAATCCACCAGTGTCGAGGTGGACTGCAGGTTGAGCTCCAGATCCGGATGCGCCGCCACCATCCGCGGCAGGCGCGGCATCAGCCAGCTCGACATGATGCCGGGGCTGGCGCTCAGGGTGAGCGCGTCATGGCGGTGGTCGCGGTAGCGCAGCAGCGCATGCTCGATGCCGTCGAAATGCTCGCCCACCGCCTCGAACAGCCGGCAGCCTTCCACGGTGAGGCTGACCCCGCGCGGGCCGCGCTCGAACAGGCGCCGGCCCAGCCGCTCCTCCAGCTGGCGCATCTGGTGGCTGAGCGCGCTCACGGTGAGATTGGCCTGCTCGGCGGCGCGCGACAGCTTGCCGTGGCGGGCGACGAGCACGAACTGCTGCAGCAGGTCCAGCGAGAGCCGCGTCATCTTGAATTTCCCTCAAGGCAGGCTTGCGAAGATATCGCTTTTTCGGCGCGGCGCCACGCCTTACCTTGCACTCGTCCCCACCCCCACTTGCAAGGAATTCACCATGCGCTCGCCCTTCGTCGGCCTGCTGCTGCAGCACGGCCATGTGCATTCCCCCGAACTCGTCCGCGAGCTGGATCGCGCGGACCAGCGCCCGCTGACCCTGCGCGGCGCGTTTCGGCAACTGACCGCGTCGGACGCCGCCGAGCGCCGCAACTCGTGGCGCGCCACCGCCGGCGGCGCGCGCCGGTTGTTTCCCATCAACTCGCCCTGAGCGACCCGACCGGCGCGAATCCGCGCCGGCACGGTCGATGGAGTGCGCCCATGCATCGCCAGGCCATCAACTTCCAGCAGAAGCTCGCCCTCTTCGCCGAACCATGGCAACCCAGAGTGGTCGCCGAAATGAACGACTACCAGTTCAAGCTCGTGCGGCTGGAAGGCGACTTCGTCTGGCATGCCCACGCGGACACCGACGAGGTCTTCATCGTCCTCGAAGGCCGGTTGCGCATCGACTTCCGCGACGGCGCCGTGGAGCTCGCCGCGGGCGAGATGTTCGTGGTGCCGAAGGGCGTCGAGCACAAGCCGTTTGCCGACGGCGAGGCCAAGGTGTTGCTGGTCGAGCCGCGTGGCGTCGTCAACACTGGGGACGCGGCCAGCGAGCGGACGGCCCGCAACGACGTCTGGGTCTAGGCGTACGCTGATTGACCCGACACGGGAGAACCCGATGATCTGCCGCATCTGGCACGGCATCACGCCACGCGCCAAGGCCGATGCCTACGCGCGCTTCCTTGAGCAACGCGCCATTCCGGACTACCGTTCCGTTTCCGGCAACCGCTCGGCCGCCGTGCTTCGGCGTGACGAGGCCGAGGTCACGCACTTCATGACCGTGACGCACTGGGATTCAGAGGAGAGCATTCGTGCCTTCGCCGGAGACGCGTTGCTCACGGCCAGGTACTACCCCGAGGACCGGGACTATCTGCTGGAATTCGAGCCGCAGGTCCGGCACTACGTCGTGAGTGCTTTCGAAAGTTCCGGCTGAGTCGGCACCAGGAGATTTCCATGCAACACCGTCCGCTCGGCCGCTCGCCGCTCTCCATCGCCCCGCTGGTGTTCGGCGGCAACGTGTTCGGCTGGAGCGTGGACGAGGCGCGTGCGTTCGAGCTGCTCGACGCCTTCGTCGACGGCGGCGGCAACCTGATCGACACCGCCGACGTCTACCCGGCCTGGGTGCCGGGCAACCGCGGCGGCGAGTCGGAAGCCATCATCGGCAAGTGGCTGCAAAAGAGCGGCAAGCGCGACCGCGTGCTGATCGCCACCAAGGTCGCAAAGTGGGACCAGCACCCCGGCCTCTCGCCGATCAACATCCGCGCGGCGGTGGAGGGTTCGCTCCAGCGCCTCAGGACCGACCGCATCGACCTCTACTTCGCCCACCAGGACGACGCCAGCGTGCCCATGCACGAGACGCTGGGCGAGTTCGCGCGATTGATCGGGGAAGGCAAGCTGCGCGCGATTGGCGCCTCCAACTTCAGCGCCGACCGCACCGTCGAGGCGCTGGCGGTGTCGAAGGCATACGGCCTGCCCCGCTACGAATGCCTGCAGCCGGAATACAACCTCGTGGCGCGCGCCGGCTACGAGACGGAACTCGAACCGCTGGTGCGCGAACAAGAGCTGGGCGTGACCTGCTACTACGCGCTGGCCAGCGGCTTCCTCAGCGGCAAGTACCGCAGCGCGGCGGACCTGGCCAAGAGCAGCGCGCGTGGCGGCGCGGCGAAGCGCTTCCTCAACCCGCACGGCTTGGCGGTGCTCGTCGCGCTGGACGACATCGCCGCCGCGCACAAGGCCACGCCCGCGCAGGTCGCGCTGGCCTGGCTGATCGCCCGCCCGTCCGTCACCGCGCCGATCGCCAGCGCCACCAGCGTGCCGCAGCTGCAGGAACTGTTGGGTGCGATGCAGCTCGACCTGGGTGCCGACGAGGTCGCCGCGCTGGATCGCGCCAGCGCGACGATCAGCGCGTGATGCTGGCGGCCGGTGCCGTGGCGCCGGCTGCGGCAGCCGGCGCGTCGTCCAACCCCAGCGGCGCCTCCACCGTGTAGCCCGCAGCCTTCAGCTTGCTTACGTAGCCGCTGGGCGACAACAGCTCGTCCATCGGCAGCAGGGCAAAGCTGGTGTCGTCCTTCGCGAGCGCATCGCGCGCCGCGGTCAGCCATGCAGCCTCGAGTTGCGCGGGCACGTCGTCGAGACCGAGCTGGTGGGCGAAACCGGCGCTAGTGATCGCGGTGACGCAGGCATCGCGGCGATGGCTGTCGGGCAAGCGGCGCAACTCTTCCAGGTCGCCGGTGGCCCAGGCGTTCGCACGCGCGGTCATCGCCGGCAGGTCGTGCTCGATGCTGTCCAGCGTGCGGTTGAAGCATTCCAGGTCGCTGGGCGCCGCAGCCTTGAACGCCTTCAGCGCCTCGCGCGGCTGCTTGATCTCCACGCGGTATTCCACCGGCGTCTCCGGCACGCCGTCCTGCTTCGCCATCGCAGTCACGGCACCCGACACGCCGCCATCGTTGCTCAGTCCGTTCGCCTTGAGCGCCTTCCGGTACAGCTCCTGCGCCGCGAACAGCGGGCGCCAGCGTTCGATGCCGCTGTCGTCGCCGAGATACTTCCGCTTCAGCGCCTGCCAACGCGCGTAGGTCGGCGCATCCATCACCTGGTCCAGCGTCTTGCCATCCGGGTTCTTGCGCGCGCCATAGGCCGAGGGCAGCAGGAAGAGCTTGCCGAAGAAACCCACGTCCGCCTTCAGCTTGATCTTCGGCTCCAGCAGCACCTGTTTCGATTGCGCGAGCACCTGCGCCACCTCGTGCGACTCCCACTGGATATGCCCCGGCAGCGGCGACAGCGTGCCCAGCACCCACAGCACGTGATCGCCCTTGCTCACCTTCCACAGCCCCGGCCCCGGCACCACGCCGCTCACCACCACGGGCGCCAGCAGCGGCACGTCGGCGGGTACCGGCGGCGCTGCCGTCGTGCTTGCCAACGGCGGCGTCTGCAGCGGCGCAGCAAGCGCGGTCGGTGCGGCCAGCGCGAAACACAGCAGCACGGTCCAGGGGCGCATCAGGCTCTTCCTCATCGGTCGTTCTCGGTACCGGAACAGCACGTCGCTGTTCCTGGCATCGGCGCTATGACCGCGCCAGATACGCGATGTTCGCTGGTATGGGGCAACGGCGCTTGAACAAGCGTACCCGGTCAACGCATGCTCCCTTGCCGACGCGAAGTCGCGGCGAGATCAATGAGCGATGATCAGGCTCGCCTTTGACCCTGAGCGAGCAGTTTCGATGCTCGATGTACCAACAAGGAGTGCATATGAAAGCTGGACTGATTGCCTGCGCAGCTCTAGCCCTTGCACTGCCACACGCGGCCAAGGGATGGCCGACTGGTGCAAGCTACCCTATCGCGGTCGAGGCAGGCGGAATCGAAAGGTCTGACCATCACGTCTATTTGGACATGCGTGTATGGAATTGCTCGGACAAGCCGCTGACCATGGATCTGGCGAACCTTCCCTGGGGCGCATCGCTCGGAAGAGGGCTTGTGATTTACCAAGCTTACGCAGGCCAGACACTTCAGCAGGCGTATCCCATCGAAGACTTTCCGGAGCGGCGCTACGACATACCGCCTCATAGAAGCATCGCTGGGCAGATTGCACTTGATCACTACTTCCCCAAGCTTGGAGCAATGAAGGACATACGGGACTTCGTTGTCTTCTGGGTTTACCAGCCACTGGGCGAAAAGGGTGCGCCCGTCGGAAGGAAGTTCGGTGGAATGGTTCCCATGGGTTCGAAGCGCTTCGGCAAGGCCAGCGAGAATCCATGTCGGCTTGGAGCGGATCGATAGTGTTTGAGGGTTCGCCGCGATCCAACACAAACATTGCCAGCAGACGAAGCACCTTCATATCTGAGGCCGATGGACAACCTAACGACCAGTTGATCACAGGCCCCTGGTTCCAGCGATCAGACCCAGCGCCACATTTATCCCGCAGAACGAAACGGGGCGCCAAGGCGCCCCGTTTCGCGTCACGTCACTGGAACGGCAACCAGCCTCACTTCAACTCCGCCAGCGCCGCATTGAACGTGCCGCTGGGCCGCATCGCCTTGCTCACCAGCGCCATGTCGGGGTGGTAGTAGCCCTTGATGTCGACGGGCCTGCCTTGTGCGCCGTTAAGTTCGCCGACGATCTTCGCCTCGTTCTCGGCGAGTTCCTTGGCCAGCGGGGCGAACTTCGCCTTGAGTGCGGCGTCCTCGTCCTGCGCGGCCAGCGCCTGCGCCCAGTACAGGGCGAGGTAGTAGTGGCTGCCGCGGTTGTCGAGCTCGCCCACCTTGCGGGCGGGCGACTTGTTGTTGTCGAGGATCTTGCCGTTGGCCTGGTCCAGCGTCTTCGCCAGCACCTTCACCCGCGCATCGCCGGTCTTGTCGCCCACGAACTCCAGCGACGCCTGCAGGGCCAGGAACTCGCCTAGCGAATCCCAGCGCAGGTAGTCCTCTTCGAGGAACTGCTGCACATGCTTGGGCGCGCTGCCGCCGGCGCCGGTCTCGAACAGGCCGCCGCCGGCCATCAGCGGCACGATGGAGAGCATCTTCGCGCTGGTGCCCAGCTCCATGATCGGGAACAGGTCGGTGAGGTAATCGCGCAGCACGTTGCCGGTGACCGAGATGGTGTCCTGGCCCTTGCGGATGCGCTCGAGCGAGAGCTTCGTGGCCGCCACCGGATCGAGGATGCGGATGTCCAGTCCCGTGGTGTCGTGGTCCTTGAGGTAGCGCTCGACCTTCCGGATGATCTCGCGGTCGTGCGCGCGCTGCGGATCGAGCCAGAACACTGCTGGCGTGTTGCTGAGGCGCGCACGCGACACGGCGAGCTTCACCCAGTCCTGCACCGGCGCGTCCTTGGTCTGGCAGGCGCGCCAGATGTCGCCGGCTTCCACCGGCTGTTCCAGCAGCACCTTGCCGGCCTCGTCGGTGACCTTGACCACGCCGTCGCCGGCGATCTGGAAGGTCTTGTCGTGTGAGCCGTATTCCTCGGCGGCCTGCGCCATCAGGCCCACGTTGGGCACGCTGCCCATGGTGGCCGGATCGAACGCACCGTGCGCCTTGCAGTCGTCGATGGTGGCGGCGTACACGCCCGCGTAGCTGCGGTCGGGGATGATCGCCTTGCAGTCCTGCGGCTTGCCTTCGGCGTTCCACATCTTGCCAGAGTCGCGGATCATCGCCGGCATCGAGGCGTCGATGATGACGTCGCTGGGCACGTGCAGGTTGGTGATGCCCTTGTCGGAATTCACCATCGCCAGCGCCGGGCGCTGCGCGTATTCGGCCGCGATGTCGGCCTTGATCGCCGCCTGCGTCTCCGCCGGCAGGCCACCGAGGCGCGCGTACAGGTCGCCGATGCCGTTGTTCGGATCGAAGCCGGTCTGCTTCAGCGCGTCGGCGTGCTTCGCCAACACGTCCTTGTAGAACTCGCCCACCACCACGCCGAACATGATCGGGTCGGACACCTTCATCATGGTGGCCTTGAGGTGCACCGAGAACAGCACCCCCTGCGCCTTGGCGTCGGCGATCTGCGCATCGATGAAACCGGCCAGCGCCTTGCGGCTCATCACCGACGCGTCGAGGATCTCGCCGGTCTTCAGCGCAACCTTCTCCTTCAGCACCTTGCCGGAGCCGTCCCTGCCGAACCACTCGATCTTCACCGCGGTCGGCGCATCCACCACCACGGACTGCTCGCTGCCGTAGAAATCGCCGCCGTCCATGTGCGCCACGTGGGTCTGCGAATCCGCACTCCACGCGCCCATCTTGTGCGGGTGCTTGCGCGCGTAGTTCTTCACCGAGAGCGGCGCGCGGCGGTCGGAATTGCCTTCGCGCAGCACCGGGTTCACCGCGCTGCCCTTCACCTTGTCGTAGCGCGCCTTGGCGTCCTTCTCGGCGTCGTTCGAAGGCACGTCCGGATAATCCGGCAGCGCGTAGCCCTGCACCTGCAGTTCCTTGATCGCCGCCTTCAGCTGCGGCACCGAGGCGCTGATGTTCGGCAGCTTGATGATGTTCGCATCCGGCGTGGTGGCGAGCTTGCCCAGTTCGGCGAGGTGGTCGCCGATCCTCTGGCCGTCCTTCAGCCGATCCGGGAACTGCGCCAAGATGCGGCCCGCCAGCGAGATGTCGCGCGTCTCCACCGCGATGCCCGCGGTGGCGGTGAACGCCTGCACGATGGGCAGCAGCGAAGCCGTGGCGAGGAACGGCGCTTCGTCGGTGAGGGTGTAGATGATCTTCGGCGTATCGGACATGGTCGGCGGGACTCTCTGACGGCGATGGGGGAATGGCGCGATGCCAGCGGGCCATTGTCGCGGTTTCCCGCGCGGGCGGCAAAGCGCGGGCCGTACCGGCGCGCATCGCGTCGGTGCGGCGCCAGCCCCGATGCGATGCCGCTTGCCCGACTGCCATGTCGATCTGCTAGCTTGCCGATTCCATGCACTTATGCGATCTCGTCATGTTTCCACGCCGTACCGCGCTTGCCCTGCTCGCCGCCGCCCTGTTCGCCGGCTGCGCCCATCAGCCCACGCATGCGCCCGCGCTGCCGGACGGTACGCGCGCCACGGTGGCGATCCTGGAAACCACCGACATCCACAGCAACATCCTCGGCTACGACTACTACAAGCAGAAGGCCGACCCCACGCTGGGTTTCGAGCGCACGGCCACGCTGATCGGCGAGGCGCGCAAGCAGTATCCGAACCACTTCCTGTTCGACAGCGGCGACACCATCCAGGGCACGGTGCTGGCCGACTGGCAGGCGCAGGTGCAGAAGCTGGCCTGCGACCAGGAGCTGGCGATCTACCGCGCGATGGACGCGGTGGGCTACGACGGCGGCACCGCGGGCAACCACGAGTTCAACTACGGGCTGGGCTGGCTCTCGCAGGTCACCGGCACGCCGATGAACGTGGACGGCGGCACACGGCAGCGTTGCGCCGGCCCGCACTTTCCGCTGGTGCTGGCGAACGTGGACAGCGCGCGCGACGGCCAGCCGATCTTCCAGCCGTGGACGATCGTCACCAAGCCGATCGCGGTGACTTCGCCGGATGGCAAGACGCAAAGCGTGCCGTTGCGCGTGGCGATCATCGGCTTCACCCCGCCGCCCATCCTGCAGTGGGACAAGCAGAACCTGGCTGGCAAGGTGACCGTGGACGGCGTGGTGGAGGCGGCGAAGAAGTACCTGCCGCAGATCGAGGCGCAGCACCCCGACTTGGTGGTCGCGATCGTGCACGGCGGGCTCGACACCGCGCCGTACACGCCCGCGATGGAAAATGCCGGCTGGCACCTGGCCGGCGTGCCCGGCATCGACGTGCTGCTGCTCGGCCACTCGCACACCGAGTTCCCCGGCCCGCGCTTCGCGAAGATGAAGGACGTGGACGACGTGCGCGGCTTCGTGCGCGGCAAGCCCGCGGTGATGGGCGGTTTCTTCGGCAAGGACCTGGGCGTGATAGCGCTGGCGCTGGATCGCGTCGACGGCCGCTGGGTGATCGACAAGCAGGAAACGCACAGTGAGGTGCGGCCGATCTGCACGAAGCCCGGCGACGCCGCCAGCTGCGTGGCACCCGATCCCGCCATCGCGCCGCTGGTGGCCGGGGTGCAGGCGGCGGCGGTGGCCTACGTGAACACGACTATCGGCACCAGTCGCGTGCGCATGAGCAGCTATTTCGCCGACGAGGGCGACATGAGCGCGCTCGCCGTGGTCAACGCCGCGCAGCGCGACTACGTGCGCGCCGAGCTGCCGCGCCTGCATCCGGAACTGGCGAATGTGCCGGTGCTCTCCGCCGCCGCCGCGTTCCGCACCGGCTTTGGCGGTCCGGACGACTACACCGACGTGGCGCCCGGCCCGCTCACCCTGCGCAGCGCGGCAGACCTCTACTTCTATCCGAACACGCTCGCCGCGGTGCAGACCGATGGCGCCGGCGTGAAGGCGTGGCTGGAGGAATCCGCCAGGCGCTTCAACCGCATCGACCCGGCGAAGGGCACGCCGCAGGAACTCGTCAACACCCGCTTCCCCGGCTTCAACTTCGACCAGCTCCAGGGCGGCATCGCCTACGTCATCGACGTGAGCAGGCCCGCGGGCCAGCGCATCGTGTCGCTGACGTTCGACGGCAAGCCGGTGCGGCCCGACCAGCCCTTCATCGTGGTCACCAACAACTACCGCGCCAGCGGCGGCGGCCGTTTCCCGGGGCTGGACGGCAGGAACATCGTGCTGGCCGCACCCGACGGCACGCGCGAGATCGTGGCGCGCTGGCTGCAGCAGCACCGCGAGATCACCGCACGCGAGCTGCCCGCCCGCTCCTGGCGTTTCGCCCCGCTCAAGACGGCCGGCCCGGTGCTGTTCACCAGCGCCAGCGGCAAGGCCGCCATCGCCCGCGCCGACGGGCTCGCCCCCATCCGCGAAGTGAAGGACCACGGCGACGGCACGGCGACCTACGCGATCGACCTGTCGCGCTGACGGGCGCTAACCGCCGGCACGCTCCCACGCGGCCACCGGCCCCGGCTGCAGGCGGAACAGCGGATGGCAGTCCGGGCGGGCCTGTCCGCACCAGCGCGCATGCAACGCCGGGTCGCGCACTTCGAGCTTGGCCAGCAGGTGCCGCCATTCGAGGTCGAGCTGGCCTTCGTTCAGGGGGAGTGCAGCCACCTCGCCGCGCACCGGCCCGAAACGGCTGCGGTCGAAACGGTAGCCGCGCGCCTGCGACTCGGCGTGCACTGCGGCGAGATACGCGTTGATCGCCAGCCGCGGCGCGGGATGTTCGCGGAAGCGGTCGAGCTGGGGATGCCGGCGATAGCCGCGCGTGGCGCCGCGCAGCACGGCGCGCGCCAGCAGCGCCTCGCGCCACAGGGCCACTAGGCCTTTCGCATCCAGGTAACGCGGGTGCAGCGACCACAGGCGCATGACGGATCCCCGCAGCCCGGAAACGACGGGCCGGCGACGGTGCAGGATGCCACGCGCGACCCGGCGCGGCGGTTCAATCCACCGGCGTGTGGCGCAGGCGACCCACTTCGGCGGGCCACACCGCGCTGGCGCGGTTCGACCAGGACTGGCGGATGTAGTTGACCACCGCGGCCACCTCGTCGTCGCTCAACTGTTGCGCGAACGGCGGCATCGAATACGGCCGCGGATTGCCGGCGGTGGCCGGCGCGAAACCGCCCAGCAGCACGCTGCGCACCGCATTGGTGGCCGTGGGTCCGGTCACCGAGCTGTTGCCGTCCAGCGGCGGATACACGCCGGGCACGCCCTCGCCCTGCTTGCCGTGGCAGGCGGCGCACTGCCGCGCGTAGAGCTCGCCGCCCTGCGCGTGGCTGGCGACCTGCGCGAATGCGGCGGGCGCGGGCGCAGCCGCGCGCGCGGGCAGCGCCTGCAGGTAGACCGCGACCGCCTGCAGGTCGGCATCGCTCATGTGCTGGGTGCTGTTGCGCACCACGTCGGCCATCGGACCGAAGGCGACGCCCCTGGCCGACTGGCCGGTCTTGAGCAGGTCCACGATGTCCTGGCCGCTCCAGCCCGCCAGGCCGCCGCCCGGCTGCGTGCCGAGATCGGGTGCATACCAGTCCTGCACGGGAATGGTGCCGCCGGCGAGGTGGCGATCCGGCTCCATGCCGCCCCAGGCGTTGCGCGTGGTGTGGCACTCGTTGCAATGGCCCAGGCCCTGCACGAGGTAGGCGCCGCGGTTCCATTCCGGCGACCGGGCCGGGTCGGGTCGGTACACGCCCGGCTTGAAGTACAGCGCACGCCACGCCAGCAGGCTGCTGCGCACGCTGTAGGGGAAGGCCAGGCCCGGCTCGCGATCGGGCTGGTGCACCGGCGGCAGCGATTTCAGCCAGGCGAAGATCGCCAGCGCGTCGTCGCGGGTGACCTTGGTGAACGAGGTATAGGAGAACACCGGATACAAGAGCTCGCCGCCGCGGCCCTTGCCCTCGTGCAAGGCGCGCCAGAAGTCCTCGAAGCTCCACTGGCCGATGCCGGTCTCCGGATCGGGCGTGATGTTCGGCGCGGGCACGTCGCCGAACGGCGTGGCCAGCACGCGGCCGCCGGCATAACGCTGACCGCCGCGCTCGGTGTGGCAGGCGGCGCAGTCGCCCACGGCGGCGAGGTATTCGCCGCGTGCGATCAGCGCGGGGTCGCGCAGCTTCGCGGCCTCGGCCTCGCGCTGCGCGGCCGGCACCTGCTGCACGCGGCCGGGCGCGAACAGCCACCAGCCGAGCAACGCGATCCCGAGCAGCAGGAAGACCAGGATGCCGCGTCGCCACCAGCGCTTCATGGGTTCACCCCGTCATTGCCCAGCACGCACCAACCCGGCAGCGGCTCGCGCTGCACACTGGCCGGCACGGGATGCATGTCGGCCGGCGGCGGCTGGCTGGCCAGCCACGCGGCCACTGCGGCGACGTCGCCGCCGGTCATGCGGTTGGCCACCACGACCATGCAGCCGGGGCCATCGGCGACGCGCTGGTGCGTGCGCCACGCATCAAGCTGGGCGTCGATGTAGGCATAGGACAGGCCCGCCAGGCCCGGCATCATCGGTTCCACGCCGGTCAGCGTGTCGCCGTGGCAGCTCGCGCAGGACGGCACGCCGCGGCTGGGGTCGCCGTGGCGCACCAGCTGCTCGCCGCGCTGCATCGCGGCGGCGGACACCGCCGGCGCCGCCTGCCTGCGGTACGGCACCTGCTGTGCCGCGAAGTATTCGGCGATCTGGCGCAGGTAGTCCGGGCTCAGCTGGCGCACCACGTATTCCATCGCCGCATGATGGCGCCGGCCGCTCTGGAAGGATGCGAGCTGCTGCTGCAGGTACGCGGCCGGCTTGCCGGCCAGGCGCGGCACCTTCGCATCGCCGGGCAGGCCTTCGCCGCGGGCGCCGTGGCAGCTGGCGCAGGCGGCCACGCGCTGTTGCATGGGGTCCGGAACATCCGTTGCGGCGGCTGCCGCACCGGCGCCGGACGCAAGCAGCGCGACGCCGGCACGCAACAGCCAGCGCAAGGGGGAAGAGGGATTCATCGCCGCCATTGTAGTGACGCGGGCCCGCGCCGGACGGCCGAAACGGGCCATCGCGACAACCTGCCGCGGCCGGCCACCGTCATCGGCAGCCGCAAAACGGTTGCAAATGCATCTGTTGACTGCAGTGCAACATCGGACTTAGTGTCAGCACCATGTCGCCGCATTCCGCCCTCGTCCGCATGTACTTCGCCCCGGCTTCCGCCGGCCGCATGCCGTCGCGCGCGGGCGACATCGCCAGCATCATTACCACCACGATTACCACCGGCACCGGTACCACGCGTCCCGGGCGGAGCATCGTGCGTAGCTGAGTTTTCCCACGCAACGGCCCGCCCTCGACGAGGCGGGCCGGCACGCGCCGACACGCCAGACGGGACGGGCCTCCAACGGAGAGGCCGCCGTGATTACCTGTGCACCCGAACAAGTCCTGCTGCATCCCCTGCCGCCATTGGCGATGCCGCGCATCGGCACCACCGGCCGGCGCACGCTGGCGGTGGGCGTGATCGGCCCCGGCCGGGTCGGCGGTGCGTTGCTGGACCAGTTGCGCGCGGCGCAACCGCGGCTGGCGCGCGATCACGCACTGGACCTGAAACTCTGCGGCGTGGTGGCCAGCAAGCGCATGTGGCTGGACTGCGACGACGCCGAGCTCAACGGCCGCCACGGCGGCGCGCAGACCTGGCGACCGAACGACCTCGACGCGTTCGCCGCCCACGTGCGCGGCGACGGCGACCGCCACGCGCTGCTGATCGACTGCAGCGCCAGCGAGGCGGTGACCGCGCACTACCCGTACTGGCTCGCCGCCGGCCTGCACGTGGTGACGCCGAACAAGCTGGCCGGCAGCGGCCCGCTGGAGCGCTGGCAGGCGATCCGCGCCGCCTGCGCCGGCGGCGCGCGCTTCCGCTACGAGGCCACCGTCTGCGCCGGCCTGCCGGTGGTGCAGACCTTGCGCGACCTGCTCGACACCGGCGACGAACTGCTCGGCATCGAAGGCATGTTCTCCGGCACGCTGGCCTGGCTGTGCAACCGCCACGACGGCAGCCAGCCGTTCTCCGCGCTGCTGCGCGAGGCGCATGCGCTGGGCTATACCGAACCCGACCCGCGCGCCGACCTGTCCGGCCTTGACGTGGCGCGCAAGCTGGTGATCCTCGCCCGCGAGGCCGGCTGGCCGCTGTCGCTGGAACAGGTGGATGTGGAGAGCCTGGTGCCGCCCGGACTGGCGGCGGTATCGCTCGACGAGTTCATGCAGCGCCTCCACGAACTTGACGCGCCGCTGGCTGCGAAACTGGCCGCCGCGCGCGCCGCAGGCGGCGTGCTGCGGCATGTCGCCAGCCTCGACCACCACGGCCGCGCCAGCGTGCGCCTCGCGGTGCTGCCGACCGCGCATGCCTTCGCGCACAGCCGGCTCACCGACAACGTGGTGCAGTTCACCACCCGCCGCTACTGCGATAATCCGCTGCAGGTGCAAGGCCCCGGCGCGGGGCCGGAAGTCACCGCGGCCGGCGTGTTCGCCGACCTGCTGCGCATCGCCGAGTCGCTGGGGGTGCAGGCATGAACGCCCTCGCCGACGCCCCGCTGCAGGAACCCATGAGCACACGATCGCCCCGCCTGGACCACGCCGCCGCCTTCGCGCCCGCCTGCGTGGGCAACGTGGGCGTGGGCTTCGACATCCTCGGCCACAGCATGGCCGGCGCCGGCGACCGCGCCGAAGTGCGCCGCATCGCCGAGCCGACCGTGCGCATCGCGGCGATCCACGGCGTGACCCGCGAGCTGCCCCTGGAAGCGCAGCACAACACCGCCGGCGCCGCCCTGCTCGCGCTGCGCAAGGCGCTGGGTCTGCACCACGGTTTCGAACTCGTGCTGCACAAGGGCATCGCGCTGGGCTCGGGCATGGCCGGCTCGGCCGCCTCCTGCGTGGCCGCGCTGGTGGCCGCGAACGCGCTGCTGGAACGTCCGCTGCCGCGCGAGGCGCTGTACGGTTTCGCGATGGACGGCGAGGCGGTGGCCAGCGGCGGCCGCCACGGCGACAACGTGGGCCCGCAACTGCTGGGCGGACTCACGCTGGCCACGCACGAGCGCGTGCTGCGCATCCCGGTGCCCGCCGACTGGCACTGCGCGCTGGTGCATCCGCACTGCGTGCTGGAGACGCGCAAGTCGCGCGCCGCGCTGGCCGGGCATTACGCGCTGGGCGAGTTCGTGGCGCAGAGCGCGAACCTGTCGCTGCTGCTGGCCGGCTGTTTCCGCGGCGATGCCGCGCTGGTGCGCGAAGGCCTCAAGGACGTGCTGGTGGAGCCGCGCCGCGCGCCACTGGTGCCGAACTTCGCGCGCGTGAAGCAGGCCGCGCTGGATCATCGTGCGCTGGGGGCGAGTATTTCCGGCGGCGGGCCCAGCGTGTTCGGTTGGTTCGAGCATCGCGCCGAGGCGGAGGCGGCTGCCGTCGCGATGCGGGCGGCGTTCGCCGAAGCCGGGTTGGGCAGCGACGCCTTCGTGGCGCCGATCGATGGGCCGGCGGCGGTGCTGGTCGATGACGGGATGGAGCATGAGTGACTCGCCGCGCTACCTAAGCACACGTGGCCGCGCGCCGGCCGCCACATTGGGCGAAGCGATCGCCGCGGGGCTGGCGCCGGATGGCGGCTTGTATGTGCCGGAGCGGTTGCCGACGCTCGATCCCGCGGACTTCGATGCACGGGGAACGCTGGCGGATACCGCGGCGACGTTGCTGGCGCCGTTCTTCGCGGGCGACCCGCTCGCCGCCGAACTGCCGGCGATCTGTGCGGAGGCGCTGGATTTCCCGGTGCCGTTGCGCACGCTGCCGTATCGCGATGCGCAGGTGCTGGAGTTGTTCCACGGGCCGACGGCGGCGTTCAAGGACGTGGGTGCGCGCTTTCTCGCCGCCTGCCTGCGCCGCCTGCCGCGGGCGGATGCGCGGCCGCTCACGATCCTGGTCGCCACCTCGGGCGATACCGGCGCGGCGGTGGGCGCGGCGTTCCATCGCCAGCCGGGCGTGCCGGATTCAAATGTGCGTGTCGTGATCCTGTATCCCGACGGCCTGGTCTCGCCGCGGCAGGCGCACCAGCTCGGCTGCTTCGGCGACAACGTGCAGGCGCTGCGCGTGGCTGGCCGCTTCGACGACTGCCAGCGCATGGTGAAGGCCGCGCTCAACGACGCGGAACTGCAACGCGACGTGCCGCTCAGCTCCGCCAACAGCATCAGCCTTGGCCGGCTTCTGCCGCAGATGAGTTACTACGCGCATGCCGCGCTGGTGTTCTGGCGCGAACGCGGTGCAGCGCTCAACTTCATCGTGCCCACCGGCAACCTCGGCAACGCGCTGGCCTGCCTGTGGGTGCGCGCGCTGGGCCTGCCGGTGGGCGAGGTACGGTTGGCCTGCAACGCGAACGCCACCCTGCCCGAGTTCTTCGCCGGCCACGACTACGCGCCGCGCGAGGCGGTCGCCACGCTGGCCAACGCGATGGACGTGGGCGCACCCAGCAACTTCGAGCGCCTGCGCTGGACTTTAGGGAGCGACGACGTGGCGCTGCGCCACGCCCTGCACGCCGAAAGCGTGGACGACGCCGGCATCCGTCACACGCTTGCCGCACACGCGCGCGAGCATGGCGAAGTGTTCTGCCCGCATACGGCGACCGCCGTGCACCTGCTCGATCGCCTCCGCGCCAGCGGCGACACGCAGCCGTGGGCCGTGGTCGCCACCGCGCACCCGGCGAAGTTCGAGCAGGTGGTCGAGCCGCTGCTCGGCCATCCCGTCGACGTGCCGTCCGCGTTGGCGGCGATGCTGCAACGCTCGGCCAGCGCCGAGCCGCTGGCGGCGGCGGATGCGGCACTGGAACACTGGCTGCGCGAGCAGGCCACGGCCTGAACGCAGCCACGCCGGCGACCGCACGTGCTATGCGACAGGACTGGGCAGCCGCTACGATAGGTCGAGCGGGAGCGCCTGCGTCACGGATCGCGCATGCGATCCCGCGCCTGCGGCACGCGGCTCCGTCCGCGACCGCGGCGGCGCGACCGCCGCCATCCGTCGCGGCCGCCCAGAGGCAGCCGCGTGCCAGCCAGCAGATCCCAAGGACGCTCGCATGCGGAATCCGCAAGACAGCAAGATCGCCATCATCGGCCTGGGCTACGTCGGCCTGCCGCTCGCGGTGGAATTCGGCAAGCACTACGCCACGCTCGGCTTCGACATCAACCAGACGCGCATCGCCGAACTGCGCGCCGGCGAGGACAAGACGCTGGAAGTGGATGCCGACGAACTGGCCGCCGCGACGCGATTGACGTTCTCCGCCACGCTGGACGACTTGCGCACCTGCAACGTCTACATCGTCACCGTGCCCACGCCGATCGACGCCGCCAAGCGGCCCGACCTCACGCCGCTGGTGAAGGCCAGCCAGATGCTGGGCCAGGTGCTGAAGCCCGGCGACATCGTGGTGTACGAGTCCACGGTCTATCCCGGCTGCACCGAGGAA
>Ga0209455_1000215_pt1 | contig 81196 bp, 64 predicted proteins | sample AraplaCol_mCL_r2_FD_184275 | JGI IMG/M metagenome (GOLD analysis project Ga0209455, IMG submission 184275) | Arabidopsis root microbial communities from North Carolina, USA - plate scrape CL_Col_mCL_r2 (SPAdes) (version 2) | ecosystem: Host-associated > Plants > Roots > Endosphere | place: USA... | reverse complement strand
CAGCGGCAACGCGCTGCCGCGCCACCTGCTGATCCTGCCCGTGCTGCTGCGCGACCGCCTGATCGGGGTGCTGGAATTCGCCGGCTTCGAGGCGCCGACGGCACCGCAGCGGCAGCTGCTGGAGCAGTTGTTGCCGGTGATCGCGCTGTCGCTGGACAACCTCAACCGCGCGGTGCGCACGCAGGACCTGCTCGAACAGACCCAGGAACAGGCCGACCAGTTGCGCGTCAGCAGCATCACCCTGCGCCAGCAGCAGGAAGCGTTGCGCGACTCGCACGACAACCTGGAGGCGAAGACGCTGGAACTGGAGGAACAGTCGCAGCGCCTGCTGGTTTCCGAGGAGGAACTGCGCGTGCAGGCGGAGGAGCTGCAGGCCTCGAACGAGGAATTGCGCCTGCAGAGCGACACCTTGCACGAGCAGAAGCGCACGCTGGAAGCACTGCAGGCGGAGACCGCCGAGAAGGCGCAGGAACTGGCGCGCGCCAGCCAGTACAAGAGCGAGTTCCTCGCCAACATGTCGCATGAGCTGCGCACGCCGCTGAACAGCCTGCTGATCCTCTCGCGCAGCCTGGCGGAGAACCCGGGTGGGCGGCTGGACAGCGAGGAAGTCGAATCGGCGCAGATCATCCACGACGCCGGCAGCAGCCTGCTGCGGCTGATCAACGACATCCTCGACCTGTCCAAGATCGAGGCCGGCAAGATGGAGCTGGCGCTGGACGACTACGCGCTGGAAGACCTCGCCCGCAGCCTGCGCCGCAACTTCGACCACGTGGCCCGCGACAAGCGGCTGGACTTCACCGTGCAGCTGGCCGACGACCTGCCCGCGCGCATCCACACCGACCCTGGCAAGCTGGAGCAGATCGTCAACAACCTGCTGGCGAACGCGTTCAAGTTCACCGCCGCCGGTTCGGTGCAGGTGCGCATCGGGCGTCCGGCCGCCGGGCTGGCGCTGCCCGCGGCACTGGCGAACCCGTCGTCGCTGCTGGCGATCAGCGTGCGCGACAGCGGCATCGGCATCCCCGCCGACAAGCAGGAGAAGGTGTTCGCCGCGTTCGAGCAGGTCGACGCCAGCACCAGCCGGCAGTACGGCGGCACCGGCCTCGGCCTCAGCATCTCGCGGCGCATGGCCGCCCTGCTCGGCGGCGACATCGTGCTGCGCAGCGAAAGTGGCCGCGGCAGCGAATTCACCCTGCTGCTGCCCGAGCGCAGCGTGGCTGCCGCGCCGGCCACGGCCGCGGAGGCGCCGCTGGCCACCACGGCCGTGCGGCCGCCGTCCGGCCCCGCGCTGCTGCCGGGCAGCCTGCCCGACGACCGCGAGCGCATCGCCCCCGGCGAGGCGCCGATCCTGATCGTCGAGGACGACCCCGCGTTCGCGCGCATCCTCGCCGACATGGTGCGCCAGAAGGGTTATCCGATGCTGCTCGCCGCCAACGGCGAGAGCGGGCTGGAGCTGGCGCGCCGCTACCGCCCGCTGGGCATACTGCTCGACGTGATGCTGCCGGGCATCGACGGTTGGACGGTGGCCGAGCGGCTCAAGGCCGACCCGGCCACGCGCGCGATCCCGGTGCATTTCCTCTCCGCCGCCGATGGCGCCGAGCACGGCCACGAGCTTGGTGCGGTGGGCTTCCTCACCAAGCCGGTCAGCCGCGAGCAGATCAACGAGGCGGTCGAGCGCCTGCTGCACGTGGCGCGCGACCGCACCCGCCGCCTGCTGGTGGTGGACGACGATGCGGCCGAGCGCAGCGCACTGCGCAACCTGCTGCGCCAGGAGGGCGTCGAGATCGACGAGGCGGCTTCCGCCGAACAGGCGCTGGAACGGATCGCGGCCGACGGCTACGACTGCATCGTGCTGGACCTCGGCCTGCCCGGCCTCGACGGCGTGGATCTGCTGGAACGCCTTGCCGCCGGCGGCAGCGTGCCGCCGGTGGTGATCTACTCCGGCCGCGACCTCAGCCGCGAGGAAAGCCTGCGCATCCGCCAGTACACCGACAGCATCGTGATCAAGGGCGAGCGTTCGCCGGACCGGCTGCTGGACGAGGTCAGCCTGTTCCTGCACCGCATCCGCCAGCAGCCGGCCGCCAACGCGGCCGAGGTCGCCGACGGCCTGCAGGGCCACCAGCTGCTGCTGGTCGACGACGACATGCGCAACCTGTTCGCGCTGTCGAAGGTGCTGCGCGGCTGGGGCCTCAAGGTCAGCATGGCGCAGGACGGCCCGCGCGCGCTGCGCATGCTGGACGAGGACGCCGCGCTGGAGCTGGTGCTGATGGACATCATGATGCCGCGCATGGACGGCTACGAGGCGATCCGGCAGATCCGCGCGCAACCGCGCCATGCCCAGCTGCCGATCATCGCGCTCACCGCCAAGGCGATGCGCGGCGACCGCGAGCAATGCCTCGCGGCCGGCGCGAACGACTACCTCTCCAAACCGGTCGACCTCGACAAGCTCAACTCGATGATCCGCGTCTGGCTGCGCCGCTGAGGCCAAAAGTGGATCATCCGCCGGACGACCTCGAACTCGAAGGCATCGAACTGGACCTGTTCGTCGAGGCGATGCGGCGGCGCCACGGCTACGACTTCGGCCAGTACGCGCCGGCCTCGCTGCTGCGCCGCGTGCGCCAGCTGGCGCAACGCCACGGTGACGGCGCGATCAGCGCGCTCACCCATCGCCTGCTGCACGAGCCGGCCCTGCTGCCGCAGCTGCTGGAAGGCCTGTCGGTGCCCGCCTCGGACATGTTCCGCGACCCGTCCGTGTTCCGCGCGCTGCGCGAGCAGGTGCTGCCGCTGCTCGCCTCCTGGCCGCAACTCACGATCTGGCAGGCGGGCTGCGCCCACGGCGAGGAGGTGTATTCGCTGGCGATCCTGCTGGAGGAGGCCGGGCTGTACGAGCGCAGCCAGATCTTCGCCACCGACCTCAGCGCGCAAGCGCTGGAGCGTGCGCGCGAAGGCATCTACCCGCTGCGCTCGGCGCAGCAGTGGTCGCGCAACTACCTGGCGGCCGGCGGCAGCCATTCGCTGTCCGACTACTGCAGCGCACGCTACGGCCTGCTCAAGCTCGACGGCCGGCTGCGCCGCCACGTCACCTTCGCCCCGCACAACCTGGCGGCCGACGCGGTGTTCTGCGAGGCACAACTGGTGCTGTGCCGCAACGTGCTGATCTATTTCGCCAACCCGCTGCAACAGCGCAGCCTCGCGCTGTTCCGCGACTCGCTGGTGCGCGGCGGCTTCCTCTGCCTGGGGCTGCGCGAGCGCCCAGGCGCCGCGGAAGCCGACTTCGCGCCCATCGACGCCAACCTGCGCATCTACCGGCGCATCGGCCCGACGGCGACGGAACGGCGGCCATGACGTGCCCGGCCGCGATCGTGCTGGGCTGTTCGGCCGGCGGACCCGAGGCGCTGAAGGTCGTGCTGGGCGGACTCGATCCGCGCCTGCCGCAGGCGGTGCTGGTCTGCTGCCACACCGGCTCGGAAACGGTGGAGCTGCTGTGCGAACTGCTGGCCCGCGCCTCGCGGCTGCCGGTGATCGAGGCGGCCGAGCGCGAAGCCGTGCGCGGCGGCACGGTGCAGGTCGCACCCGCCGGCTACCATCTGCTGGTGGAACGCGACCTGCACTTCACGCTGTCGACGGATCCGCGCGTGAACCTGGTGCGGCCTTCCATTGACGTGCTGTTCGCCTCCGCTGCCGCAGCATGGCGCAACGCCCTGGTTGGCGTGGTGCTCAGCGGCGCAAACGCCGACGGCGCCGACGGCCTGCGCGAGTTGCGCCGACTGGGTGGCTGCGCGATCGTGCAGTCGCCGGACGACGCGCTGGCCAGCGCGATGCCGCAGGCGGCACTAGCCCGCGCCGGCGCCGACCACTGCGTACCGCTGGATGCGATCGCTCCCCTGCTCAACCAGCTGTGCCTGCCATGACCGACCTGCGTCCGAAGCTCCTGATCGTCGACGACACCCGCGCCAACCTGGTGGCGATGCGCCACCTGCTCGGTGACTGCGGCGCCGAACTGGTCGAGGCCACCAGCGGCAACGAGGCGCTGGCGCTGTGCCTGGAACATGCGTTTGCGCTGATCCTGCTCGACGTCAACATGCCCGACATGGACGGCTTCGAGGTGGCCACCCTGCTCGGCGAGACCGAGCAGTTGCGCGACACGCCGGTGATCTTCGTCACCGCCGCCTACGCCGACGACGTCAACCGCCTGAAGGGCTACCGCTCCGGCGCGGTGGACTACATCGCCAAGCCGATCAACGACGTGATCCTGCGCTCGAAAGTGCGCGTGTTCCTCGACCTCTACAACGCGCGCATGGAACTGCAGCAGGCGCTGGGCGAACTGGGCGAGCGCAACCGCCAGCTGCAGGCGGAGATCGCCGAGCGCCAGCGCGCCGAGGCGCAGGTGCGCCATCAGGCCACCCACGACATGCTCACCGGCTTGCCGAACCGCGCGCTGTTCCACGAGCGCCTGCACCAAGCCATCGCGCAGGCGCCCGGGCGCGGCTTCGCGCTGGCGATGCTCGACATCGACGGCTTCAAGGCGGTCAACGACACCCACGGCCATCCGGTCGGCGACGCCCTGCTCCAGGCCATCGCCGTGCGCCTGCGGGCGCACGTGCGCGCGGGCGACACCGTGGCACGGCTGGGCGGCGACGAGTTCGCGCTGATCCTCGAGGACGCCGCGCAGCTGCCGCTGCTGCTCGAACGCTGCCAGCAGTTGTGCGACACGCTGGCCCTGCCCTATCCCCTGCCCGGCCCCGCCGGCGAGGTGGTGGCGCGGGTCAGCGCCAGCATCGGCATCGCGCTGTGGAACTCCGGCACGCCCTCGGACGAGGCCCTGATCCAGGCCGCCGACCGCGCGCTCTACGAGGCCAAGCGGGCGGGCAAGAACCGTTGCCTGCTCGACGTGGCGCACGCCGCCTGAGCGATCAATCCCGGCGCCGTGGCGACAACCACATCTCGATGCGCGCGCGAAACACTTCCTCGCCCGCGTCGTCGCACACGCTGATCCGCACCGGCCAGGCGTAACCGGCAGGCGCCTCCACCGCCGGCGCATCCGGCGTGGCAACGGCGTGCATGGTGCCGCGCGCCTTGGCCAGGTATTCCACCGTCATCCCCCTGGGAATCCAGCGCATCGAATCAGGGATGCTGGCGTCGGTCAACATGCCGCCGCTCAGCTCGGCCAGGTTGCACAGCGCGATCGCGTGCACGGTGCCGATGTGATTGTGCACGCGTCGGCGGTCGCGTATCGCGATCTCGCAGCGCCCCGGTGCCAGCGCCACGAAGCGCGGCGCGATGGTGGCGAAGTACGGCGCCTTGAAGCAGATCAGCCGGCCGTACAGCCAGCGCCCGGCGGGCCACCGGGAAAGCCGGTGCCAGAGTTTCAGCGACTCGCTCATGCACTTGGCTCCCGAGAAGCGAACGGGGCGACGCACGCCCCGTTCCTCTATCCCAATATCGCGACGCGACTCAGGCCGCGTCGGCCAGCTTCTTCCGGCGCTCGTCCGCGCGTGTCACCGCCGCACGCAGCTCGTCCGGATCGAAGTCGTCCACCGAGATGAACTCGAACACCGCCACGTGCACGCGCTTGAGCAAGTCGTGCTCGGCCTGGGTCACCACGTTGGCGGCCAGCGCCTCGGCCAGCTGGCCATCGTAGTCGTGCGCCTTGAACTGGCCGGCCTTCAGGCCCTTCAGGAACTTGCGCTCCACCGGCTCGGCGGCGATCACGTCGGGCAGCAGCGCGTTCATGCGGCCCACGGTGTTGTTCGCCGTGGGCTTGAGATACACCCATTCGACCAGGCGGTCGCGCGCCTCGTTCGGCGCGGTGAGCAGCGCGGCGACGCGACGGCCGAGGCGGTCAGACGGCGGCACCTCGCGGCGGCCGAACGGGAACACCAGCGCCCGCAGCAGCCACGCCACCGGGCGCACCGGGAAGTTGCGGATCGCGCCGTCCAGCGCGTTCTGGATCAGCCACATGCATTCGTGGAAGCCCCAGGCAAGGAACGGGCGATCCGCCTCCGGCCGGCCGGTGTCCTCGTAGCGCTTGAGCATGGCGCTGGCGATGTAGAGATAGCTCAGCACGTCGCCGAGGCGCGCGGAGAGTTTCTCCTTGAACTTCAGCTTGCCGCCCAGCACGCCCATGAAGGTGTCGGCGCACAGCGCCAGCGCCGCGGAGTAGCGGTTGAGCTTGCGGTAGTAGCGGCGCGTGTAGGCGTCGCCCGCGGCCTCGCCCATGCGGCCGCCGGACAGGCCCATCGCGAAGCTGCGCACGGCGTTGGAGAGGCCGAAGCCGATATGGCCGAACAGCGCCTTGTCGAATCGGCGCAGCCGCTGGCTGTAGTCGACGATGGACAGCGCCTCCATTTCCTGCAGCACGTAGGGATGGCAGCGGATCGCGCCCTGGCCGAAGATCATCAGGCTGCGCGTCATGATGTTCGCGCCCTCCACCGTGATCGCGATCGGCACGCAGGCCCAGCCGCGGCCGGCGTAGTTCTTCGGGCCCAGCTGCACCGCCTTGCCGCCGTGAACGTCCATGGTGTCGCCGGCCACCACGCGCGCCCACTCGGTGGCGTGGTACTTGGCGATCGCCGAGGGCACCGCCGGCCGCTCGCCGCGATCCACCGCCGCCGCGGTGGCGCGCGACAGCGCCGTGGTGGCGTAGGTGAGCCCGCCGATGCGCGCCAGCGCCTCTTCCACGCCCTCGAAGCGGGCGATCGCGAGACCGAACTGCTTGCGCATGCGCGCATAGGCACCGGTGGCCGCGGCCGAACCGCGCATCGCGCCCGTCGCATTCGACGGCAGCGAGATCGCGCGACCCACCGACAGGCATTCCACCAGCATGCGCCAGCCGTGGCCGGCCATATGCGGGCCGCCAATCAGCACGGACAGCGGCGCGAACACGTCCTTGCCGTGGATCGGGCCGTTCTGGAAGGGGATGTTCAGCGGGAAATGCCGCCGGCCGATCTGCAGGCCCGGGGTGGAGCGCGGCAGCAGCGCGAGGGTGATGCCGAGATCCTCCTTGTCGCCCAGCAGGTGCTCGGGGTCGTACATGCGGAAAGCCAGGCCGACTACCGTGGCGATCGGCGCCAGGGTGATGTAGCGCTTGTCGAAGGTGAGCCGGATGCCCAGCGTCTCGACGCCATCGACGACCTGCTTGCAGACGATGCCCACGTCGGGAATCGAGGTGGCGTCGGAGCCGGCGTACGGGCCGGTCAGCGCGAAGCAGGGAATCTCCTCGCCCACCGCCAAGCGCGGCAGGTAGTGGTTCTTCTGCTCGTCCGAGCCGTAGTGCAGCAGCAGCTCGGCCGGACCGAGCGAGTTCGGCACGGCCACGGTGGAGGCGACCGTGGCCGACATGGTGGAAAGCTTCTGCAGCACCGCCGAATGCGCCAGTGCCGAAAACTGCAGGCCGCCGTACTGCTTCGGGATGATCATGCCGAAGAAGCGGTGCTTCTTGATGAAATCCCAGATCTCCGGCGGCAGGTCCGCCAACTCGTGGGTGATCTGCCAGTCGTCGATCATCGCGCAGAGTTCTTCCACCGGGCCGTCGAGGAAGGCCTGCTCCTCCACGCTCAGTTCGGGCTTCGGCTGCTTCAGCAGCTCGCTCCAGTCCGGCTTGCCGGAGAACAGTTCGCCCTCGAAGCCCACCGTGCCGGCCTCCAGCGCGGTCTGCTCGGTCTCCGACAGCTTCGGCGTGACCTTGGCGAACATCTTCAAGAGCGGCGCGGTGATCTGCCGGCGACGGAACGAATCCATCAGCAACGGCACCGCGATGCCCAGTTCGACGATCAGCAGGATGATCGTCGTCCACGGCGCGCCGGCCACGAGGCCCACGACCAGGGTGGCCACGGGCGCCGCAACCGCGAACGTGCGCAGGCTGCTGCGGTGGTAGGCACAGGCGCCGCTCGCGATGAGCGCCGCCAGCAGGGTCAGTATCACGGCCATCTCGACATCCTCGCTGCGGTCATGCGATGCGTTCGCCCGGCCGGGCCCCCGCATCGTCCAGGGTACGAATGAAACTTGCGATCTCGCGGGTGAAGGCGTCGTTGGCGTCGCCCGCCAGCATGTGGGTGGCGCCGGCCACCTCGACGTGGCGCGCGTGCGGCACCAGCTGCAGGAATTCGGCAACCGTGGCGTGCGAGACCACATCGCTGCGCGCACCCGAGAGCAGCAGCACCGGCACGTCCACCTGCGCGGCGGCGGCGAACAGGCGCGGCTGATAGCGCTCGCTCTCGGCAACCAGGCCGCTGGCCAGCAGGGCCGGATCCCAATGCCAGCGCAGGCGGCCATCAGCACCTTCGCGCAATAAAGGCTTGAGTTGTTCCTCGCTCTTGCGGCCCGTGCGGTGCGGCAGATAGCTCGCGATCTGCTCGGCGGCCTCGGCGTAATCGGCGAAGCCGTCCGGATGCGCCTGCATGAAGGCGAGAATGCGCTCCACGCCCTTCGTCTCCCAGCGTGGCGTGATGTCCACCAGCACCAGCGCGCGGAACGGCGACGGCCGCGTCTCGCCCGCCGCCACCAGGCCGAGCAGGCCGCCCATCGAGGCGCCCACCAGCACTGGCGGTTCGGGCTGCGCGCGGGCCAGCGCCAGCATGTCGTCGGCGAACTGCTGCATGTGGTAACCGACCTTGGAGTCCGCGCCGTCCGGCAGTCGCCCGCTCTCGCCGTGGCCGCGTGCGTCGTAGCTCACGCAGCGGTAACCCTGCGCCGCCAGCGCGGCGACCGTGCCGCCCCAGGCGCCACGGGTCTGGCCGAAACCATGCGCGAACAGCAGGGTCAGCGCGTCCGCGGCGCCGCAGGTTTCCACGGCCAGGCGCAGACCGTCGGCGGTGGCGACGTACCCGGTGCCGCTGGCTGGCATCGATGGCGCAAACTTTTCCATACGGACGAGTATGGATCGCCCGATCCGGCCTCGTCAACCCGCCCGCATCGACGTCGCCGTGGATTACAAAGCGGGGCGCAGCGGCTACCATACGGTCATGGATTCCAGCCCCAAACCGGAACGCACCCGCCTCACCGCGGAAGATTGGGAGGTTGCCGCCCTGCAGATGATCGCCGACCAAGGCGTGGGCGCACTGGCGGTCGAGGCCCTGGCCCGCCAGCTGGGCGTCACCAAGGGCAGCTTCTACTGGCACTTCCGCACCCGCGAGGCTTTGCTGCAGGCGGCGCTGGAACGCTGGGAACAGTACGGCGAGCGCGAGGTGCTGGGCCAGATCGAGCAGATCGCCGACCCGCGCCTGCGCCTGCCCGAGCTGTTCCGCCGCGTGGCGCACGAGGTGCAGCCGCACCGCGTCTACGCCGCCCTGCTGAAGGCGCTGGATCATCCGCTGGTGGTGCCGGTGATGGCGCGCGTGTCGCAGCGGCGCACCGAATTCCTCAACACCGCCTATCGCGAGGCCGGCCTGCCGCCGCGCGAGGCGCTGAACCGCGCGCGGCTCACCTACGCCGCCTACGTCGGTTTCCTGCAACTGAACTTCACCCTGGGCCTGCCGCGCATCAACCACGAGGAATTCGACGCCTACGTGGAACACATGATCGCCACCCTGATCCCGGCCTGATCCACCCTCACGAGAGCTTGCGAAACGGCGCTGCGGCACCGTTTTTGCGGCCACCCTCCTTGGTAGCCGCCCTTCGGGCCATCGCTTGCGCGATGTCAAAAATCGCTCCCGGCGATTTTTGTTGCAAGCATCCTTGCAATGCCAGTGCGTGCAAACTACGGTTCCTCCACTTTTTTTTCTCAAGACCAGTGAGGACACGATGGCAAGCACGTTGGAAGCGCTCGAACGCTGGGTCGGCGAGGTGGCGGCACAAACCCACCCCGCGAAGATCCACTGGTGCGACGGCTCGGAGGCCGAATACCAGGCGCTGCTGCGGCAAATGCTGGCCGACGGCACCCTGATCGAGCTGAACCAGGCGACCCACCCGGGTTGCTACCTGCATCGCTCCAACCCGTCCGACGTGGCACGCGTGGAACACCTCACCCTGGTCTGCCACCCGAATCAGGAAGACGCCGGCCCGAACAACCACTGGATGGCCCCGGCCGAGGCGCACGCGAAGATCGACGCGCTGTTCGACGGCTGCATGGAAGGCCGCACCCTGTACGTGATCCCGTACTGCATGGGCCCGATCGATTCGCCGCTGTCGCGCTGCGGCGTGGAGATCACCGACAGCCCGTACGTGGTCGCCAACATGCGCATCATGACCCGCATGGGCAAGTCGGCGCAGGAGCGCATCGAGCGCGAGGGTGCGTTCGTGAAGGGCCTGCACTCCACCGGCGAACTCGACCCGGAGCGCCGCTGGATCATGCACTTCCCCGCCGAGCGCACGATCAAGTCCTACGGCTCCGGCTACGGCGGCAACGCGCTGCTGGGCAAGAAGTGCCACGCGCTGCGCATCGCCAGCAACCAGGCCCGCGACGAGGGCTGGCTGGCCGAGCACATGCTGATCGTGGGCATCGAGAATCCGCAGGGCGACACGCATTACATCGCCGCCGCCTTCCCCTCCGCCTGCGGCAAGACCAACCTTGCGATGCTGATTCCGCCCGAGGGCTATCGCAGGGATGGCTGGAAGGTGTGGACGGTGGGCGACGACATCTGCTGGATGCGCCCCGGCGCGGACGGCCGGCTGTACGCGATCAACCCCGAGGCCGGCTTCTTCGGCGTGGCCCCGGGCACCAGCGACAACAGCAACCCGAACGCACTGAAGTCCATCGCGCACGACACCATCTTCACCAACGTCGCCGTCACCGCCGACAACCAGCCGTGGTGGGAAGGCCTGCCCGGCACGCCGGTCACCGACTGGCAGGGTCGCCCGTATGACCCGGCGAACGGCCCGGCCGCGCACCCGAACTCGCGCTTCACTGTGAGCGCGAAGCAGTGCCCCACCTGGTCACCGAAGGCCGAGGACGCGCAGGGCGTGCCGATCAGCGCGATCGTGTTCGGCGGCCGCCGCCCCTCGCTGCTGCCGCTGGTGATGGAAGCGCGCGACTGGACCCACGGCGTGCTGATGGGCGCCGCGATGGGCTCGGAAACCACCGCCGCCGCCACCGGCGCGGTCGGCGTGCTGCGCCGCGACTCGATGGCGATGAAGCCGTTCGCCGGTTACCACTACGGCGACTACTTCGCGCATTGGCTGTCGTTCGACCGGCCCGGCGCGAAGCTGCCGAAGATCTTCCACGTCAACTGGTTCCGCAAGGGCAAGGACGGCAAGTTCCTGTGGCCGGGCTTCGGCGAGAACCTGCGCGTGCTGGAGTGGATGATCGCGCGCGTGGATGGCAAGGCGCGCGGCACCGAAACGCCGATCGGCACGCTGCCCGCCGCCGGCGAACTCAAGCTCGACGGTTTGAAGCTGGATGCCGCCACGCTGGCCGAACTGCTCGCGGTGGACCGGGCCGGCTGGCAAGTCGAACTTGCGGCCATCGGCGAATATCTCGACGGCTTCGCCCCACGCCTGCCCACCGCCCTGCGCGCGGAACAGCAACGCGTGGCCGATGCGCTGGGCGCCGACGCCATGCCGCGCAAGGCGGCCACGGCCTGACGATGACCGCATCGTCGCGGATCGATGCATCCGCGACGATGCAAACCCTGGCGCCCGCGGCGGCATCCAAGCTGGCAAGATGATCGCCGCCTGCCCCGCCACCGACCGCTCGATGCCGCCAGCCTCCGCTGCCGCCGACCACGACACCGACGACGTGCACGCGGCGGCGGCCGGCGATCGACTGGCGTTCCAGCGGCTGTATCGCCGGCATGTCGAGCGCATCCACGGCGCGTTGTGCCGGCTCGCCGGCTACGACCACGCCCGCGCCGAGGACCTCACCCAGGAAGCCTTCGTGCGCGCCTGGCAAAAGCTGCCCGGCTTCCGCCACGAGAGCGCGTTCGGCACCTGGCTGTACCGCCTCGCGATCAACGTGGCGCTGATGGAACTCCGCGCCCGCCGCGCCGATCCGGTCGGCTACGTGGACGAGGACAAGCTGCCCGAACACGGCGAGACCCCGTTCTGCGCCGCCGAGCGCGAGGAACTCGAGCGCGCCATCGGCAAGCTGCCGCCGCGCGCGCGCGCCGTGCTGGTGCTGCACGACATCGAAGGCTGGCGGCACGAGGAGATCGGCAGCGAACTGGACATGGCCGTCGGCACGTCCAAAGCGCAACTGCATCGCGCGCGGCAACTGCTGCGCCGGGCCTTGGGAGAAACACCATGAACGAATTCGAATGGCGACAGCAGATGCGCAGCCTGCGCCAGCCGATCGAGCCTGGCCGCGACCTGTGGGGCGCGATCGACGCCGCACTGGAAGCGCACGACGGCAACTTGACGGCGCCGCAGGCCGCGCGACACGCCACGCGGCAGCCCTGGTTGCTGGCCGCCGCGCTGGCCAGCGCCTTCCTGCTGGCCGGCGGCATCGGCCTGCGCCTGCACCGCAACGCCACCACGGCGACGGATGGGGCAACCGCGCTGGCGAAATCGGCGTGGAATCCGTCCGACCCGCGCCTCAGCGGCGCGGCGATCGAGCTGGACGCGGCCCGCCTCGAACTGCAGCAGGCCATGCAGCAATCCCCTCATTCGCCTGCGCTGCAGCGCCTGCTGGCGCGCACCGAACAGCAACAGACGCAATTGCGCCATCTCGTCCACGAGGCCGGCTGATCCACGCCAGGAACGACCATGAAGATCCCACGCTACGCTCCCCTGCTGCTGTGCCTGTGTGTCGGCCAGGCCCTGGCCGACACGCCAATCAACCTGCAGCATGCCGCCACGCCCACCGCGCGCATCAGCATCAGCAACGTCTCCGGCGAGGTCCGCGTCACCGCCTGGGATCGCCCGTCGGTGCAGGTGGGCGGCCAGCTCGGCGACGGCGCCAAGCCGCTGGCGATCACCGGCAGCGATGACAAGCTCGCAATCGAGGTGCAGCCCCAGGGGGGCGGCGGCTGGTTCAACTGGGGCAGCGACAACCGGATGGCGCCGACCGTGCTGGACCTGCACGTGCCGCGCGGCGCCACGCTGGACGTGCGCGTGGTCAGCGCGCCGCTGGTGATCGACGGCATGGACGGCGGCGGCATCGCCGTCAACACGGTCAGCGGTCGCGCGCGGATCAACGCGCGCACACCCTCGCTAAGCGTCGACAGCGTCAGCGGCAACATCGAACTGGCCGGCCATGCCGCGCAGGCCAGCCTGCAGACGGTAAGCGGCGACATCCTCGCCCCCGTGCTGGGGGAACAGGCGAAACTGCAGACCATCTCCGGCCGCATCCAGGCCAGCGGCGGTCCGTGGCGCCAGCTCACGCTGAGCACGGTGTCAGGCGACGTGCAGATCGCCGGCGGCCTCGCGCCGGACGGCAAGCTCGGCATCGACAGCATGAGCGGCAACGTGCAGCTGCAACTGCCCGCCGGCACCTCGGCCACCGTGCATGCCAGCAGCTTCAGCGGCGACCTGCGCACCGATTTCGGCAGCGCGCAGAAATCCGAACACGGCCCCGGCAGCAAGCTCGATGCCCGCCTCGGCAACGGCAGCGGCTCGATCAACGTCGAGACCTTCAGCGGCGACCTGCGCATTCGCACTACGAACTGAACCGGGTCCCGAAGCCGTCACCCGGGCGGGCTTCGGACCAACGCGCCCGGTACCTGCGTACGCCGCCCACGGCGCGCGCTCCCTTTTGACAAATCCCGTGTCCGTCAACCGTCCTTCGACACACCTGGCCACACGCACCGGCACATCCCGTGTCACGACCGCTCACAAAAAAGCCACCGGCCATGACGGCCGGTGGCTGCAGAACGTTGCTAACTATCTGCTATATCAGTAGTCGTAAGTCACCGAGAACCGCACGGTGCGCGGCGGGGTGGTGAACAGCGGCTGCTGGTAGTTGGTGTTGACGTAGATCGTGTTGTTCGTCTGGTTAAAGGAGTTCGGGAACGACGGATCGGTCTGCAACGCACGCTGCTGGTTCAGCACGTTGAAGGCATCCAGGTTGAAGCTCAGCTTATGGTCGGCGAACGCCGGACGGTAGTGCACGCCGAGGTTGAGCAACTCCGTCCACGGCGTATGGCCGTTCGAACCCGGCGTCACCCGCTGGCCGTTGCACCAGTGGTAGTTGCCGGTGCCCGAGTTGTTGTAGCCGGTCGGATCGTTGGCGCCACTGGCATGAGTCCCGTCAGGCAGCTTTGTACCAGGCGGCAGGTAGCCGCCAGGGCCTTGGGTGAGCGGACCGAAGTAGCCCAAGCACTCCTTCGGCATGCCGGACTGTACCAGCAAGGTGGCCGAGAGCAGCCATTCCGGCGAGATCTGGTAGTCGCCCCGGAAGCGGATCTGGTGCTTGCGCACGTTGGCGAACTCGCCGTACTGCCCGTCCATCAGCTGCCAGCTGTCCCAATCCTCGGTCTTGGAAATGTCTTCCTGGCCGAAGTCGGAACGCACCTGGCCCTCGGTGTTGCCGAAGCCGCGGGTGAAGGTGTAGTCGACCCGGCCGTACCACTTGCCGTCGAACGGATGCTCCAGGTACAGGTTCAGGGAGCCGTACTTGCGAACGGCGCCGCGGTCGAAGCCCCAGTCTTTCAAAGTCATCGGCACGAGGACGCTCTTGCTGCCGTCGTCGGACACCACCAGCATGTTGTTGGTGCGACCCGGGTTGAACAGGCGGCAGTACGAGGCACCGTACAGCGAGTCGGAGTACTGGCTCGGATCGAGGCCCATGCTGGTCATCTTGGTGGCAATCTGGCTCGGCGAGCACTCGTCATCGATCGCAGCCTTCAGCTCACGCCACATCGCCTTGGCGCCGTAGACCCAGTGGTCGCCCAGCTTCTTGTCGAAACCGACGATGAACTCGTCCAGGTATTCCGGCTTCAGGTTGCGCGCGGCGACCTGCAGCGGATCCTTGGGCGCGCCCGTCTCGCCATCCGGCGAGTGGGTGGGCGAGAGCTGAGTCAGGCCCTGCGGGATGCCCGTGACCGGATCGATGCTGGTGTACGAATAGTTCGTGGTGAGGTAGGTCGAACGGTTGGCCGCACGTTCCGCCGCATTGTTGGGCAACGCCAGGTAGTAGCGGCCGGCATTGCCGTAGACCTTGAAGGAGGAGTCGCCGAACACGTCCCAACTGGCGCCGATACGCGGCTCCCACTGGTTCTTCTCATCGACGAAGGCCTTGCTCAGGTCGTTGTAGTTGGTGAAGCGATCGTTGCGCAGGCCGATGCTCAGGTAGACGTTGGAGGCCACCTGCCAGTTGTCCTGCAGGTAGTACGCCTTCTGCGACATGGTCATGCTGGTCGCCCAGCCGATCTCGCGTTTCTGCACCACACCACCCGGCAGGTAACGCCAGTAGTAGTTCACCGCCGGATTGAACGGGTTCTGCTGGTTCGGGCCCTGATCGATGGCCCGGTAGTACATGTTGTCGATACCGGCCAGCAGATCGTGGTCACCCAGCTTGTAGTCGAAGTCCACGCGCAGGCCGCGGGTGGAGTTCTTCGCACCAGGCGAAGTCCACGAGGTATTGGTCTGGGCATTGGTGGGATGGCTGCCGTCGGGCAGGGTCGCATTGCTTCCGCGGGAAATGAACGGCAGCGGGCTGGTGTTGCCGTACTCGACCGGATCCTGGAAATGCGCCTTGCCTGCCGTGATGCTCAGCGTGGCTGCATCGGTGATGTAGCTGGTGAAGTGGCCGATGTAGAACTGGGCGTTGTCCTTGGTGACGTCGTTCTTGCTGGAGTACGCGCCCTTCTGCAGGGTGTCGTAGTCGAAGTCATAGGTCGAACCGGCGCCGAGGCTGGTGTTGTTGCGCAGCGCGGTCAGCTCCAGCACGTTGCTGTCGGTGATGTTCCAGTCCAGCTTGCCGTAGAACTTCGTCTCCTTGTCGTGGAAATCCTGCACCTTGCCGTTGTCGATGATCTCGACATTGGTGCCCTGGGTCTTGGTGGTTTCACCGGCCAGGAACAGGTACAGCTTGTCCTTGATCAGCGGGCCGCCCACGTAGGCCGAGTAGATCGTCTGCCATTCCTTGTTGTTGTTGCGGTACTGCCGCAGCGAGCCCGGCGCATTCGGGGCCGGCGCGTAGTTGACCAGGCTGCTCGACGCCGGAATCGCGGGATTGCCGTAGCGGTAGTTGGTCGGATTGCCCTCGAGGAAACGCGGCTGCCAGGAAACCTGGCCGCCGAAGTGCCAGTCATTGGTGCCGCGCTTGCCAACCTGGTTGATCACGCCGCCATCGGAACGACCGTACTTGGCGTCGTAGCCGCCGGTCAGGGTTTCCTGCTGCTCGATGGCGCCGTAGGGCAACTGGAAGCCGCCAAGGTTCTTGTACGGCTCGCCGACGTTGTAGCCGTTCACGTAGTAGGAGTTCTCGGACACGCTGGAACCGCCGAACGACACCAACGACTGGCCGGACGTGCCCTTGAAGAAGCCGCTGCCCGACGTGGTGTTCGGCGACAGCAGCGCGATGGCTTCGGCGCTGTGCGCCACCGGCAGCCGCTTCAGGTCGGCTGCGGTGATGACCGTGCTCGAGTTGACGTTGGTGACGTCGATGGAGGGCAGCGCATTGGCCGTGACCGTCACCGAGGACAGCTGGGTGGCGTTGGCACTGGCGGTGGCGAAGTCGACGCCAGAGGCGCCGCCGCTCGAGACGTAGGCGTTGTCGTGGGTGCTGACGACCGTGCCGTTCTGCTTCAGGGTGACCGTGTAGGTGCCTACGGGCAGGTGGTCGACGCGGTAACGGCCCGCGCTGTCCACCGGCACTTCGCGCGAGAAGCCGGAGGTGTTGCTGACCATCACGGTCTCGCCCGAAGCGGCGGGCGCCTGACCGAAAATGCTGCCGACGGTGCTCTGCGCAAGCGCGGCCCCGCTGAAGCTCAAGCCCATGGCGATCGCCAGGGCAGTCGGGCGCCAACGCATGGCGCCAGCACTGGCTCGGTAGCGAATACTCATCGTGTTTCTCCCCAGATAATTGTCAGGACGGACGACTGATGCATTTCAAACACATCAAACCGGCAGATCTATGGAAGCCCCCTGGCTTCGCAAGCATGAAGTGGAACTTCACAAATCCTTGCGACAGACAACCTGCCTCACGCAAAAATAAGTCGCGAGAACATGCTTGGTCAACAAAAATTTTATGTTTGTACTCAAGCAGTCTCGCAATAATTTGCAAGTTCATGACATTGAATGGAAATATACCGTATTAATTTGCGATAACTCGAAAGACCACGCCTTGGCAACCCATGCCTGCCGCGATGCGGATGCCCGGTTCCGCGTCAAAGGGACCGATTGAGCCGACCCAACGGCGGAACTACCATCCCTTGATGAACTCGACGGTACCCACAGCCGCCACACCGCGGCCCCAATCCCGGGATCAAGCATCGGAAGAAGCCCGGCTGGCCCGTGTCCAGGAATCCCTGGAATCCCGGCTCGTCCAGGCGCCCTACGACACCGCCACGCTGATCGAACTGGCCGAAGTGCTGTTCCAGCGCGGGTGCTTCCGCGCCTCCAGTCGACCGCTCTTGCAGGCCGCAAGCCGGCTTCCGCGCAACGCACCGCTGATCGTCTCGCTCGCGCAACACCTTGTTGCCAATGGCGAAATCATCGTTGCGCGGGCCTGCCTCGACCTGCTGGAACAGGCGCCCGAACCACCCGCCGACTTGCTGGCCGCCCAGGCTCACCTCCGCTTCACGATCGGCGACATCGCCAGGGCGCGCGAACTGATGGAGCGGGCACTGCGCGCGGGAGCCGATTCACCGGGCGAACTGCACATGTATGCCTTGCTGCTCCAGTTCAGCGGCAGGATCGACGAGGCGCAGGAACTGCTGGAGCGCAACCTTGTGCGCTGGCCGCGCTTCGGCGACGCCATCACGGTGCTGGTCAACCTGCGCAAGCAGCGCCCCGAATCCCGGCGGCTGGAATGGATCGAGGAACAATTGCGACGGATGCCGCACGAATCAGCGGAGGCCGACCGCGGCTTCGTGCGCGCGGAATTCGAGTACGCACGTTTCAAGACGCTCGGCGACCTGGGGCGCCACGAGGAAGCCTGGGATGCGCTGTCACGTTGCAACGCAATCATGCATGTGCTGAATCCTTACGATGCCGAGGCCGAGGAAGCGGTCGCCACGGCGCTGATCGGCATGTCGGGCGGCGCCGAACCGCGCCCGGGCGTCGAACGGTCACCGGGCCCCACCCCCATCTTCGTGGTGGGCATGCCCCGTTCGGGCACCACCTTGCTGGACCGGATCCTCTCCAGCCACTCGCAAGTCACCTCGGCCGGTGAAATCATCGATTTCTGGCGCCAGTTGCACTGGGTCGCCGATGTCGTGCCCGCTCGATCCGAGGGTCTGCTGGAAATCATCCGGCGCAGCGATCGCATCGACTACCGCGAGCTTGGCGAGCGCTACCTGAAGCAGACCCAGTGGCGGGCAGAGGGCAAGGCGTATTACGTCGACAAGCTGCCCGCGAACATCCAGATGGTCGCCTTCATCCGGCGCGCCCTGCCGCACGCCCCCATCCTGCACCTGGTGCGCGACCCTATGGATACCTGCTTTTCCAACTACAAGGCGATGTTCGGCAACATCTCCCCGTACAGCTACGAGCTGGAAACGCTTGCGCACTACCACGGGCAATACGCACGGCTGGTGCGGCACTGGCACGCCACGCTGCCGGGCGCCCTTCTCGACGTACCGTACGACGCACTCGTGCAGGACACCGAGGCGACGGTGCGCCATGTCCTGGCCCACTGCGGATTGGCTGCCGAGGAGGCCTGCTTCAGGCCAGAGCGCAATGCTGCCCCGGTTGCCACGCCCAGCAGCGCGCAGGTGCGCGAATCGATCCACACGCGGGGACTGGGCCAGTGGCGCAGCTACGCGCGGCAACTGGAGCCGCTGCGAGTGGCGCTCGCGGCGCAATCGATTCGCTGACGGCCGTCCAGCGCGTCAAACGAGAACGCCGTCGCTGGGCGACGGCGTTCTCGTCAGGGTGATTCCGCCGCAGGCCGGATCAGAGATCCTGGTGATACTGCACGTAAGGCGTACGCGACTGGTCCGGCTCGGGACCCATCGGCGTGTTCGCCGGCGTGCCCGAGGACCACAGGTTCTGCGCGCCGACGCTCAGCGAACCCTGCCACGGCAGACGCCAGGTCACGCCAAGGTCGATGCTGTTCCAGCGGCGGTCGGGGGCGTAGCCGTTGCCCGGCACGCCAGCCAGCGGCTGCATGGTGCGGCCGACGATGCTGCCGCTGACCGGACCGTGGTCGACGCCGAAGCTGATCGCTTTCTGGTCCAGCGTGCTGATACCGAGCAGGTTGCCCGGCAGCAGATGGATGCGGCCGACACTGGCCCCCACGTCGATGCCGCTCTTGCTGCCCAGCGCGAGACGGCCGTGCGCATTGAGCTGGGAGCTGCTGTCGAAGCCGGAAAGCCCGTCGACGCCCGGCGCGACGCCAGGCAGCACGCGCGGCAGGCTGGGGCTGTTCGGCGTGCTGTTGGTGCCCACGCTCAGGCCGAGGCTGTAGCGCCCGTCCTGGTAGGTGGCGCCCACCTCGCTGCCGACCACGCGCAGCGGGCTGTTGATCCAGGAATGCTGGCTGACATCGGCATGCGCCTGCCAGTTGGGCGTCAGGCCGTACTGCAGGCCGGCGCTGGTCACGCTCGACGCGTCGACCGCATGAAACGAGAGTGGTGTGTTGCGCTGCGCCTGCACGCCGTTGCGGTTGTCCGCCTTGAGCACGAACAGGCGGCCATCCGTACCGCGCCACAGCGGCACCACGAGGCCCGGCTGCACTTCGGCCATCTGCGCCGGCGGCTGCTTCAGCAGTTGCGCGGCGAGCTTGCCGCTGGCGTCGTCCACGCTCTGACCGGCCGCCGCGAACGGCAGCAGGCACAGCAGCAATGGAACAAGCAGGCGACGCATGGCAGAAGGTCCGATACGGTGGATATCAGTCGGTTGCGGGGACTGAAGTATATCGCATTTTACATTTAACTAACACCGACACAAGTCCGCGGTACAGTAATCCATGCCGTGCTGTGACCGGCTTCTCGATAGACCGGCCTGCGTTCCCCGGGGTTCCTGCTGGCGGTGGTACCGATTCGCAGGATATAAGAGGCGTCACGCCGCCTCCCGACTGTCGGGTCGACCTTTGATGACTGCAGCTTCCACCTCACGCCCCACGCCCGTACCCGCCCCGGCAGACGATCCGGCGGGCGTGCCTGCGGCGGTCGAGCAACTGCTGAAGGCCCACGACAGTTCGAGCGTGCTGGAAATCTGCGAACGCATCCTGGCCGACTTCGGGATCGCCGGCCAGTTGCACTGGCGGGCGCCGGAGACCCGGGACGCACATGCTTCCGGCTGGTGCTTCGATCTGGCGGAGGATACCCAGCGCCAGCACGTGCTCACGTTGAGCCGCGACGAACCGGTGGCCGAGGCCCTGCGCGAAAAGCTGGCCTGGCTGGGCCGGCTCGCCGACACCCGCCTGCGCCAGCTGGCCGAATCCAGCCGCCTGTACGAGGCGATCTCGCGGCTGGCGCTGGCCGAGCGCCTGCAGCGCGCGCTTTACGCGATCGCCGAGCAGGCCAGCGCCGAACACGACATGCCCGCGCTGATGCGCTCGCTGCACACCATCGTCAGCAGCCTGATGTACGCGGAGAACTTCTACATCGCGCTGTACGACCCGGCCGGCGACAGCGTGCGCTTCCCGTACTACGTCGACACCCTCGACAGCGATCCGCCGCCTCCCGCGCGCAACGTCCCGCTGCACGAACTGCTGCACGGCATCACCTGGACATTGCTGCGCCATGGGCGCCCGCTGTTCGGCGCCGCCGACGAGCTGGCGCAGGGACTCGGCGGCCAATTCCAGCTGCACGGCCCGCGCTGCGAACACTGCATCGGCGTGCCGCTGTTCCGCGCCGGCCAGGTCGTCGGCTGCATCGTGGTGCAGAGCTATCGCAGCAGCGTGCACTACACCCGGCACGACCTCGACCTGCTGAGCTACGTGGCACAGCACGTGCAAACCGCGATCGAACGGCGCAGCGCCCACGTGGAACTGGAGCGCCGGGTCGCCGACCGCACCACCGCGCTGCGCGAGGCGAACCGCGTGCTGCGCCAGCAGGTGCTGCAGCGCCAGCGCGGCGAGCGGCTGCAGGCGGCGCTGTTCCGCATCGCCGAACTGGCCAGCACCACCGACAGCCTGGAGGATTTCTATCCGGCCGTGCATCGCGTGATCGGCGGCCTGCTGTACGCGCGCAACTTCTACATCGCGCTGGGCGACGAGGAAAACCAGCTGATCACGTTCCCCTACTCGGTGGACGAGGTGGACAGCGATCGCCCGGCGCGCAGCCACGGCACCGGCGCCACCGAATACGTGCAACGCACCGGCCGGCCCCTGCTGGCCGACGCGGCGACGATCGACCGCCTGTGCGCCAGCGGCGAGATCACCCGTTTCGGCTCGCGCTCGGTGTGCTGGCTCGGCGTGCCGCTGATCTGGGGCGACCAGGTGCGCGGCGTGCTCGCGGTGCAGAGCTACTCGCCCGAACACACCTATACCGAACGCGACCAGGAGCTGCTCACCTTCGTCAGCTATCACGTCGCCAACGCGTTGCAGCGCAAGCATGCCGACGCCACGCTGAAGCAGGCCTACGCCAGCCTCGAACGCCGCGTGGTGGAGCGCACCCGCGCGCTGGGCCTGGCCAACCGCGACCTGCGCGAGCAGATCGCCGAGCGCGAACGCATCGAGCGCCGGCTGAAATACGAGACCCTGCACGATTCGCTCACCGGGTTGCCCAACCGCACCCTGCTGCTGCAGCGGCTGGAACAGGCGATGCAGCGCTACCAGGCGCATCCGGAAGAACAATTCGCCGTGCTGTTCATCGACCTCGACCGCTTCAAGGTGATCAACGACTCGGTCGGCCACCTGGTCGGCGACGATCTGCTGTTCCAGGTCGGCGGCCGCATCCGCGCCTGCCTGAAGACCCGCGACGTGGTGGCGCGCCTCGGCGGCGACGAGTTCGCCGTGCTGCTGGAGCACGTGTCCGATGCCGACGCCGCGCGGCGCATCGCCGAGCACGTGCTGAACGAGTTGCAGACACCGTTCCGGCTGGGTGCACGCGAGATCTTCACCTCCGCCTCGATCGGCATCGCGATGGCCAGCGTGCACTACCGCCAGCCCGAGGAGCTGCTGCGCGACGCCGATTCGGCGATGTACCACGCCAAGGACGGCGGCCGCCATCGCGCCTCGCTGTTTGACGACCGCCTGCGCCGCGAGGCGCTGTCGCTGCTGCGCATGGAAAGCGACCTGCGCCATGCGCTGACCCGCCGCGAGTTCGTGCCGTTCTACCAGCCAATCGTCGCGCTGGCCGATGGCCGCGTCGCCGGCTACGAGGCGCTGCTGCGCTGGAACCACCCCGAGCGCGGCCTGCTGCTGCCGCAGGATTTCCTGCTGATCGCCGAGGAGACCGGCTGCGCCGAAGCGATCGACTGGATGATCTTCGAACAGGCCTGCGCCCAGGCCACGCAGCTGGTCGGCACCAAGGGCACCATCAGCATCAACGTCTCCGGCCTGCATTTCCGCTACGCCGACTTCGACACCCGCCTGCTGGCGCTGCTGGAACGGCATCGCGTGCCGCCGTCCAGCATCCGCATCGAGGTGATCGAGCGCACCCTGCTCGACAATCCCACCCAGGTGAAGCAGATGCTGCAGAACCTGCGCCACCAGGGCGTGGGCATCGCGCTGGACGACTTCGGCACCGGCTACTCCTCGCTGAGCTACCTGCACCAGTATCCGTTCGACACGCTGAAGATCGACCGATCCTTCGTCACCGAACTCGGCGACGAACGCAAGGACCAGGGCACGGCGGTCATCCGCGCGATCCAGGTGCTGGCCGACTCGCTGGGCATGCAGGTGATCGCCGAGGGCATCGAGGAGGCCGCGCAGCGGCAGGCCCTGCTCGACGTGGGTTGCCGCTACGGCCAGGGCTTCCTGTTCGCGCAGGCGCAGACCGCCGAGTACTGGCTGCGCCCGGAGCATCGCCTCCCGTAGGAGCGCACCCTGTGCGCGAAGCTCCGGTGCCGATCGGAGCAAAAGCATTCGCGCACAGGGTGCGCTCCTACGGCGCGTTCATGCCGTGCCGGTGATGCCCGCCCCGCCGGCATCGCGCAACAGGTGCTCCGCGTCGACGCGGTCGAATTGGTAGCGCTGCGCGCAGAACTCGCAGTTCACCTCGATCTGGCCGTCCTGCGCGTCCAGCGTCGCCTCCACCTCGTCGCGGCCCAGCGAACGCAGCATCGCCGCCACCCGCTCGCGGCTGCAGCTGCAGCCGAACGCCAGCGGCCGCGGCTCGAACAGGCGCACGGATTCCTCGTGGTACAGGCGGTACAGCAGCTGCTCCGGAGCCGTGGCCAGCATTTCGGCTGCGCCCAGCGTGGTGGTGAGATGCATCACCCGCGTCCACGCATCCTCGTCCTGCGCCGCGGCGCGACCGCCCTCGTCGGGCAGCTTCTGCAGCATCAGGCCCACCGCATGCTCGCCGTCGGCGGCCAGCACCAGCCGCGCGGGCAACTGCTCGGACTGGGCGAAATAGTTTTCCAGCACGCCGGCCAGGTCCGCCGTACGCAGCTCCACCAGGCCCTGGTAGCGCCGGCCGCGCTCCACGTTGCCGATGGTGATCGCCATCACCGCCTGCGGCAGCGCTTCGAGCGACAACGGCTGCGGCAGCGGCGGCTCCCAGCGCGCCAGGCCGCGCAGGCGCCCCTGGTCGGTGCATTCGGCGAACAGCAGGCGCAGGGCACCCGTGCTCTTCAGCTGCACCGACAGCTCGCCATCGAGCTTGATGTTGGCGGTCAGCAGCGCGCTGGCCGCCAGCGCCTCGCCGAGCAGCTCGCGCACCTCGCCGGGATAGTCGGCACGGCCAGCCACCTCGCGCCATGCCGGCCCCAGCCGCACCAGCGCGCCACGCACGCCGGCGCGTTCGAGCAGGAAGCGGTGCAGCACATCTTCGACCAGTACGGTTTCCACGAATCACCTCGCAAGATTATCGTCGCCAGATGGGGGCGAACCCCGCCCGCGCAATGGCCGCCTCTATACTGCCGCGGATTTCCGCCAGCCGTCCGCCATGTTCCGTCGCCCATCCTTTCGTCGCCTGCTGCGCTGGATCGCGTTCGCCGCGCTGGCTTGGGTTGTGCTCACCTGGTTCGCGGTGCTGGTGCTGCGCTTCGTGCCGCCGGTGACCTCGGCGGTGATGCTGGAGCGGCACGTCGGCGCCTGGCTGCACGGCGAGCACGACTTCCGCCTGCGCCAGCACTGGGTGCCGTGGTCGCGGGTGTCGCCGTGGGTGCCGCTGGCGATGGTGGCCGGCGAGGACCAGAAATTCCCGTTCCATCACGGCTTCGACTTCGACTCCATCCATGAAGCGATCGACGCGGCCGACGACGGCGCGCGCCTGCGCGGCGCCAGCACGATCAGCCAGCAGACCGCGAAGAACCTGTTCCTGTGGAACGGCCGCAGCTTCGTGCGCAAGGGACTGGAGGCGTACTTCACCGTGCTGATCGAACTGACCTGGCCGAAGCGGCGCATCCTCGAGGTGTACATGAACATCGCCGAGCTGGGCGACGGCATCTACGGCGTGGACGCGGCCAGCGAGGTCTATTTCCACGTGCCGCCCGCGCGCCTCACGCCGGCGCAGGCCGCGCGGCTGGCCGCGGTGCTGCCCAGCCCGCGGCGCCTGCACGCCGACCGCCCCAGCGCCTATGTGCTGCGCCGTGCGGACTGGATCGAGCGGCAGATGCGCCAACTCGGCGGGCCGTCCTACATCAAGGGGCGGTGACCTTTGCGATCGTCCTTGATCGCGGAAGTCAAACGGGCGGCCATCCTTGGCCGCACTTTGGCTTGGCCTTCGCGATCGTCCTTGATCGCGAGAATCAAACGGGCGGCCATCCCTGGCCGCACTTTGGGCTACTTCTGCGATCATCCCTGATCGCGAAAATCAAATGGGCGGCCATCCTTGGCCGCACTTTTCAAAAGGCGCTTCACGGCACGGCTACACCCGCCGCTGGCGCCGGCGCTAGACTGGTTCCGCCCCATCCGCGGGTTCAACCGGAGTCCGGACATGCGTCAGGTCAGGCATCTGCTGGAAGGCAAGGGTGGCAGCATCTACACCATCGCGCCGGGCGCCCCCGTGCTGGAGGCGATCAAGCTGATGGCCGAACACCGCATCGGCGCCCTGCTGGTGATGCGCGGCGAACAGCTGGTGGGCGTGGTGTCCGAGCGCGACTACGCGCGCAAGGTGATCCTGCAGGGCCGCTCCTCGGCGCAGACCGCGGTGGCCGACATCATGCGCACCGATCCGCTCACCGTGGGACCGCAGACCGACGTGCTCGATTGCATGCGCCTGTGCACCGACAGCCGCGTGCGCCACCTGCCGGTGCTCGAAGGCGGCAAGGTGGTGGGTGTCATCTCGATCGGCGACCTGGTGAAGGCGGTGATCGACGCCCAGGCCGAGCAGATCGAGCATCTGGAACGCTACATCACCGGCTGAATCGCGTCCGCGGGACGGCGCAGCGGCAAGCACGCTCAGGCCGATGCCGTGGCCTTGCTCCGCGTCGCCGGTTCGTCCGGCGCCAGGTCGGGCGACCAGCCCGCCCGGCGCGACACCCAGGTCGCCAGCACCGCCACCCCGGTGCCCGCAAGCGCCAAGCCGGTGACGCCCACGCCCAGCATGCGCAGGCCGCTCACCGCGCTGGTCACCGCCAGGTCGCCGAAGCGCCACACCGCGGTCTCCACGAAGTTCTTGCCCTTGTAGCGCGTCTCGCGCGGCACCCGCGTGTACAACGCATCCACCGCGGGCTTGGTCATGCCGTAGGCGAAGCCGCGCGTGGTCGCCATCATGATCGCCAGCAGCGACACGGCGTAGCCGGAGATCACCACGGCACCGTGGCCGCCGATCGCCACCATCAGCAGCAACGCCACGTTCACCAGTGCGGGCAGCACCAGCGCCCAGCCTGCGCCGCGGCGGATCAACAGCCAGCGGGTCAGCGTGAGCTGCAGCAGCGCGCCGAGCGTGTTGGTGGCGAGGTCGAGATCGTTGTAGAACGCAGTGCGCGCCACCGCGCCGGCGAAGTGCAGCTTCGCGTAGTCGGCCACCAGTGCGTAGGCCAGCGTGCCGATGCCGTCGCCAAACAGCATCAAGAGCGCCATGTAGCGCAGGAACGGCCGCGTCCACACCTCCTTGGCGCCGGCCCACAGCGAGCCGCCGATCGCCGCGCCGGCCCGCTGCCCCGGCCGCGCCAGTTCGTGCTGCGCGGACACGTGCAGCAACAGCGCCAACGCGCCGCCCAGCGCCAGCGCCGAGACCAGCAGCAGCGGCGCCACGCCGATCAGCTGCACCAGCAGCTTGGTCACCAGCGGGCCGAAGATCGCCCCGGCCATGCCGCCCATGGCGATCAGCGAGAACACCCGGCGCGCCCGGCCGCTGCTGAAGATGTCGGCCATGACGCTCCAGAACAGCGACACCACGAACAGGTTGAACACGCTGCCCCAGACGAAGAACACCACGCCCAACTCGCGCGCACCGATGCGATCCTGCGCCACGAACGCCGGCACGAAGGCCAACAGGGAGACGATGAAGAAGCTGTAGCTCCAGCCCAGCAGCCGCCGCCGCGGAAACCGCGCCACCAATGCGCCGAACAGCGGCGTCAGCAGCAGCATCGCCACGAACACCGCGCCGTAGAACAAGGGCAGCGATTGCGATCCCACCGCGCCGATCAACTGGTCGCGCACCGGCCGGATGATGTAGTACGACGTCATCACGAAGAAGAACGCCAGCGCGGACCACAGCGGCTTGGCGCCATCGTCTGTCGCAACGGCACGGATCGAGCTCACGGGAACATCCAGCAGCGGGGGCAAGCCAGGATGCGGAAAGGCTAGCACGCGTTCGCGGCAACCCGCCCGGTGTCGCCAAACCCGCCAGCCGGAATCGCCGCACTTGGCCGGATCCCGATGGGCCTCAAGGCAGCGCACGTTGTCGGCATGCGCAAAGTGCCGGAGAATCGAAGGACGACTTCCCCGGCGACGCCTCCCACCCTCGGCACGCCCTCCACCACCGGCGCCGATTCGCGCCGGCCCGATCTGCGAAGAACATGCGGCATCGACATCTGCGCCCCACCCTTGCCTGCGCACTCGCGCTGGCCTGCACCGGCCTCCACGCGGCACCGGCCGACGACGGCGGCAACCTGCCGCCGGCCAGTGCGCACATCGCCACGGCCGAACTGCAGGCCGAACGCGTCAAGGCCACGCTCGCCGACTACCGCCGCTGGCTGGATGAACTCGACGCGCGCCATGGTGCCGCCGGCCTCGCCACGGCGGTGGTGATCGACGACAAGGTGGTGTTCGAGCACACCCTGGGTTACGCCGACGCCGCCAGCCAGACGCCGGTGACGCCCACCACCGTGTTCCGGCTGGCCTCGCTCTCCAAGGCCTTCGCCACCGCGGTCACCGGCCTGCTGGTGGACAGCGGCAAGCTGCGCTGGGACATGAAGCTGGTCGACGTGCTGCCCTACTTCAAGCTCAAGGACATGCAGTCCGCCGACCAGGCCACCGTGGCCGACATCCTCGGCCAGCGGCTGGGCCTGCCGCACAACACCTACGACAACCTGCTCGAAGGCGACGAGTCGTACCAGGAGCTGGTGCGCAAGCTGGACGAGGTGGACATCACCTGCCCCGCGGGCCGGTGCTACGGCTACCAGAACGTGGCCTTCAGCATGATCGGCGACGTGCTGTTCGCGCGCACCGGCAACTTCTTCGACCGCCTCGTCGACCAGCGGCTGTTCCATCCGCTGGGCATGCAGACCGCCAGCTACGGTCGCTCCGCGCTGGAATCCAGCAAGAGCTGGGCGCACCCGCACCGCCCCGGCCGGAACCACGGCTGGATTCCATTCCAGCCCAACGAGACCTACTACCGCGTGGCGCCGGCCGCCGGCGTCAACGCCAGCATCCGCGACATGGAGCAATGGCTGATCGCGCAGATGGGTGGCCGCCAGGATGTGCTACCCACCAGCCTGCTCGACGTGCTGCACGCGCCTGCCGTGAACACGCCGACCGAACTGCGCGCCACGCCGTGGCGGCGTGCGCGGCTCAGCGCCGCGCATTACGCGCTGGGCTGGCGCGTCTACACCTACGGCGGCGAAACGCTGATCTTCCACGCCGGCGCGGTGGCCGGTTACCGCACCATGATCGGCTTCTTCCCGAAGTACCACGCCGGCGTGGTCACCTTGTGGAACTCCGCCGGCGCGATGCCCAGCGGGCTGATGCCGATGGTGTTCGACAGTCTGCTCGGCCTGCCCCACCTGGACTGGGCCGGGGTGGAAAGTCCCGAACCCGCCAAGGCGGCACCGGCCAAGGCCAAACCTGCGCGCAAGGCGCGATCGCGCCGCCACCGCTGAACCGGTCGTCACCGCTCCGGCCAACGCGAAGACGGCGCATGCGATGCATGCGCCGTCTTCGTCTGCATCAGCTGCGGGTCGATCAGCGTCCGGTGCTGAACTCGATCTTCTGCTGCTTGGTGCTCGCCACCGCCGTGCCGCCATGCGTCGCCGGCTTGAAGCGGTAGCGGCTCACCGCCTCCATCGCGGCGCGATCGAACACATGGCGCGGCTGCGCATCGACCACGTGCACGTCCGAGGTGCGGCCCTCCGGAGTGACCGTGAAACCGACCACCACCCAGCCGCTCTGGCCCGCGCGCAGGGCCGCAGTGGGATAGTTCGGGTTCGCGCCCTTCAGCAGCACCGCGTCGCTGCTCTCGGCAGCGGCGACCGCGGTCGGAGCGGGTTGCGCTGTCTCCTGCGCTGCGGTCTGCTGCTGCTCGGTATGCTGCTGTTTCGCCTTGGCCTGCTCGGCGGCCAGCTGCGCCTGCTGCTGTTCGGCCTGCTTCGCGGCTTCCTGCTTCTCGGTGGCGGCCTTCTGCACGGCGAGTTGCGCCGCCTTCTGCTGGTCCTCCGCCTGCTGTTGCTGCTGGCTGGCCAGCTTGCGCTGCGCATCGAGCTTGGAACGCAGGATGGTCAGCGTGTAGTTCGCCGGATCGGCCTTGGCCAGCAGGTCGATCTGGCGCTGCGCCTCGTTGAAGTCGCGCGAGTTGACTGCCTGCTCGGCGTCCGATGCGGCATACGGGAAGGTCTCGCGCAGGGCGCTGGTCGCCACCGGGTTGCCCGGCTGCTTGGCCAGTACGCGCAGGTAGAACTCGAACGCGTTGTTGCCCGCCGGCGCCAGGTAGCGTTGATCCTTCAGGGCCTTGCTGGCCTCGGTCAGCAGCTGGTTGACGTCCATAGCCTGCACGTTGGCGGGCGCGGCTTCGGCCGGCGTCTTCCCGACCGCTGTCACGGCGGGCACGCCGCCGTTGTCCAGCTGCATCTGCTGCTGGTAGGGGCGGACGATCAGCAGCCATGCCGCGGCGGCAAGCGCGGCGACGATGGCAATGATGGCGATGGCAACGGGCCGGACGGCCCCGCGCACGCGGCGGCGCGCGATGTGTGTATATCGGGTATCCATGGTCTCTCACCGAGTGTCGACAGATACCCGCGCTTTTTCCCCCTGTGCATCCAGGAGCGGCGAGTCCCCTGACTACGCCGCGGCGCGGATGTGGGAAAGGTAACCGCATTGCGCCGGGTGGGCAAATCGCACGGACTTTCGTCGCAAGCCGTGATGCATTCCGCGGTGGCGTGGCCGGAGCCGTGCTGGCGGGGCGGCATGGAACGGCTCGACAGATTGCGGCGCCTATCCTTGCAACTGCCTCTGATCACGGGAGTCAGACGGGCGACCCCATGACCGCATCCTCAATCCTTGCGATCGTCCCTGATCGCGGAAGTCAAACGGGCGGCCAGCCATGGCCGCACTCCCATAAACGAAACGTCCCGGCAGGGCCGGGACGAAGTTTCCGAATCGATCTCCCCGCGCTGGGCACCGCGGGGAGACAAATCGATGATGCCTGTTGTTGTAGTGCTTACTTCTTGGCGGTCTTGCTGGTCTTGCTGGTCTTGACGGCCTTCACCACCTTGGCGGCGGCAGGCTTCTTGGCAGCGGCTTTCTTCGCCGCCGGCTTCTTGGCGACCTTCTTCGCGGTGGTCTTCTTCGCAGCCGCCGGCTTCTTCTTGGCGGCGGCCTTCTTCACCGCCGGCTTGCGGGCGGTCTTCTTCGCGGCAGCCTTCTTGACGGCCGGCTTCTTGGCGGCGGTCTTCTTGGCAGTGGTCTTCTTGGCGGCCTTCTTGGCAGCCGGCTTCTTCGCAGCGGATTTCTTGGCAGTGGCCATGGTTCGTCTCAGCTCCTCATCGGTTGGCAGTGGTTGCCCAGTAAAAGCGTGGAGGAACGCCTCGACCAGCAAATCGCTGTTGGTGGCGTGCCTCAAATTCTTCACCTGACGTTCGGTGCGCAGGTCGGACAGCGTACGCAATACATGGAGCGGAATCGAAACGGTGATCTTGCGTACCGCGTTCGCCTTCTCACCGTGCTCTATGTAAGGCGTGATGAATTTCGGTGATGCCATGTTGCCGTTCCCCGTGAACTTGGGCGAAAGCTATTCCGTAAGATTTCAGCTGTCAATGGATTTTGTTCGGCAAATCAATCCGTTTCGCCGAGGGGCGGATGCCGCCGGCGCAGGCGGCACCATCATTCCGGCATCGCGGCAATTCACGTTTGGACATCCATCCATCCAAACGATATTGCGATGAATTTTTCGCCGCATGTTGAAAAGCACTTGAAACAAGGGCTTTTCCGCTTGCCGCATGCATCGCGCAGGGAACGCGTAACGCCATCGCCTTCGCGCACCGATCCGCGCCTCGCACACCGGATGACGGCGTTCCTGGGAGATGAACGGGACGCGACCGGATTCTTCGCGAAACGGTCGTCGCCGGAACGAATTGCCGCCGTCGCGGGCAGCGAACAGCCGACTTCGACACCTCGCCGCGGCGACGGCAACGACCGGACCCGTCCGCTCCGGCGACGCCAACGAGCACGTCGGACACGACCATCGTCCCGCTTCCGGCGCTTCCGGCGGCCCGCATCGCTTCCGCAAACGGCCGTCCATTTGCGACGCCGGCGCGACACGCCGCGGATGCCGGAAACGATGACGGCCGCGCAAGGCGGCCGTCGTCGATCCACGCGGAACGCGGAGGCTCAGTGGTCCTCGTTCTCGATCAGTTCCTCGTAGGCGCTGGCGTCGAGCAACTGGTCAAGCTCGGCGCGGTCGCTGATGCGCACGGCGAAGATCCAGCCTTCGCCGTAGGCGTCCTCGTTGATCGTCTCGGGCTTGTCGTTGAGCGCCTCGTTGACCTCCACCACCTCGCCGGACACCGGCGAGTAGATGTCCGAGGCGGCCTTCACCGATTCCACCACCGCGGCGGCGTTGCCGGCGGTGACGCTGGCGCCGATTTCCGGCAGTTCGACGTAGACCAGGTCGCCGAGCTGGCCCTGGGCGTGGTCGGAGATGCCCACGCGCACCAGGCCGCCGTCCTCGACGCGGGCCCATTCGTGGGATTTGTTGAACTTCAGGTCGCCGGGGATCTCGCTCATGGTCGGGTCCAGTTTCGGGTCAGGGGACAGGCGGCCATTCTAGCCGCAAGAGATGGGCAGAAAAGGGGCGGCTCAGATGCCGTCGCAGGGCTTGCCGTCGCGCACGAACGGGTACTTCACCAGGCGCACCGGCAGCTCGCGGCCGCGGATGTCGACGCGGATCGCGCCGGGCTCGCCAGCGGGGATGCGCGCGAACGCCACCGCCTTCTCCAGCGTGGGTGCGAAGCTGCCGGAGAGGATTTCGCCCTCGCCGTTCGCGGTGAGCACGGTCTGGCCGTGGCGCAGCACGCCCTTCTCGTCCAGCACCAGGCCCACCATCACGCGCGGCACGCCCGCGGCCTTCTGTTTTTCCAGCGCGGCGCGGCCGATGAAGTCGCGGCCTTCGTCCAGCGCGATGGTCCAGCCGAGGTTCGCCTCCCACGGCGAGACGGTCTCGTCCATGTCCTGGCCGTAGAGGTTCATGCCGGCTTCCAGGCGCAGCGTGTCGCGCGCACCGAGGCCGGCCGGCGCCACGCCGGCGGCGGCCAACGCCTCCCACAACGCCACCGCGTGCTCGGCCGGCACGATGATCTCGAAGCCGTCCTCGCCGGTGTAGCCGGTGCGCGCCACGAACAGCGGCATGCCGTGCGGGCCCTGCGCGGCGGCAGCGGCGAACTTGCCCAGCTTCTCGATGCGCGTGCGGTCCACTTCGTGCAGCAGGCCCAGCACCTTCGCGCGGGCGTTCGGCCCCTGCACCGCGATCATCGCGAACTCGGGACGTTCACGCACTTCCACGCCGAAGGCAGCGGCCTGCTTTTCGATCCACGCCAGGTCCTTGGCGCGCGTGGCGGCGTTCACCACCAGCCGGTAGAACTCGTCGCCGAGGAAGTACACGATCAGGTCGTCGATCACCCCGCCCTGCTCGTTGAGCATGCACGAGTACAGCGCCTTGCCGTGCACCTTCAGCTTGTCCACGCTGTTGGCCAGCAGGTGGCGCAGGAAATCCTTCACCTTCGCGCCGTGCAGGTCGACCACGGTCATGTGCGAGACGTCGAACATGCCGGCGTCGCGGCGCACCGCGTGGTGCTCCTCGATCTGCGAGCCGTAGTTGATCGGCATGTCCCAGCCGCCGAAGTCGACCATGCGTGCGCCCAGCGCGCGATGGGTGGCGTTGAGTACGGTCTTCTCGGTCATCGCGGTGGCGCCTTGCGGGGATGGGAGACGGCCATTATCCCCTGCCCGCGCGGGGCATTCCAAGCCGCGGATTCAGTGCGCCGACGTATCGACCCGGCGAAAAGTCAGGTTGATGCGCGGCGTATCGATGCCGCGCATGCGCGGCAGGTCGTGCCGGTACAGCTGCTGGGTGGCGCCAGCCATGCGCAACAGGCTGCCGTGCGGCAACACCAGCTCGACGGTGTCGCCGGGCTGCGCCGGTTCGCCGCGCGCGCGGCGGCGACGGAAGCGGAAACGCCGCTCGGCGCCCAGGCTCAGCGAGGCGATCACCGGCTGTGTCCCCAGTTCGGGCTCGTCGTCGCTGTGCCAGCCCATCGAGTCGCGGCCGTCGCGATACAGGTTCGCCAGCACGCTGTTGAAGTGCGTGCCGCAATCCTGCTCGACGCGCTCGCGCACGGCGGCCAGCGCGGATGGCCATGGCCGGGGCTCGAAGCGGCTGCGCGAATAGGTGTAGGCGGCGCCGGGATCGCCGATCCAGCAGCTCAATCGCGGCGAATCGAGCTCGCGGCCGAACAGGCGGATGCGATGGGTTTCCCAGGCGATCGCCTGACGCAGTTCGGCGAACAACGCGTCCGCCTCGGCCGTGTCCAGCCACTGCGGCCACAGCGCCACGTCCGCATCGGGAAGTCGGAAGTCATGCCGGCTGTTCATCGCCCGAACCGGCCATGCGAACCATGCAGCATCCGGAGCGAGGCGCGCAGCAACGTCCGTGGGTCGGGATTCATCCCGACTTTCCGGACGTGTCGGGCTGAAGCCCGACCTACGGCCCGACCTGAGGCCCGACCTGCGGCGAGCGGGAAATGGAGTCCCCCGGCAAGTTCAGATGGCGTAACCATCGCCGTGCGCCGGCAAGCCGATGTGTTCCAGCAACTGGGTGGCCAACTGCTCGGCGAGCTGCTCGGCGCGCAGGCCGGAGGTCCGCAGGTGCACCTCGGGCGCCTCGGGGGCTTCGTACGGCGCGTCGATGCCGGTGAAGTTGCGGATCTCGCCAGCGCGTGCCTTGCGGTACAGGCCCTTGGGATCGCGCTGTTCGCACTCGGCCAGCGGCGTGTCCACGAACACCTCGACGAACTCTCCTTCGTCGAACAGCTCGCGCACCGAACGTCGCTCGCTGCGGTAGGGCGAGATCGCGCTGACCATCACGATCAGGCCCGCGTCCACCATCAGGTGCGCCACCTCGCCGATGCGGCGGATGTTCTCCACGCGGTCCTCGGGGGTGAAACCGAGGTCCTTGTTGATGCCGTGGCGCACGTTGTCGCCGTCCAGCAGGTAGGTGTGGTGGCCCAGCGCATGCAGGCGCTTCTCCACCAGGTTCGCGATGGTGGACTTGCCGGCGCCGGACAAGCCGGTGAACCACAGGCACAGCGGACGCTGGCCCATGCCGGCGCCACGCACCGTCTTGTCCACGTCCACATGCTGCCAATGCACGTTGGCCGAACGCGTCAGCGCGAAGTCGATCATGCCGCAGGCCACGGTGGCGTTGCTCTGGCGGTCGATCAGGATGAAGCCGCCGAGGGTGCGGTTGACGGCGTAGGGCTCGAACGCGATGTCCTCGTCCAGGCCCACCGTGCAATAGCCGACCTCGTTGAGCGAGAGGTGGCGGGCGGCCAGCTTGGCCTGGGTGTTGACGTCCACCTTGTGCTTGATCGCCATCACCCGCGCGTTGACCGTGCGCGTGCCAATCTTCAACCAGTAGGTGCGGTTGGGCAGCAGCGCGTTGTCGCCCAGCCATACGATGTGACAGGCGAACTGGTCGGCCACCGGCGCGGGGCGCAACGCGTCGGCGATCACGTCGCCACGGCTGGCGTCCAGCTCACGGTCCAGGCACAGCGTCACCGCCTGGCCTTCACCGGCGCTGTCGAGGTCGCCGTCGGCGGTGACGATGCGTTCGATGCGAGCACGCGTCACGCCGGGCTGCACCACCACCTCGTCGCCCTTCGTCACACGGCCGCCGCAAATCGTGCCGGCGTAGCCGCGGAAGCCCTGGTCGGGCCGGTTCACCCATTGCACCGGCATGCGGAAATCCGCCGCCCGCGCGGGCGTGGCGTCGGCCGCTTCCAGCAGATCGAGCAGGGTCGGGCCCGAGTACCACGGCATCCGCGTGGAACGCGTGCCCACGTTGTCGCCACCCGGCGCGATCACCGGCAGGCAGTCGACCCGGGCGATGCCCAGCGTCTGCGCCAGCGCGCGGTAGGCCTCGCTGATCTCGCGATAGACGGCCTCGTCGCAGCCGACCAGGTCCATCTTGTTCACCGCCAGCACCACCTGGCGAATGCCGAGCAGGCTGCATATGTACGTGTGCCGGCGGGTCTGCGGCAGCAGACCCTTGCGCGCGTCCACCAGCACCACGGCCAGCTCGGCGTTCGAGGCGCCAGTGGCCATGTTGCGGGTGTACTGCTCGTGGCCGGGGCAATCGGCCACGATGAAGCTGCGCCGCGCGGTGTGGAAATAGCGGTAGGCCACGTCGATGGTGATGCCCTGCTCGCGCTCGGCATCGAGGCCGTCGGTAAGCAGGGCGAAATCCAGCGCGTCGCCCGCGTCGGCGTCGGCGTGCAGCTTGCGGCTGTCGCGCGCCAGCGCGGCGAGCTGGTCGTCCGGCAGCATGCCGGCGTCGTACAGCAGGCGGCCGAGCAGGGTGCTCTTGCCGTCGTCCACGCTGCCGCAGGTGATGAAGCGCAGCAGGCCCTGGCCGGTGCTGTTGGCGTTGACGGCACCCATCAGAAATAACCCTCCTGCTTCTTGCGCTCCATCGAGGCCGTGGGATCGTGATCGATCACCCGCCCCTGCCGCTCGGAACTCCTGGAATCGGCCATCTCCTGGATGATCTCGTCCAGCGTGGCGGCGCCGGACTCCACCGCGCCGGTGAGCGGGTAGCAGCCCAGGGTGCGGAAACGCACCGTGCGCGTCTCGATCTTTTCGCCTTCGCGCAGGATGAAGCGCTCGTCGTCCACCATGATCAGCGCACCGTCGCGCGCCACCACCGGGCGCGGCTTGGCGAAATACAGCGGCACCACCGGGATGGCCTCGCGGCGGATGTACTGCCACACGTCCATCTCGGTCCAGTTGGAGATGGGAAACACACGCACGCTCTCGCCCTGGCGGATCTGGGTGTTGTACGTGTGCCAGAACTCCGGGCGCTGGTGCTTGGGGTCCCAGCGGTGCTGCGCGTTGCGGAACGAGAACACGCGCTCCTTGGCGCGCGACTTCTCCTCGTCGCGGCGGGCGCCGCCGATCGCCGCGTCGAACTTGTACTGGTCCAGCGCCTGCTTCAGCGCCTGGGTCTTCATCACGTCGGTGTGCACGGTGGCGCCGTGGGTGAGCGGCGAAATGCCCTGACGCACGCCGTCCTGGTTGATGTGCACCAGCACCTCGACGTCGCCCTGCGCCGCCACCTGGTCGCGGAACGCGATCATCTCGCGGAACTTCCAGGTGGTGTCCACGTGCAGCAACGGCAGCGGCGGCTTCGCCGGGTAGAACGCCTTGCGCAACAGGTGCAGCAGCACCGAGGAATCCTTGCCGATGGAATACAGCATCACCGGCTTGCGGAAACTGGCCGCGACCTCGCGGAAGATGTGGATGCTCTCGGCCTCGAGCTCGTCGAGGTGGTCGGTGCGGGGGGCAAGACGTGCGTTCATGGACTGCCGGTTTCAGTAGCGAGGTACGGCCCGCTGCAGGCCGAGCCGAACGGGCATGCTACGCGAGCGCCGCCGATTGCCCAAACAACCAGGCCGATGGGAAAGCGCACGGGATGGCATATGGTGCCAAAGCGCATCCTGTGCGCGACGGTTGCATTGCGTAGGAGCGGCTTCAGCCGCGATCCGCGCCCCATCCCCAAAAGCATCGCGGCTGAAGCCGCTCCTACGCCACTCCTACGGGTTTGCATCCATCGGGTCGACCCCGCGTTGACTTGCCACTGCCTGGCAGCCATGCCAAGGCAGCGGGCCTGGGCATCAGGCAATCGCGGGATAAACCGGATCGGCATCCAGCGTGGCCGCGCACACCGCGGCCAGTTCCAGCAGGCGCAGGTCCGAACCGCGCCCACCCACCAGTTGCAGTCCCACGGGCAAGCCATTCGACAGCGTGCCCATCGGGATGCTCACGGCGGGGCAGCCGGCGAGGCTGGCGAAACTGGTGAGGTCGGCGTGGTTGTCCGGCTCCGTGCCGCCCAGCGGGAAGGCGCCGCAGGGCGTGGTGGGCAGCACCAGCACGTCGATCTGCGCGAACAGGCGGCGCATCTTCAGCGTGGCCGCGTCCAGCACGCGATCGGCCTTCGCATAGTCCGCCGCGCTCTTGCGCGCGGCGTAGCCCAGCATCTCGCGGAAGCGCGGCGACACCGGGTGGGCGGCATCGGCCAGATCCTCGGCGTAGGTGCCCAGCATCTCGGCCTCCATCAGCAGTAGGCCGGCGCGGCGGGTGCGCGCGAAATCCCAGTCGGCGAAGTCCACCGTGCGGCGCTCGCCCAGCGCGTGGGCGAGCTTCGCCACGGACGACTCGAACAGCGCCGCCACCTCGGCCTGCACGCCCGCCGCGGCCAGATCCGGCAACAAGCCGGTGCGCAGCTTGCCCGGTTCCCAGTCCGGCAGCGCCAGAGCCACGCGGCGGCGGCGCGAGCGCGCATCATCGGCGTCGTAGCCGGCCAGCACCTGCAGCAGCACGGTGAGATCGGCCGCGCTGCGCGCGATCAGGCCCACCGCGTCCAGCCGCCGCGCCGCCGGCACCAGGCCGCGGGCGGAAATCTCGCCGTGGGTGGGCTTGAGCGCGTACACGCCGCAGTAGCTGGCAGGAATGCGGATCGAGCCCAGGCTGTCCGAACCCACCGCCGCCGCGGCCAGGCCCGCGGCCACCGCGGCCGCCGCGCCGCCCGAGGAGCCGCCCGCGCTCCAGCCATGCTTCCACGGATTGTGGGTGGGGCCGAAATGCGGATTCTCGGTGGCCGCGCCCAGCGCGCCCTCATCCATGTTGGTCTTGCCGATCAGCACCGCGCCCGAAGCGCGCAACCGCGCCACCACGTGCGCGTCGTCCGTCGCCGGCTGATCGCGCCCGGGCAGGCCGGCGCGGGTGGGCCAGCCGGCGATGTCGAGGTTGTCCTTGATCGCCACCGGGATGCCGTCGAGTCGGCCGATCACGCCGTCGCGGCGGCGGTGCTCGGCGGTGCGCGCTTGTTCCTGCAGCAGGCCGGGGCTCAGTCCCACGTAGGCGTTCAGCTGCGGATTGATGCGCTCGATCGCCTCCTGGGTCGCCTCGGCCAGCGCCTGCGGGTTGGTGCGCCCGGTGGCCAGCCAATGCAGCAGCTGGCACACGGTGGCGCGGCGCAGGTCCAAGTCGGTGATCGGCGGCAGCGAACTCATCGGCATTCCTTGAGGCGAGTTGCTCCGATTATCGCCGCGCTCGATGAAGCGAATGCAAGCGGTGGCGCCGCAGAAAACCTCGTACAGACAGCCGAGGCCTCGCTTCCGCGCTCCCCCGATAACGTGCCCCATCTACCCCAACGATGCTTGATGAAACTTATTAAAGACTTATAATCGAGCCATGAACCGCATCGAATGGACGCCCAAGGCTGCCAGGCAATTGCGCAAACTTCCGCAACCTGCGCAGGTGGACATTCGCGACGCCGTGCAGGCGAAACTGCCGCAGTTTCCCCCTCTGCACGGGCGTCAAGGCGCTGGTGAACCACCCATGCGGCTATCGGCTGCGTGTGGGCAACTATCGGGTGCTTTTCGACTTCGCAGGCTCGATCAAGCTGGTGCGCATCGAGGAGGTAGGCAAACGTGACGAACGCACTTACTGACATCCAGACCATCAAGGGCCCCGACGGCACCCCCGCGTATGTCGTGGTGCCCTACGCCGAGTTCATGCAGCGCTTCGCCGGCGCCGACGGTCTGATCCCCCACGAGGTGGTGAGCGCCACGGTGGACGGCGCCAGTCCGATGAAGGCATGGCGCGAACATCTGCGCCTGACCCAGGCCGAAGTGGCTGCGCGCATGGGCATCTCGCAGGCGGCCTATGCGCAGACGGAAGCCGCCAAACACCCGCGCAAGACCACGCTGGCCCGCGTGGCGGCCGCCTTGCATATCGCGTCGGAGCAACTGGACTTCTGACCGGCGTCGCGCAGCGCGCGTTGCCGCGCCACGCGCCATTTCGGACAATGGCGGACCTGACCCATACCGTGACGCACGCACAAGCCGTGCAGCCAATACCCCGGGGAATGCGATGAGCGAACGCGAAACCATGGAATACGACGTCGTCGTGGTCGGCGCGGGTCCGGCCGGGCTGTCGTTCGCGATCCGGCTGAAGCAGCTCCAGCCCGACACCACGGTGTGCGTGATCGAGAAGGCCTCGACCATCGGCGCGCAAATCCTCTCCGGCGCGGTGATCGAGCCCGGCCCGCTGGACGCCCTGCTGCCCGGCTGGCGCGACGCCCCGCCGCCGATCTGCGTGCCGGCCGGTGAGGACGAGTTCTGGCTGCTCAGCAAGACCGGCGGCCGCAAGCTGCCGGTGCCGCCGGGCATGCACAACCACGGCAACTTCATCGTCTCGCTGGGCGCCATGTGCGCGTGGCTGGCGCCGCAGGCCGAAGCGCTGGGCGTGGACGTGTTCCCCGGCTTCGCCGCCGCCGATGTCGTCTACAACGAGGACGGCTCGGTCGCCGGCGTGCGCATCGGCGACATGGGCGTGGCGAAGGACGGTTCGCACAAGCCGGGCTACACCCAGGGCATCGACATCAAGGCCAAGGTCACCGTGCTCGCCGAAGGCGCGCGCGGCAGCCTCACCAAGCAGCTCATCAAGCGTTTCAAGCTGGACGCGGACAGCGACCCGCAGGGCTACTCCATCGGCATCAAGGAACTCTGGCAGGTGCCCGCCGGCCGCGCCGTGCCCGGCAAGATCGTGCACAGCTTCGGCTGGCCCGCCGACAGCCATACCTACGGCGGCGGCTTCCTCTATCACCTGGACCAGGACCGCATCGCGCTCGGCTACGTCAGCGGGCTCGACTACAGCGACCCGAACTACCAGCCGTGGGAAGCCTTCCAGCAGTGGAAGAACCACCCGCACGTGAAGCCGCTGCTGGAAGGCGGCAGCATCCTCTCTGCCGGCGCGCGCGCCATCGTCACCGGCGGCTGGCAGTCGCTGCCGAAGTGCGAGATGCCCGGCGCGCTGCTGATCGGCGACACCGCCGGTCTGCTCAACGTGCCGAAGATCAAGGGCACGCACCAGGCGATCCGCAGCGGCATGCTCGCCGCCGAACATCTGGCCGCGAACGGGCTCAAGGCCGAAGGTTTCGACGCGAAACTGCGCGGCTCGGAGGCGATGGCCGAGCTGAAGCAAGTGCGCAACATCAAGCCCGGCTTCAAGAAGGGTCTGTGGTTCGGCATGTTGAATGCCGCGTGGGAAACCGTCACCGGCGGCCGCTCGCCGTGGACGCTGAAGAACAAGCCCGATTGGTCCAGCCTGCACAAGCTCGGCCAGCAGGAAGAACCCAAACGCGACTACGTGCAGCGCGAACTGCCGCCGCGCGACCGCCTCGCCGGCGTCTACTTCGCCGCCACCGAGCACGACGAGGACCAGCCGATCCACCTGCACGTGGCCGACACCGACATCTGCGCCACCCGCTGCGTGGAGGAGTATGACAACCCCTGCACCCGCTTCTGCCCCGCCAACGTCTACGAGATGGTGGCCGACGAAAGCGCCCCGCATGGCAAGCGCCTGCAGATCAACTCCGCCAACTGCGTGCATTGCAAGACCTGCGACATCAAGGACCCGTACGAGATCATCACCTGGGTGACCCCGGAGGGTGGTTCGGGGCCGAATTACCTGAATCTGTGAGCCGGAAGATCGACCGCACGACCCACGGCACCCGATGACGCACTACCCGATTTTCAACAAGGATGCAGTCCTGACCAGCACGATCTCGTGGCGACTCAAGCGGCTGCGCTACCTGCTTCAGCGCGTGGGCGGCAGCATGGCGCAGCGTGGTCTGCACGGCACCGTGGCGCGCATCACGCAGGAATTCCGCCGTCATCCGACGCAGGATGCGACGTGGCAGCTCGAAGCGCTGGACACGCCGTTCGCGCCGTTCGCCCTGCCCTGCAGCGAGACGCCGCACGTCTCGGTGATCGTGCCGATTCACGGCAAGCTGCCCTACACCCTCGCCTGCCTGCGCTCGATTGCACGCCACGGCGCCGCTGCACCGTTCGAGGTGATCGTGGTGGACGATGCCTCGCCTGACGATAGCGCGGCGACGCTGACGCGCATCGACGGCCTGCGGCTGCTGCGCAACGAGCGCAACCTCGGCTTCATCGGCAGTTGCAATGCCGGCGCGGCAGCCGCGCGCGGCGGATACCTGCTGTTTCTCAACAATGACACCCAGGTCATGCCCGGCTGGCTGGACCGCCTGCTCGACTGCTTCGCCGAAGAGCCGGACTGCGGCATTGCCGGCAGCCGGCTGGCTTATCCCGATGGCCGTCTGCAGGAAGCCGGCGGCATCGTCTACGCCGACGGCAGCGCGTGGAACTACGGCCGTTTCGAGCAACGTGACGATCCACGCTTCCTGTACCGCCGCGACGCCGACTATGTCTCCGGCGCGGCGCTGATGATCGATGCCGCGCTGTTCCGTCAGATCGGCGGTTTCGATCCACGCTACGCGCCGGCCTATTGCGAGGACATGGACCTCGCCTTCGCGGTACGCGCTGCGGGCCGTCGTGTGGTCTACCAGCCGGAAAGCCTGGTGGTGCATTGCGAAGGCATCAGCTCGGGGCTCGATCCCTTCGTGGGGGTCAAGCAATACCAGATCGCCAACCGCGCCACTTTCGTCGACAAGTGGCAATCCATTTTGCAGCATCAACCGGCGCCGCGCACGCCCGTGGAAACGGCGTTGCACCACGCTGGCCGACGCCGCATCCTGATCATGGATGCGCTGACCCCGGATGCTGCGCGCGACTCCGGCTCGCTGCGCCTCATCAACATCATGCGGCTGCTGCGCGAACTGGGCTGGCGGGTCAGCTTCATGGCGGACAACCGCAATGCCTCGCACGAGGAGGTCCTGCAGCTGGGCCGCGTGGGCGTGCACGTGCTGTGCAAGCCGTGGTCGCCCACGCTCGCCACCTGGCTGCGCCGCGAGGGCGCCACGCTGGACGCCGTGATGCTGTGCCGGCATTACGTCGCTGCTCCGAACCTCGATCTCGTGCGTCGATTGGCAACGCGCGCCACAGTGCTGTTCGACACCGTGGACCTGCATTTCCTGCGCGAACGGCGCGCGGCCGGTCACACCAGCAACGTGATACTGGCCCGCCAAGCCGAGACCTCGCGCCAGCGCGAGCTGGCGCTGATCCGCGCCTGCGATGCCAGCCTCGTGGTCAGCCCGGTCGAACTCGACATGCTGCGCGCGGAAATGCCGGAGGCGCGCGTGGAGCTGCTCTCCAATGTGCACGCGGTCCATGGCCGCAAGGCCGGCTTTGCCGGTCGCAGCGGACTGGTGTTCGTGGGCGGCTTCGGCCATCCGCCGAATGAAGACGCGGTGCGCTGGTTGACCGGCGAGATCTACCCACGCGTCCGTGCAGCGCGACCCGACATCGCGCTGCATCTGGTCGGCGACATTCCCGAAACCGTGCGTCCGCAGTTTGCCGGGGCGGGCGTGCAGATCCACGGCCGCGTCGCCGACCTCGATCCCTGGATGGCTGGTTGCCGCATCGCGCTGGCGCCGCTGCGCTACGGTGCCGGCGTGAAGGGCAAGGTGAACATGGCGATGAGCCACGGCCTGCCGGTGGTAGCTACCAACCTTGCCGCCGAAGGCATGCAACTGGTCGACGGCCGCGACGTGCTGCTAGCCGACGACCCCGATACCTTCGCCGCCGCCGTGCTGCGCCTGCACGAGGACGAGGCGCTGTGGCTCAGGCTGTCGGACGGCGGCCTGGCTAACGTGCGCGAACACTTTTCCTTCGATGCCGCCCGCGAGGCGCTGCGTCGCGTGCTGCCTATGGATACAGCGCGCATGCCGGACCAATAAGCGACGACGCCCTCCATACGTATCCGCATGGCCTGACGTGACAGGTTACAATGCCCAATTGCGTCGCTTTCCCCGCGCCCATCGGGCGCCCGGTTGAGGAACCCCCATGAAGATTCTGGTCGGCTACAAGCGCGTCGTGGACTACAACGTGCGCATCCAAGTGAAGCCCGACGGCACCGGCGTGGTGACCGATGGCGTGAAGCTTTCCGCCAACCCGTTCGACGATATCGCATTGGAAGAGGCCCTGCGTCTGCGCGAGAAAGGTATCGCCGAGGAAGTGGTGGTGGTGGGCATCGGCCCCGCCGATCTCACCGCGCACCTGCGCAACGGCCTGGCGATGGGCGCCAACCGCGCCATCCACGTCACCACCGCCGACGCGGTGCAGCCGCTCACCGCCGCCCGCGTGCTGCAGAAGCTGGTGGAGAAGGAACAGCCCGGCCTGGTGCTGCTGGGCAAGCAGGCGATCGACGACGACGCCAACCAGACCGGCCAGATGCTGGCTGCGCTGTGGGATCGCCCGCAGGCCACCTTCGCCAGCAAACTGGAAATTGCCGATGGCAAGGCCACGGTGACGCGCGAAGTGGACGCTGGCCTCGAAACCATCGAGGTCGACCTGCCCGCCGTCGTCACCAGCGACTTGCGCCTCAACGAGCCGCGCTTCATCAAGCTGCCCGACATCATGAAGGCCAAGAGCAAGCCCATCGACGTGATCGAGCTCGCCTCGCTCGGCGTCGACAGCGGCGACCATCTCAAGACCACCCACTACGCCGCGCCTGCCAGGCGCAGCAAGGGCGTGATGGTCAAGGATGCGGCCGAGTTGGTCGCGGCGCTGAAGCAGAAGGGCCTGCTGTAGCCCCATTCCGCCCGTAGGAGCGCACCCTATGTGCGATGAAGCTTTTCGCGCACAAGGTGCGCTCCTACATGGGCATCAGGAGAATCGATCCATGAGCAAGATCCTCGTCATCGCCGAACATCTGGACGGCAAGCTGAACTCCACCACCGCGCGCGCCGTGAGCGCGGCCGCGGCGATGAAACCCGAAGCCATCGACGTACTGGTGCTGGCCGACAACGTCGCCACGCTCTCCGCCGAAGCCGCGAAGATCGACGGCGTCAGCCGCGTGCTCACCGTCGAGCGCGCCGAGAACGCCCACCCGCTGGCCGCCGTGCTGGCGCCGCAGATCGCCAAGGTCGCCGCTGGCTACAGCCATGTGTTCGCGCCCTCCACCACCTTCGGCAAGGATGTTGCGCCGCGCGTGGCCGCCCTGCTGGGCGTCGCCCAGGTCAGCGACGTGATGAGCGTGGAAGGCAGCCACAGCTTTAAGCGCCCGATCTACGCCGGCAACGCCATCGTCACCGTGGAAGCCGATCCTTCGCACGCTGTGGTCGCCACCATCCGCACCGCCTCCTGGCCAGTCGCCGCCAGCGGCGCGAGCAGCGCCCCGGTCGAGGCACTTTCGCTGGACGTGACCCTGCCCACGCACACCCGCTACATCGGACTTGCTTCTGGCAAGAGCGACCGCCCCGACCTACAGAGCGCAAGCAAGGTAGTCTCCGGTGGCCGCGGCGTGGGCTCGAAGGAAAACTTCGACATCATCTTCAAACTGGCCGACAAGCTCGGCGCCGCCGTGGGCGCCTCACGTGCCGCCGTGGACGCCGGCTATGTGCCCAGCGACCTGCAGGTGGGCCAGACCGGCAAAATCATTGCGCCCGAGCTATACATGGCCATCGGCATCTCCGGCGCCATCCAGCACCTCACCGGCATCAAGGACGCCGGCACCATCGTGGCCATCAACAAGGATGGCGAGGCGCCGATCTTCGAAGTGGCGGACTTCGGGTTGATAGGCGATCTGTTCAAGCTGATCCCGGAGCTGGAAACGGCACTGAGCTGACCCATGTCGCTGTTGCCATCATGCATCCAGCAGCCCTGTTAAGCTACGAGCTTTTCGTTACTCAGAACGGTCCATCTAATGGCTTCATCGAACAGCACGCCAAACGACACATTCTCAATCTCGGTGATATCACCGATTTACGGTTGCGTTGGCTGCTTGGAAGAGTTGGTCGATCAGCTTGAACTGGTTCTGTCGGGCATGCACCTTAATTTCGAAGTGATACTTGTCGATGATGCAAGTCCAGATGGGGCGTGGTCACGTATCGTCGAACTTGCAAGTGCTCGGTCATGGTTGCGCGGGTTGCGCATGGCGCGCAACTTTGGGCAGCACTCAGCCATTTCAGCCGGCATTGAACATGCACGTGGCGAGTGGGTGGTGGTAATGGATTGCGACCTTCAAGACCCCCCATCCGCAATCCCCGAGCTTTACGCCAAAGCCCGCAATGAAAAACTGGACGTGGTTTTCGCCCAGCGCCAGAACCGCAAGGATCGCTGGTCGAAGCGGTTATCCTCTTGGCTGTTCTTCCGGCTCCTGAGCTGGCTGACCGGAACACCGCAGGACGCATCCACTGCCAACTTCGGCGTGTTCCATCGCCGGGTCATCGCCGCGGTCTGCCAAATGCCCGAGCGGGATCGCTCGTTCCCGTTGATGGTGAAGTGGGCCGGATTCCGGCACGGCCACCTCCAGATCGAGCATGCCGCACGCTCCAGCGGCGAAAGCGGTTACACATTGCGCAAGCTGTTGCGGCTTGCAACCAACATTGCGCTTGGTTACTCCGACAAGCCACTGAGGCTCGTAGCCGGCGGCGGCATTGCCTGTTCGCTGGCATCCTTCGTGATGGTTGCACTGGCCATCTGGCGATGGATGAAAGGAGACACCCAGCTCGCCGGCTTCACCAGCATCATGGCATCGATCTGGCTCGTCGGGGGTGTCCTGCTACTGAGCCTCGGTGTCGTGGGCCTCTACGTCGGCCAGATATTCCGGAACGTCCAGGGACGCCCTTACCACATCATTGCTGAGGATACCCGGCAATGAACCCATCCGATTTCGTACACCGGCACGGTAGGAGCCATGTCGCTGTCCGCCTTACACCTTGGGACAAGCGCGCTCTCGGCTTCGGCACCGCCGAACTCACCTCGATCCAGGCCGACACGACTGAAGAAGCTTGCGCGTTGCTAGAGCAGGCCGAAACTTGGGCGCGACAGAACGGGGTCGACTATCTATTTGGCCGCGTACCCGCCGAAGCACTGCTGCTGCGTCTCGCCATGGAGCAAAGCGGCCACACTATGGTGGAGTGTTCGCTGACGCTGTCTCGCGACGGCTTTGCCGGACTGCCCGTGATTCCTGCACGCATGCGCCCCCGATTTCGCCTGGCGAACCATGGCGACCTGCCCACATTGCAGGCCATTGCCCACGAAGACTTCCACCATGGCCGACTTCTGGAAGATCCAGCCATTGCCCGTGCACTGGCTGCGCGTCGAACCGTCAACTGGGTCAGCGACCTGCTCGACCAAGGCCTGCTGCAGACGGTGGAGTCTAATGGCAAGGTGATCGGGTTCCATGCAGAGCGTCTCACCGACGAAGGTCAACACGCCAATCTCATCCTGACCGGAGCCACTCGACGTTACGCCGTCCTGGCACTGCCGTTATGGATATGCGCGCTTGAGCGATTGGGGAATCGGCAGGTGAAGCGTTGTTCCACTCTGGTATCAGCGGCCAACGTTGGCGTGATCAATCTGTACGCAAAACTCGGCTTCCGCTACGACACGACTTTGTTTGGATACAGGAAATTCCTATGAACGATATCGCGACGAACGACAAGGTTGTCTCCGCCTTTGCCCAGGTGTTGGGAATTCCGGCTGCACAGATCACCGACGACCTGCGCTACGCCAGCATCCCGCAATGGGACTCGATCGCCCATATGGCGGTAATTTCGGCACTGGAGGAGCAGTTCGCAATCATGATCGACATGGACGACGTGATCGACATGAACACGGTCGGCAAGGCCCGTGAGATCGTGCGCAAATACGGCGTGGAAGTTTGACCATGGCTGACGAGGCCCCGGTCACTCTGATCACCGGTGCATCGCGCGGCATTGGCCAAGCCATCGCCCTGCGCTGCGCAAAAGAGAACCAGCAATTGGTGCTCTGCGCGCGTAGTGTCGATGCCTTGTCAGCAACACTCGAAGGGTGCCACCAGACTGGCGCACCGGAACCACTCTGCATCGGCATGGATCTCGAGCGCAGCGACTTGATCCCGGCCCTGTTCCAAGACATCTTCAAGCGCTACGGTCGCCTGGACGGCTTGGTCAACAATGCAGGTATCCTGCATGAAGGCCTGCTCGGTATGATTCGTCCCGAGGAGATTGATCGCGTACTGGCCATCAACATCAAGGCTCCCTTGATGATGATCCAGTATGCGGCACGCCTGATGACACGTCGCAAAACCGGCAGCATCGTCAACCTTGCGTCCATCATGGGCGTACGCGGCGCAGCCGGACTTGCCCTATACGCGGCTAGCAAGGCCGCAGTGGTCGGCATGACACTCTCGGCCGCCAAGGAGCTGGGCCCCAAGGGCATCCGCGTCAACGCCATCTCGCCTGGTTTCATCGCCACCGACATGACGGCTGGTCTGCCCGAGGCAGCCTGTGCAGCACGCTTGGCATCCATAGGCATGGGGCGTGCGGGCACGCCCGAAGAAGTGGCAGATGTCGCCGGTTTCCTGCTGTCAAACGCCGCAGCCTACATAACCGGCCAGGTGATCGGGGTCGACGGACAGATGACGGTATGAGCTCGACATTCTGGCAACTCGAACAACATCCTGCCGGTTCCGTGGCATTGCTGTATGGCGAGCGCCGGGTCAGCTACGGCGAGCTGGCTGCCATGGCTGATGCCGCCGCCGCGCAGTTGCCCGAGCGCCGCACGCTGGGCTTCCTCGCCATGCCAAACCGGGTCGAGGCCGTTGCGCTGTACCTGGGTACGCTGCGCAGTAAGCGCCACGTGCCGTTGCTGATGCAGGCGGACATGGAAGTGTCTCTGCGCGATGCCTTGGTGGCGCACTACCAGCCTGACTGGCTGGCCTTGCCGTGCACGGCACCGCTGCCCGCCGGCTACGTGCCGCTGCCCGCGCTATCGGCGGAAACAAAGCTGATAGTTTGCCTGCGAAATGACGAGGAGCAGCCCCCCCCCTCTAACGAACGCCTCGCCCTGCTGCTCAACACTTCAGGCAGCACCGGCTCCTCCAAACTGGTTCGCCACAGCGCCGAAGCCTTGGCCACCAATGCTGCCTCCATCGTCCAGTACCTGGAACTGAACTCGCGCGATCGAGCAATCACCACTCTGCCGCTGGCTTATTCCTTCGGCATGTCGATCCTCAACAGCCACCTTCTGGCGGGCGCCAGTCTTGTGCTTACTGACCACGCCTTGGTGAGCCGTGAATTCTGGGAACTGGCGCGCGAGACCGGCATCACTTCGCTTTCGGGCGTACCGGCCATGTACGAAATGCTTCGCCGTTTCGATCTGCCCCGGCAAAGGCTGACCTCCTTGCGCATGCTCACCCAGGCAGGCGGCCGACTGCGCGACGCACTCATCGAGCACTTCGTCAAGGTGTCACAGCAACTCGAACTGTCCTTCTTCGTCATGTATGGGCAGACCGAAGCCGCACCGCGCATCAGCTTCGTTCCGCCAGCGCGGCTCGCCCAGAAAGTCGGCAGCATCGGCATCGCCGTACCCGGAGGCGAACTAACGGTGGACGGAGACACTGGAGAATTGATCTATTGCGGACCCAACGTGATGCTCGGTTACGCCGAACGGCGTGCTGACCTCGCCCTGGGTGACACCCAGCATGGCATGCTGCGCACGGGCGATCTGGCACGCCTTGACGACGACGGCTACGCTTGGCTGATCGGCCGGATCAAGCGTTTTGTCAAGGTCTCCGGCAATCGCATCAACCTGGATGAGGTGGAAGCGATGCTCGCACGCGAGTTCGTTAACCAGTTCGCCTGCTCGGGCGGCGACGATGACTTGGTCGTGTTCGTCGCCGCCGACGCCAGCGTAGATGCCGAAGCGCTGAAGCAGTGCATCGGTCAGCGCTACAAATTGTTCCTTGGCCATATTCGTACGCTGGCGCTGCAGAGCCTGCCACTGCTCGGCACCGGCAAGATCGACTACACCACGCTGCTCGCCATGACCCAGCAGCGGAGCGCACTATGAATGCCCCGACGGATCCACTGGCGGTTGGCGTCTTCGACCTTGACCGCGAGCGCAAGCGCACTTGGCTGATGGATGGGCTACGCGAGTTGCATCAGCTGCACCGCGCGCAGTGCCCGGAATACGCGCACATGATCGATGCGTTGTGGCCAGATGCTGACCAAGCCGCGGAGATCGAACAATTGCCATGGTTACCGGTACGACTGTTCAAGCTGCTGGAGCTCAAGAGCGTGCCGGACGAAGCCGTCAGCCGCACGCTGGTCTCCAGCGGCACGACCGGTGCAGCCGTCTCCCGCATCGTTCTCGATGCCGACACCGCCCGTCAACAGACCCGCGCACTGGCACGCATCTTCGGCCACTTCGCGGGCAACAAGCGGATGCCGATGCTGGTGGTGGACGAGGATAGCTTCCTGCGTGACCGTCGCCGCTTCAACGCCCGCGCTGCCGGCATCCTCGGCTTCTCCAATTTTGGGCGCGACCATTTCTACCTGCTGGACGAGCAGTTGCGCCCGGATTGGCAGACCCTGGAGGAATGGCTAGCCGCGCACCCGGAGCAGCCCATCTTGCTGTTCGGCTTCACGTTCATCGTATGGCAGTCGCTGCTGTTGGCAGCGCAAGCCGCCGGACGGCGCTTCCGTTTCCCTGCAGGCAGCCTACTGGTGCATGGCGGTGGATGGAAGAAGATGGAGGAGCGCAAAGTCGACAATGCCTCGTTCAAATCGGCACTGCTCGAAACCTTCGGCATCGAGCGCGTGCACAACTATTACGGCATGGTCGAACAAGTCGGATCGATCTTCTTCGAATGCGAAGAAAGCCATCTCCACGCACCTGCTTATGCAGACGTGATCGTGCGTGATCCACAAACCTTGCGACCCGCAGCTGTCGGCACACCGGGAGTGGTCCAGGTACTCAGCCTGCTTCCGCGAAGCTATCCCGGTCATAGCCTACTCACCGAGGATCTCGGTGTGGTGCACGGCGAGGACGACTGTCCCTGTGGTCGTCTCGGCAAACACTTCGGCATCCTCGGCCGACTCAAGAACGTCGAGGTGCGTGGCTGCAGCGATACCCGATCGGTGCCTAGTATATGACGACCCTGCTGTTCACCACATCGCCCGAACGCTCGCTCGACCAACAGCTGACGCGTCTGAGCCAGTTGCCGCCGCTGCCACCGTTCGATCCGGCCACCATCGCGTTCGTGCGCGAGTTTGCCCAGCGCATCCTCAAGCTGCCTGAGCTGCGCCGGTTCCCGGAACTGGCCACCCTGGCGCACTGGTTCCGTCCTGCGGCCATCGAGCATCTCTCGCAGCTGGCGAAGAGCTCCGGCGGCGAGCTAGCCCTAGCTCGTGGCCTGATCTTCCACATGGCGCCGGCCAATGTCGATGTGCTGTTTGCCTACGCTTGGCTGATGTCGGTGCTGTGCGGCAACCGTAATCTCGCCCGGCTCTCGCAAAAGCCCAGTACGCAACGCACCGCTATGGCTGGCCTGCTTGAAGCCATGCACACCGAAGGCACGCATGCCGGCGTGCTCGAACGCCAACTGCTGCTGACCTACCCGCACGACGACAGCATCACCGCACTGTTGTCGCAGTATTGCCATGCCCGCATCGTCTGGGGTGGTGACCGGACGGTGGCGCGCATCCGCGCAGTGCCACTAGCCCCGCTGGCGGTCGAAATGGCGTTTCCAGATCGCTTCGGCGTAGCCGTCTTCGACGCAGCCCGCATGACACAATCCAGCGAGGAGGAGCTCTCCGAACTCGCGCGCCGCTTCTGCAACGACACCTTGTGGTTCGGCCAGCAGGCCTGCTCTTCGCCGCGCACCGTGTACTGGGTCGGTGACACAACCACGGTTCAGCAGGCACAGGCGCGATTCTGGCCGCAGGTGCGCCGTGCGGCGGCCAGCCACGAAGACGAACCCGCTGCGCTCATGGCCCGGCTCACCGATGCCCATCTGCTGGCCGCGCAGGGCAACTCGTTGCACCTCGCCGGCCCGCTCAATGCATTCCCGTTGCGGCTTTCGGCACCAACGGCCGACGGCACCATGCGTGAACAGCAGTCCGGCCACGGCTTGGTGGCTGAAGTCGTACTGAGAAACCTCATCGAACTGGCTGCCCAGCTCGACGACCGCGACCAGACGCTCGTGCAGTTCGGCTTCGACGCCGAACAGTTGCAACAGCTGTTGTACGCCATCGGCAACCGCGCCATCGACCGTATCGTGCCACTGGGCCGTGCACTGGACTTCCATCATATCTGGGATGGCACCGACCTGCTCGGCGCGCTGACCCGCCGCATCACCTGCCCGACGAACTGACATGGCCTACCTAAGGGAAGCTCTGATTTTGCTCGTCATCCCAGCGAAAGCTGGATCCAGTGTCGTCAAGTCATTGAACACAAAGACACTGGATTCCTGATTTCGCAGGAATGACGAAAAAGAAGCTGATTGTTCAGACTCAACTGAAGGCGAGGGGACTTCGAATCATCCCTAAGTAGACCCGTTGTGGCCGGGTTCCATGGAACCCGACCGCAACCCGAGGGTGTTGCCGAACCGCTACGCTGGTACCATTCCAAGAGCCTGTCAGAATCGATTTCCGACGAACCAGCCGCCATGGCCTTACGCTTTCAACTCGCCGCAGCGGAGGACAGCCCGGCCACTGCCACCGTCGCACTGCGGTCCTTCCATTTGTACCGCAGCCACTACCACACCAATCCGCTACTCGAGCCGGCACGTATCACCGAAGGCTACGCTGAATGGGCCATTTTGTTCGTCAGGCAGAACTCGCCCGAACTGGAAGCTGGAAGCCTGGATCGCACGGCACGAAGATCGCGTCATCGCCTTCGCAACCTGTTGTCTTTCGCCACTGGATCATGACGTCGAGATCGTGCTGAACGTGGCATCGCCCTGGAAGGCTGGCACAGGCTTCCACCATTCCCGCTGCAGCAGATACTGCGCACCTACCGGGTACGCCACTCCCAGCACATTCGCATTTCAACCCAAGCCTGGAACTATCGGATTCAGCGTGCGTGGGCCGCGTGGATTTCACCATCACCCACGCTTATGACACCTGCCATCTAAATATCACCGGCAATACCCCTGATTTCGGCACACATTAGGATAACGAATGGGTCAGATCACTAGCGGTATTCGCAGCATTCTGTCCGACCCGCGGGTCTACGATGCACTGCAAAACGGCTTGGGTGCACGAAAAGCGCGACGCATTCTCTGCCGGGACTACATCCGCGCCGAACCGGGCATACGCATGGTGGACGTGGGCTGCGGTACAGCGCAGATACTGGAACAACTCCCTGTCGGCATCTACTACCACGGATTTGATCTCTCCGAAAACTACATCGACGCGGCCAAGAAGCGTTTCGGCCACCGTGGAACATTTTCCTGCGCCGACATCACGACTCTGCCAGCAGACGAAATGCCACCGTGCGACCTAGTGATCGTGATCGGCGTCCTACACCATCTGGACGATGATGGCGCCCACTCCCTGCTGCGCAACCTCCACGAGCGCTTGGCATCGGGCGGCAGGCTGGTCACGCTTGACGGCGCCTACTGCGAAGGGCAATCACGCGTTGCGCGCATGCTGATTTCGCGGGACCGCGGACAGAACGTGCGAACTATCGCCGGCTATCAGTCACTCGTCCCCGGCGGATTTTCCACCATCGAGATCTTTCGCCGCGACGACCTGCTCCACGTCCCCTACACCCACGCGATCATGGTGTGCCACAAGTGACCACTGCATCGCCCCACGCCACCATCTTCCAGTTCCCAACGACACGACCATGACAAGCATCGCCATCCCATTCAACAAGCCCTACATGACCGGCAACGAGGCCGGCAACATCCTGAAAGCGCATGCGAACGGGCAGCTTTCCGGCGACGGCCCCTTCACCCGGCATTGTCATCAGTGGCTTGAACAGCACATCGGCTGCGCCAAGGCGCTGCTCACCCACTCCTGTACCGCGGCCCTGGAAATGGCCGCCATCCTGCTAGATCTCGAACCCGGAGACGAGGTCATCATGCCCTCGTTCACCTTCGTATCGACGGCCAACGCCTTCGTGCTGCGTGGCGCGATACCGGTATTCGTGGACATCCGTCCCGATACGTTGAACATCGATGAAACACTGATCGAATCCGCCATCACGCCGCGCACCCGCGCGATCTGCGTGGTGCACTACGCCGGCGTGCCGTGCGAAATGGACACCATCATGACCATCGCAGCACGACATGGCCTAAAAGTCGTCGAGGACGCAGCACAGGGCATTTTCTCGACCTACAAGGGGAAGCCACTGGGTAGCATCGGCCACCTCGCCGCGCTCAGCTTTCACGAGACCAAGAACGTAATCTCGGGCGAGGGTGGCGCGCTGCTAGTCAATGATCTTGCGCTGTCCGAGCGCGCGGAAATCATCCGCGAGAAAGGCACCAACCGGAGCAAGTTTTTCCGCGGCCAAGTCGACAAGTACACTTGGGTCGATATCGGCTCTTCCTACCTTCCGAGCGAACTGATCGCCGCCTTCCTCGCCGCACAGCTCGAACAGGCGGAAGCGATCACGGCTCGCCGACTGGATCTGTGGGCGAACTACCATCGATGGGCTGCGCCGCTGGAGGCACGAGGCGCCCTGCGCCGTCCCGTCATTCCCGCAGACTGCACGCACAATGCCCACATGTACTACCTGCTGCTGCAAGGTTTGGAACAGCGCACGCGTTTCATCGCGCAGATGAAATCCGCCGGCATCGGCACCGTGTTCCATTACATCCCCCTGCACAGCTCCCCGGCCGGACAACGCTACGGCAGGGCCCACGGCCAACTGCACCGTACCGACGCGATGAGCGACCAGTTGGTACGACTACCGCTATGGGTCGGCCTGGAGGATCACCAAGAACGCGTCCTGCAGACGGCCAATGACATCCTCGCCGAAACCTGCCGTTCCTGAGACTGGCCGGTTTCGACGCAAAATCCAGTACACGCCTGCTATCGATATCGCCATGCCCGCCTCTCCGCCTGCCACTCCCCATCCCATGCGCAGAAAAGTGCTTCACTGGCTGCGCTATGTGCTGGTGCTGCTGATACTGGCCGTCTGCGTGGACTTGACCGTGCGGCTGTTCGACTGGCACGCGGTGGGACTCGCGTTGCGTGGCATGCGCCTGGACATACTGGTCATGGGCGAGCTTCCGCTGCTGACACTCATTTTCGCCACGCGTGGATGGCGCTGGTTGATCGTGCTCGGCATCCGCCCCACCAGCCGCCGCTTTGCCTATTCATTCTGCGCAAACGGTGTATCGGCCGGACTGGCAGCACTCACTCCGTTCCAGCTTGGCGAGGCGATCAAGATCCGCATGATTCCGGATCGCCACGGCAGTGCCTGGCGACTTGGCGTGTCGGCCTTCTTCACCGAACGCGTGCTCGACCTGTGCGGCATGGTCGGCATCGGCCTCTATGGACTGCTCTGCCACTTCAGATGGCCCAGGTTGGCGTTGCTCGCCCCGTTGATGCCCTTGTTGGCAGGCATCGTGCTGGCTCTGCTTTCCAGTCACGCGGACCGGCTGCCGCAACGCCTACAGCCATACACCGAAACATTGCGCAAAGCCCCTCGCATCATCCGGGCGAGCCTGCTGACCGTCGCGATCTGGCTGCTCTACGCGGCAACATGGTGGGTGGTCACACGCGCCATGAACCTGGTGCTGGGTTTCGATCAGGTCAGCCTGCTGCTGGGCGGCGTCATGCTGGCCGTAGTCGCCAGCATGACGCCGGGAGGGCTGGGCGTGTCGGAGCTGAGCAGTCGCGGCATCATGATCTGGCTGGGCAGTTCCGCGGCCACGGCCGACGCGACGGCCATCGCCATTCGCGTGCTGACGCCGATCATTGCCCTCACCGGGCTGGCTTGCCTGTTGCCGCTGTGGCGCCACAATCGCCACGCAGCTCGTCACGCGTCGATGGCGGGCGAACTCTAACCAGCTAAGCGACGCATCCCTGCCAGCAATTCACCGCCGAGCTTCGACCAGCCACGGCGAGTGATCGCTTCGACATCGCCGCAAGCCGCTTCGACCAGCCGCTGCGGCTCCGCCAGCAATCCGACGAGCAACAATCGCAGGCTGTCCTTGTCGTTGTGGCAGAACCAGCCGCACTTCCAGGCCGAGATCAGGCCATTGACCGGGTCGTCCTCCGCATAGCGGCAATGCAGGATCGGTTTGCCGCTGCCAAGGTATTCGAACAGCTTTCCCGGTGTCTGCGCATGCCCGGCATTGCCGATGTTCACCAGTACATCGCAGTCCCGCTGCAGCTGAAGCACCTTGACATGTGGCAGCTCGCCGAGGAAGGCAATCCGTCCACCGCTGCGGGCCGTGTAGTCAAGAAAGCCAGGCGGCACGGAGGGAGCCACGATAGTCAGGCTCACCCGCTCAAGACCGAGCACGGCTTCCAGCAACGGGGTCGGGTCGCGGAACGGATAGAAGCGCCCGGTGTAAAGCAGGCGCAGGTTGTCGCGGCCGGGACTGGAGGCTGCGGCCTGCAGTCTGGGCTGGTCGTCGTCGAAACCTTGGCCTATCACGAGGAATTTTTCCCCGTCGACAGCGTGGCGCTCGACCAGCAAATCGCGTGTGGCCTCCGTGGTCACCACGATCGCATCGGCACGACGGCAGACTTGTGTCTCCAACGCCAAGGCTTGCCGGCGCCAGCGCGGTGACGTATAGGGCGTCAACACCGGATCGCCCAAATCGACCAGCCAACGCGGCACACGCCCGGCCATGCGCAAACCCAGCTGCAATGAAACAGGCGGTTCATGCGAGCTGATCAACAGATCCGGCTGAAGAGTATCCAGCAGCCGGCTCAACGCCCTGCTGGCGGGCGCCAGCCACTGACCGCGACTGTCGGGGTAGCGAAACAGGCCAATCAGCCAGTCCATCCGCTGAAGCAGGCGCCCCTTCCAGTTCAATACGACAGGCCCGATCATCGGCGAAGCTCTAGTCGATCCGCTCTCTGCACGAGAATCGACATGCCGCCGGCTTGCACGCTGCAGGCGCGCGAGCCAGCCTGCAAGGCCACCGGCATCGCAGCGATGCACAGTCACGCCCGTCGGCGGCTCCAAGGCGCTGCCGTCGCGCGAAGGAATGTCCGGCGCCAGCACATGCACATCGACTCCCGATCTCGCCAGCTCGCGACTCAGGTAATACCAGCGAATCGCCTGCGGGAAGGCCTGTGGCGGGTAGCTGTACGCGACCAGCAGGATGCGCATGCTTGCTCCGGATCGAAAATCCAACCTGTCCAGCGAAAATCTCCACAGACTACGCCCACAACGTCCGGCGGCAGCTCGCTCAACAGCCAGCGATGGCGCCGCCAGCCCTGCACGGTCACGACATCAACGCCCAGGACTGGATGTCCCACCTTCGGCTTCGCGCAGGACTCCTACGATGCGCTGCGATGCATGCCCATCGCCATAGGGTGAAACACCGCGCGCCATCGCACGATACGCTTGCGCGTCGTCGAGCAGGCGCGAAGCCTCTTCGAGGATGCGCGCCTCGTCAGTACCGACTAGGCGAACCACGCCTTCGTCCACCGCTTCTGGTCGCTCGGTTTCCGTGCGTAACACCAGCACGGGCTTGCCCAATGCCGGCGCCTCCTCTTGCACACCACCGGAATCAGTGAGGATCAGGTGCGCACGCTTCTGCACCTCCACGAAGGGCGCATAGTCGAGCGGCGCGCACAAACGGATGCGCGGATGCGCGCCAAGCAGTTCGTGCGCCATGGCACGAATGTTCGGATTGGGATGCACCGGATAAAGCACTTCGATGTCGGGATGGCGGTCGGCAAGAGCCCTGATCGCGCGGCAGACTGCACGGAACGGCTCGCCGAAGTTTTCGCGTCGATGAGCGGTAACCAGCACCAAGCGCTTGCTCGCATCGAGCGGAATATCCAACGGCCAGTCAGTGGCGGCCACCTCCAGCAATGCATCGATCACTGTGTTGCCGGTGACGTGGATCGCCGCATTGGCAATGCCTTCGCGCAACAGGTTCTGACGTGAACGCTCTGTCGGCACGAAATGCCAGCGCGCCAGATGCCCCGCAACCACTCGATTCATTTCTTCCGGGAAAGGGTTGTCGAAATCGTGCGTACGCAACCCCGCCTCCACATGGCCAAACGGAATACGCCTGTAGAACGCCACCAGCGCCGCCGTCATCACCGTGGTGGTATCGCCCTGCGCCAGCACCACGTCGGGCGAGATTTCGCCGAACTTCGCGTCCAGCGCGGAAATCAACCGCGCCGTGAGTTCGGGAAGCGCCTGGTTCGGTCGCATGATGTCGAGATCCACGTCCGGCACGATATCGAACAAGGCCAGCACCTGATCGAGCAGATCGCGATGTTGTGCCGTGGCGAGCACGGTGACCTTCGCCCAAGGCTCTTGCTTCAACGCCTTGATCAACGGCGCCATCTTGATGCCTTCGGGACGAGTGCCGACGATGCAGAGGATGTGTTTCATGGTGTGGGATTGCCTGGATCTTGATGGCATGGTATCGCCTTACTCGGCGTCGGAAGTCCGTGGCAGATAGCGATGCCAATGCTGCACTTCCGGCGAAAACACGTTGAGCTTGTGGTCGTGGAGAAGCCTAATATCACGGCTGCGTACCGGCTCCGGATAATTGCATATGACCAGCTCGGCCAAGCATCCGTCAATGCTGTCCGGGTTCTTCGACAGTTCCCAGAGCTGTACGGCCATCTGGCGATAGTAGGCTTGGGAATAGACCCGAGCGCGCCACCCCTGTACGGCGAATAGCGTCTGCACGGCCAGCAGAACCAGCACACCAACATATGGCGTTACGGCCACCGCGCGACGGAGACGACCTCCAGGACGAGTCACCACGTCGTCGGATGCAGCCCACATCATCAACAACGCGATCAGGTTGAACTGGTACAAGCTGTAATAACGATGCTGGTACAGATACATGTTGCCGTACTCGGAAACCCGGTAGATCAGGATGCCGACCACCCAACCGTAAGTCATGAACATCAGGAATACCGCGGCGAACTTGGCCAGGTTGCCGTTTCCGCACAGCGCACGCCGCCAGAACCAGCCATGCGCAAGTAGCAGCAGCATGACCACTACACATTCAACGACAAACCACGTGGTCCCGTTCAACCAGCGAAACGGACTCTCCGGCAATATCGACAGCAACAGCGGCCAGGCGAACCAGCGCCACCACGCTCCATGCCCGCCAACGACAAACAGGTTTGCAAGGTAGCTGCCCAAAGGTGGATTTTCTGCGCCGCCAACCACGGGCGCGAATACATATCCGATGCGCACCATCAGCATGCATGCCATGACCACCGCAAACATCTTCCACGCACGGCGAACGCGCATCGTGCGATCGCCCAAGGTGATCACTCCACAGGTCATCGTCACGGCCAGCAGCACGATCCAAGCGCTGTCGTCGTTGACCACGCCGAGTAGCAGCGTCGCACCGGCCAGCAAGAGGTAACCCATGGACGATGGCGATACCCATACCGTCCATACTGCCCACGCGAACAACAGCATCGGGATGAAGGTCACGTACTCGAGAGTCACCAGCGACCACACCCAAGTCATGTTCGTGCCCATCGAAAACAGCACCGTGCCCATGGCGGCCCATGCCACATAGCGACGCAAGCCGACTGACTGCCCACCTTCTGCGCGCACGGAAAACCGGTGGAAAAGCAGCATACACACACCCGCCGCGAACACACCCACCAGCGCCTCGAACACGAAATCGAGATGGAAATAACGCCAGGTCATGTACAACACTAGCTTGTTCGCGGGTTGCGCATGATCGACGCCATGACGCTTGACGAAGAAGTCGGCTAAACCAAGCGTGCCGTCGATCGCCTTGCTGATGAAAACGTCGAGGAAATACCACGCGTCCGAACGCATCACTGGATCGGATGCCCAGCGGGTGAAGAACACTACATTCAAGAACGCGGCAATCGCAATTGTCCATGCAAGGAAACGCATCGCATGGTGACCATGCCGCGGCATGCTGCCAGTCACGTTCATTCCTGCCCCTTCGGCATGCGACCGATGCCGTCAAGCCCGCTCGAAATTGCCGCCGCACCGGCTGCGCATATGCGATTCATCGACACTCCTTAGCCCATTGCGTGTAGTCGTCACGGCACCTATGCGACATCAGCGCATTCCGCTTCGCAACATAAATCCGTGTCAGTCACAAGCTTGACTAATTGTCAGTCATTACACTACTTCCACTGGTATCTACCTGGCCACGATACACAGCTGGTCGATAGCTGTTGACAAGTATGGACTGATTAATTTGTTTCTTGCGCGCTATTTCTGCGAAAGCAATGGATCGTACCTTTACGTTCAAAGGCACGAGACGACACACCCAAGTTCCCGTTGGCATGACAAGCAAAACGGGAGCTTCCTAACGTTTGTGCGACATCTCTCTCATCAATTCACGGTGAAATAGACAATGTTGCTCTTGTCGTCGCTTCTGTCCTTTCCGCCACGGACCTGCAACGAGTATTTGCCGGGAGAATTAAACAGCTGGATTGGTACCTCGGCACTGATGTCATCGCCGGATATCGCGCTCTGGAGCCTATGCTCACCCCACCAAATCGCCACGTTGGGAGTAGTCACCGGGTGATCCAACTTCATCCACAAAGCAGCCTTTCCCGAAGGCTGTGTATTGAAGGGTACGCTGGCGCGTGTTTCCTTCGGCCCATATTCAACAATCTTCAAGTTGGCCTGGTCGTGCTGGGCGGCCGCCATCGACACAGGTGCAGCGGGAGCTGGCGTTTGATCGTCCTTGCCGCAAGCCGCGACAGCTGTAAGCAAAACACACAAGGAGAGCGTGGCAAGCAGATTGTTCATGCGCATTACGTTGAAGCCTCCAGATCGTTGGTCATTACTGTATGGATCGGTATTTGTGCGGCACCCACGTGCCCCACTTTGCCTCGTATATCGCCTTGTTCTGCTCGAACATCGCCTGGCGCTTCTCCTGCTTGATCTTGTTGAAGGAGGCAGACAGGTGGTGGTGAACGAACACGTCATCGGCGCAGGCAATTTGCCAGCCGGCCTGCTGCACGCGACGGCAATAGTCGTCGTCCTCGAACATGCCGATGCCAAAAGCCTCGTCCAGATTCCCCACCTTCTCGTAGACGCGGCGCGGCATCATCACGCAGAAAAACGCGGCGGTATGCAGCGGCGTGAGCTGACCGGTGTGGCGCGCAGTGTAATCAGCAGCGGCCCTCAGCATCTGCTCCATGTCTTCGTAGTGGATGTCGATGCGCGCCTCGTTGCCGATGTTGTTGGTGACCGGACCGAGCATGCCCAGCGCTTCCGATTGCTGCATGTGCTGCACGAGCGTGGCTACCCAGCCGGGGGTGACGTGGGTGTCGTTGTTGAGCATCACCAAGTAGTCGCCACCAGCCGCCGCCAGTCCTTGATTGTTGGCTGCGGCAAAGCCGCGGTTGTCCGGATTGAGGATGACATGCCTGTTACCGCCCGTCTCCACCCATGCGCGCAGGTAAGCGGGAGTGCCATCTACCGAGGCGTTGTCGACCACGATCACCTCAAGGTTGGGGTAATCGCTGTAGCGGTCGAGGCTGTCCAGGCAGACCTTGGTGAGGTCGAGGTTATTGTAGGTCACCACGACCACGCTGACTTTGGGCTGCGGCAGCGCATCGATGCCCTGCGCCAAGTCGCGCACGCGATGCGCCCAGGTCTGCTCGGCGGCGAACTCCCGCCGACGTGCGACCAGCATCGGATCGGCAGGCGCATGCAACGTCGCATCCAGCGCGGCGAGAAAGCCGTCGTGGTCGGCGCCGGTGCGCACCAAGTCGCTGAATTGCTTGATCTCGGGCAGGTCGATCGAGACCACATCCTTGCCGGCGCTCAGGTATTCGTAGACCTTCACCGGGTTGGTGGCAAGGGTGAGCGGGATGACCTGGAACGGCAACAGGCAGACGTCGAAGCCATAGAGGTAATACGGCAGGGTCGCGTAGGCCACCTCGCCGGTGAACTCCACGTTGTCCAGATGCCGGAGCCTCCGCTGCGCGCCGCACGTGTCGGCGCCCACCATGAGCACGAGGCAATCCGGGTGGCCACGCGCCACCTTCTCCAGCAGGTCCAAGTCGAACCATTCGGCGATGGCGCCGTAATAGCCGATCACGCGGCGACCATGTGGATCGCGGAACACTTCAGACGGTTGTTCGCAGAAGTGCTCGTACTGGCAAGCGTTGCGCACCATCAGGCATTGCGGGTTGTGCCGCCCGGCTTCGCGCTGCAGCCAGTCGGAGGTCACCACCAGCAGGTCGGCGATCCGCATCAACTCGTTCTCGCGCGCCAGCACGTCCTGTGTGTTGTCGGCGAAGCCGCCGTGGTGATCCATGCAGTCGTAGACCAGGCGCTGGTTTGGCAGCACCTGTGCAGTCTCCAGCCAGTACGGGTGCTGCACCAGCGAGGCGCAAGCGCGGCTGCGCGTCCAGGCCAGCAACTGGCCGATGCCGGCGCGCAGCTGCTCGCGCTGTGCATCGTTCGGAGCCGCGTGGTAGATCGCCGGACTGCCGGCGAGATGCAGATGCACCTGGAACAGGCGCCCGTCGGCATCGAGTGCCTCGATGCTGAAACCAGGCTCAGTCCGATCAATGAAATTATTCGAGACGTAGAACACTCGATATCCGGCCGCCGCCAACTCACGCGCTAGGTGTTGCGGGCGCTGAATGCGAAAATGCCAATCTATTACCGCCCACAGAAAGAAATCACGCTGGCATGGCGCCTGTGGCGTCAATTGAGCACGGTGTACGGCCACGCCGGGGAACTGCTGCTCGCCGACCAGTGAAGCCACAGCTGCGGGCGGGGCGCCCTCGACGATCACCGCAGGCTGAGCTACTACCGGCATACCGGACGAAGCCACCGCGGCAATCGGCCGCACCGGCCAGCCCAGCCGGCGACGGTCCACGGGACTTACGCCGCGGTATCGCAAGGTGCGCATCACAAATCGCAACGGACGCGTCCACCGCCAAGAGCGGCTGGCCTTGATCATGTCCAGCTCTGCACAGATCTGCTCCAGCATGGTGATGCGCGCATTGCACCGTACCATCTCACCCTGCACTTCGACCTGCCTGATACGGGCCATCGCGAGCGCTTGTTCCGCAGCCACGCGCGCCTCGCTCTGCGCTTGCACGATTTCCAAGGCCTTCCGCATTTCTGTGCCGAAGGTCAGCACCTCATTTTCCATTTTCATCCTGATCCCCTTTTCCTTCTGCAACTTCACCAAGGCCTCACTTGCCTCTTCAGTCTGTACCTTGGCTTGGTGCTCTGCAACGAGCCTGGCCTTTTTCTCCGCCTGCCAGCCCGCTTGTGCTTGGCTAGCCTCTTCGCCCCTTGCCTTGGCCTGCTGCTCCGCCGCGAGCCGCGCCTCTTTTTCGGCCTGCCAATTGAGCTCCACTTCCTTCCGCTTGCGCTCTAATTTCATTGCATGCTGTTGCTCCGCAGCATTCTCACCGAACAAACGTTCGGCTTCCGCCTGATAAACCAGCCTGGCAAGATCCGTTTCGGCAAGCTGCTGTCGTATCCGCGCCTCGATAGAGGCTGGCTGCAGATCGGCAATAAGCGGCCGGGCAAACGCGAAAAAACCTAATGCCTCCTGCAGCACAGACGCAAAAGCACCCCAGTCACCTTCGCCAAGTGCCACAGCCTGGGCTTTGGCATATACCCCCAGCAGCAACTCACGCCAGGCGGAGGGTAGCAACTCCCGCGTATCTTCCGCCTGCTGATGCCGCAAATCGCTCCGCAAGTGCGCGTCCACTTGGGCGGCGCACTCGGACGAAGGCACTGGCCAAGTAATTTCCAGACTCGAAGCAATGCGCCCAATACAGCAACGCCAATCCTTCAGCAATTCGGGGTAATCGATCACACAGCGCGACAAATCGGAGGAAGCCCGCACGGGCTCCACCAAGTGTCGAAGCCACAGCAGAGCTCCCGCCGCCGCGGACAGCCCGTTGCGTTGTTTCAGCGAACCAATCACCTCACCTGGATCACGCAAACTGAAGATAAGTTTCGGCTCTATGTGCAGGCGATCAAGTGCCATCCGCCACAGCGGCAACACACGACACAGGCGGGGGTCCTTGACTGCCCAGATGTCTGCGTCGCCAAACTCGCTATCCAGCAACTCGACCAGTTCGTCAAGGTGGCCGGCGGATACCGTCGCATCAAGCCAATCGGGGCGCAGTTCGCGCGGATCGTCCCAACTCGAGCCCAGCACGCCGAGCAGGCGTTCGTGGAAGTCCACCACACGCCGATTTTCCCAGAACCCCGCCTGGTTGTCGGCGGCCGCCGCCAGGAGCTCCGAGCCGAGAGACACCCCATGCAAATCGAGCACCCTGGTCAATGCGGATGTTCCACTGCGATGCATTCCTGCAACCAGCAGCGCCTGCCTGCCTTCACGCCTTGCTTGCTTCATGCGCTCACCTTGCCAGCGTCCACCACGGCGATATCCGGACTGACACAGAAATCGACATAGCCCGTGGCCAGGCGCTCCGGCTGTGGCATGACACGAAACATCGCCGCATCAATCAGGCGATCGATGTAGGTCTCCTCTTCCGCGATCCGCGCCAACACTCCCGCATTGCAGAAATAGGTGCCTCCATCCAGAAGGCAGCGGAAGCGGAAGCGCGCCTCGACGGTGCGACCGGCCTCGACCAGTGCCAGGGAGTCCTGCGGCAGGCTGCTGGCCGCGCCACCCAGTTCGAGGCCGGTCGGTGTCTTGATCAGCATGCCGAAACGCACGCCACCGACGCTTTCCTGGAAATGCACCTGGAAGACATAAACGTACTCATCACCCGCGTGCAGCACATTCACCTTGCGCCCGTCAGGTGTTTCGATGTGCGGTGCGGCTATCCGCGCGCCACGGGTGTCGTAGCGCACCGTACTCTTCGGCACCAGGCCATCGTCATACCAGCCGCGCGACGCTGATCCCGATGACGCCGTCGAAGTCCGGCCAGCGTCAGCCACCAGCTTCGCATCTTCCCGGTCGGTTGCCGACAGACTCGGCAAGGTCGCGGAAACGGGTCGATCCGGCCCCTCCTTCTCCATGCGGATGGCTTCCCGGATCGCCTCGAGCCGATCCAGCGGCGCGTAAAGCATCTTGTGATAGCGAGACACCACGAACTTGGGTGACCCGTTCGACAGCAGCTCGCCACGCTCCAGCAGCACCGCGCGATCACACAGTTGCGTGACGATGCCGGCGGAATGCGAAACGAACAGCACCGTGGCGCCGTCGTCGCGGATGCGATTGATGCGCGCGAAGCATTTGCGCTGGAACGCCTCGTCCCCCACTGACAGTGCCTCGTCCACGACCAGGATGTCGGGGGTCACGTTGATGGCCACCGCGAACGCAAGTCGCACGTACATGCCGCTGGAGTAGTTCTTGACGGGCTGCTCGATAAATTCGCCGATATCCGCGAACGCGGCGATCTCGTCGAACCGCTCCTGCACCTGCTGCCGGGTCAACCCGAGCACGGTGCCGTACAGGAACACGTTCTCGCGACCCGTGAATTCGGGATTGAAGCCCGCCCCCAGTTCCAGCAAGGCGGCGATGCGCCCGTTGACCTGTACCTCGCCCGCGGAAGGCGTCAGGGTGCCGCAGATGACCTGCAGCAACGTGGATTTTCCCGAACCATTGCGTCCGACCACGCCCAGTGTTTCGCCCTTGCGCACGCTCAGGTCGATGCCGTTCAGCGCCTGGAATTGCCGGTACCAGCGCTGTTTGTGCCTGCGCGGCGACAGCATCTGGTAGAGCCGGTGCATCGGCTGGTCGTAGATGGGGAACGACTTGCTCAGCCCCTCGATGCGGATGGCCAACTCAGATGACATCGGCGAACCCCCGCCGGGTCAGGCGGAACACGCCGTACCCCAGATAAACCATCACGAGCGCACAGCCGGTATAAATGCCCAGCCCGACCCAATCGGGCAGTTGCCCCCACAGCGCCACGGCACGCGCCTGGTCGATGATGAAGGTAAGCGGATTGGCGATCAGCAGCCAACGGTATTGCGGCGGCAGCGCATCGATCGGAAACATCGCCGTGGACAGGAACAGCATGGCGGTTGCCAGCACGCCGGTGATCTGGTTTACATCGCGTAGATAGACTCCGATGGCCGCGAGAAACCACGACACTCCCAGCGTCAGCAGCACCAGGGGCAGCAGTACCAGCGGCAGAAAGATCGTGGTCCACGCCAAGGCGTGGTCCAGCACCGCGTGCAGCAACAGGAACACCACGAAGTTCATCAACGTGTGGAACAACGCCGAAGCCACCATCGGCCAAGGCAGGATTTCCAGCGGAAAGATCACTCGCTTGACGAAATTCGCGTTACTGGTGATCAGGACTGGGGACCGGTTAAGGCACTCCGCGAAAAAGCCGTGCACGATGAGCCCGACGAACAGGATCACCGAATAGTGCGCATGCCCGTGCTCGCCTTGTGGCCAGCGCGATTTCATCACGAAGCCGAAAGCGAACGAATACACCATCAGCATCAGGAACGGACTGATCAGCGACCACAACAGCCCGAAACTGGCGCCACGATATCGCCCCAGCACATCACGTTTGGCCAACTCGACCGTCAGCGACCGATACGCGCCAAGCGCACTGAATGGCCCCGACGTCGATGTCGACGCAATAGTGGCAATGCGAGAATCCAAGTGACTGCCCCGCCCCAACCTTAGCCCAATGCCCCGGCCAACTCGGCACGCAAGTCGGCGATGTCCTCCACGCCCACCGACAGTCGCACCAAGGCATCGCTGATCCCCAGCCGCTTGCGGTTGGCCGGCGGCACCGAGGCGTGGGTCATGATCGCCGGGTGCTCGATCAGGCTTTCCACGCCGCCGAGCGACTCGGCCAGCGCGAACAGTTCGCAGCGTTCCAGCATGCGGCGTGCCTTCTTCAGACCGCCTTTCACCTCGATGGTGACGATGCCGCCGAAGCCGTGCATCTGGCGCCTCGCCAGCGCGTACTGCGGATGGCTCTTGAGTCCCGGGTAGATCACGCGTTCCACGGCCGAGTTCTTCGCCAGCCAGCCGGCCAGCTCCAGCGCGCTGGCGCAGTGTTGGCGCATGCGCAGGTGCAGGGTCTTCAGGCCGCGCATGGCGAGGAAGGCATCGAACGGGCCGGCCACCGCACCCACCGAGTTCTGCAGGAAGCCCATCTGCTCGGCCAGCTCCTTGCTGTTGGCGACGACGATGCCGCCCACCATGTCGGAGTGGCCGTTCAAGTACTTGGTGGCCGAGTGCAGCACGAGGTCCGCACCGAATTCCAGCGGCCGCTGCACCATCGGCGAGCAGAAGGTGTTATCCACCACCAAGATCAGGCCATGCTTCTTCGCGAACACGGCGACCTTGGCCAGGTCGACCAGCTTCAGCATCGGATTGGTGGGCGTCTCGGCCCAGATCATCCGCGTGTTGGGTTTCAAGGCGGCCTTCAGCGCCGCCATGTCGTTCAGGTCGATGAAGCTGAAATCCAGCCCCGCCGAGCGCCGGCGCACGCGCTCGAACAGGCGGTAGCTGCCGCCGTAGAGGTCGTCCATCGCGATCACGTGGCTGCCGGAATCCAGCAGATCCAGCGTGGTGGCCGCGGCCGCCAGGCCGGAGGCGAACGCGAAACCGGCCACGCCGCCCTCAAGGTCCGCCACGCAACGCTCGTAGGCCATGCGCGTAGGATTCTGCGTGCGCGAGTATTCGTAGCCCTTGTGCTTGCCGGGGCTCTCCTGCACGTAGGTGGAGGTGGCGTAGATCGGCGTCATGATCGCGCCGGTGGAGGGATCGGGGTGCTGGCCGGCATGGATCGCGCGGGTACCGAGTCCGTGGCTGGCGGCAGGCGTCTTCTTGGGCATGGACAAGCAACCGTGCTGGGCGACAGCTGCCGATGGCCAGCTGCCGCGTGAAAGGATCGTCCATTGTACCCGCGAGACCGGCATTTGCCTTAACCAAGCCCCGAGCGCCGCTTGCCGGCGTATTTGAGTCACGGGAAGAGCATGCAAAAATGGGACTTTGTCGCCACACGGATCGCGCGCCCATGCAAACCCTCCTCGTCACCGGCGGTGCCGGCTTCATCGGCGCGAATTTCGTGCTGCAGGCGGTGGCCGACGGCCTCACCGTGGTCAACCTCGACAAGCTCACCTACGCCGGCAACCTCGACACCCTGGCTACGCTGGACGGCAATCGCCGCCACATCTTCGTGCAAGGCGATATCGGCGACCGCGCCCTGCTGGCGAAGCTGCTGGCCGAGCACCGGCCCGACGCCATCGTGAACTTCGCCGCCGAATCGCACGTGGACCGCTCCATCGACGGCCCGGCGGAGTTCGTGCAGACCAACGTGGTGGGCACGCTGGGCCTCCTGGAATGCGCCCGCGACTACTGGCGCGGTCTGGAAGGGGCCGCGCGGGCTGATTTCCGCTTCCTGCATGTCTCCACCGACGAGGTCTACGGCTCGCTGGGCGAGACCGGCAGCTTCACCGAGACCACGCCGTACGCGCCGAACTCGCCCTACTCCGCGTCGAAGGCCGCCTCCGATCATCTGGTGCGCGCCTTCCATCACACCTACGGCCTGCCGGTGCTCACCACCAACTGCTCGAACAACTACGGGCCGTTCCAGTTCCCGGAGAAGCTCATCCCGCTGGTCACCGCGAAGGCGCTGGCCGGAGAGCCGCTGCCGGTGTACGGCGACGGTCTGAATATCCGCGACTGGCTGTTCGTGGGCGACCACTGCAGTGCGATCCGCCGCGTGCTGGAAGCCGGCCGCGTGGGTGAAACCTACAACGTGGGCGGCAACGCCGAGCGCACCAACATCACCGTGGTGAAGACGATCTGCGCGCTGCTGGACGCGCGCCTGCCACTGGCCGACGGCCGCAAGCGCGAGTCGCTGATCACCTATGTGAAGGATCGCCCCGGCCACGACCGCCGCTACGCGATCGACTCGTCCAAGCTGCAGCGCGAGCTGGGCTGGAAACCCTCGCAGACCTTCGAGAGCGGCATCGCCGCCACGGTGGACTGGTACCTCGCCAACCAGCCGTGGGTGCAGCGCGTGCTGGACGGCAGCTATCGCATGGAGAGGCTGGGCGCATGACGACCAAGGGCATCATTCTCGCCGGTGGCTCCGGCACCCGGCTGCACCCGATCACCCGCGCAGTGAGCAAGCAGCTGCTGCCGGTGTACGACAAGCCGATGATCTACTACCCGCTGGCCACGCTGATGCTGGCCGGCATCCGCGAGGTGCTGATCATCAACACGCCGCACGAGCAGGCGATGTTCCAGCGCCTGCTCGGCGACGGCTCGCAGTGGGGCATCGAGATCACCTATGCCGTGCAACCCTCGCCGGATGGCTTGGCGCAGGCCTTCACCATCGGTCGCGACTTCATCGCCGGCCAGCCCAGTTGCCTGGTGCTGGGCGACAACATCTTCTACGGCCACGGCTTCACCGAACGCCTGAAGCGCGCCGCCGCGCGCGAGCACGCCGCCACCGTGTTCGGCTACTGGGTGAGGGATCCCGAGCGCTATGGTGTGGCCGAGTTCGACGCGGCCGGCAAGGTGATCGGGCTGGAGGAAAAGCCCGCGCAGCCGAAGTCGCACTACGCCGTCACGGGCCTGTATTTCTACGACGCGCGCGTCTGCGACTACGCCGCTGCGTTGAAGCCTTCACCGCGCGGCGAGCTGGAAATCACCGACCTCAACCGCTGCTATCTCGACGACGGCTCGCTGCACCTGGAGCAGCTCGGCCGCGGCTTCGCTTGGCTGGACACCGGCACCCACGAGTCACTGATGGAGGCGGGCAACTACATCGAGACGATCGAGAACCGGCAAGGCCTCAAGGTCTGCTGCCCCGAGGAAATCGCCTACTTGAACGGCTGGATCAACGCCGAACAGCTGCTGGCGCTGGCCGCACCGCTGGCCAAGACCGGCTACGGCCAGTACCTGCAGCAGTTGACCAAGCAAGGCCACGTGCGATGAAAGTGATCCAGACCCGTCTGCCCGGCACGCTCGTGATCGAACCCCAGGTGTTCGGCGACGCCCGCGGTTTCTTCTACGAAAGCTACAACGAGGCGAAGTACCGCGAGGCCGGCATCGACCACACCTTCGTGCAGTCCAACGTGTCGCGCTCGGCGCGCGGCGTGCTGCGCGGCCTGCATTACCAGTGGCCGAATCCGCAGGGCAAGCTGGTCAGCGTGCTGGAGGGCGAGGTGTACGACGTGGCGGTGGATATCCGCCACGGCTCACCCACGTTCGGGCAATCGGTGGGCGTGATGCTCACCGCCGACAACCACCGCCACTTCTGGGTGCCGGAAGGCTTCGCGCACGGTTTCTGCGTGGTCTCCGAATTCGCCACCTTCAGCTACCAGTGCACCGCGTTGTACGACCCCAAGGCCGATGCCGGCATTCGCTGGAACGATGCGGCGCTGGGCATCGACTGGCCGATCAGCGAGCCGCTGCTGTCGGACAAGGATGGCAAGACGCCGCTGCTGGCCGAGGTGCCTGCCGAGCGCTTGCCGGTGTACGCGGCTTAGGCTTTCTTGCCTGTCATCCCAGCGAAGGCTGGGATCCAGTGACTGCAATGCTTGGGCAGGCCAAGGTGCTGGATTCCTGTTTGCGCGGGGATGACGATGATGGTTTGAGGTAACCATGAAAATCCTGTTGCTCGGTGCCAATGGCCAGCTCGGTCGCAGCTTTGTCGAAGACGGTGGACTGGCGATGCGCGGCGAACTGGTCACCGCCAGCCGTGACGGCCAACGCTTCGATGGCGCGGTCATCGGGACCGCCGACCTCGCCGTGCCGGGCAGCCTGCCTGCGTTGCTCGACCGCCTGTGCCCAGACCTGATCGTCAACGCGGCCGCCTACACCGCCGTGGATCGCGCCGAACAGGAAGAGGCACTGGCCACCCGCGTCAACGGCAAGGCCGTGAGCGTGCTAGGTCGCTGGGCTGCCGCGCACGGCGCGCTGGTGATCCACTACTCCACCGACTACGTGTTCGACGGCGTGGCCAGCGCCCCCTATCCGCTCGATGCACCCACCGCGCCGCTGGGCGCCTACGGCCGCAGCAAGCTCGCCGGTGAGCAGGCGTTGCGCGGCAGCGGCGCCGCGCATTTCATCTTCCGTACCGCCTGGGTGTATGCGCTACACGGCCAGAACTTCCTGCGCACCATGCTGCGCGTGGGCGCCGAGCGCGACGAGCTACGCGTGGTGGCCGACCAGGTCGGCGCACCTACCAGCACGGCGCTGATCGTGGCCGGCACGCTGGCTGCGCTGGATGCCTGGCAAGCCGCCGATGCCGCTCAGCGTCGCAGGCTGCAAGGCACCCATCACCTGGTCGCCAGCGGCCACACCAGTTGGCACGGCTTCGCCGAGGCGATCTTCGCCGGCGCGATGGAACGCGCGCTGATCGCGCGTGCACCGCGAGTCACGGCCATCACCACCGCCGATTACCCCACGCCAGCCAAGCGCCCGGCCTGGTCGGTGCTGGACAACGCCGGCTTCCAGCAGCGCTTCGGCTATGCTTTGCCCGATTGGCAAAGCGGCTTGCACGATGTACTGGATGTGCTCGCGCACCAGCGCGCCTGATATCTCTGTAGGAGCGCACCCTGTGCGCGATGACGCTCTTCGCGAGTTCATTCGCGCACAGGGTGCGCTCCTACAGGCAAGCCGTGAGCCGCAGGCATACAAAGGCGATCCATCATGCTCATTCCCCTGATCCTCAGCGGCGGCAGCGGCACCCGGTTGTGGCCCGTCTCCCGCCGGAACCTGCCCAAGCAGTTCCTGTCGCTGGCCGGCCACGGCACGCTGTTCCAGCAGACCGTCGCGCGCACGCGCGCCCTGCCCGAGGTGGCGGCGCCGATCGTGGTGGCCAGCGAGGATCACCGCTTTCTTGCCGCCGAGCAGTTGCTGGAAGCCGGCATCGAAGGCGGCACCGTGGTGCTGGAGCCGCTGGCGCGCAACACCGCGCCGGCGATCGCGCTGGGCGCGCTGGAGGCGTTGAAGCGCGACCCCGAAGCCGTATTGCTGGTGCTGCCCGCCGACCATTTGATCACTGACACCGCCGCCTTCGCCGCGGCCGTAACGCAAGCGTTACCACTGGCGCGGCAGGGCTGGCTGGCCACCTTCGGCATCCGTCCGGATCGCACCGAAACCGGCTTCGGCTACATCCGTCGTGGCGAGGCGCTGGGCGCAGGCGCGTTCCGCGTCGAGCGCTTCGTGGAGAAGCCCGACCTCGCCACCGCCGAGGGCTACCTCGCCGATGGCGGCTACGACTGGAACTCCGGCATGTTCCTGTTCCGCGCCGACCGCTATCTGGAAGAGCTGGCGGCGCACGCGCCAGCGATGCTGGCCGCCGTGCGTGCCGCGCATGCCGCCGCCCACGCCGACCTCGACTTCGTGCGCGTGGACAAGGACGCCTTCGCGAAGGTGCCGGAGGATTCCATCGACTACGCAGTGATGGAAAAGACCACGCGCGCCGCGGTGGTGCCGGTGAGCTGCGGCTGGAGCGACATCGGATCGTGGTCGGCACTGTGGCTGGCCGGCGAACGCGATGCCGACGGCAATCTGCGCGAAGGCGACACGCTCGCGGTGAACACGCGCAACTCGCTGCTGCGCTCGCACGACCGCCATCTCGTCGCCACCGTGGGCGTGGACGATCTGGTGGTAGTCACCACGCCCGATGCCACCCTCGTCGCGCATCGCGACGCCGCGCAAGATGTGAAGAAGATCGTCGAACAACTCAAGGGTGCCGGCCGCAGCGAGCACTCCTTCCACCGCGTGGTGCACCGCCCCTGGGGCAGCTACGACTCGCTGGAGGCCGGCGAACGTTTCCAGGTGAAGCGCATCGTGGTGAAGCCCGGCGCCAGCCTCAGCCTGCAGAAGCACCACCACCGCGCCGAACACTGGATCGTGGTCTCCGGCACCGCCGAAGTCACCTGCGACGACAAGGTGTTCCTGCTCGGCGAGAACCAGAGCACCTACATCCCGCTGGGCAGCAAGCACCGCCTGCGCAACCCCGGCAAGGTGGCTCTGGAACTGATCGAAGTGCAGTCCGGCAGCTACCTCGGCGAAGACGACATCGTGCGCTACGACGACGTGTACGGCCGCGCCTGAGCTCAACTCCCTCCCCTGCTTGCAAAGGGGAACCTCACGGCAACCTGCGCCCCCATCCTTCCTCGCTCCTCAATACGGCGTGAGGGGACACAGCTTGCGCAGTTGATAGGCAATAGCATCCTGCGATAATTCGGCATCCACACAAGACGGAATGCGATCGATGAGATGGTTCAGATGGAAAAATAAGCAGGTAAGCGCCGCTGAAGAAAGCTTGGGGCTAGGTACGCCGCCCGGCGGCGATCACTACCGGGCCTTTGTTGGTCCCCCTAAGGACTACGATCTGGTCTCCGCCATGACCTTCAACCTTCTGACGTGCCTTGGCCTTCGCCAACATCATAAAGTCATGGATGTAGGCTGTGGATCGCTTCGTGTCGGTCGCCTTCTGATCCCTTACCTCAACGTTGGCAACTACACCGGCATAGATCCCAATGCATGGCTAATTAAAGATGGTATAGAACGCGAAGTAGGCCGCGACCAAGTTGCAATCAAGCGACCAGCTCTACACGTTGCCGATAGCAGCGAATTGCTCCCTGCTGATATGAGGTTTGACTTTGCTTTCGCACAGTCAATCTTTAGCCATTGCGGGCCGGATCTCTTCGAGCGTTGGCTGATGGATATTGCCACTCGTCTCACCGATGGAGGCACATTGGTCGGCACGTATCTTGTGGGTGAAGAGGATTGCAGTGAGCTTGGTTGGATCTATCCTCACTGCGTGTATTACCGCACCGAGTCGGTTGCGAGAATGGCAGCCAAGGCTGGATTACAGTTCCTCTCTCTTGACTGGATGCATCCGCGACAAACGTGGGCGCTGTTCTACAAACCGGGGTTCGATGTTTCTTGGATCAGAGATGGCCACACATCATGGAACATCATGATGTCCAGCATCACTGAGCTCCACTCATAGTTTTAAGCGGATTGGCACCCTCCCTCACCAGTCTGTCACTCTCCACGACGAGACGCGGATTGTCGAGGCCACCATTCTGACCCTCAACAACCACCCGCCATGCCCAAGCTGCCTAGTGCCTTTCTATTGAGTGCGCTCAAACACTCCTACACCGTTGGCGGCGGCGCCAAGGCACAGGACGTGGCGAAGCACTAATCTTGAGGTAGGGTACCCACACAGGCTTATCGTATTAGGCTTTTTAGGCTTTTTGCTTCCTGCATGCGGGGAGAGAGGCCGAAAGCCTTATTATTTCAAACGCCTCTGTCCGCGCAGCCGGTACTCGTCGCGCGCCACGTAGCCTGCCGCCCCCAGCACCATCAGCGCCAGCACGTACCAGGTGATCAGGTAGTTGAGGTGGTGGTTGGGGAAGTGGATCACCGTCATGCCGCCACGCGGCCAGGTCGTGCCGCTGGATGCATCGGCATCCACGAAGTACGGCGCCACGTCCGCGAGTCCGTGCGCCTTCGCGATCGCCGCCACGTCGCGGGTGTACCAGGTGTCGGTGGTGGGATCGTTGTGACGGAACAGGCCGGAGGGTTCGCTGATCCGCAGCAAGCCGGTGACCGTGACCTCACCCTCCGGCGCCGCCGGGCAATGGCCCTTGAGATCGCACCAGCCCGCCGGCGCGAAACCGCGGTTCACCAGCACGATGCTGCCGTCGTCGCGGCGCAGCGGGGCGAGGATCCAGTAGCCGCTGCCGGCATCGGTGGCCGTCCACACCCGCGTCTGGCGATCGCCTAGCCAGCTGCCGCTGAGCCGCACGTGGCGGTATTCGGCGTTGGCCGTGGTGATGCCGGCCCAGTCCGCCGGACCCGGCGCAGGCACCGGCGGCGCATGCACGCGCTCGTCGACGTGGGCGATCAGCGCCGTCTTCCATGCCAGCCGGTGCACCTGCCAGGTACCCAGCGCCACGAAGCTGGAGAACAGCACGAGGCCGAGCAGGGCCAGCAGGCCCAGCGCCAGCGGGCCGCGCACGCGGCGCTCGTTATCGTCGGAAGGAATTCGGGTGTCAGGCATGGCGCGGCATGATCGCACCATGCATGCCGCGCGTCACCGAAAGTTCTTCGCCAGCCATGCGATCAGCGACATCATGCCGCGGCGGGGCCGAAGCGGGCATCAGTCGTTGGGCAAGCCACCCGAGCGACGGCTGATCCATAAGGCGGCCAGCGTGCCGATCGCACCCGAGAGCAGGTACAGGCCCACGTAAGGGACGCCGGCATAGCGGGCGAGCGCCAACGCCACCAGCGGCGCGAAGCCCGCACCGATCAGCCAGCCCAGGTCCGAGGTGATCATGGCGCCGCAGAAGCGGAACTCCGGCCGGAAGTTCGAACTCACCGCACCGGCCGCCTGCGCATGGGTGAAGCCGAGCAAGGCATAGCCGAGGATGATGAACACATAGCTGTTCACGGTGCCGCCCGAAAGAAGCAGCGCGGTCCATCCGCTGTAGACCGCGATCAGCGCGCCGCCCACGGCCAGGGTGGTGCGCCGGCCGAACCGGTTCGCCACCACGCCGGACAGCAGCATGCAGGGCAAGGCCACGAAGGCGCCGACGATCTGCACCACGAGGAAGCTGACCACCGATTGCCGCGTGAACAGCAGCGCCCAGGACAGCGCGAAGATCGTCACCAGGTGGAACATCGCGTAGTTGGCCAGCGGCGCGAAGGCGCCCAGCGTGATGTTGTTGCCTTGCGAGCGGGCCAGCTCGCGCATCGACGACGGCTCGAGATCGCGCTCCTTGAGCTGCTCCGCATAGCGGGGCGCAACCACCATGCGCAAGCTGGCGAACAGGGCCACCACGTTGATCGCGAAGGCCGCGAAGAAGGGATAGCGCCAGCCCCAGTCGATGAACTCCTGGTGCGAGAGGCTCGCCCAGATGTAAGCGAACAGGGCCGCGGCAAGAATGAAGCCGATCGGGTCGCTCAACTGGGGCAGCATGGCGTACCAGCCGCGCCGGTCCCTGGGCGCCTTGAGCGCCATCAATGAAGCCAGGCCGTTCCAGCTGCCGCCCAGTGCGAAACCCTGCCCGAAGCGCAGCACCGCCAACGCCAGGATGGCTGACCATCCCAGCGTCGCGTAGCCGGGCAGGAAGGCCGTGCCGGCCGTCGCCATGCCGAGCAGGAACAGCGCGATGGTCAGCTTGGTGGGCAGGCCGAGATGGCGCTGCAGTACCACGAAGAACATGGAGCCCAGCGGGCGTGCGATGAACGCCAGCGCGAAGATCGCGAAGGAGTAGAAGACGCCGTCGATCCGGCTGGCGAAGGGAAAGAACACCTCGGGAAACGCCAGCACGCAGCCGATGCCGAACACGAAGAAGTCGAAGGACTGGCAGGCGCGTCCCACCATCACGCCGACGGCGAGGTCTCCCGGCGTCATCTGCTCGGCGTGGGAACCATCGTCATGCGCATGCGCGACCAAACCGGGGACCGACTGGATGTTGCTGGTAGGCATGGCGATTCCATGGCAACGATCGTGCGACGTTTGCTGGACAAACCGGCGGCTGCATCGCGTAACGCGGCGACCGATTCCACATGGCCACCCGACACTCCCTTGCAACTCCAAAACCGGGCTTGAACAAGCCCATCCAGCCTGGCAACGCGATTTCCGAGGGGTAGTATAGACCTGCCCCGGAAGAGTAGTGTAAGCAGCTCCTCTGTTGCCCGATGCACACGTGCCCATGACAGTGAAACGTCTTCGCGGCTTGCTGCTGTCTCCCCTAGCGCTGCTTGGCGGTTGTCACATGGTGTTGCTGGATCCTTCCGGCGACGTGGCGCGCCAGCAGAGCGACATCATGATCGTCACCACGATCATCATGGCGCTGATCATCGTGCCGGTGCTGATCGCGATCGGCGTCATCGCGTGGCGTTATCGGGCTTCCAACAAGCAAGCCCATTACGACGCCGAATGGGATCATTCGCCGCAGCTGGAATTGGTGGTGTGGGCCGCGCCGCTGCTGATCATCATCGCCGTCGGCGCGATCAGCTGGATCGGCACCCACCAGCTCGATCCCTATCGCCCGCTCGATCGCGTGGCGCCGGGCAAACCCGTGGCCGCAGGCACCAAGCCGCTGGAAGTGGATGTCGTGTCGCTGCGCTGGAAATGGCTGTTCTTCTACCCGCAGTACGGCATCGCCACGGTGAACCAGCTGGCGGCGCCGGTGGACGTGCCGATCCGCTTCAAGATGACGTCGGACGCCATGATGGATGCGTTCTCCGTGCCGGCCCTGGCCGGCATGGTCTACACGATGCCCGGCATGCAGACGGTATTGCACGCCGTCATCAACAAGCCGGGCCAATACCGGGGCTTCTCGGCGAACTACAGCGGCGCGGGCTTCACCGACATGCGCTTCGACTTCGAGGGCATGAACACGCATGACTTCGACGCCTGGGTCGCGAAGGTCCGCGCCGCAGGCGGCGAGCTCGACACCAAGGCGTACGACCAGCTGCGCCAGTCCGAGCGCGATGCACCGGTGCACTACTACGCACGCTTCGAGCCCGACCTGTACACGCGCATCCTCGATCGCTGCATCGACCCCGGCGAGTTGTGCATGAGCCGGATGATGTCGACCGACGCCGGACCACCCATGCAGGGCATGCACGAACCCCCTGTGCACGCCGGCACCGCCTCGCTGGTGGATGCCGGGAAAACAGTCCCCGCCCAGGCTGCGGCGGCGCACTGACTTGCTTGCGGAGATTCAAGCCATGCCCGAAGCCATGCCTCATCGTGCGCCCGTGTGGGATTTCCTGTTCGGTCGGCTCACGCTCGACTCGCTGCCGTTCCTGAAACCCGACCTCGAAGGTCGCATCGTCCTCATCACCTTGATCGTGGTGGCGCTCGGCGGCCTGGCCATCCTCGGCTTCATCACGAAGAAGCGTCTGTGGGGCTACCTGTGGCACGAGTGGTTCACCACCGTGGACCACAAGAAGCTCGGCATCATGTACATGATCCTGGGCACGGTGATGCTGCTGCGCGGCTTCTCCGACGCGATCATGATGCGCGCACAGCAGGCCTATGCCTTCGGCCCGCAGATGGGTTACCTGCCACCGGAACACTACGACCAGATCTTCACGGCGCACGGCGCGATCATGATCTTCTTCGTGGCGATGGCCTACATCGTCGGGCTGATGAACTACGTGATGCCGCTGCAGATCGGTGCGCGCGACGTGGCGTTCCCGTTCCTCAACAACCTGAGCTTCTGGTTCACGTTCTGGGGCGCGATCCTGTTCATGGTGTCGCTGTTCGTCGGCGACTTCTCGACCGCCGGCTGGCTGGGCTACCCGCCGGTCTCGGAACTGCAGCAGGGCCCCGGCGTCGACTACTACATCTGGGGCCTGCAGCTGTCCGGCGTGGGCACGCTGCTGACCGGCGTCAACTTCGTCACCACCATCCTGAAGATGCGCGCGCCCGGCATGACGATGATGAAGATGCCGGTATTCAGCTGGACCGCGCTGTGCACCAGCGGGCTGATCATCGCGACCTTCCCGGTGCTCACCGCCACGCTGCTGCTGCTCTCGCTGGACCGCTACCTCGGCACCCACTTCTTCACCACCGGCTTCGGCGGCAACGTGATGATGTACATCAATCTGATCTGGGTGTGGGGGCATCCGGAGGTGTACATCCTGATCCTGCCGATCTTCGGCGTGTATTCGGAGATCGTGCCCACGTTCTCGGGCAAGCCGCTGTTCGGCTACTCGTCGATGGTCTACGCCACCGTCGCGATCATGATCCTGTCGTACCTGGTCTGGCTGCACCACTTTTTCACGATGGGTTCGGGCGCCGACGTCAACTCGTTCTTCTCGCTGACCACCATGATGATTTCCATCCCCACCGGGGTAAAGATCTTCAACTGGCTGTTCACCATGTACCGCGGCCGCGTGCACTTCACCGTGCCGATGCTGTGGACGATGGGCTTCCTGTTCACCTTCACCATCGGCGGCATGACCGGCGTGATGCTGTCGGTGGCGCCGGCGGACTTCCTGCTGCACAACAGCCTGTTCCTGATCGCGCACTTCCACAACGTGATCATCGGCGGCGTGGTGTTCGGCGTGTTCGCCGCCATCAATTACTGGTTCCCCAAGGCGTTCGGCTTCAAGCTCGACGAGTTCTGGGGCAAGGCCAGCTTCTGGTTCTGGCTGGTCGGCTTCTGGGTGGCGTTCACGCCGCTGTACATCATGGGCTTCATGGGCGTGACCCGCCGCCTCAGCCACTTCGACAACCCGGCGCTGCAGCCGTATTTCATCGTCGCCGCGTTCGGCGCCTTCCTGATCGCGCTCGGCATCCTGGCCTTCATCATCCAGATCTACGTCAGCGTCGTGCGGCGCAAGGCCTACGCCGTGGGCGGCGACCCGTGGCATGGCCGCACGCTGGAATGGTCCACCTCGTCGCCGCCGCCGGACTACAACTTCGCGTTCATCCCCAACATCCATGCGCGCGACGCCTGGACCGACATGAAGAAGCGCGGCTACCGGCGCCCGCTGGAAGGCTTCCACCCGATCCACATGCCGAAGAACACGGCAGCGGGCGCAGTCATCGGCGTGCTGTCCTTCCTCTGCAGCTTCGGCCTGGTCTGGTACATCTGGTGGCTGGCGGCGGCGTCCTTCGTGGGCATCATCGTCGCGACCATCGCCCACACCTTCAACTACCACCGCGACTTCCACATCCATGCGGAAGAGGTACGCGAGTTCGAACACACCGGCAATTGGCAAGCTGAAACCCAAGGGGCGCACGCATGAACAGCACGGCTGTCGATACTGCCGGTAGCGCACCCTCGGCGTTCCTCTGCCACGAGGAACCGACCGCTCACAACGGAACCCTGCTCGGGTTCTGGATCTACCTGATGAGCGACTGCTTCATCTTCGCCTCGCTGTTCGCCTGCTACGCCGTGCTGGGCACCAACGACGCCGGTGGGCCGTCGGCCGCCCAGATACTCGACCTGCCCGGTCTGGCCGTGAACACCGCGCTGCTGCTGCTGTCGTCGGTGACCTTCGGTTTCGCGATGCTGGAAATGGCGCGGCAGCACAAGCGCGCCATGCTCGCCTGGCTGGCCGTGGCCGGGCTGCTGGCCGTGGGCTTCGTGGGGCTGGAGCTGCACGAGTTCCACGACATGATCGAGGCCGGCGCCGGCCCCGACCGCAGCGCCTTCCTGTCCTCGTTCTTCACCCTGGTCGGCACGCACGGCCTGCACGTCTCCGTCGGCATCCTGTGGCTGATCGTACTGATGGTGCAGCTGGGCAAGTTCGGCCTCACCGAAGCGAACATCCGGCGCCTGCAGTGCCTGAGCATGTTCTGGCACTTCCTGGATCTGGTATGGGTCGGCGTCTTCAGCTTCGTCTATCTGGCAGGAGTGCTGCGATGAGCCATCCATCCTCTCCCGGCCACGCGGACGACACCTTGCATGTGCACCAGGGCAGCCTGCGCGGCTACCTGACCGGCTTCGTGCTGGCGGCGATCCTCACCATCATCCCGTTCTGGCTGGTGATGGGGCACGTGTTCGACAACCGCTGGCTGACCATCACCCTCGTGCTGCTGCTGGCCGTCGTGCAGATCTTCGTGCACATCATCTACTTCCTGCACCTCGACACGCACTCGGAAGGCGGCTGGAACATGATGGCTTTCATCTTCACCATCGTGCTGGTGGTGATCGTGCTCGGCGCCTCCATCTGGGTCATGTACAACGAGAACGCGAACATGATGCCGATGTCGCCGCAGTATCAGCGCAGCGGGGAGTGACCTTCGCGATCATCCCTGATCGCGAAGATCAAATGGGCGGCCATCCATGACCGCACTTCTCAAGGGGAAGCCCGCATTTGCCGGCTTTTTCGTTTCTTCCATTGTGCACAATGCGGGTCACCGCAGTATTGGCGGCCTACTCCACCGTCACCGACTTGGCGAGATTGCGCGGCTGGTCGACGTCGGTGCCGCGCAGCACGGCCACGTGGTAGGCGAGCAGCTGCAGCGGCACGGTGAACACCGCCGGGGCGATGAAGTCGCCGCCGCCATCGATGCGCAGCAGGTGACCGCGCGCGGCGTTGCCGTCCATCGGCGCGGCGTGGTCGGCGAACACGATCAGCTCGCCGCCGCGCGCGCGCACTTCCTGCAGGTTGGATTTCAGCTTGTCCAGCAGCGGGCCGTTCGGCGCCACCGCCACCACCGGCATGTCCTCGTCCACCAGCGCCAGCGGGCCGTGCTTCAGTTCGCCCGCGGGATAGGCCTCGGCGTGGATGTAGGAGATTTCCTTGAGCTTGAGCGAACCTTCCAGCGCCACCGGGAACTGCGCGCCGCGACCGAGGAACAGCGCGTGGTGGCGCGGAATGAAATGCTCGGCCAGTTCGATGATCTGCGGCTCCAGCGCCAGCGCGCGCTCGATCGCCCGCGGCAGCGTCTGCAACTGTGCGCACAAGTCCGCGTAGCGCGCATCGTCCAGACCGCGTTGCCGCGCCAGCTGCAGGGACAGCAGCGCCAACGCGGCGAGCTGGGTGGTGAAGGCCTTGGTCGAGGCCACGCCGATCTCGGGGCCGGCGCGGGTCATCAGCTTGAGGTCGGCCTCGCGCACCACCGAGGATTCCGGCACGTTGCAGATCGCCAGCGTGCCAAGGTAGCCGCGGCGGCGCGACTCGCGCATCGCGGCCAGCGTGTCGGCGGTTTCGCCGGACTGCGAGATCGCCACGAACAGCGTGCCCTCCGGCACCACCGCCTCGCGGTAGCGGTACTCGCTGGCCACCTCCACGGCGACCGGCAGGCGCGCGTGTTCCTCGATCCAGTATTTCGCGACCATGCCGGCGTGGTAGCTGGTGCCGCAGGCGACGATGTGCACGCCGCGCACCTTCGCCAGCAGTTCGTCGCCGCCCACGCCGAAGATGTTCGGCAGCACGCCGTTCGCGCCCAAGCGCGATTCCAGCGTGTCGGCCACCGCGCGCGGCTGCTCGAAGATCTCCTTCTGCATGTAGTGGCGGTATTCGCCACGCTCCACCGCGTCGGCGGACAGCTCGCTCTCGTACACGCCGCGCTCGACCGGGCGACCGTCTAGGCCGAACACCTGCACGCGATCGCGGGTGATCTCGACGACATCGTCCTCGTCGAGATGGATCATCTTGTTGGTGACCTGGATCAGCGCCTGCGCGTCCGAGCCCAGGAAGTGCTCGCCGATGCCCACACCGACCAGGAGCGGCGCGCCGCGGCGGGCGCCTACCACGCGGCCGGGCTCGTCGCGGCTGATCACGGCGATCGCGTAGGCACCTTCCAGACCGCGCACCACGGCCAGCACCGCCTCACGCAGGCCTAGGCCGCCGGCGATACGTTCCTCGACCAGCGCGGCGATTACCTCGGTATCGGTTTCGGAAGTGAACACGTGGCCG
>Ga0209455_1000211_pt1 | contig 82660 bp, 77 predicted proteins | sample AraplaCol_mCL_r2_FD_184275 | JGI IMG/M metagenome (GOLD analysis project Ga0209455, IMG submission 184275) | Arabidopsis root microbial communities from North Carolina, USA - plate scrape CL_Col_mCL_r2 (SPAdes) (version 2) | ecosystem: Host-associated > Plants > Roots > Endosphere | place: USA... | reverse complement strand
TGGCGCTGGAGAACGGCGCCAGCCTGAAGGCCAAGTCCGTGGTGCTCTCCACCGGCGCGCGCTGGCGGCAGATGGGCGTGCCCGGCGAGAACGACTACCGCAACAAGGGCGTGGCCTACTGCCCGCACTGCGACGGCCCGCTGTTCAAGGGCAAGCGTGTGGCGGTGATCGGCGGCGGCAACTCCGGCGCGGAGGCGGCGATCGACCTGGCCGGCCTCGTGGCCCATGTCACCCTGATCGAGTTCGACCACCAACTGCGCGCCGACGAGGTGCTGCAGCGCAAGCTGCGCAGCCTGCCCAACGTGGAGGTGATCGTCAGCGCGCAGACCACCGAGGTACTGGGCGACGGCCAGAAAGTCACCGGCCTGGTCTGGAAGGACCGCAACGACGGCGTGATGCACAGCCTGACCCTCGAAGGCATCTTCGTGCAGATCGGCCTGCTGCCGAACACCGAGTGGCTGAAGGGCACGCTGGAACTCAGCCCGCGCGGCGAGATCGTGATCGACGCCCGCGGCCAGACTTCGCTGCCCGGCGTGTTCGCCGCCGGCGACGCCACCACGGTGCCGTACAAGCAGATCGTGATCGCGATGGGTGCCGGTTCCACTGCCGCGCTGGGCGCGTTCGATCACCTGATCCGCAGCTCGGCGCCGGCGGCGGAAACAGCCGCTGCCTGACGTACTTGAGCCCCTCTCCCACTCGTGGGAGAGGGGTTGGGGAGAGGGCATGGGCCAGCCGCGGGGCATCGCGCTTCGCCCGTACCCTCTCCCCCGGCCCCTCTCCCGAAGGGAGAGGGGAGTCAGTCAGGCTTCGGGCCCGCGTTCCAGCGCCTTGCGGATCTCCTCCAGCGCCGCCGGATCGTCCAGCGTGGAGAGATCGCCCGGATCGCGCTGCTCGGCCAGGGCCTGCAGCGAGCGGCGCAGCAGCTTGCCCGAGCGCGTCTTGGGCAACGCGCCCACTACATACACCCGCGCCGGTTTCGCCACGCTGCCGAGCTGGTCCACCACGCACTGCTGCATGCCGCGCGCCACCTCGGCGGCGCCCGCGCCGGCGTCCTGTTTCAGTGTGGCGAACACCACCGGCACCTGGCCTTTCAGTTCGTCGCGCACGCCTACCACCGCCGCCTCGGCCACCGCCGGGTGGCCGGCCACGGATTCCTCGATCTCGCGTGTGCCCAGGCGATGCCCGGCCACGTTGATCACGTCGTCGGTGCGGCCGAGGATGAAGGTGTAGCCGTCCGCATCGCGAATCGCCCAGTCCAGCGAGCTGTACAGCAGCTCGCGGAAGTGGCTGAAGTAGCTGTGCACGTAGCGGTCGTCGTCGCGCCAGATCGTGCTGAGGCAGCCCGGCGGCAGCGGCGGTTCCAGCACCAGCACGCCCTTCTCGCCGGCGGGCACTTCCTTGCCGGTGTTCTCGTCGATCACCTTCATCTTGTAACCAGGCGCCGGCAGGCCGGGCGAGCCGAGCTTGGCGGGTTTCATGTCCAGACCTGGCATCAGGGTGATCGCCGGCCAGCCGGTCTCGGTCTGCCAGTAGTTGTCGACCACCGGCACGCCCAGTTCGGTGTTGATCCAATGCGAGGTGGGTTCGTCCAGCGGCTCGCCGGCGAGGAACAGCCACTTCAGTTTCGACAGGTCGTGCGCGTGCAGGAAGCGTGCGTCCTGCTTCTTCAGCACGCGGATCGCGGTGGGCGAGGAGAACATGCTGTGCACGCCGTACTGCTCGCACAGCCCCCACCACACGCCCGGATCGGGCCGCGTGGGCAGGCCTTCGTAGAGCAGCGAAGTGGCGCCGCCGATCAGCGGACCGTAGACGTTGTAGGAATGCCCCACCGCCCAGCCCACGTCGGAAGTGGAGAACATCACCTGCCCCGGCGCGACGTCGAAGATGCAGCGGATCGACATCGCCATCGCCACCGCGTAACCGCCGGTGTCGCGCTGCACGCCCTTGGGCTTGCCGGTGGTGCCGGAGGTGTAGAGCAGGTAACTCGGTTCGTTCGACTCCAGCCAGGCCACCGGCACCGCGGCGCCAGCATGCTTCGCGCGAAGTTCGGCGTAGTCCACGTCGCGATCCTTGATGCGGGTCATCTGCGGATCGAGCCCGCGATCCACCACCAGCACCTTCGGCGGCGGCGCCGAGGCCTCGTTCAGCGCCGCGTCCACCAGCGGTTTGTACGGAATCACCTTGCCCGCACGCATGCCGGCATCGGCACAGACCAGCAGCTTCGGCTGTGCGTCGTCGATGCGCAACGCGAGGTTGTGCGCCGCGAAGCCGCCGAACACCACTGAATGGATCGCGCCGACGCGCGTGCACGCCAGCATCGCGAACACCGCCTCGGCGATGTTCGGCAGGTAGATCACCACACGGTCGCCGCGCCCCACGTCCAGCGACTGCAGCACCGCGGCGAACGTGTTCACCTCGCGATGCAACTCGCGGTAGCTGAACTCGCGCGTGACGTCGGTTTCACTGGACACCGCCACCAGCGCCAGTTGCTCCGCGCGTTCGGCGAGATGCCGGTCCACGGCGTTGTAACAGAGGTTGGTGGTGCCGCCCACGAACCAGCGGCGGAACGGCGGCTTCGACTGGTCGAGGATCTGCCGCGGTGGCGTCTCCCAATGGATGCGCCGCGCCTGCTCGGCCCAGAACAGTTCCGGCTGCTCGACCGACTGCCGGTAGAACGATTCGTAGTCCATGCCCGCCTCCCGCGCCGACCCGTTTCAAGCCTAATCGCGGTATCGCCACTTGGGCAGCGCGACGATGGTCGCAGGCATCGTGGCGGCAACACGGCCCATCCCTGCGCTGAAACGAAGAAGGGCGGCCAGGCCGCCCTTCCCCTTCGAGCAAACGCGCCGCGCCTGTTTACTTCGCGAACAGATGCTCGACGCCTGCGCGTTCCTCGCGCAGTTCCTTGTGGGTGGCGTCGATGCGCGCCTGCGAGAACGCGTTGATCGCCAGGCCTTGCACGATGGCGTACTTGCCGTCCTTCACCGTCACCGGGTAGCCGAAGATCACGCCCGGCGCGATGCCGTAGGAGCCGTCGGACGGGATGCCCATCGACACCCAGTCGCCTTCTGCGGTGCCCTGCGCCCAGGTGCGCATGTGGTCGATCGCGGCCGAGGCGGCCGAGGCGGCGGAGGAAGCGCCGCGCGCCTTGATGATGGCTGCGCCGCGCTGCTGCACGGTGGGGATGAAATCGCTCTCGTACCACGCCTGGTCGACCAGGCTCAGCGCCGGCTTGCCGTCCACGGTGGCGTGGTGCAAGTCAGGGTACTGGGTGGAGCTGTGGTTGCCCCAGATCGTCATCTTGCGGACGTCAGTGTTGTGCTTGCCGGTCTTCTCGGCGAGCTGGCTCTTGGCGCGGTTGTGGTCCAGGCGCACCATCGCGGTGAAGCACTTCGGGTCCAGGCTGGGCGCGTTCTGCTGCGCGATCAGCGCATTGGTGTTGGCCGGGTTGCCCACCACCAGCACCTTCACGTCGCGCTTGGCGTGGTCGTTCAGCGCCTTGCCCTGCGGGGCGAAGATCGCGCCGTTCGCTTCCAGCAGGTCCTTGCGCTCCATGCCCGGGCCGCGCGGACGGGCGCCGACCAGCAGCGCGTAGTCGACGTCCTTGAAAGCCACGTTGACGTCGTCGGTGGCGACCACGCCGGCCAGGGTCGGGAACGCGCAGTCGTTGAGTTCCATCACCACGCCCTGCAGCGCGGGCAGCGCCGGCGTGATTTCCAGCAGGTGCAGGATCACCGGCTGGTCGGGACCCAGCATGTCGCCGGCGGCGATGCGGAACAGCAGGGCGTAACCGATCTGGCCGGCGGCGCCGGTAACGGCAACTCGAACGGGGGCTTTCATGGGGTTGACTCCTTGGTGGAATGCTCAGCTTTTAGTAGGAGCGGCTTCAGCCGCGATGCTTCTTGCCTGTCGCGGCTGAAGCCGCTCCTACAGTTGATGTGTTCACGTCAGCTCGGCAAAGAACTCTGCAATGCGCGCGAGTCCGGGCGCCAGCTGGGCGGCCGGGCAGGTATAGGAAATCCGCAGGGCACGCGGCTCACCGAAGGCCGAGCCCGGCACGCAAGCCACGCCCTTGGCTTCCAGCAGCGCGGCGCAGAACTCCACGTCGCTGGAAATCTTCGTGCCGTGGTGGCTTTTGCCGAACGCCACCGAGATGTCGGGGAACGCGTAGAACGCGCCCTGCGGCCGCGGGCAGGTCACGCCCGGGATCGCGTTGAGCGCGGCGACGACCGTGTCGCGACGGGACGCGAACTCCGTGCACTTGGCCTGCGGGATGTCCTGCGGACCGGTGAACGCGGCCACCGCGGCCGCGGTGATCACTTCCGGCACGCTGGTGATGTGGTTGGAGTTGAGCGTGGTGACCGCCTTGGCCACCGGCTCCGGCCCGGCCAGCAAGCCCACGCGCCAGCCCGGCATGCCGTAGGTCTTGGACACCGAGTCGACGAAGACCAGCCGCTCCTTCAGCTCCGGCTTCGCGAACACGAAGTTGTGGTAGCCGATGCCGTCGAACACCATCGAGTTGTAGATGTCGTCGGTGATGATCCAGGTGTCCGGATGCTTCGCCAGCACCTCGGCCAGCGCGGCGATTTCCTCGCGCGTGTAGACCATGCCCGTCGGGTTGGACGGGTTGTTGAACAGGAACACCTTGGGCTTGCGCGCCAGCGCGGCGTCGAGCTGCGTCGGGGTGAGCTTGTAGTGCTGCTCGGGGCCGCAATGCAGCACGTTGGCCTGCGCGCCCACGATGTCGGCGATGTCGCGGTACGTGGTCCAGTACGGCGCGGCGAAGGCGATCTCGTCGCCCTCGTCCAGCAGCGCCTCGGCCAGGTTGTAAAGCACCTGCTTGGCGCCGATGCCTACCGACAGGTTGGCGTGGCCGTAACCGGTGAAACCCAGCGCCTCGATGTGCTTCAGGAACGCGTCCAGCAGCGGCTCGGCGCCACGGTTGCTGCCGTACTGGCCGCTGTCATGGTTGAGCGCCTCGCGCGCCGCCGCGTACACGTGTTCGCCGGGCAGGAAGTTCGGCACGCCGATGGAGAAGCTGATGATGTCGCGGCCGGCGGCCTTGAGCTGCTTCGCCTTGGCGGCGATGAGCATGATCGCGCTGGGCTTGGCGCGGCCGACACGCTGGGCGAGCTGGGGCATGACTTCCTCGGGTTCGTGGGGGACGGAAGCGGCAAACCCGGCGATTTTAGCATGGGGTATCGCATCCCCCGAGACCCCCGCAAAAGCTTGCGTCATCACGATCCGTGGATGCATGCCCATGTTCGCGGATGGCATGATGCCCACGCTGCCACGCCTTCAGCACGGTGCGCGGCAGGAGCCGCAGGGAGGCGCGGCTTCCGCACTATCCAGGGGACTTCATCAACCACGCATGGGGACACACGGATATGCATTGGCTCTGGGTCATCATCATCGGCTTCATCGTCGGCGTCATCGCCAAGTTCATCCGCGGCGGCAAGGACTCGGTCGGCTTCATCATCACCATCGTCATCGGCATCGTGGGCTCGATCCTCGCCACCTGGGTGGGCGAGAACCTGGGCTGGTGGCCCGCGCACGGCTTCGTGCATTTCATCGCTTCGATCGTGGGCGCGATCATCCTGCTCGCGATCTACCACGTGCTGTTCAAGCCCAGCGCCTCCTCGTGAGACGCGGTCGTGCGGGCGGGGCATGCCTCGCCCGCACGACCCCATGACGTGTCGGCGAAGCTCAGCCGAACAGCTTGCCGGCCAGCCCCGCCAGCGAGCCGAGATCGAAACCGCCGCCCTGCCCCTGCGCCGGCACCTGGCCGCCGGGAGTCAGGTGGTCGACCACATGCGGCAACACCTGCGCCAGCGCACCGGACAGCTGGCCCTGGTCCATGCCCAGCTTGCCGGCTGCCTCCTGCAGCACCGAACCCAGGCCACCGCTCTGCAACGCCTGGTTGAGCTGATCGCCGGACACCGCCTGATTGGCGCCATTGCCCACCCACGACTGCACGGCTTCGCCGAGCCCGCCCTGGTGCAGCATGCCGGCCAGCCCCTGCACGCCGCCCGCCTGCTGGATCAGCTGACCCGCCACCGACACCAGATCCGAACCGCCGGCCTGACCGCCGCCGCCCAGCAAACTACCGAGTAATGACATGGCTGCTCTCCTTGGATGATGGAAGCCGCGCGCAGCTGCCGCGCGCGACCCGTCGATTCTATGGATCGCACGCGGTTTCTGTCGTGACCGGCGCGTGAAAAAGCCACCGCACCAAGGCGGTGGCTTGCAGGGGCGACACCTGTCGCGGATCAGCCGCGCTGATCGAGCACGCTGTTCCATTCCTTCACGCGGTCGGCCTTGGCCGCCAGCAGCGCGTCCACGTCGCCCTCGACCGTGACCTTCTCGATGACGTCGTTCTGGCGGATCGCGTCGACTACCTGCTGGTCATTCGCATCGATCACTTCGCCGAACACGCTGTGCTTGCCGTCCAGCCACGGCGTGGCGCCGTGGGTGATGAAGAACTGGCTGCCGTTGGTGCGCGGGCCGGCGTTCGCCATCGACAGCACGCCGGGCTTGTCGTGGCGCAGCGAGGGATGGAACTCGTCCTCGAACTTGTAGCCCGGGCCGCCGCGACCGCTGCCTTCCGGGCAACCGCCCTGGACCATGAAGTCGGCGATCACGCGATGGAACGACAGGCCGTCGTAGTAGCCGCGCTTGGCCAGGTTCACGAAATTCGCCACGGTCAGCGGCGCCTTGTCGTCGTGCAGGCGCAGGCGGATCGGGCCGCGGTTGGTGTGCAGGGTGACTTGGATGGCCATGGGCATTCCTCGGCGTTGGACAGGGTCGATGCGCCGCAGGCACGGCGCGTGGATCGCCAAGGATAGCGCAGCCCGCCGGATCGATCGGAAACGCGGGCAAATCGTCATCCAAGCGCGTATAATCGACCGATTCGCCCTTCAAAAACCTGCGCGACGATCCCCGCATCGCCCGAGCCCTGCCCATGTCCATCGAAAACCTGCGCAATATCGCCATCGTCGCCCACGTCGACCACGGCAAGACCACCCTCGTCGACCAGCTGCTGAAGCAGTCCGGCACGCTCAACGAGCGCACCGTGCTGGCGGAGCGCGTGATGGACTCGAACGACCAGGAAAAGGAGCGCGGCATCACCATCCTGGCCAAGAACACCGCGATCAAGTGGAACGGCAACCGCATCAACATCGTCGACACCCCGGGCCACGCCGACTTCGGCGGCGAGGTGGAGCGCGTGCTGTCGATGGTCGACACCGTGCTGATCCTGGTCGACGCGATGGACGGCCCGATGCCGCAGACGCGCTTCGTGACGCAGAAGGCGTTCGCGATGGGCTTCAAGCCGATCGTGGTGATCAACAAGATCGACCGCCCCGGCGCGCGCCCCGAGTGGGTGGTGGAACAGGTGTGGGACCTGTTCGATCGCCTCGGCGCCACGCCGGAGCAGATGGATTTCCCGATCGTCTACGCCTCGGCCCTGAACGGCTACGCCAGCCTCGACGAGAACGTGCGCGAGGGCGATATGACGCCGCTGTACGAGGCGATCATGCAGCACACGCCCAAGCCCGAGGTCGATCCGGAAGGCCCGTTCCAGATGCGCATCAGCCAGCTGGACTACAACAACTTCGTGGGCGTGATCGGCATCGGCCGCATCCAGCGCGGCACGCTGAAGAAGAACATGCCGGTGGCGGTGATCAACCGCGAGGGCAAGAAGCGCCAGGGCAAGGTGCTGCAGGTGCTCGGCTTCATGGGCTTGGAGCGCATCGAGCAGGACAGCGCCGAGGCCGGCGACATCGTGGCCATCTCCGGCATCGCCGAGCTGACCATCTCCGACACCGTCACCGCGCTGGACGCCCCCGAGGCGCTGCCGGCGCTGACGGTGGACGAGCCGACCATCTCGATGACCTTCCAGGTCAACAACTCGCCGTTCGCCGGCAACAAGGACCTCAGCGGCGGCAAGTTCCTCACCAGCCGCCAGCTGAAGGACCGCCTCGACCGCGAGCAGGTGCACAACGTGGCGCTGAAGGTCGAGCAGGGTTCGGACGCCGACAAGTTCCTGGTTTCCGGCCGCGGCGAGCTGCACCTGTCGGTGCTGATCGAGAACATGCGCCGCGAGGGCTACGAACTGGCCGTGTCGCGTCCGGAAGTGATCATCAAGGAGATCGACGGCCAGAAGATGGAGCCGATCGAGCAACTGGTGGTCGACGTGGAGGAAACCCACCAGGGTCCGGTGATGGAGCGCCTCGGCGTGCGCAAGGGCCAGCTCAAGAACATGGAGCCGGACGGCAAGGGCCGCGTGCGTCTGGAGTACATGATCCCGGCGCGCGGCCTGATCGGCTTCCAGAACGCGTTCAAGACCCTCACCCAGGGCTCGGGCCTGCTGTTCCACGTGTTCGACCATTACGGTCCGAAGGAAGAAGGCCAGATCGCTAAGCGCCTCAACGGCGTGATGATCGCGAACGCCGGCGGCACCACGCCCGCCTACTCGCTGGGCCCGCTGCAGGAACGCGGCAAGCTGTTCGCCGCCGAGGGCGACAACGTGTATGAGGGCCAGTTGGTCGGCATCCACGCCAAGGACAACGACCTCACCGTCAACGCGATCAAGCCCAAGCCGCTCACGAACATGCGCGCCTCGGGCAAGGACGATGCGATTCAGCTCACCCCGGCCACCAAGTTCTCGCTGGAGCAGGCGCTGGACTTCATCGACGACGACGAGCTGGTCGAGGTGACGCCGAAGGAAATCCGCCTGCGCAAGAAGCACCTCACCGAGAACGACCGCAAGCGCGCCTCGCGCGGCGGCTGAGCAAGTCGTTCGACGCAACGCAACCGAAGGCCGCCGCAAGGCGGCCTTCGGCTTTCTGCGCGCGACTTGCGCCCCCGGCTATTCGTCTTGCATCAAATTGCGTGCGCGTCGGCTATGACCCGGCCAAGAGCGAATGGAACATCGCCGAACGTGGCCTGTCGTTCGAGCGGGCGGCAGGGTTCGCAACGAGACAGCGCTGTTCGTCGAAGACACTCGTCAGGACTACGGCGAAGTGCGCTGGCAGGCGCTGGGCTTTCTGGATGACCGGCTGCACATGCTGGTATTCGCGGAAACCGCAACCGGCATCCGGGTCATCAGTTTTCGCAAGGCAAACAAGCGCGAGGTGAAGTGGTATGAGCAAGCGACCCGACCCTGAAATGACCGACCACGAGAACCCCGAGTGGACGGACGCCGACTTTGCCCGCGCCAAGCCGTTCCCCAAGCTGCCGGCAACGTTGCAAGCCAAGCTGCGCGGCCGCCCCAAGGCCGCGGCTCCGCGCGTGGCGATCAGCCTGCGCCTGCCGCCCGATGTGCTCGATGCATGGAAGGCCACCGGCGCCGGTTGGCAAACGCGCATGGCCGCCATGCTGGCCAGCCACGCGCCGCACACGAAGGTGCGATAAGCGCAGTATCAACGCGTTGGCATCAGAACCCGAAGGCCGCCGCAAGGTGGCCTTCAGGTTGATGGGAGTGCTTACGAGCGACGATGCGGAAGCGTAGGATGCAGCGCGCCTTCATCGAAGCATGCGACCGCGACTGCACGTCGCGGACGGATCGCCTCGCCCCATCCCCGCCCGGAGAATTCGCCATGCAGACACATGTCCAGGGCACGACCATGCCCGTGCTCGAAGTGCAGCTCGATCCCGGCGAAAGCGTGTTCGCCGAAAGCGGCGAGTTGTCGTGGATGAGCGCTTCGGTGCAGATGACCACGCATACCCAGATGGGCGGCGGTGGCGGCCTGCTCGGCATGTTCAAGCGCGTGGTCGGCGGCGGCAGCCTGTTCATGACGGACTACCGCGCCGTGCAATCCCCCGGCACCGTGGCGTTCGCCACCAAGGTGCCCGGCCATATCGTGCCCGTGCCGGTGGCGCCGGGCCGCGAATACATGGTGCATCGCCACGGCTTCCTCTGTGCCACGCCGCAGGTCAGCATCGGCGTGGGCTTCCAGCAGTCGCTGGGCGCCGGCATCTTCGGCGGCAGCGGCTTCCTGCTGCAGCACGTCGGCGGCAGCGGCACGGCGTGGCTGGAGCTGTCCGGCGAACTCATCCAGAAAGACCTGGCCCCCGGCGAGACGCTGCGCGTGCACCCCGGCCATGTCGGCGCCTTTCAGGCCTCGGTGGGCTTCCAGATCACCACCGTGCCCGGCATCAAGAACGCCATCTTCGGTGGCGACGGCATCTTCCTCGCATCGCTCACCGGACCCGGCACGGTGTGGTTGCAGACCTTGCCGATCTCGCGCCTGGCCCACCAGATCGCCGAATACCTGCCGCGCGAAGGCAACCGGGCGGCCTCGACCGGCATCGGTGCCGGCCTGCTCGGCGGTGTCGTCGGCTCGATATTGGGCGGCGACAACAACTAGGCGGCGCGCGATCCCGGCGATGCAAGCCACCGGGTACGAAGCAAGACGCGTTTTCTGACGCAGCATGGTGTGCCGGCATGCAAAGCCGGAGGCGCAAGAAAGCGCGTCGCGACGGCCAGGTCGTTGTGCCTGCTGCGCTGTGCGGAGGCCGCCAACGTGCGGTCCTCCACCCGCCGCGACCGCGCCGGCACCCCACCTCCTCAGCCGCGATTCACCCGCCGGATTGCGGCGCTGCGTCATGCCTGTCCGCGACGATGCGCCGGCCCTCGCGATGGCTCATCCAAACGCGTTGACAGCCCGCCGCCCCGCGACTACAGTGCGCGCGCCCTCAGCCAGGCTGACGGCTTCCTTGGCCACTTCCAGCGAGAAATGGACAGTATTCCCAGTCGATGCGTAGGCGACCGCAAACCCTTGCGGATGCCGGCGTTGCACAACCCGATGAACGCCTGCGACCGCCAGCGGTCGGCCCGCGCTTTCCTCGACTGAGGAACGGGCCGCCCCCATGCGCCGCGGGCGCATGCAGAGGCGAGCCCATGCTGCTTCACCGCTTCCCTGTATCAAGAACAACGCGCTCAAGAACAACGCGCTCAGGAACAACGCGTTCAAGAACATCGTGCGCGACGTCAACGCGTCGCGCGTTCGGGCGTGCCTGCCATCTGTCCGCCACCTGCGCGCGGCACGATGCACTTCGCCATGCCACGGATCATGGAGGCCCCTGATGCCCAGCGACAGTCGACCTCCCTCCGCGCCCCGTCCGGGCGCATCCCCGACGAATCCACCTCTCACCGGGCCACGGCGCCCGGCGTGATGCACGGCTGAGTGCCCGCTTGCATCCGCCGCCGCCCGTCCGGCCGCCACGGATGCAAGCCATGTCCCACCACGTTTCCCGCCCGCGCGTCGCCGCCTGCACGCTCGCCCTCGCCCTCGCCCTCGCCCTCGCCCTCGCCCTCGCCCTCGCCCTCGCCTGCCTGCTCGGCGGTTGCTCGCACGATGCGGGCGAGCACGAGGCCGCACCCGCCTTCGTCCAGCACGGATCGCGCATCGAGGTGCCGGCCGATTCGCCGCTGCGCCAGCGGCTGAAGGTCGCGCCGGTCGAGCTGCACCAGGCGCCTCACGCGCTGGATTTCCCCGCCACGGTCGAGGCCGATCCCGCGCACATGGCCAACGTGCTGCCCGCGCTGGCCGGGCGCGTGATCGCGTTGAAGGTCGATCTCGGCGACCGCGTCGAGCGCGGCCAGTTGCTGGCGGTGATCGACTCCGGCGACCTCGCCCAGGCCTATGCCGACACGGACAAGGCACGTGACGCGCTGGGCCTCGCGCAGAAGACGCTGGATCGCGCCCGCGGCGTGCAGCAGGCCGGTGGCGCCGCAGTGAAGGACTTGGAAGCCGCGCAGAGCGGCGTGGTGCAGGCGCAAGCCGAATACCGCCGCGCGCAGACCCGGCTGGCGGCACTGGGCGGCAGCGGAGACGCCAAGACCGGCGCACGGCCAATGCAGGTGCGCGCGCCGATCGGCGGCACGATCACCGCGTTGTCCATCGCTCCGGGCATGTTCGTCAACGATCCCACCGCGGCGCTGATGACGATCGCCAACATCGACAAGGTCTGGGTGACCGCGCAAGTGCCGGAGAACGAGCTGGGCCAGGTCGCGAAAGGCCAGGCTGCCACGGCCAGCGTGCCGGCGTATCCGGACCGCGTGTTCCGCGGCACGGTGGCGTCGGTCAGCGCCGTGCTCGATCCCGACACCCGCCGCGACAAGGTCCGCATCGCCATCGACAACGCCGACCACGCGCTGAAGCCCAACATGTACGCCCGCGCCAGCGTGGCCGTGCAGCAGCCCGCGCAGGTATTCGTGCCCGAATCGGCGCTGCTGATGAACAACGACAGCACCACGGTGTTCGTCGAGGTGGCGCCGTGGACGTTCGAGCGCCGCACGGTGGAACTGAGCTACGACGAGAACGCCGGTGCGCGCGTGCTCAAGGGCCTCAAGGCCGGCGACCGCGTGGTCGTGGCGGGCGGAGTGCTCATCCATGATTGACCGCATCATCGAGTTCTGCTTCCACAAGCGCACGCTGTTCCTGGTGGTCACGGTGCTGGTGGCGATCTTCGGCTGGTACTCCTGGACCCAGCTTTCCATCGAGGCCTACCCGGAGCTCGGCGCCGTCACCGCCCAGGTCACCACCCAGGTGCCCGGGCTCGCCGCCGAGGAAATCGAGCAGCAGATCACCACGCCGCTGGAGCGCGCGCTGGCCGGCACGCCGGGCCTGGTGCACATGCGCTCCAGCAGCACGTTCGGCCTGTCGCTGATCACCCTGGTGTTCAAGGACGGCAGCGAGGATTACTGGGAACGCCAGCGGGTGATGGAGCGCATCGCCCAGGCGCAGCTGCCGCCCGGCATCACGCCCGGCCTCGATCCCGTCTCCGGCCCGGCCGGCGAGATCTACCGCTACACGCTGGAGTCGGACACGCAGAACCTGATGCAGCTGTCCGAGCTCAACACCTGGACGGTGATCCCCGCGCTGCAATCCGTGCCCGGCGTGGCGAACGTGGACAACTTCGGCGGCTTCACCAAGGAATTCCAGCTGGTGCTCGATCCCGCCGCGCTGCTGCGCTACGGCGTCAGCGTGGCGCAGGTGACGGCGGCGATCTCCGCGAACACCGCGAACGCCGGCGGCGGCCGCATCAGCCGCGGCGAGCAGAGCTACATCGTGCGCGGCATCGGCATGGTGCATTCGCTCAAGGACCTGGGCGACATCGTGGTGACCCAGGCGCACGGTGTGCCGGTGCTGGTGCGCGAGCTGGGCGAACTGCGCTACGGCCACCAGGTGCGCGAAGGCATCCTCGGCAAGGACAACAACCCCGACACCGTCGAGGGCATCGTCGACCTCCTGAAGTACCAGAACCCGTCGAAGGTGCTGGTGGACCTGCACGCGAAGGTCGACGAACTCAACCGACAGCTCGCGCCGCAAGGCGTGAAGATCGTGCCCTACCTCGACCGCGACGACCTGGTGCAGGCCACCACCGACAAGGTGTTCCACACCGTGATGGAAGGCGTGGGCCTGGTGCTGATCGTGCTGATCCTGTTCCTGGGCAGCGCGCGCGCGGCGCTGGTGACGGCCACGGTGATCCCGCTGTCGCTGGTGACGGTGTTCATCCTGATGCACCTCACCGGCATGAGCGTGAACCTGTTCTCGATCGGCGCGATCGACTTCGGCGTGATCGTGGACGGCGCCATCGTGGTCACCGAGGCGATCCTGCTGCGCCGCGAGGCGAAGCCGCACGAGGAGCTGGCCGCGTCCGACGTGATGGCGGCCACCGCCCAGGTCGGCAAGCCGATCTTCTTCGCCACCCTCATCATCGTCACCGCCTACCTGCCGCTGTTCGCGTTCGAGCACGCCGAGGGCAAGCTGTTCCGGCCGATGGCGTTCACCGTGGGCTACGCGCTGCTCGCCGCGCTGCTGTGCACGGTCACCCTGGTCCCGGGACTGGCCTACCTCGCGCTGCGCAAGCCGCGCAAGCCGTTCCACAACCGGCCGCTGGAAAAGCTGCACGCGGGCTTCAAGTCGAGTCTTGATCTCCTGCTAAAGAATCTGCGCGTGGCCTACCTCGCCACCAGCCTGGCGCTGGTGGCGGTGGTCGTGCTGGGCGCCACCCTGGGCCGCGCGTTCCTGCCGACGCTGGACGAGGGTTCGCTGTGGCTGCAGGTGCAGATGCCCAGCGGCCTGTCGCTGGACCAGGCCAGCGCGATGGCCGGCGACCTTCGCCGCGTGGTGCGCTCTTTCCCGGAAGTCTCCTACGTGGTCACCCAGCTCGGCCGCAACGACACCGGCACCGATCCGTGGACGCCTTCGCACGTGGAGGTGGCGGTGGGCCTGAAGCCCTACGACAGCTGGCCCGGCCACGAGAGCAAGGATGCCTTCGTGCAGCGCTTCCAGGCGCGGCTGGATCGTGAGTTGCCTGGCATGAGCATCGGCATCAGCCAGCCGATCAGCGACGGCGAGAACGACATGATCAGCGGCGCGCACAGCGCGTTGGTGCTGTACGTCTACGGGCAGGATTTCAAGCAGATGCGTCGCCTCGGCGGGCAGATCGTGGACCAGCTCAAGACCATCCCCGGCACCGAGGCGGCGATCTTCCAGGAGCCGCCGATCCCGCAACTCGTCATCAAGGCCGACCGTGCCGCCGCCGCACGCTACGGCGTCAACGTGACCGACATCAGCGGCCTGATCCAGACCGCGATCGGCGGCGCGCCGATCACCCAGGTCTACGTGGGCGACCGCATCTACAACGTCACCGCGCGCGTTTCCAATGCCGTGGCGAACAACGTCGAGGCCATCGGCAAGCTGCCGCTGACCACGGCCAGCGGCGCGCAGATTCCGCTGTCGCTGGTGGCGCACATCGGCTACCAGACCGGCGAGGGCACGATCGCCCATGAGGGCGGCAAGCGCCAGCTGTCGATCACCGTGGAAAACCGCCAGCTGGCGCTGTCGAAGCTGGTGGACGAGGCGCAGGCGCTGATCGCGCAGAAGCTGCACTACGACCCGCAGACCTACCGCCTGCAATGGGCCGGCACCTTCCAGGAGGCCGAGCGTGCGCAGGCGCGGCTGATCGTGGTGCTGGGCATGGTGATGGCGATCATGGCGGTGCTGCTGCTGGCCGAGTTCGGCCGGCTGCGCCAGTCGCTGCTGGTGCTGGGCGTGGTGCCGCTGGCCACGCTGGGCGGCCTGATCGCGCTGCACCTGCGCGGCGAGACGCTGAACATCGCCACCGCGGTGGGCTTCATCGCGCTGTTCGGCGTGGCGGTGCAGAACGGCATCATCATGGTGGCGAACATCAACCGGCTGCGCGCGCAAGGCATGGCGCTGGCCTCGGCGGTGGTGGAAGGTGCCGCCGAGCGTTTCCGCCCGGTGCTGATGACCGCCACCGTGGCCAGCTTCGGCATGCTGCCCGCCGCGCTCGCCACCGGCATCGGCACCGACGTGCAACGCGGCCTCGCCACCGTGGTGGTGGGCGGCCTCGCCATCGCCACCCTGCTCACGCTGTACCTGCTGCCGGCGCTGTACTACGCGCTGGAACGCTGGATCGAGCGCAAGCACCCGCCACGCGCAGCCTCGCCCGCGCCCACCCAGGGCATTGCCCATTGATAGCCACGCGGCGCGGCGCCCCGGCGCGCGCCGCACACAGGTGCTCCGATGAAGACACTCGCCATTCGTTCCTTTCACTCGCTGCCGCTCGTGCTCGGCGCGGCGCTGCTCGCCGGCTGCATGGTCGGCCCCGACTTCCACCGCCCCACTCAGCCCAAGGTCGAGCGCTACACCGCACAGCCCCTGCCCGCCACGCTGGGCAGCGGCGACGATGCCCAGCGCCTCGTCGCCGGACAGGACGTGCCGGCGCAATGGTGGATGCTGTTCCACTCGGAGCAGCTCGACGCGCTGATCGCGCAGGCGCTCCAGGCCAACCCCGGCCTCGCCGCGGCGCAGGCCGTGCTGCGCCAGGCACAGGAAGCGCAGGCCGCCGGCCGCGGTGCGCTGTATCCCAGCGCAAGCGCGGACTACAACGTGAGCCGCCAGCGCGTCGCCGGCACCCTGGCCAGCCCCGCCGCCTCGGGCTACGACTACTACACCTTGCACACGGCCCAGCTCAGCGTGTCGTGGGCGCCCGACCTGTTCGGCGGCAGCCGTCGCCAGCTCGAAGCCTTGCGCGCGCAGACCGACGTGCAGCGCTACCAGCTCGAAGCCACCAAGCTCAGCCTCGCTTCGAACGTGGCGGTCGGCGCGATCAACGCCGCCGGCCTGCGCGCGCAGATCGCCGCCACGCAGGCCATCGTCGACAGCCAGCGGCAGACGCTGGATTCGCTGCGCCGCCAGTTCGCGCTGGGCGCGGTGCCGGAGGCGGCGGTCGCCGCGCAGCAGGCCGTACTGGCGCAGGCGCAGGCAACGCTGCCGCCGCTGCAGAAGCAACTCGCGCAGCAGAACGACGCGCTCGCCGCCCTGCTCGGCCGCGCGCCTGCCGATCAGCCCGATACCACGCTGGATCTCGCCAACCTGCACCTGCCCGCCGAGCTGCCGCTCAGCCTGCCCTCGCGGCTGGTGGAGCAACGCCCCGACGTGCGCGCCGCCGAGGCGCAGCTGCACGCGGCCAGCGCCGAGGTGGGCGTGGCCGAGGCGAACCGCCTGCCGAAGTTCACGCTCAGCGCCAATGCGGGCAGCTCACCCACGAAGATCAGCGACCTGTTCAGCCACGGCACGGTGTTCTGGAACCTTGCCGCCGATGTCAGCCAGCCGCTGTTCGACGCCGGCAGCCTGAAGCACCAGCAGCGCGCCGCCGAAGCCGCGCTGGATGCAGCGAAGGCGCAATACCGCGGCACCGTGATAGCCGCGCTGCAGAACGTGGCCGACAGTCTGTACGCGCTGAAGTCCGACGTCGACGGGCTGGCCGCGGCGCAGCTCGCCGAACAGGCCGCCGCGCGCAGCCTCGCCATCGCGCAACGCCAGTTCGCGCTGGGCGACCTGGACCACCTCGCCGTGCTGCAGGCCGAACAGGCGCAACAGCAGGCCGCCATCGCGCTGGTGCAGGCGCAGGCCAGTCGCTACGGTGACACCGTCGCGCTGTACCAGGCGCTGGGTGGCGGCTGGTGGGAACATCGGGAAACCGCCGTCGCCCCGGCGCACGCCGGGGCCCAGTGACACCCACCCGTCGAAACCAGGACACTGGATGCCTGCCTGCGCAGGCATGACGCGCGGAGAAGGAACCAGCCACACACCATGCGCCGAACCTCCCTCCTCTTCCTGCTGCTCGCCGGCGCGCTCGTGCTGGCCGGCACCGCGCATGCCGACGATGCGCCGCTGTTCATCCCGCAATGGCTGGGCGCGCAGTACACCTTCGTAGCCCAGCACCAGGGCCGCGTGCATTCGCCGTACGCCGGCGCGATGAGCCTGCACGCGCAGGGCGACACCGAACGCTCGCACACCTTCGGCGCCTACTTCGGCGTGGCCCTGCCGTGGCACCTGGCGTTCTATTTCGACGTGGAGATGTTCCGCGGCGAAGGCGTCAGCGGCGCCACCGGCCTGGGCGGACTCACCAACGGCGACGTGATCCGCGCCGGCGTGGCCGGGCTGGGCCGCGGCGCCTACGTGGCGCGGCGCTACCTGCAATGGTCGCTGCCGCTGAGCGGCGGCAGCGAAACGGTGGAACGCAGCCAGGACCACCTGCCCGGCACGCAGGCCACCCGGCGCCTCGACGTGAAGCTGGGCAAGCTGGCGGTCAACGACGACTTCGACCGCAACCGCTACGCGAACGGCACACGCACCCAGTTCATGAACTGGGGCCTGTTCAACGCCACCAGTTGGGACTTCGCCGCCGACACCCGCGGCTACACCGACGGCCTGATGCTGGCCTGGGTCAACCCGACCTGGACGCTGCGCTACGGCGTCTACCGCATGCCGTACGAGGCGAACGGCCAGCGGCTGGAAAGCGACCTGTTCCACGCACGCGGCGAGCAGCTGCAACTGAGCCTGCATCCGCAGCCGAATGGCTGGGTGCTGCGCCTGCTCGCCTTCCGCAACATCGCGCGCATGGGCAACTACCGTGACGCTCTCGCACAGGCACTGGCCACGGGCACCGTGCCTGACGTGCACGCCGACGATGCCCCCGGCCGCCGCAAGTTCGGCTTCGTCGTCAACGGCGAGCTGCCGCTGGCCGACGGCGGCGACACCGGCCTGTTCGCCCGCGCAGGCTGGAACGACGGCCACACCGAATCCTTCGTGTTCACCGAGGTGGACCGCACCGTCAGCTTCGGCTTCCAGCTCTCCGGCGTGCATTGGGGCCGCAGCGCCGACCATGTCGGCGTGGGCTTCGCGCTCAACGCGCTGTCACCCGCGCATCGCGATTATCTCGAAGCCGGCGGCAGCGGCTTCGTGCTGGGTGATGGCAAGCTGAACTACGCGCACGAGGAAATCGTCGAGCTGTATTACAGCTACGCACCGTTCGCGCACCTCACGCTTAGCCCTGACCTGCAGTGGATCCGCCATCCCGGCTACAACCGCGACCGTGGGCCGGCGGCATTCGCGGGGTTGCGTGCGCACGTGGAGTTCTGACACCTCGCTCCCCTCTCCCACTCGTGGGAGAGGGGTTGGGGGAGAGGGAGCTTCTGCCTTCTCGCAAGCGACAGAACGGTTTCGGGCGCCGACAGGTGCACGAAACCGCTTTGAATCTCGCGGGACGGGAAGAGAGAGCCCCTCCCCCCTACCCCTCCCCCACAAGTGGGAGAGGGGAGAACGATCACGCGGGCATCTGCGCCCGCTCCAGCGCCGCGATGTGGCGCTCCAGTCGCGGCCCGAGGTAGCAGTGCGAGCCGCACGGCAGCAGGCCCACCTCACCGAACTCGTGCAGATACCAGCCCGGTGCGCGCGCCACGAAACCGTGGTGATCGCCGTCCACGTCGTCGTGGCTGGTGAAGAGTTCGAGGAAGGCGATGCCTTCCAGCATTTCGGCTATGCCGATGAGGCCCGCACGGATCTCCGCTCGCTTCAGGTAGTGCAGCACGTCGGTGCACACGATGAGATCGAAGCGCGTGTCGAAGCGCAGGTGTTCGAGCTGGCCGAAGCGCGCGAGGCCGAGGTTGCGGCTGCGCCCGTAACGCGCCACCGCGTACTCGCTGGCGTCCAGCCCGCGGTAGTCGAGGCCGGGCCGCAGCGCACGCAACGGCGCGCGCCAGGTGCCTTCACCGCAGCCTACGTCCAGCACGTTGCGGATCGGCCGGCCGAGGTAGTACTCCGCCTGCGCCACCACCATCGCGACCTTGCGTCTGAGCTCGGCCGGCGACCCCACCGCATGCGCGGGGTCGCGGTACCACTTGTCGAAATAGGCGCGGTCGTAGGTCTTGGGCATCGCATCGCTCCGGCGGGGAGCGCATGGTAACCGGCGCACCGCAACGCAAGTTGCTGCGAAAGATGAATCGCCAGCGAATCCGCCCGAGATGTCACGGCACTGCGGTCATCCGCTCCGGCACGCTCGCCGTTGAAGCCACCCGACACCTTCGCCGGAGAACGGACGCATGCCCGCCGCACCGATACGTCGCCGCAGCCTCGCGCTTGGCTTGTTGCTGGGATGCCTGCCGGCTCTGGCCTGCGCGGGCCCGACCACACCGCAGCGCCTGCCCGTCGCCACCGTCACCGCGAAGGTGGATGGGCTGAGTCTCTCCGACATCGCCTGGCTGCGCCGCGACGGTTTCGGCCTGGACAGCGCCACGCTGGCGCATTACCGCCAGCTCGGCCGCACGCGCTTCCTCGACGAGCAGCTGGCCAGTGGCGACGACACGCTGCCGCCACAGGTCGCCGCGCAGATCCGCGCCTTGTCCGTGGTGAACACGCCGCTGCCCGAGTTGTGGGCGGATTTCCGCGAGCGCCAGAAGCAATACAAGGACACGCCCGCCGGCCCGGCCAAGGACACCGCGAAGAAGGCGCTCGCGCAGTACCGCCGCGGCTTCGAACAGCAGGCCGCGCAGGCCGAGCTGCTGCACGCAATCTACGGCGGCGACCAGCTCAAGGAGCAACTGGTGTGGTTCTGGCTGAACCACTTCAGCGTGTACGCGAACAAGGGCCCGGTGCGCGTGTTCGCCGCCGACTACGAGGAAAACGTGATACGCCCGCGCGCGCTGGGCAAGTTCAAGGATCTGGTGATGGCCACGCTGAAGAGCCCGGCCATGCTGGTGTTTCTCGACAACGTGCACAACGTCAAGGACAAGACCAACGAGAACTATGCGCGCGAGCTGATGGAGCTGCACACGCTGGGCGTGGGTTCGGGTTACACCCAGGCCGACGTGCAGCAGCTGATGCGCGTGCTTACCGGCGCCGGCATCGTGCCACCCAGGCTCGCCGCGCGCGAGGGCCGCTTCGCGCGCATGCCGCCCGGCGTCGTGCGCGAGGGCCTGTTCCAGTTCAACTCGCGCCAGCACGACTACGGCGACAAGAGCTTCCTCGGCCAGACGATCAAAGGCAGCGGCTACGCCGAGATCGAGCAGGCGGTGGACCTCATCACGCAGCAACCCGCTTGTGCGCACTTCGTCTCGCAGCAGCTCGCGGAATACTTCATCGCCGACCAGCCCTCGCCCGCCTTGGTGGACGCGATGGCGCAGACCTTCCAGCGCACGGACGGCGACATCGCCGCGGTGCTGCGCACGATGATGCTGTCGAAGGAGGCCGCCGCCGTGGGCGGGCAAAAGTTCAAAGACCCGACGCGCTTCCTGGTTTCGGCGATGCGCCTCACCTACGACGGCCAGCCCATCCCCAACGCCGTGCCGCTGGTGAACTGGCTGCGCCAGATGGGCGAGCCGCTGTACGGGCGCATCACGCCGGACGGCTGGCCGCTGGATTCGGCGAGCTGGACCGGCTCGGGCCAGCTGAGCAAGCGCTTCGATTTCGCCCGCGTGATCGGCAGCGGCCGCAACCGGCTGTTCGTGGATGACGGCGGCGACGCGAATGCCGCGAACGACCCACCACCCGGCGCGCCCGACCTGCAAGGCTCCACGCTGTACCGCGACGCGATCGCGCCACGACTCTCCGATGCCACCCGCGACGCGCTCGCCAAGGCGAAGTCGCCGATGGAATGGAACACCTTCCTGCTGTCTTCGCCCGACTTCAACTATCGCTGACGCCCCTTCCCTGCACACAGCCATGACCCGTACCCAAGCCATCTGCCGAGACGTCATGCCCGCGAACGCGGGCATCCATGTTGATCTTCGGCGAGACCGGAAATGGATGACCAGCGCTTTGCGCTGTTGTGAGTCGACTCCCGCGTTCGCGGGAATGACGTCATTCAGAGTCGGGGCATGGCTGCAAGCAGGGGGCGCCAAACCATCATCGAGGTATCCGCCATGAACCGTCGCGAATTCCTGCTTGCCGCCGCCGGCGCAGCCGCCGCTTCCACGCTGTCGTTCTCCGGCCGCCTGTTCGCCGCGCCCGCGAATACGCCACGCTTCCTGCTGGTGTTCCTGCGCGGCGGCTACGACTGCAACAACCTGCTGGTGCCCTGCGGCAGCGATTTCTACTACGCCTCGCGACCCACGCTCGCGATCAAGCGCCCCGACGCGAATGATCCCGACAGCGCCGTGGCGCTGGACGCAAACTGGGGCCTCAACCCGGTGGTGCGCGACTCGCTCTACCCGCTGTGGCAGAAGAAGCAGCTCGCCTTCATTCCCTTCGCCGGCACCAACGACCTCTCGCGCAGCCACTTCGAGACGCAGGACCACATCGAGCGCGGCCAGCCGGTTGGCGCGAGCGGCAACTTCCGCTCCGGCTTCCTCGCACGATTGTCAGGCGTGCTCACCGGCGTGCCGGCGATCGCCTTCACCGACAACCTGCCGCTCTCCTTCCAGGGTGCGGCGCGCGACATTCCCAACATCGCGCTGAAGGCCGATCCCAAGGCGCACTTCGACGAACGCCAGGCGGCGATCCTTGCCGGCATGTACAAGGGCACCGCGCTGGCCCAGGCCAGCGCCGATGGCCTCGCGCTTCCGCAATCCATCTCGAAGGATCTGCGCGACGAGATGGTGGCGGCCAGCCGCGGCGCCCCCAGCGCGCACAACTTCGCCGCCGAGACGCGGCGCATCGCCACCTTGATGCGCGACCAGTACCGGCTAGGCTTCGTCGACGTGGGTGGCTGGGACACCCACGTCAACCAGGGCAGCACCAAGGGCGGCCTCGCCAACAACCTGAAGAACCTAGCCGAAGGCCTCGCCGCCTATGCCGACGCGCTGGGCGACGCCTGGAACGACACCACCGTGGTGGTGCTCTCCGAATTCGGCCGCACCTTCCGCGAGAACGGCGACCGCGGCACCGATCACGGCCATGGCACCGTGCACTGGGTGCTGGGCGGCAAGATCGCTGGCGGCAAGATCGCGGGCGAGCAGATGGCGGTCACGCAGGCGAACCTGTTCCAGAACCGCGACTACCCCGTCCTCAACGACTACCGCGACGTGCTGGGCGGGATGTTCGCGCGGCTGTGGGGACTGAACCCGAACCAGTTGCAGACGGTGTTTCCGCAGGCGAAGGCCAGGGATTTGCGGCTGGTGTGAGCGCGCCATGCCGAGGCAGGTCTGAACAATCGGCCTCTTGTTCGTCATTCCTGCGAAAGCAGGGTATTCAACAGACGCAGGTCTGGTCATCCAGTGCTCTTGCCTTCAATGACTTGAAGGCACTGGATCCCGGCTTGACCAGCCCTTCGGCTGTTGAAAAGCGCTTCGCCGGGATGACGAGCAAAATCAGAGCATCTCCAGCGCCGTTGCGCGCTACGGATTGCCGCCGCCGGCCGGGAGGATCGGACACAGATGCCGCCACAGTTGCGGACGTCGCCACCGCGACGCACCGCGTGCCCTGGAACACTTACAAACCCGCAGTCTGTTTCGGAGCGTTCGGGAAGTACCGCATCGCGACGTCGCACCGTTCGTACTCCGCGCCGTACCGGGCCATGATTTCCTTGTCGTGCCGAAAGCCGAGCTTCTCGTACAGGTGCACGGCGGCGGCGCAACGCTTGTTGGTGAGCAAATACAGGGGATCGGCATGCATGGCCATGGCGCGCCGGATGATCTCGGTCAAGAGGAACTCGCCGGCCTTCAGGCCGCGCGCACTCTCGCGCACACCCATCTTGGTCAGTTCATAGGCGCCGGGGCCGGAGCGCAGCAGCGCGCACGCGCCGACGATGCCCAACCCGCGCGCCTCGACGAAAAGGATCGCGCCACCGGCGTCGATGATCTTCTCGCGCGGATGGTTCAGGACTTCGTTGTCGACCGCTTCGAGGCGGAACATGGCGTTGATCCACTCGGCATTGATGTCGCGGAACTCCCCGGCGAGCGTGTCGTCGTACTCGCGGATCGTGAGGACTTCGCGGCTGCTGCGTGCGGCGAGGACATCGATGGGCGCCGTGGACAACACGTTTTCCAGTTGGCTGATCTGTTCCATGAAGGCGTCGAGCCTGCCATCCATCAAGACATGAACGGCATCCTCCACCGCCGGTATGACGTGCAAACGGGCGCGCGCCAGCGCGGTGACTCCGGCTGGCGTCAGCGACACCGAGCGCTTGCGCTGATCGACACCTTGCTGCGACTGGACCAACCCCATCTCGACCAGCTGGCGCACGCCACGCGTGACGCCGGGCTGGCTCGTGCCCACGGCCTGCACCAGCTCCCCCACCGTCAACGCCTGCCCATCCAGCGCGGAAAGCAGCGGCATGTGGCTGGGTTGCATCGGCAAGCCCGCATCCGTGGTGAGTCGCGCCGCACCCGCCTGCATGCGCTCGCCGAGACGTTTGAGGCGACTGCCCAGGTAGGCAGGCCCAAGCTCGCGCAAAACATCGGTAGCCATGATACATATCTCGTTATATACCGTCACATGTTTGTACTCCACACCTTCGCTGCCTGCAAGCCACCGCAGGTGTCGATGCATGGCGCAGCGCTGGCAGAGCCGGGATGTTCCGATGGCCTCGATGCATCTGCGCGGCCACCACGATCTTCCGTCCGTATCCGCTTCCGCGTGACGGCTTTCGCCCGATACCTGCGCATCGGCGCAATGCGAGAATGCGCCGATGACCCCGTTGAAATATCTCCAGGCGTACCCGCCTGCCCTGCAGGACAAGGTGCGCCAGCTGATCGCGCAGCAGCGCCTTGGCGAACATCTGGCCACGCGCTATCCGGGCCGCCACGACGTGCAGAGCGACAAGGCGCTGTACGCCTACGTGGCCACGCTGAAACAGCAGCACCTGAAGACCGCGCCCGGCATCGACAAGGTGCTGTACGACAGCAAGCTCGACGTGGTGCAACGGGCGCTGGGCCTGCACACCGCGATCTCGCGCGTGCAGGGCACCCGGCTCAAGGCGAAAAAGGAAATCCGCGTGGCCAGCCTGTTCAAGGCCGCCGCGCCGGAGTTCCTGCGGATGATCGTGGTGCACGAGCTGGCGCACCTGAAGGAAACCGAGCACAACAAGGCGTTCTACCAGCTGTGCGAGTACATGCTGCCGGACTACCACCAGCGGGAATTCGACCTGCGCCTGTACCTCACCTGGCGCGAGTTGCCCGCGACCGAATTGCCTTCAACACACGCCACCGACCCACGGGAATGACGATGGATAGCGCGGCACTGCAGAAATACCTGTTGCGACTCTTCGAGCGGCACGACGTGCAGCTCGATGCCGACGAGGACGGCTGGCTGACCACCGACGGCGACTTCCCTACCGTGCGCGCCCAGTGGCAGGAAGGCGCGGCCGGCGCGCCGGGTCACCTCGATATCGACGTGGTGCTGAGCGAGGAACGCAGTATCGAGGAAAGCTTCGCCGGCCACGGTGGCGGCACGGACGGCTGCATGGCCGCCCTGCGCGCGTTCGAGCACAGCGCGCTCCATCCGCTGCTCGCCGCCTGCTGGTACGTCACCGACGACCGCAAGCTGACGATCACGGCATGGGAGATCGGCGTGCGCACATGGGACGTGTTTGCCGGCCACTGGACACTGCACGGCGCGGACATCACCGACCTGGAGACGCTGGAACAGGTGCCGGCGGTGATCGAGTCCGTGCTGCAGCGCGAAGCCTTGACCCCCGAACTGCACTGGCTGCGCCTGGTGTATCGCAGGGCAGCCGATGGCGAAGCGCGCTGTGAAGTCCTGCTCGATAACGAGCCGTGGACGACGGGAAGTGAAGCGCTGGCTGCATTGGCGTGGCCGCAGGATGGCGACTACGGCGTGCATGGGTTTGTGGTGATGGATGTGAGGGATTACTGAGGGGCGCAAGCGTTGGCGCCGCTGACCTCAATTGCAGACCAGCCTGTTTTTCCTTTTTTGTTGGTTCGCCACACCGCTTTGCACGTAACTTCGCAGGGACTATCCGGCGCAAAGCAGCTAGCCAAACTCGGAGAAACGTACACGTCGTGCCGCGTGGCGCGAATGAAGGCAAAAGGCTGGTCGCCGACACGCATCAGAGTGCCTGACACGACCTCATACAGTCCCGGGATGTTTTCAGCATCCGTACGTTTCCAGTTCCGTGCCTGACAATCACCGGCAACATGCCCAACTTCGATCACTGCGCCCAGAGCAAGTTTCGCAACTTCCGGAAATCCCGCGTGGGGCAGCGCAAATCCGGTGTTGGTGCCCGTAGCCACGTAGCTAAGCGATTTTTTGGCGTTGATGTTCTCGATGACACCGGGGGTGTAAACGAGCCGCGTTGGATCAAGCCGCCGCAACAATTCCATTGCGGCCGTGCTGACGTCCGGAAGCTTCTTGGATGTGCCCGCCGCCCCCACCTGCTTGTACCAGTCGCTTGCGAGCACCTGTTGAAGCAGCGGAGGCATACGATAGTTGTTTGCCGCACGCCACTTCGCATTCAGATCCGCTTGACGCGCGGCCTCCTCAAAGCGACCTTCCTGGGCGAGGCGACTTGCCAACTGAAGGCGAACGTTCGCGACTTCCTGTTCCTTGCGGCCAAGGTTGGCCGCGTGAATCAGGCAGATAAGCGAACCCTCCGGCTGCGTTGGCTCGATAATCTCGGCTAGGGATGCCCAAGGCCACGCATCGCGTGACTTGCGTTGCATGACGGGCATCAGTCGCATGATCGCCTGGTCGCGTTCCCCACGCACAACGTGCAGATGGCTCTGGTAGTAGTTGAGCCATTGGTCATCAGGGTTCGCTTCCAGCGCCTGATCCAGAACGCCTTGGCCCCATTCGATCAGTTCGGCGTCGGTACGGCCATCGTCGGCGCGCTTCGATGTTTCGCGGCAGATCGCTCGTGTGAATCGAACCTTCAAGCTGTCAGTGGTCTTCCCATCATCGGTCAAGAACGGCTTTTCGTCTTCCGCTGCGAAGGAATCCAGCCCCGCCCAGCGTGCAAACAGCAGGAAGTCATCCCAGTCCTTAGACACTTTGCCGGCAAGGCGCAGCATCTGCGAAAACGCAATGTCGCCACGCAGCGGGTTTGCCATGCCCGCGAACTCGTTCATGCACGACGCGAATTGATCAGAGAGTGCACGCCCTGACAACTGCTTGGCTTCGTAACGATCCACGATCGACTTGGCTTGATCGTAAAGTGGCCACGCATACGCCCGCAAAAACCAGATGTCGCTCTTGTTCTCTGGAAGCTCGGCGCGCGCCATCTCCAGAGCTTCAGTGGTGCGGCCCTGTTTGCGGAGCGCGAAAATTTCCTTCGAGCCCACTACTCCAGCCCTTCACTCACGGCCATGCGCCGCTGTACTTCGTCGTACAACCCGTGAGTACTGCCCGGCCCACCCACTTCCTGTGCCGTGGTCCATGTGTGTTTGCTGTTGTAGCTGAAGTCGATCTGGCCCCGTCGGCTGCCATCCGTGAAGGTAACGCGCAGACGGAAAGGCAGTGACTCGAACCCAGCGCGTCGGATCGCCGAGTCGGCGATGGCTGCGTCCAGCTCCTCCAGAAACTCACTGACGAACGGCTCCACTTCATTCGGTGTGCCCGTTCTACCCAATGCGCCGATAGAAGCAAGCGCGTCGTTAGCCAGCTCGCCATCCAACGCTACGCCGGGAACGACGCCGGACTTACCAACACGATGCTTGCCGTCGTAGTAGTACTGCACCGCCGCGCGCTTGCTACCGCGCGTCACGGTGTAGCGTTCCAGGTACTGCAGGTGCTGAAGCTGCTCGATTTCGATGCCCTGCGCCTTCCACACCGATCGCAGTTGCCTATGCACCATCATAAGCGGCGCGATGGCCGTCGAGAACGAAAAACGGTTCCAATCGGGATCGATGATGAGCTCTTGCAGATCAGGCTGCTGGGCCGCAGAAGGTACCGTGGCAGCAGTTGTCCAAGCGATAGCACTGGCCGCACTGAATTCGGGCGGGTCGACGACGACCAGCGTCTTCTTGGCGCGGGTGATCGCCGTATACGCCCAGCGGAAGAAGCTGGCATTGCGCGTTCCCCCGGTCGCGGAGAAATCGACGATTGCCGTATCCCACTCGCCACCCTGCGCCTTGTGACAAGTCATGGCGTACCCGTACTTGACCTGCAGCGCGTTGAAGTAGGAGTCATTCTTGAGCACCTGGCGAAATTTGTCGGACTTCGGGTGCAGATCCGGATACCGCTTGCGGAAATGAACCAGCAGCGCCCGAGTCTCTATCGGCGCCAATTCCCGTTCACGCGAATCCAGCAGGTTTTCCAACAGGAAGCAGCACTGCTGGATGATCGTACCGTCTCCGGAGCGGAACGCTACCGTTACAGGCCGAAACCGCAGTTCTGGCTGGTGGCCGCCGCGAATTGCTACTGTGACTCGCTCGACTGCGCCCACATCAACAACTTTCACCAAGTCTCCATTGTTGAGCGTGGGGGTGGGGGAGTTCTTGTTGACCAGCAGAACGTCACCCACTTGCACTGGCAGGTCGGCGTCGCCCCAGAGCTGATGGCGGATGCTGCGGTTGTAGTCCAACGCCGCCGCATTGGATGGCACCACCGCGACGCTCGACTCTTTGTTTCGAAGGCCATCAAGGATCCGACCAACAGCACCTGCGGCATCCGTTTGCTGCAGATCCGATCGACCGGTACCCAGCGAAAACTCGTTGAACCGGCCGGCGGCGACGGCGTCACGCAGCCTGGTCGCGCAATCAAGAATCGCGCTGCCCTCGCGCTGCCGCATCACCGTCGCGAGATCGAACACACCTGCGCGCAGACCGAACTCGTCTTGGAGGTATTCCTGCGACAAGGCTGGCGAAGCGTTCTCGCCGACAGGTGGAAGCTGAACCGCATCGCCCACGAAGAGCAACTTGGCAAGCTGGTCGTTGATGCGCCCCGGGCGCTTCGAACGCGAGAACGTCACCAGATCGGCGAGGAGCCGACCGGAACCGAACCGGACAACATCTTGTCGAGACTCCCTGTCGCCCACCATCGACGACTCGTCGACGATGTACAACGGCACCGTTGGTTCGTCCTGCCGCAGCGGAAAGATCATCCGCAGGCCAGGGTCATTGGCAGTTTCCGCCTCCTCGTAGACCTCAACTTGCTCGAGGCTGTAAATCTCCGCGTGAATCGTTCTACTCGCGCGATCCGGTCCCCCTGCCACAGCCTGAAGCTTGTTGCCAAGGATGCGCGCCGCGCGGCCGGTCGGCGCCAATGCCGTGCACGGGATCCTCATCGCGACCAGCGTTTCAACCAACTTGGCAATCAGCGTGGTCTTGCCGGTACCCGCGCTGCCGCGCAGGATAAAGACGTCCAATGCGTCGTCGCAAACGAAGGCCTTGATCGCGTCCAGTGCTTCGACTTGTTCTGGATTGAGCTGAATTTCCACGTACTTCCCTATGCCACGTCCATACGCAGTTGCTCCGTCGGCTTGGTGCTGCGCGCTCGAAGCCATCAGCTCCGGAGCACCGCATCGCAAGAATGTACATACTTCGCAAGAGATTACTTCAATTCATAGGCTCGTACGATGGGATCCAACCGGCGCCTTTTCCCGCCTGCGCCATGCCTCAAGCCGCCTTCAAGGTGAAGTCCACATGCACGGCGTCGTAGGGGAAGCACACGCCCTGCGTCGTGCGTTCGAGCACGCCTGCGTCGATCAGGGCGGTGACGTCGCCATGCACGCTCTTCACGTCGCGCTCCACACGGCGTGCCACTTCGCGGATGGACAGCTCGCCTTGCCCGGTCATGGCGCGCAGGATTTCCCAGCGCTTGGCGGTGAGCACCTTCCACAGCAGTTCGACCGTAGCGAAGGTGATGAACTCGCCCTGTGCCTGTCCGGCCAGCGCAGCAGCGAGGCGCCGCTTGCTGGCGGCACGCGAGGAAACGCCCAAGGTGACGGTTTTCATGCTTTGGCCTCCCATGCTTCCACGTCCGCCCAGAAATCATCCTGCAGTGCCGCAAGTTCCCCTACCCCGTTCGTGCTGAGCGTAGCCTGCGACAGCAGGCGAAGTCGAAGCACCGCGTCGCGGTGCCCTTCGACTCCGGCGCTGCGCGCCTACGCTCAGGGCGAACGTGAAATTTCCAGACTGAGATTCGACACAGGTGAAAGGTAAGAGATGCCGAGCTCAATCCCTTGAGCCAACCATCACTCCGCCCCTCAATTCACATGATCAAACTCCGGCATCGCCTTGAACAGCTGCCCGCCGCGCCACGTCTGCGCATCAGGCCGCTGATACACCACCTTGCCCCCCACCACCGTGTACAGCACCCGCGTGCGCAGGATCTGGTCGTCGGGGATGGTCAGCAGGTTGCCGGAGAACACCACCAGGTCGGCGAGCTTGCCGGGGCTGAGTGAGCCGAGCTGGTGATCCTCGAACAGGGCGTAGGCATTGTTCCAGGTGTAGGAGCGCAGCGCCTGCATGCGCGTCTTGTCCTGGGCGGGGAAGAAGCGCTGGCCGCGGCCGTTGTCGCGGGTTACCGCGCAGTAGAAGCCGGCGATGGGGTTGGTGTCTTCCACCGGGGTGTCGCTGCCGTCCAGCACCATCGCGCCGCTCTCGATCAGCGTGTGCCACACGTAGGCGCCCTCCTTCGCTCGCTGCTCGCCGAGGTGGGGCACCACGTAGGGCGCGTCCGAGCAGGCGTGGATGGACTGCATCGAGGCGATCACGCCCATCTGCGCGAAGCGCGGGATGTCGGCAGGCGCCAGGTGCTGCGCGTGTTCGATGCGCCAGCGCAGCGCGTGCGCGGCGGGGTATTCGTCGAAGATCTGCTGGTACATGTCCAGCACTTCGCGGTTCGCGCGGTCGCCGATCGCGTGGATCGACACCTGGAAACCGTCGCGCGCGGCGATGCGCGCGATCTGCGCCAGCGTGGCCATCGGCGTGACGTTCTTGCCGGTGACGCCCGGCGCGTCGTTGTAAGGCTTCAAGAACCACGCGCTGTGCGTGCCCAGCGCGCCATCGGACACATCCTCGCCCACGCCGCGCACGGTGAAATGGTCGTCGGCATAGCCGATCGTGCGGTACCTGGCGAGGTTCTTGTCGAGACTGGCGACGTCCAGCACGCCGACGTTGACGTACAGGCGCAGCGGGAAGCCCTTGGCCGCCTGCTGCTTGAGCCAATCGATCGTCTGGAAATCCTGGCCCATGTCAACGAAGCCGGTGATGCCCTTGCTCACCTCGTTCTGCATGGCGAGCTTCAGCGACTGCTCCCTGCGCGCGGCCAGCTCCTGCGGCGGCAGGCTGGCGAGGTAGCGGTTGTAGGCGGCGTACACCGGGTCGCCCGCGGTGTCGCGCAGCGCGCCGATCGCGTTGCCCTGCGCATCGCGCACGATGCTGCCGCCGACGGGATCGGGCGTGTCGTGGACTATGCCGGCGAGCTTCAGTGCCGCGGCGTTCGCGTAGATCGCGTGGCCGCTGGTGTGCGCGAGCAGCACGGGGTTGTTCGGCGACACCGCGTCGAGGCTGGCTGGCAGCGGCAGGCCGTCGATGTTGGGCTGCGGCACCTTGTCCCATTTGCTCTGCTGCCAGCCCTGGCCGACGATCCACTCGCCCGGCTTGGCCTTGGCCACCGCGGCCTTGACCATCGCCACGATGGCGTCCCAGTTCGGCGCCATGCCCACGTTGAGCTGCATCAGCGAGTCGCCGGTGTCCATCAGGTGGCCGTGGCCCTCGATGAAACCGGGGGTGACGAAGGCACCGTGCAGGTCCAGCACCTTGGTGTGCGGGCCGATGTAGTGCGCGATGGCTTCGTCGCTGCCCAGCGCCGCGATCTTGCCGTCCTTCACCGCCAGCGCCTGCGCGTGCGGCTGCAGCGGATCGAGGGTGGCGATGCTGGCGTCGCGCAATACCAGGTCGGCGGGTGTCAGCGCAGGCGGGAAGCCCTTGATCGGCGCGTCGGCGGCGGTGGCCGCCAGCGACGCCAGGAGAAAAGCCGGAAGCCAGCAACGACGGAAGCGCATGGTGTTCCCCGATGAGCGCACAGGTGCGCCGGGGCAGCGTAGGAAGCTCGCCCGGCGGGGTCAACCGCCATGGGTCATCGAAAGCATCCCACTCCAGCCCTCCCCGCACGCAGGGGAGGGAACAGGGCTGATGGCTACGTGATGCGCCGGTAGCAGCCCTGCATCACCGGCTCCCAGTGCACGCCGCCGTCGAACGAGCTCTCCAGCGTCAGCTCGCAGGCATCGTCGCGGAAGGCATAGGTGTGCCTTGTCTGCCCGCGCGGCGAACTGCGCAGGAACACCAGCCGCGCGCCGTCCCAGTGCCCCGGCCCCGGCTGCGTTGGCACGAAGCCGTAGCTGTCGAACCAGTAGAGCGCGTATTCGTCGTGCCCGGGGCCGGCGGTGAACACGGCGTGCGCCTGCAACGCGGGTTTGCCGTCGCGCTCTTCGCGGTAGTCCATCAGCAGCGCGCGGCCACCGAGATCCAGCCGTGCGGAAAAGCATCCCCGCGCCTGGCCACCTTCACCCCAACGCGTGGTGGCGATGGTCTCATCACCTTCCCATTCGCCAACCAGCAAGCCCAGCGCGTTCTCCATCGCCATGGTCACGCCCTCTGCACCAGCAGGTGCTTGGCGAGCTGGCCGTGCAGGTAACCCAGGCCACGCGCCACGTGCAGCAGCGCGAAGAACAGCAGCAGGCCCAGCAGGCACAGCACGGTCGCGCCGCCCCAGCCGCTCAACCATTCGACGCCGCCGCAGATCCACTCGGGCGCGCCGACGCAGGTGCCCACGTCCCAATGCCCCAGCACGGCGACCAGCTTCAGGACGGGTGCAGCGATGAAGCTCAACGAAACGGCGAGCCAGGTCACGATCAGCGTGAAGTAGAAGATGCCCAGCGGCAGCAACAGCAGCGCGTACAGCATCGAGCTCCAGCTGCGCGGGTCGGTGAACATCGCGCCGATGCGCTGGAACAACGACATGTGCTTCTGCGGATACGGCGGCCGCCTCGGCATGCGTACGCCCAGCATGGTTTCCACCAGGCGCCCTTCCAGCAAGGCCAGGCCACGCACGCTGCCGAAGAACAGCACGATGAACGGCAGGCCGATGATGAGTACCGAGAAACCCGCCGACATCGAGAGGCCGGCGACCACCCAGGTGAAATACGCGATGCCGGTGACCAGCCCGAACAGCAGGTAGAACAGCGCGCCCCAGGCACGCGGGTCGGCGATCACGCCGAAGAAGCGACCGGCTGCCGAACGCCGCTTGGGCGGCGGCGGCGGCCTGATCGCGCGCTGGATCCTGATCTCCTGGTCGCGGTAGATCTCGGCCACCTCGTCCGGCGCGCCGTAGCTTTCCACCACGTGTTCGAGCATCGCCGCCTCGTCGCGGCCGGGGCGCTCGTACAGCTCGGCGCGCAGGTGTTCCTCGGCGTCGTAGAGCGCGTCCTGGATCAGCGCGGGGTCGGCACCGCGCAGCGCGGCGCGCAATTGTTCGAGGTATTCCGCGATGGTGCGCGGCGGATGCTGGCTCGATGCGTTCATCACCACTCTCCCTGCAACAGCTTGTCGACGGAATCGCGGGTGGCGCTCCACGCGGCAACCCACTCGCGCAGCACCTCGCGGCCCAATTTCGTGATGCGGTAATAGCGACGCGGCGGGCCGCTCACCGAAGGCTCCACCTCGCTGGCCAGCAGGCCCGCGCCCTCCAGGTTGCGCAGCACCGGGTACAGCGCGCTCTGCTTGCCGGCCAGCACGCCCTCGCCCGCCTCCTCCAGCCGCTTGGCGATCTGGTAGCCGTACAACGGCTGGCGCGACTGCCCCAGCACCGCCAGCAGCACCAGCGACACGGTGCCGGCGGACAGCTCCTTCTGGAATTTCTTCAGTTGGCCGTCGATCTCGTCCACGCACTCGCCTGCACTGCTGCTTAGCTTGGACTGAAGCATAGTGTTGACTTCGACCTAGTGCATGCGCCGGAAGTCATGGGCACGCGCCATTGGCGGGAATCGGGGCTTTCTTCTATCGTGGCGACCCGTCCACGACCTCGGCGCCCGCATGACCGCATCCACGCAGCAACCGGAGCACCTGAGGCGCAGCCTCTCCAACCGACACCTGCAGCTGATCGCGCTCGGCGGCGCCATCGGTACCGGCCTGTTCATGGGCTCGGGCAAGACGATCAGCCTGGCCGGGCCGTCGATCCTGCTGGTCTACCTCATCATCGGCGTGATGCTGTTCTTCGTGATGCGCGCGATGGGCGAGCTCTTGCTGTCGAATCTGGAATACAAGTCATTCATCGACTTCTCCACCGACCTGCTGGGGCCGTGGGCCGGCTTCTTCTGCGGCTGGACGTACTGGTTCTGCTGGATCGTCACCGCGATCGCCGAGGTGATCGCGATCGCCGCCTACGTGCAGTTCTGGCTGCCGCACCTGGCGCCGTGGATACCGGCGCTGCTGTGCGTGCTGCTGCTGCTCAGCCTGAACCTGGCGACGGTGCGGATGTTCGGCGAGCTGGAATTCTGGTTCGCGCTGATCAAGATCGTGGCGATCATCGCGCTGGTGCTGGTCGGCTTCGCGCTTGTGGCCTGGGGCTTCCACTCGCCGGCCGGCAACAAGGCTTCGCTGGCCAACCTGTGGAACGACGGCGGCCTCTTCCCGCACGGATTGAGCGGTTTCTTCGCCGGTTTCCAGATCGCGGTGTTCGCCTTCGTCGGCATCGAACTGGTGGGCACCACCGCGGCCGAGACCGCGGACCCGCGGCGCAACCTGCCCAAGGCGATCAACTCGATCCCGGTGCGTATCATCATCTTCTACGTGCTCGCGCTGGCGGCGATCATGGCGGTGACGCCGTGGCGGCTGGTGGAGGCGGACAAGAGCCCGTTCGTGGAGCTGTTCGTGCTGGCCGGCATCCCCGCCGCGGCCAGCCTGATCAATTTCGTGGTGCTGACCTCGGCCACCTCCTCGGCGAACAGCGGCATCTTCTCCACCAGCCGCATGCTGTACGGCCTGGCCGGCGAGAACCACGCGCCGAAGGCGTTCGCGCGGCTGTCGAAGGCGGCGGTGCCCTCGCTGGGCCTGCTGTTCTCCTGCTTCTGCCTGCTGCTGGGCGCGGCGCTGATCTACCTCGTGCCCAACCTGATGACCGCGTTCACCCTCGTCACCACGCTGTCCGCCGTGCTGTTCATGTTCGTCTGGTCGCTGATCCTGTGCGCCTACATGGCCTACCGCCGCCAGCGCCCGCAGCAGCACGCGGACTCGGCGTACAAGATGCCCGGCGGCGTGGTCATGTGCTGGGTCTGCCTGGCGTTCTTCGCGTTCGTGCTGGTGCTGCTGTGCCTGCAGTCCGACACCCGCGCCGCCCTGCTGGCCAGCCCGGTGTGGTTCGTGCTGCTGGGGATCGGCTATGTGTGGAAGCAGCGGCGCGCCGGCAAGCCTGCGCTCGACGGGAAGTGAGCGCGCGCCGCGGAGCGCGGCCTCAAGCCAAGTAGAATGGCGGGTCATTCGCCGCCGGGAAGACGCATGCAGGGTTCAACGGAACTGTCGATCATCCATCCGCGCGTGCTGGAGTCCGCGGATACCTGCCGGGCCGAATTCACCGCGGCGGTGCCGTTTCCGCACGTGGTGATCGACGATTTCCTCGCCCCGGATTTCGCCGCGGCGCTGCTGGACAGCTTCCCCGCCTTCGAGCGCGGCAACGCGGTGGGCGACGACGGCAAGCCGGGCGGCAAGTCCACGCTGGCGAAGATCCGCCAGCTGGGCCCGGTCTGGCAGCGGCTCGACGACGCGATCCAGAGCCCCGAATTCCTGGAAGCCGTGGGCAAGCTCACCGGCATCGAAGGCCTGATCTACGACCCCTGGTATCTCGGCGGCGGCACCCACGAGAACCGCGACGGGATGAGCCTGGACCCGCACGTGGATTTCAACTACCACCCCAGCGAACGCTGGCACCGGCGGCTCAACCTCATCGTCTACCTCAACCCGCAATGGGAGGAGTCGTGGGGCGGCTGCCTGGAACTGTTCCGCGACCCGCACGCCGATGCGCGCCCCGCGCGTTCGGTGGCGCCGGCATTCAACCGCTGCGTGATCTTCGAGACCTCCGAGCGCTCCTGGCACGCCTTCGACCGGATCACGCTGCCGCCGGAGCATGCCGCGCTCACCCGCCGCTCCATCGCGCTGTACTTCTACACGAAGGATCGCCCTGCCGCGGAAACGGCGCCGCGCCACACCACCTATTACGTGAGCCGCCAGCTGCCCCCTCACCTGGACGAAGGCCGCACGCTGACGCGCGGCGACGTGGCCGAGATCCGGCAGCTGATCGAGCAGCGCGACGGGCACATCCGTCTGCTCTACGCCGAGAACACGGCGCTGCGCCAGGCCCAGGATGCCGGCCTCACCGGCCACCTGCTGTACCTGGCCAAGCGCGCCTTCGTGCGCTTCCGCAAATAGCGCACACGCGAGCCGGCTCCTGCTAACGTGCCGCGACGCCAGCCATCCGGGGAGATCACCATGCGCCATCACCTTGCCGTCGCCGTCGCAATGGCGCTCGCCCTCGCGGCAACGCCGACCTTCGCCGCGCAGGACAAGCCCACGCCCAGCGCGAAGGACATCCTGGCGGCCTCGAAGCCTTCCGAATGGCGCACGCCCGATCCGGCCAACCTGCTCTACATGCAGCTGCCCGCCGGCCGTGTGGTGATCGAGCTGGCGCCTGACTTCACCCCGCTGCACGCGGCAAACATCCGCACCCTGGTGCGCCAGGGCTACTTCGACGGTCTCGCCATCGTGCGCGTGCAGGACAACTTCGTCACCCAGTGGGACGACCCGAACGGCGACGACGGCGGTGACAAGGCGAAGATGCATCCGCTGGGCAAGGCCAAGGCCACCTTGCCGCCGGAATTCACCCGCCCGATCGATGCCAGGCAGCCGTGGACGCCGCTGCCCGACGGCGACGTCTATGCGCCGCAGGTCGGCTTCTCCGGGGGCTTCCCGGTGGCGCGCGACCCGGCCAACGGCAAGGAGTGGCTGGTGCAGTGCTACGGCATGGTCGGCGTGGCGCGCGACGTGGCTCCCGACAGCGGCAACGGCAGCGCGCTGTACGCCGTCATCGGCCAGGCGCCGCGCCGGCTGGACCACAACCTGGCCGTGGCCGGCCGCGTGCTGCAAGGCGTGCAGTACCTGTCGGCACTGCCGCGCGGCACCGGGCCGATGGGCTTCTACGAAAAGGCCGGCGAACGCACGCCCATCCTGTCGGTGAAGCTCGCCGCCGACCTGCCGCCCGCGCAGCGTGAAAACATCCAGGTGCTGCACACCGGCAGCCCCAGCTTCGCCGCGCTGATCGACGCCGCACGCCATGGCCACAACGCGTTCTATCCATCGCCAGTGGGCAAGCTGGGCATCTGCGACATCCACGCGCCGGTGCGGGTGGACGGGAAGCCGTTGTGACATGGCGTGCCGTCGCGAACATCGGCCCCGCTGAGCCATTCCCGCGAAATTCCGGCGCGTGGCGGCGGCAGGCGGGTGACACCGCGAGCGTGACGACGGACACGGCGGCATAACCGTATCCGAACATCCGGTTTGGCCGTTCCGGTTATGGTGACCGCCATGCGCCGAGCGGCCCGCCATCGATGCCACTGAACGACAACCTGCATCTGCTGCGCGCCTGGTTGCGTGATCCACGCAGCGTCGGTGCGCTGGCGCCGTCCGGCCCCGCGCTGGCGCGGCTGATGACCGCCCACGTCGACCACGCGCACGGCCCGGTGATCGAACTGGGCCCCGGCACCGGCGTGTTCACCCGTGCCCTGCTGGAACGCGGCCTGCCCGGGCACCGGCTGGTGCTGGTGGAGACAGATCCGGTGCTGGCCGGCGCGCTGGCGCAGCGCTATCCGCACGCGCGCGTGCTGCGCATGGATGCCGCCGGGCTGGGCCACGCCTCGTCGCTGTTCGGCGACGAGCGTGCGAGTGCCGTGATCAGCGGCCTGCCGCTGCTGTCGATCCCGGCCGACAAGGTCGCCGCCATCGTCGAGGGCGTGTTCGAGCGCCAGCTGCAGCCCGACGGCGTGCTCTACCAGTTCACCTACGGCCTGCGCTGCCCGGTGCCGCGCGCGCTGCGACAGCGGCTGGGGCTGGAAGCGGAACGCATCGGCGGCGCCTGGCTCAACCTGCCTCCGGCCTGGGTCTGGCGCATCCGCCGCAGAGGCTGAAGCCTGTGCAGGAGCGCACCCTGTGCGCGAAGGGCGAGGAGTGAGTGAAGAGAAGTGAGTAGATAGGGAAAGCCAAGGCCGCGCCGCATCCCGCTCCTCTCTCACTTCTCACTCCTCTTAACTCACTCCTTCCATCCCACCCGTCGCGCACAGGGTGCGCTCCTGCACGAACGGCGCGTTGCATGCTCTTGCGAAAGACATATCTACGATATATCGTGAGAACACTTTCGATATATCGGAGTCAGTCGTGCGCATGCATTCGCTGTTCCATCATTTCAGGCACCACCCTCACCACGGCTTCCACGCCTTCGACATGGAGGGCGGCGAGCACGGCTGCCATGCCGGCCGCCACGGACCGTTCGACGAGCCACGCGGCGGCGCCGACTTCGGCGGCTGGGGCGGGCTGCGCGGCGGCGGTCGGCGCGGCGGCGGCCGCATGTTCGGCCACGGCGACCTCAAGCTGCTGCTGCTGGCGCTGATCGAGCAGCAGCCGCGCCACGGCTACGAGCTGATCCGCATGATCGAGGAGATGTTCCAGGGTCAGTACACGCCCAGCCCCGGCGCGATCTATCCCACCTTGTCCATGCTCGAAGACATGGGCTACGCGCAGGTGGAGAGCGAAGCGGGCAACCGCAAGCTGTACGCGATCACCGCCGAGGGCCGCGCCTTCCTCGACGAGAACCGCGCCGCGGTGGACGCCGCGACCGCGCGCACCGAGCACAGCGCGAAGCTCGCGGCGAAGATGGCCGCGCCGCTGCGCGTGCGCAAGGCCATGCATGCGCTGAAGCACGCCCTGCTGATGCGCACGAGCTGGGACAAGGCCGAAGCCGAACGCGTGGCCGCGGTCCTCGAACGCGCCGCCAGCGAGATCGCCGCCGGCCGTCCGCAGGACTGAACCACGCCACGCCACCGCGCCCCACGGCGGCGCTCCCCCACGCGCCAGCCATCGCCACGCGCCCGCTCCCCACGAGGTATCCCGTGATGGCATCCCACATCCACCGGCGCCTGCGCCACGACGTCGTGCTGCGCACGCTGGCCGTGCTGCGCGTCGAGCCTCTCTCCCCGCACATGCGGCGGGTGACGTTAGGCGGCCCCGGGCTGCGCGGCTTCCACAGCGCCGCGCCCGACGATCATGTGAAGCTGTTCTTCCCCAACCACGACGACGAGCTGGTGCTGCCCGTGCTCGGGCCGAACGGCGCGGAATTCCCCGCCGGCCGCGAGCCCTCGCCGATGCGCGACTACACCCCGCGCCGCCACGACGCCGCGCGCGGCGAGCTGCTGATCGACTTCGTGCTGCACGGCGACGGCCCCGCGTCGAACTGGGCCACGCAAGCCGCGCCGGGGCAGCGCCTGGCTGCAGGCGGCCCGCGCGGTTCCCACGTGATCGCGGACGACTTCGATCGCTATGTGCTGATGGGCGACGAGACCGCCCTGCCCGCGATCGGCCGCTGGCTGGAGGAACTGCCCGCCGGCGCGCGTGCCACCGCGCTGATCGAGATTCCCGAGGCCGCCGACCGCCAGTCGTTGTCCTCGCGCGCCGAAGTCGAGATCCGCTGGCTCGCACGCGACGGCGCCGAACACGGCGAACTGCTGGAACGTGCGCTGCACGAACTGCCCGCCATCGAAGGCGACACGTTCTACTGGATCGCCGCCGAATCGCGCCGCGCCCGCGCGATGCGCCAGTGGCTGGACCAGCGCGGCGTGCCGAAGGACTGGATCAAGGCCACCGGCTACTGGCAGCCCCACCCGGAGGACGCGGAAGACGAGTCGCGCCACTGAGCACGGCGGCATGCGGGCCGCGACGCTAGAATGCCGGTTCCTCCTCCCGACACACCGCATCCATGCAGTCCGTCAGCAAGGCCCGCCTGCAGATCCACTTCTGCGTCCTGCTGTGGGGCTTCACCGCGATCCTTGGCAAGCTGATCTCCCTGCCCGCGCTGCCGCTGGTGTGGTGGCGCATGCTGCTGGTGACGCTGGCGTTGCTGCTGATGCCGCGGGTGTGGCGCGGCTTGCGCGCGATGCCGGCGCGGCTGCGCTGGGCCTATGCCGGCATCGGCGTGCTGGTGTCGCTGCACTGGCTCACGTTCTACGCCGCGATCAAGCTCGCCAACGCCTCGGTGGGCGCCACCTGCATCGCGCTGGGGCCGGTGTTCCTGGCCTTCGTCGAGCCATGGATCGCCAAACGCCGCTTCGACCCGCGTGAGCTGCTGATCGGCGTCGCCGTGGTGCCCGGCGTGGCGCTGGTGGTGGGTGGCGTGCCGACGGACATGCGCCTCGGTATCGCGGTGGGCGTGCTGTCGGCGCTGTTCGTGGCCTTGTTCGGCTCGCTCAACAAGCGCCTGGTGGAGCACGGCGACCCACTCACCGTCACCTGCATCGAGCTGGGTACCGGCGCCGTCTTCCTCACCCTGCTGGCGCCGCTGCTGCCGCACGCGGGCCCGGCCTTCGTGCTGCCGAACGCGCATGACGCCGTGCTGCTGCTGGCGCTGGCCTTCGGCTGCACGCTGTTGCCGTTCACGCTGGCGCTGGTGGCGCTGCGCCACATGAGCGCGTTTGGCACCCAGATGGTGACCAACCTGGAGCCGGTCTACGCGATCGTGCTGGCGATGCTGCTGCTCGGCGAGCAGCGGCAACTCGACGGCTGGTTCTACGCCGGCGTGGCGGTGATCCTCGCCGCGGTGTTCGCGCATCCGTTGCTGCATCGCGTGCGGCGCGGACCGCGGCAGACCGAGCTGCTCGGCACCACCGAGAGTCACAACATGGTCGACTGACGCCGGGGCGTCGGCGCGATGCCCGCGCGCAGATGGTCGATGAAGGCGCGCACCTTGACCGATGGCGCGTGACCCGGATACACCGCGTGGAAACTGCCCTCGGGCAGGCGCTGCGCAGGCAGCAACGGCTTCAGCCGGCCGGCCTGCAGGTCGGCCTCCACCATGAAATCGGGCAGCACGGCCACGCCGGCGCCGGCCAGCGCCATCGCGTGCACTGCCGCCGCGCTGCCGGCCTGTGCGCGCGGCGTCAGGCGCACGCGCTGCTGCGTGCCGTCGCGCGCGGTGAAGCTCCAGCGCAGCGGCGAGGACAACACCGACAGCACGACCGCGTCGTGCGCGGCCAGCTCCTGCGGCCGCCGCGGCGTGCCGCGCGCGGCGAGATAGGCCGGCGCCGCCACCAGCAGCTGGCGGAAGCCCGCCAGCCGCACCGCGCGCAGGCCGGAGTCGCGCAATGGCCCGCCGCGGATCGCCAGGTCGAAGCGCCCGCCGATCAGGTCGCTGATCCCGTCGTCGAGCACCAGTTCGGCTTGCACCTGCGAATGCAGGCGCAGGAAGCCGGCCAGCGCGGGTGCCACCACCGCGGCGCCGTAGTTCACCGGCGCGGTGAGGCGCAGCGTGCCGCGTGGCGTCTCGCGGTTCTCGCCGACACGTTCAATGGCGGCCTCGGCCTCGCCGAGGATGCGCGCGCAGTCGGTGTGGAAGGCGGCGCCCGCCTCGGTCAGCGCCATGCGCCGCGTGCTGCGCACCAGCAGGGTCACGCCCAGCTCCTGCTCCAGCCGCGCCAGGTGCTGGCTCACCATCGCCTTGGTCAGGCCCAGCTGCGCCGCTGCCGCGGTGAACGAGCCGGCACGCACCAGCGCCACGAACACCACCAGCCGGTTGAGATTGATCCCGTCCATCGTCGCTCGCCACGTTGTAAAGCATGACTTTACAGTGAATTGTCATGGCGATGATTTATCGCGCCAATCATCCGGCGCATGCTGTGCGTCGCCAGTTGATCCCATCCGGAGCATTCCATGAAAATCGCACTGTTCGGCGCCACCGGCCATCTCGGCCAGGGCATCCTCGACGAGGCGTTGTCGCGCGGCTGCGAGGTCATCGCGATCGTGCGCGATCCCGCGCGCCTCGCCACGCACCACGACAGGCTGACCGTCGTCACCGGCGACGTCGCCCGGCCCGCCGGCTGGCTCGATGCCGCGCACGGCAGCGACGCCGTGATCGCCAGCCTGTCCGCGCGACGCGACGGCAACAACGACAGCGTGCCGGCCGCCGCGCGCACTCTACTGGACAACCTGCCGAAGGCAGGCGTGCGGCGCCTGCTGTGGGTAGGCGGCGCCGGTTCGCTGGAAACCGCGCCGGGCGTGAAGGTGATCGACGATCCGAACTTCCCCGCCGCGTGGAAGCCAGAGGCCGAGGCACAGGGCCGGGCGCTGGACGTGTTCCGCACCAGCCACGCCGACGTGGACTGGACCTATGTCAGCCCGGCCGCGCTGATCGAGGATGGCGAGCGCAGCGGCAAGTACCGCGTCGGCGGCGACCAGTTGCTGGTCGATGGCAACGGCGTCAGCCGCATCACCGTTCCCGACTACGCGGCTGCCCTGCTCGATCGCATCGAGAAGCACGACGCGCTGCGCCAGCGCATCACCGTCGCCTACTGAGCGCGGCCCGTCGCGTCGGCGTCATTTCAGGTAGCTGCGCAACACCGCCATGACCGGCTCCAGTTCGGCCTGACCGCGCCGGTTCGCCGGCGCAACGTGCTCGCGCAGGTGCCCTTCCAGCACCTGCAGCATCAGGCCGTTGACCGCGCCGCGCACGGCCGCCAGCTGGTGCAGCACGGCGCCGCAATCGGCGTCGGGCGTCAGCGCGCGTTCCAGCGCGGCGACCTGCCCGCCGATCCGTCGCACACGCGCGACGAGCTTTCGGTTGTCCTTCGCCAGATGAGCCATCGCGTTCTCCCGCAGGTTTCACATACCATAGGGGGGTATGTTACAAGGAAAGTCGTGAGCGCCCTGCCCGACATCTCGAAATACACGCACAGCCACCAGTTCAACGAGGGCAATCCGCTGGCGGAGCGCAACACGCTGCGCGCGGTGGTCATCACCGCGGTGATGATGGTGGTGGAGATCGTCGGCGGTTACCTGTTGAACTCGATGGCGCTGCTGGCCGACGGCTGGCACATGAGTTCGCATGCGCTGGCACTGGGCCTGTCGGTGGGCGCGTATGCGCTGGCGCGCCGCCTCGCGGACGATCGCCGCTTCGCGTTCGGCACCTGGAAGATCGAGGTGCTGGGCGGCTACAGCAGCGCGCTGCTGTTGGGCGTGGTGGCCGCGCTGATGCTGTTCCAGTCGGTCGAGCGGCTGTTCGTACCTGGCGTGATCCACTACAACGACGCGATCGCGATCGCCACGGTCGGCCTGGCGGTGAACCTGACCTGCGCCTGGCTGCTGCGCGGCGGCCATCATGGGCACGACCATCATCACGGGCACACGCACGACCCGCACGATCACGCGCATCACCATGACATCAACCTGCGCTCCGCCTATCTGCACGTCGTGGCCGATGCGGCCACCTCGGTGCTGGCGATCGGCGCGCTGGTGGGCGGCAAGTTCCTCGGCGCGGCGTGGCTCGACCCGGCGATGGGCATCGTCGGCGCCGCCCTGGTGGCGAACTGGGCCTGGGGCCTGCTGAAGCAGTCCGGCGGCATCCTGCTGGACGCCGAGATGGACAGCCCGGTGGTGCAGGAAATCCGCGACGTGATCGTGGAACGGTTTCCCGCCGCCGCGGTGAGCGATCTGCACGTGTGGCGCGTGGGCAAGGGGCGTTACGCCTGCATCCTCGCGCTGGTTTCGACGGCACCGCTTGCATCGGACGAGGTTCGCCGGCAGCTGGCGATCCACGAGGAACTCGCCCACGTCACCGTCGAGGTGACGCTTGCCGCGCACTCGGGCGCCGAGCTCACCTCGCACTAACCGCAGCAGGATTTCTGCGACTGCACCGGCGGGCACGGCACGCTGCCGTAGGAACAGAACACGCAGCAGTCGCCCGCCTGGGGCCGCAGCAGTACGCCGCAGCCGGCGCATTCGTGGAAGTAGATGCAGGCATCGGTCGGCATGGTCTCGACCGATTGATGACCGCAATGCGGGCAGGTCAGCGTGCTCTGCAGGATCGGCTCAAGGCTCATGTTGCGAATGTCCGGCATCGCCAGCAGCGGCTGGCTCGGGATTATGGCCGGACATGTCCATCCCCTCCATGTGCGCCGCATCGTGCGCATGCGTGGCGCCGTGGTCATCGTCCATGTCCTCGTCCGGCGGCGCCTTGGCCACGATGGCCTTGTATTCGGCCGGCGTCATGCCGGGCAGCTTCTCAAGGAAGGCCACCATGCTCCAGATGGTGGGATCGTCGTGGCCGGCCATGCCCCAGGCGGGCATCGCGCTCATCTTGATGCCGTGCTTGATGACCCAGAACGCCTCCTTCGGATCGACGTGTACCCTTGAGAGGTTGGGCGGCTGCGGGTACATGCCGGTTCGCAGCTCGGCGTCGTCGACGCCCGGCGAAAGGTGGCAGCCGGTGCACATCGCCGCGTACTGGCCGGCGCCTTTCAGGATCAGTTGCGGATCGTCGAGGTTCGGCACGGTGAGATCCTCCGAGCGCAGGCGGATCGAACGGTTGCGCAGGGTTTGCAGGAACGCGAACACCGGCCTGGTGTGGTGATCGTCCGCGCCGATGTTGTAAAGACCGGACCAGGCGAACGCGCCGGCGCCGATGGCCAGCACGCCCAAGGTGACGGCGATCGTGATGAGGTGCGCGGTGGGGGTTTTCATGGGTGCCTCTCAGAACCAGATGCGGACGCCGGCCACGATCTGCCGGTCGAGTACGGGTTGGTGATCCTGCCGCGCGTAGTCGGCCGTGGTGCCGATGCGGCGGATCCAGTTCACGCCGATGTAGGGCGCGAACTGGCGGTGGAACTCGTAGCGCAGGCGCAGGCCGAACTGCACGTCGGACACGCCGCTGCCGATGCGGCGCTGCGGATCGTCCCTGCCGTACAGGTTGACCTCGGCCTCCGGCTGCAGGATCAGCCGCTGGGTGAGCAGCAGTTCGTAATCGGCCCGCAGGCGCGCGGCGGTACGGCCGTTGGTACCGATATAGCCGGTGGCTTCCAGCTCGAACCAGTACGGCGCCAGGCCTTGCACGCCGAACGCGGCCCATGTCCGTTCCGGGCCTGCGCCGAAGTCCTGGCGCACGCCGAGCTGGCTGTCCCAGAACGCGGCGACCGCGTGGCTCCAGAACGCCTCCACATCGCCGTCCTCCAGCCGGCCGCCGCTGCGCTCGCCTTCCGTGCGAACCCACAGCTTGTTGGTGTCGCTGCCGTACCAGCCTTGGGCTTCCCAGGCCTGGCCGTTCGCGTCGCGACCGTGGAAGGCTTCCAGCTGATCGATCAGCAACATGCCCAGCGGCCTGGCGTCATGCCGTTCCATGCCTGCCATGTCGCCGTAGCCCACGCCGTCGGAGTAGTCCGGGCTGCGCGCATCCGGTGGCGCGCGGCCGCCCTGCATCGGGCCCATCGTCATGCCGGGCATAGCCTGCATCCCCGGCATACCGCCATGCATGGCGTGGGCTGCTTCTTCGTGCTGCACGTCGGGCATGCCGGCGTGGCTCATCCCTGGCATGGCCGAATGATCCATGCCTTGCATGCTGCCCGATGTATCGCCTGGCGCGGCGGGCGCCGGCGGCATGCCCGACACCGCACCGTGCGCCATGCCGGGCATGGCATGCATGTCATGGCTGGATGCCGCCGGTTTGGCCGTCGCGGGTTTCTTGCCGGCTTGCTTGCCGGGCGTCTTCGTCGGCTTCGGCGTCGTGGCCGGCATCGCCATGCCGGGCATGGCGCCCATGTCCATCGTCGAGATGCTGCTCGACGACGCCGGAGCCGTTTGCGCCGGAACAGTCGGGGACAAGGCCAGCAGCAGGGCCGCCAACCACACCGGACGGCACCAGGTGCGTGAAGCGGGGCGGCGATTCGTCGTCATGACACCACCACCTCGCGCATCATCCCCGCCTCCATGTGGTAGAGCATGTGGCAGTGGTAGGCCCAGCGCCCGAGGTTGTCGGCGCTCACGCCACAGGCGATGCGCTGCGCGGGTTGCACGTTGATGGTGTGCTTGCGCACCTGGAATTGCCCATCCGGGTTCTCCAGTTCGCTCCACATGCCGTGCAGGTGGATCGGGTGGTTCATCATGGTGTCGTTGACCAGCACGATGCGCAGCCGCTCGCCGCTGCGGAAGTGGATTGGCTTGGCGTCGGAGTACTTCACGCCGTCGAACGACCACATGTAGCGCTCCATGTTGCCGGTGAGGTGCAGCTCGATCTCGCGGCTCGGTTCGCGCGGATCGAGCGAACCGCCGAGGGTGTACAGGTCGGCGTAGGTGAGCACGCGGCGACCGTTGTCGCGCAGGCCGGTACCGGGGTCGTCGAGGTTGGTGCGTGGCATGTCCACGTGCATGTCGACGCCGGGGTTGCGGTATTCGGTGCGGGCGTGGCGAACGTCGCTCCCCTCTCCCATCAGGAAAGCATGCCGCATGACACTCCCCTCTCCCTCCGGACGCGGGGAAGGGGCAGGATGCCCCTGCTTTGAGGAGCGAGGAAGAGGGGTTGGGGGAGAGGGTTCGGTGGAACCGGCGACGCCAGGCTCCGCCCTTACCCTCCCCCCAGGGGAGAGGGGAGAAGATCCCATCGCACCCATCATGTCCACCATCGCCAGCGGCATGCGCGGATCCATCGCCGGCACCACGGCTTGCATGCCGGGCCGTGGCGCCAGCGTGCCGCAGGCGTAACCGGTACGGTCGATAGCCTGGGCGAAGATCGCGAACGCCCGATCCTCCTGCGGCTCGACGATCACGTCGTAGGTCTCCGCCACCGCGATGCGGAACTCGTCCACCGGCACCGGCTCGACATCCTGGCCATCGGCGCTGACCACGGTCATCTTCAGGCCCGGAATGCGCACGTCGAAGATCGTCATGGACGAGCCGTTGATGAAGCGCAGCCGGATCTTCTCGCCGGGCTTGAACAGGCCGGTCCAGTTGCCGGCCGGCGCGGTGCCGTTCATCAGGTACGTGTAGGCGCAACCGGAAACGTCGCTGAGATCGCCGGGATTCATGCGCATCCCGTTCCACATCCTGCGCTCGGCCAGCGCGCGTCGCAGCCCCTGCTCGCGCACGTCGCGGAGGAATTCGGGCGCGGTGGGTTGCGCGACGTTGTAGTAGTCGCTCCGCCGCTTCAGCGTGGCGTAGATGTGCCCGGGGTTCTGGTCGGTCCAGTCGTTGAGCATCACCACGTAATCGCGCTCGGTGGGGTGTCGCTCCGGGCCGGCCGGTTCGATCACCAGCGGGCCGTACAGCCCGGTCTGCTCCTGCCAGCCGGAATGCGAGTGATACCAGTAGGTGCCGCTCTGGCGCACCGGGAAGCGGTAGGTGAAGGTCTCGCCCGGTGCGATGCCGGGGAAGCTGATGCCGGGCACGCCATCCTCGCGGAACGGCAGGATGATGCCGTGCCAGTGGATCGACGTGGGCACGCGCAAGTGGTTGGTGACGCGCAGCGTGACCGTGGTGCCTTGCTTCCAGCGCAGGATCGGACCGGGAACACCGCCATTGACGGTGGTGGCGAGGCGCGGCCAGCCGGTGAAATTCACCGGGGTCTCGTCGATGTCGAGCGCGAACTCGGTGCCGCTCAGTACCTGTGGCCGGCCGGGGCCGCTCGACGCCCAGGCATTCGACGAACGCAGCAGGCCGAGGCCGGCAACTGTACCGCCCAGCGCGATGCCCTGGACGAAACGACGGCGCGACAGGTCGGCCGCGGGTGGAACAAACGGTTTCATGGAATCCCTCTGGATACATCGGCATCGCGCGGGGCACTGCCGAGCGCGGCATGGTTCGTGCGCACCGGCAGAGCGGCGAGCGCGCGCAGCACAAGTGGGAGAGTCAGGCCGCCGGCGGTCGCAGCGGTGGCGAGGCCGTCGGCGACGGCGCGTGCCGCGGCAGCGGGCGGTCAGGCACGACGGCCATCGCCATCGTGCCCGGCATGGCGGCGAACACCGGCAGCAGCAGGCCGCCGCTCATCGCCGCGCAGTGGCAATCCGGGGCGAGCTGACCGCCGCAACAACCGGCATGGCCACCGTCGCACGCGGTGTGCGGCATCGCCGCCTGCCCGGTGTGCGTGCCGGCCAACGCATGCGCGGCATGGACGGACGAGCCTGGCGCCATTGGCATCGCCGTCACGGCGTTGACCACCAGCAGCAGCCACGCCAGCGCAGCCATCACTCGCAGGCGACGTGAACGGGCAAGCTGGCGCAGGGAAAACGGCATGCCGCGAGCCTATCCACTGCCTGCCGGCACCTCAACTCTGGAGCAGGCTCCGACACGGCTGCCGGAGGTTTCCGCGGCGCGGCCTCTATACTCGTGCCATGAACTATCGCCATGCCTACCACGCGGGCAATTTCGCCGACGTCCTCAAGCACACCGTGCTGCTGGCGCTGATCGATGCGCTCAAGCTCAAGCCCGCGCCGTTCTGCGTGGTCGACACCCATGCCGGCAGCGGCTGCTACGCGCTGGACGGTGCCGAGGCCGGCAAGACCGGCGAGTACAAGGACGGCATCGCCCGCCTGCTCTATCCCGACCTGTATGCCGACACCCGCACCGCCGCCGCGCTGCCGCACCTGCTGCGCCGCTGGCTGGACGGCATCCTCGCCGTGCCCGGCAACGAGGAGACCCTCAAGCTCTACCCCGGCTCGCCGCTGCAGGCCGCGCTGGCGATGCGCGACATCGACAGCGCGCAGCTGTGCGAACTGCATCCGGAGGAGGCCGCACGGCTGCGCGAGCTGTTCCACCGCGACGCGCGCATGCACGTGCACGAACGCAACGGCTACGAGGCGCTGAAGGCGCTGCTGCCGCCGCAGGAGAAGCGCGGCCTGGTGTTGATCGACCCGCCCTACGAGGCGCAGGAGGCCGAATACCGGCTGATCGAGCAGGCGTTGAAGGAAGCGCTGCAGCGCTGGCCCACCGGCATCTACGCGATCTGGTATCCGATCAAGCGGCGCAGCCAGGTGCAACCCTTCCTGCGCTGGCTCGGCCACTGCGGCGCGAAGCGCGTGCTGCGCGCGGAACTGCTGGTGCACGGCGACGACTCGCCGCTGCGCCTCAACGGCTCCGGCATGGCGATCGTCAACGCGCCCTGGCAGCTCGACGAAACCCTGCGCGAACCGCTGCGCGCGCTGGCCCGCCTGCTCGCGCAGGAACGCCCAGCCGAATGGAAACTGGACTGGCTGGCGGCCGAATCCGCCGCCGCGCCCGCGAAACCCGCCAGGCCCACGCGGCTATCGCCCACGCCGCGCCGCCGTTAAGCTCACAGCGCAATTGCCGTCATTCCCGCGCAAGCGGGAAGAGCTTCACAACAGCGAAGCTCTTCCGGCCTTCGCCGGGATGACGAGCCAGCAACCTCGGCCCTTCGCTCCGGAGCCCGCCATGCGCCTCGCCACCGTTTCCGCCCGCCTCGCCCTCCCCGCCTTGCTGCTGAGCCTTGCCGCCTGCGCCCCCGCGCCGATCTACAAGGCCGCGCCCGGCACCCTCGCCGCCACGCCCACGCAAGTGGCGCAGGCGCCCGAGCAATACGCCCGCGGCCAGGTGATCTGGGGCGGCCGCGTGGTGGCGGTGAACAACCTGCCCGACCACAGCGAGATCGAGATCCTCGCCTATCCGCTGGATTCCTCGCAGCGGCCGAAATTCGGCGCCGGCGGCAACGGCCGCTTCATCGCCCTGCTGCCCGGCTACGCCGAACCGATGAACTACCCCAACGGTGCACCGATCACCGTCGACGGCCAGTTGGCCGGCAGCCGCGCCGGCAAGGTCGGCGAGGCCGACTACGTGTTCCCGCTGGTGCAGATCGCACAGTCGCACGTGTGGACCGCCGAGGAAATGCGCAGCGGGCATCCGAACATCAATTTCGGGGTGGGGTTGGGCGTGGGCATCCGCTGATGCGGGCGTGATCGAGGCGCCGGCCTCGACAACCTCTGCTGGAGTTTCCGCCAGCCCATGTCATCGCGCTGAACCATGGACGAAACCGCCCCCTTCGCCTTCCGCCCCATCGCCCACGTGCGCTCGCCTTACGCGCGGCGCATCGACGCGCCGCACCAGTCCACCGTGGTGGCGGGCACCGAGAGCGGTGCCGAGGCGGAGGCGCGCATCGAGTTCGTCGACGGTTTGCCGGCCGAGGCGTTTGCCGACCTCGCCGGTTTCGAGCGTATCTGGCTGCTGTTCGTGTTCCATCGCAGCGAGGGTTGGAAGCCGCAGGTGCGGCCGCCCCGTGGCGGCGGCAAGCGCGGCGTGCTGGCCACGCGCTCGCCGCATCGGCCCAACGCGATCGGACTGTCCGCGGTCGAACTCGTCGCGGTGGAGGAACGCGCGCTGCGTGTGCGTGGGGTGGATCTGCTGGATGGCACGCCGATCCTGGACATCAAGCCCTACGTGCCTTACGCCGATGCCTTCCCCGCCGCACGCGCAGGCTGGATCGACGCGATCGACACGACCCAGGGCCGGCACTCCGCGCCCGGTCCGAAGCGGCCACGGCGGCCGGCCAAGGGCGATCCGGGCTGAACAGCAGGTTTGCGCGACTGCGGCAAAGCGGCGCAAAGGCTTGCATCCAAGCTGGCTCCGGATCATGCTGCACTGCACACAATACGCGAAAGTATTGAGATGATTGCCGCCAGCCTGCGTTCCACCACCCCGCACCCGCCGCTGCCTCCGCGCAGCCGCGAGCGCTACGCCCCCGCCTTGGCCGTGCACACCGCCCACGGCGAGCGCATGCGCACGCGCGACGGCCGCGAACTGTGGTTGCGCGATATCGAGCCGGGCGACGTCGCGGCGCTGCGGCGCTGCTTCACCCGGTTGTCGCCGGAGGATATCCGCCGCCGTTTCCTGCACGCGATGTCCGAGCTGCCCATGCCGATGGCGCAGCGCCTGTGCAACATCGACCCGGCGCGCGAAACCGCGCTGGTGCTGGCGGACGAAGCGGTGCGTCCCGCCGAGATCCGCGGCGTGGGTCGCATCTACGTGGACGAGGCGGCCGACAGTGCCGAGTTCTCGGTGATCGTGGAGCGCGACTGGAGCCGCATCGGCCTCGGCGCGCTGCTGATGCAGCGGCTGGTCGACGACTGCCGCCGCCGCGGCCTCGCCGAACTCTGGGGCTACGTGCTGCTGGAAAACCGCCCGATGCTGGAGTTGTGCCGGGAGCTTGGCTTCACCCAGTGCCTGATGCCGGACGAGCCGGGCACGGCGCAGATCACGCTGAAGCTGTAGGTCGGGCTTCACCCCGACACGCCATGCCACACCCGTCGGGGTGAATCCCGACCTGCGGGCATCGCGGGGAGGGACCAAGGCGCATCGCGTTACACTTGGCCGCTTTCCCGGCGCGGCTCGACGTTCGCGCTCCCAGCGCCAACGAGTCCATGCCCGCTCCGATTCCGCATCCCCCGCTTCCCACCACCCCGAAACAGCGCCGTTACTGGACGCCGCCGCACGGCTCCGCGCGCGCCCTGCTGCTGGCCGAGGCGGCGCGTTCGCACGCAGGCCTGCTGGTGGCGGTGACGCGCGACACGCAGCGCGCCTCGGCGCTTGAGGATGAGTTGCGCCTGTTTGCCGGCGAGCTGCCGGTGCTGCATTTCCCCGACTGGGAAACCCTGCCCTACGACGCGTTCAGCCCGCATCCGGAGATCGTCTCGCAGCGCATCGCCACGCTGTACCGCCTGCCCGGCGTGAAGCGCGGCGTGCTGGTGGTGCCGGTGGCCACGCTGATGCAGCGCATCGCGCCGCGCTCGCACATCACCGGCGCGGGGCTGATGGTGGCGAAGGGTCAGAAGTTCGACCTCGCCACCGAGCAACGCCGGCTGGAAGCCAGCGGCTACCGCAACGTGCCGCAGGTGGCCGAGCCGGGCGACTTCGCCGTGCGCGGTGCGCTGATCGACATCTACCCGATGGGGGCGGACCAGCCCTACCGCATCGAGCTGTTCGACGACGAGGTGGACTCGATCCGCAGCTTCGACCCGGAGACGCAGCGCTCCGCGCAGACGGTGGAGAAGGTGGAACTGCTGCCCGCGCGCGAATTTCCGCTCACCGACGAAGCCGCCAAGGGCTTCCGCAACGCGCTGCGCGAACGCTTTCCGATCGACGTGCGCCGCTGCCCGCTGTACCAGGACATGAAGGAAGGCGTGACGCCCGGCGGCATCGAGTACTACCTGCCGCTGTTCTTCCCTGCGAAGAGTCCGTACATGAATGGGCGGGGTGTTGCGGAGGATCCGCTCACAGGTACGGCCACACTTTTTGATTATTTGGCCGACGACGCGCTGTTCGTGCTGGGCGAAGGCGCGGGCGAGGCCAGCGAGGCGTTCTGGACACAGACCGCCGAACGCTACGACCAGCGCGCCCACGACATCGAGCGCCCGGTGCTGCCGCCGGCCGAGCTGTACCTGTCGCCCGAACAACTGCGCGAGCAGCTCAACAAGCGCCTGCGCGTGGAAGTGGTGGAACCGGGCCATGCGCACGCGGTGGATGCCGGCACGCAGCCGGCGCCCGAGCTGCCGCTCAACCGCAAGGGCGAGGAACCGGGCACCTCGCTCAGGCATTTCCTCGAAAACTATCGGGGCCGCGTGCTGGTCGCCGCCGACTCGGCGGGGCGGCGCGAAGCGCTGCTGGAGATGCTGGCGGGTGCGGGCTTGAAGCCGGCGCCAGTGGCGAGCTGGCAGGACTTCCTTGTCTCCCCAGATACGACTGTAGGAGCGGCTTCAGCCGCGACTTCCTCCAACAAACAGCGAATCGCGGCTGAAGCCGCTCCTACCACATCTGGCGCAGCGCGCTTCGCCATCACCATCGCCCCGCTGGAGCAGGGCTTTGCGCTGACCAGACCCGCGCTCACCGTGCTCACCGAGCGCGAGCTGTTCGGCGAGCGCGTGCGCAGCGAACGGCGCCGGCGCCGCGGCGCCGCGCGCGATCCCGACGCAATCATCCGCGACCTCACCGAGCTGTCGATCGGTTCGCCCATCGTGCACGTGGACCACGGCGTGGGTCGCTACCAGGGCCTGCTGTCGATGGAGCTGGGCGGCATGGAGGGCGAGTTCCTGGTCATCGAGTACGCCAAGGGCGACAAGCTCTACGTGCCGGTGGCGCAGCTGGGACTGGTCAGCCGCTACTCCGGCACCGCACCGGAACTGGCGCCGCTGCACTCGCTGGGCGGCGACGCCTGGGAACGCGCGCGCAAGAAAGCCGCCGAAAAGGTGCGCGACGTGGCCGCTGAACTGCTGGCGATCTACGCCCAGCGCGAAGCGCGCGGCGGCGAGTCGCTGTCCATCGACCGCCAGCTGGTGGAGGAATTCGGCGCCAGCTTCCCGTTCGAGGAAACGCCCGACCAGGAACAGGCGATCGACGCCGTGCTGCGCGACCTCGCCGCGCCGCGCGCGATGGACCGCGTGATCTGCGGCGACGTGGGCTTCGGCAAGACCGAGGTCGCGCTGCGCGCCGCCTTCGCCGCCGCCACCGCCGGCAAACAAGTCGCCGTGCTGGTGCCCACCACCCTGCTCGCCCAGCAGCACTACCGCAACTTCGCCGACCGCTTCGCGGACTGGCCGGTGAAGGTGGACGTACTCTCGCGCTTCAAGTCCACGAAGGAAGTGAACGAGGCGCTGAGGCGGCTCGCCGACGGCCACATCGACGTGATCGTGGGCACGCACAAGCTGCTGCAGCCGGACATCAAGTTCAAGAACCTGGGCCTCGTGGTGGTGGACGAGGAACAGCGCTTCGGCGTGCGCCAGAAGGAGCAGCTGAAGAAGCTGCGCGCGGAAGTGGACCTGCTCACCATGACCGCCACTCCGATCCCGCGCACGCTCAACATGGCGATGAGCGGGCTGCGCGATCTGTCACTCATCACCACGCCGCCAGCGCATCGCATGGCCGTGCGCACCTTCATCTCCACCTGGGATCCGGCCACGATCCGCGAGGCGTTCCAGCGCGAACTGGCGCGCGGCGGCCAGGTGTACTTCCTGCACAACGAGGTGGAGAGCATCGAGCGCAGCGCGCGCGAGCTGGAGGAATTGATCCCCGAAGCGCGCATCGGCGTCGCCCACGGCCAGATGCCCGAGCGCGAGCTGGAACGCGTGATGGCGGATTTCCACCGCCAGCGATTCAACGTGCTGGTGTGCACCACGATCATCGAAACCGGCATCGACATTCCGACGGCGAACACCATCGTCATCGACCGCGCCGACCGTTTCGGCCTGGCCCAGCTGCACCAGCTGCGCGGGCGCGTGGGCCGTTCGCACCACCGCGCCTACGCCTACCTGATCGTGCCCGACCGCAAGTCGATCACCGCCGATGCGGAGAAGCGGCTGGAGGCACTGGCCTCGCTGGAGGAACTCGGCGCCGGCTTCACCCTGGCCACGCACGACCTGGAGATCCGCGGTGCCGGCGAGCTGCTGGGCGACGAACAATCCGGCCAGATCCAGGAGATCGGCTTCGGCCTCTACACCGAGCTGCTCGATCGCGCCGTGCGCGCACTGAAATCCGGCAAGGTGCCGGATTTCGATCTCAGCAGCGAACACGAAACCGAAGTCGAGCTGCACCTGCCCGCGCTGATCCCCGACGACTACCTGCCCGACGTGCATGCGCGCCTCACGCTGTACAAGCGCATCGCCAGCGCACGCAGCGAGGATCATCTGCGCGACTTGCAGGTGGAGATGATCGACCGCTTCGGCCTGCTGCCCGAGCCGACCAAGACCTTGTTCGCGCTGTCCAGCCTGAAGCTGATGGCCACGCCGCTGGGCATCCGCAAGCTGGACTTCGGCGCCAACGGCGGCCGCATCGTGTTTCGCGACAAGCCCGAGGTCGACCCGCTGGCGATCATCAAGCTGATCCAGAGCCTGCCGCGCGTGTACAAGCTGGACGGCCAGGACAAGCTGCGCATCACCCTCGACCTGCCCGGCGCCAGCGAACGCATCCGCAGCGCGCAGGAAGTGCTGGTGCTGCTGGGCGCACGCCGCCCCTCCTGAGCCGTCGGCAGACCCCTCACCGGGGGGCAAGGCCTGCCTGCGCAAACCTTACCGATCGGTAAGTGCGCAGCAATCCAGGCGTCATTTCCCGCGCCTAGCGTGGGTGAAGTCAACCGCATTCCCATCCGCCGCATGGCGGATCGGGCGGCCCTTCCCCCACCAGGATCCAGTCGATGCACAGCGCGAAGTTACGCAAGGCCATACTCAACGCCACCGCCCTCGTGAGCCTCGGTGCCTTCGGTGTGCCCACGCACGTCTTCGCCTTTGCGCTGGCTGCCCACGATGGCAAGCCGAGTGCCGCTCGCGATGACGCGAAGCCGGACGCGGCAAACGGCAAGAGCGCCGCTGCCGATGCACCGGCAGCGGAGGTGGACGGCGCCGTCAAGAACCTGCAGGGCGTCCACGTGGTGGCCCCGCGCACGTCGGCACAAGTCGCGCGCGATACGCAGAAGGATGCGCCCAACCTGATCGACATCCGCACCGAAGCGCAGATCCAGGCGCTGCCGGACAGCAACACCGCCGAGGCGGTCCGCCGCATTCCCGGCATCATGATGGAGACGGACGAGGGCGAGGGGCGCTACGTCAACATCCGCGGCTTCGATTCGGATCTGAACAGCACCACCTACGCCGGCGTCCGCCTGATGCCGACCAACAACGCCTCGCCCTTCGGCGGCTACCGCGCCGTCGCCCTGGACTCCATACCGACCGGCTTCATCGGCGCCGTCCGGGTGACCAAGTCGAACCTGCCCAACCAGGACGCCGAAGCGCTGGGCGGCACCATCGAGGTGCTGCCGAGAACCGCCCCGGCCGAGCAGGGCTGGTTCTTCCAGGGCAATGCCGGCCTGGGTTACGAACCGCTGCGCAGCAAGCCGCTCTCCGACTTCTCGCTGACCGGTGGCGGCCGGTTCGGCCCCTTCTCGATCGTGCTGACGGCATCGGGCCATGTCGACTCGCGCGGCATCGACGACGTCGAACCCGCCTATTTCAACGATGCCGCGCACCCGTACCAGGCCGTGAACGTCATCGAACAGCGTGACTATGAATTGCATCGCCGCCGCCACGGCTACGCGCTCGAACTCGGTTACCAGCCCGACGACAACGACCAGTGGTATTTCCGCGCTTTCGACGCCGGCTACACCGAGCGTTACAAGCGCCAATTCATGGACGTGACCGCCGACGGCAACACCACCGCGCTGGCGAACGGCACGCTGCTGGACACGCTGACCGTCCCCGGCGCCATCACCCGGTCGCTGCGCGACGAGGAGGAAACCTCGCGCGAACGGTTCTACATGCTCGGCGGCGAGAACACGCTGCCTGCCCTGGCCGGAACCACGCTCGACTATCACGTGGCCTACGTCGAGGGCACCTACAAGAAACCGTACGACTACAACTCCAGCTTCACCTACAACCCGCCCTCCACGCCCGCTTCGGCCCCGACGATCACCTACAGCCCTGCCGGGCCGGGCCACGTTCCGCTGTACACGGTTTCCGGGGTGCCGGGCTATCTCGACCCGGCCAACTACACCTTGAGCAGCTTCGTCAACGGCAAGGCCCGGAACTTCGACCGCGAGATGTCGTACGCCGTCAACTCGAAGACCCCGGTCGACTGGGGCAGCCTGACCGACCAGGACCTGCAGTTCGGTTTGAGCATGCAGCAGCGACACAAGCGGACGACGGCGCAGCCGTACTCGTACGACAACTTGCCGCCGCTGCCGCTCGCGGCGGTGTCCGGCGGCAGCTACGAGACCTATTACGACGGCCACTACCAGAACGGCGTGGACATCATCCCCGGCGCGCTGCAAGGCATCTTCGGCCCCGGCACCATCGCTCCCGGCGACGTGACCAGCAGCCAACAGCAATACCTCGATTCGCACGAGGACATCTATGCCGCCTACGGCCAGTACAGCGGCAGCTACGGCAAGCTCGGGATACTCGGCGGCGTCCGCTTCGAGGAGACGCGCAACCACAGCGACGCGTTCTCGGCCGGCGTGGATGCGGCGGGCAATCCGTTCGCCTATCCGATCAGCTCCCGCCACAGCTACCACAATGTCTTCCCCAGCCTGCAATTCCGCTACGAGCTCGCGCCCGAGCTGATCCTGCGCGCCGCGTATTCCTCCACCATCGCCCGCCCCGGCTTCAACCAGGCCAATCCCGCACTCGCGGTCGACGTCGGCTCGGGGCTGGTCACCACCGGCAACCCGAACCTCAAGCCGGCGACGGCCAACAGCTTCGACTTCAGCATCGAGAAGTACCTGCCGGACGCGGGCATCCTGTCGGCGGGCATCTTCGACAAGGAAATCTCCGACTACATCGTTCCGATCCAGACCACGCAGACGCTGCCCAGCGCCAACCTGTACCCCGGCGGCGCGCTGCCGTTCCGCATCTTCACCTTCAAGAACGTCGGCTCCTCCTACGCCCGCGGCCTGGAACTGAACTGGCGGCAGAAGTTCCGGAATCTGCCGGGCTGGCTGGGCGGCCTGGGCGCCGGCCTGAACTACACCTGGGTCAACTCGCGCATCGAAATCCGTCCCGGCGAGTATTCGATGCTGCCGTCGGCATCGAAAAACACCTGGAACGCGACGCTGTTCTACGAACGCGCAGGGCTGAAGCTCGCCCTGGCCGCCTACTCGGCGTCGGCCGACCTGTTCGGTATCGGCAACGATCGCTCCAGCGACATCTACAACGCGCAGCGCACCTCGATGGACTTCAGCGCGAGCTACGAGCTTCCGGAGGACTGGACCATCTACGTCCAGGCCAAGAACCTGCTCGACACGCCGCACGCGTTCTACCAGGGCAGCCCGAGCCGCCCCATCCAGCGCGAGTTCTACGGACGGACCTATCTGGCGGGAGTCCGCTTCAGTTTCTGATCGGGCGGCACGCGCCGCTGTCATTGGATTGACACGTGTTTCTGGGCAAGTGCCCCGGACCAGGCAAGGGCGACCAGGTAGCCGCGATGGACATTCTGCTGATCGAGGACGATGCCGAGACCCGCGACTACGTGGCCATGGGACTGCGCGAACTCGGCCACGTGGTCGACCAGGCCGAGGATGGCCTGGGCGGCCTGCGTCGCGCCCGCGAAGGAAACCATCAGGTGCTGGTGGTCGACCGCATGCTGCCGCGCCTGGACGGCCTCGATCTGCTGCGCGCGCTGCGCGAGGTCCACATCAGTACGCCCGTCCTGATGCTGACGGCGCTCGGCGAGGTGGACGCACGCGTCGAGGGCATCGAGGCGGGCGCCGACGACTACCTCGCCAAGCCGTTCGCGTTCGCCGAACTGGTCGCGCGCATCGGCGCGCTGGCGCGGCGCCCGCCCCTCGCGGCGCCCGTCGCGCTCCACCTGCGCGTCGCCGACCTGGAGATGGACCTGATCCGGCGCGAGGTGCGCCGCGACGGCAAGCTGATCGACCTGCAGCCCCGCGAGTTCCATCTGCTCGAATACCTGATGCGGCATGCCGGCGAACTGGTGACCCGGACGATGCTGCTGGAGCAGGTGTGGGAATACCATTTCGATCCCCAGACCAGCGTGGTGGAGACCCACATCAGCCGCCTGCGCGGCAAGATCGACCGCGGCTTCGCCGGCGGCGAACTGCTCGGCACGCTGCGCGGCGTGGGCTACATGCTGCGCACGGCAGCGGAGTCTTGATGACGGGTTCCGCGCCCACCACGATCCGGGCCCGCCTGTTGCGCAGTTCGGCCTTCCGGCTCGGCGCGCTGCAGGCGGGCCTGTTCGCCCTGGTCGCCCTGCTGCTGTTCGCGGTCACGTGGTGGTCGGTGCGCAACTACGTCGTGGCGCAGGTGCAGCGCGCCATCGCCGACGAGTTCGGCGAGATCGAGGCGATGCCGGCCGGCAGCCGCGCGGACGCGATCGCCGGCATGGTCGCGCAGGCACCCCAGGGACCGCTGTACTACGGGCTTTTCGACGGCACGGGGCATCGGGTCGCGGGCGACCTGTCGCGGGTGCCGAGCCGATCCGGCTGGAGTACGCAAACGCAAGACATGCTCGCCGGCGGCAGGCAGGCATCCAGCCTGGGCGTGCTGGTGCACGCCGCCCGACTCGATGACGGGCGGCTCCTGGCGGTAGCGCGCGACCGGCGCAGTGCCGACCGGCTGGACGAAGAGCTGCAGGAAGCCTTCCTGTGGGCCGGTGCCGCGTCGGTATTCCTGGCGCTGCTGGGCGGCGTGTTCACCGCGCGCAGCTACCTGCGGCGCGTCGAGGCGGTCGCCACGGCTGCCGCACGCATCGCCGCCGGCGATCTCGGCGTACGCGTCTCGGGCAGCGGCCGCGGCGACGAGTTCGACCGCCTGGCGCAAGCCCTCAACGGCATGCTGGAACGCATCCAGGCCCTGATGGAGAGCGTGCGCCAAGTCTCCAACGACATTGCGCACGACTTGCGCACACCGCTTGCCCATCTGCGCCAGCGGCTGGAATCGGCCACCCGCGCGGCGACGGACGTGGCCGCCTTCCGATCGGCCGCCGAACGCGCGCTGGCCGATGTGGACGATGTACTGGCGACGTTCGCCGCCCTGCTCCGGATCGCGCAGATCGAAAGCGGCCGGCGCCGCGCGGGATTCTGCCGGGTGGACCTTTCCGGCCTGCTCGACAGCCTCGTCGGCGACTACACGCCGCTGATGGAGGATCAGGGCCGTCCGCTGCGCACGCAACTGGCCCAGGGCATCCACATGCACGGCGACCACGCGCTGCTCACCCAGATGTTCGTCAACCTGATCGAGAACAGCTTGCGCCATACGCCGCCGGGCACGCCGGTCGCGCTCGCGCTGGAGCGGCGAGCCAGCGGCTGCCGCGTCACGCTCGACGACGCCGGCCCCGGCATACCCGCGGAAGCGCGCGGCCGCGTGACCGGCCGCTTCGTGCGGCTGGACGCCGCGCGCAGCACGCCCGGCAGCGGGCTCGGGCTGGCGCTGGTCGCCGCCGTGGCCGACCTGCATGGCGCCGCACTCGCATTCGGCGACGCCTCGCCCGGCCTAAGCGTGCAATTGGATTTCACACTGCAGAATTTACCCAGCCTTGCCGCTCCGGCAACGAGGCCATTCCCCGCTGTCGATCCCATCGAAGGATGATGCAATGAACAAAACGACCTGGACTCTCCTGCTTGCGACTGTCGTGGGCATGCCCTCGCTTTCGGTTGCCGCCACCACCGGAACCGGCTACGCCGTCACACGACATGTCGCACTCGGCGGCGCCGGCGGCTGGGACTACCTGAGCCTCGATGCAGCCACGCACAGGCTGTTCATCGCGCGCGACAACCGCGTGATGGTGGTCGATGCCGACAGCGGCAAGCTGGTCGACGAGATTCCCGGCATGCAGCATGCGCATGGCGTGGCGCTGGCGCCTGCGCTCAAGCGCGCCTACGTGAGCAATGGCCGCGGCAACGACGTCAGCGTGGTCGACCTCGCGACGCTGAAAGTGGTCGACACCATCCCCGTCAGCGGCAGGGATCCCGATGCCATCATCTACGACGAGGCCAGCGGCGACGTGCTCGCGATGGATGGCGACAGCAACGAGATCAGCATCATTGACACGAAACTCGGCAAGGAAGTCGCCACCATCGCGTTGGGCAGCAACCCCGAGTTCCCCGTTATCGATGGCAAGGGCAAGCTCTACGTCAATCTCGAAGGATCGAGCCAGCTGGCTGAGGTCAATCTGCGCGAGCGCAAGGTCGAGCATGTCTGGCCGCTGGCGCCGTGCAAGGGGCCGACGGGCCTCGCAGTAGATGCTGTCGGCCACCGACTGTTCTCGGTCTGCGCCAACGGCTGGATGATCGTGACGAATGCCGACGACGGCAAACAGGTGGCCAGGTTGCCGATCGGCAAGTCGCCCGACGCCGTCGCCTATGACGCTGAACTGCACAACGTGCTTGCTTCCAGCGGCGAAGGCTCGCTGGGCGTGGTCCACCAGATCGACGCCGACCACTACGCACCGGCGATGCGCGTGCCCACGATGCGCAGCGCGCGCACGCTGGCGCTGGATTCGTCGACCCACCAGGTATTCATGGTCGGCGCCGCCACGCACGGCCACGGCAAGCCCGTCACCGGCTTCAGCTTGCTGGTGGCCGCTCCGCACTGATTTGCGCCGCCGCATGCCATCGGCGTGACAGCTGTCACTGGATCGCCGTACCTGCACGCCGGGAAGATGGCCGGGTCGGGCACACGGAGTACGCGCCATGCAGGGCACCCACGAGATCGAACGCCACCACGCCAACGCCAAACCGCGGTTCGGCATCGACGCGCCCACGCTGGTGCTGGGTTTTGCCGTCGGTGGCCCGGCGCTGTTGCTGGCGGCGATGGTGTTGACCCATGGTTTTCCGACGACGGCGTCCAGCGGCGCGGCACGCTCGGTGCTCGGGGCCATGATGCTCACCGGCTTGATGATGTGCCTGGAAGCCATCGCGATGACGTCGAGCAGCCGGGTCGGCAAGCGCCTGCTGCTGCGCCGGATGGTCGCTTCGCTGAACCTGCGCGGTGACGAGCAGGTGCTGGAAGTGGGTTGCGGCCGCGGCATGCTGTTGCTCGAAGTCGCCCAACACCTGCCCCAGGGCCGCGCCACCGGCATCGACCTGTGGAGCACCCGCGACCAGAGCGGCAATGCCGCCGCGGTCACGCAACGCAACGCCGAGTTCGCCGGCGTCGCGGAGCGCGTGCATATCGACACCGGCGACATGCGCCAGCTGCCCTACGCCGACGCCAGCTTCGACGCCGTCGTCGCCAGCCTCGCCATCCACAACCTGCCCACCGAAACCGATCGCGAGCAGGCCGTGCGCGAGATCGCCCGAGTGTTGAAACCCGGCGGCCGCGTGGGCTTGCTCGACTTCCGTTGCACCGCCGCCTATGCACGCACGCTGCGCGCCGAAGGCCTGGCCGACGCGCATCGCCATGGCCCCAGCTTCCTGATGTTCCCGTGGGTATGGATCGTGCGCGCCAGCAAGCCGACGTGCTGATCAGAAACCGGCAATCAGAAAGTCCAGCGCCGCAAGGATGGTGTCGCGCTGTGCGGAAAGATCGCCGACCTGCACACCGAGCTGCTTGCTGGCGATACCCGCCAACTGCGGGGTCACCATGACATACGACTTGCCGCCGATCGCGAACACCGGGGTGAGTGTCTTCATGGTTTTTCCCTTCATCGCCGCCTCCGTGTAGAGCGGCACCACTACCCGCGTGCCCAGTTCGGCGATCAGGTCGCTTTGCACATCCAGCAGCAATGGCACGACCGCGCGCGTGGCCGGGTTGGCATTCCGGTGCACGGCGAATTGCGGCATCAGAAGTTCCGCTGGCCGTCGCCGAACACGCCGATGGCTTCCACGTGCTCGTTGTAGGCGCCGATGGCCTTGCGGTTTTCCGCCAACCATTGTTTGCGCCGCGCTGCATTCAGCGCTTCGGCCAAGGCCTGCTCGAGCGTGGCCGAGAGGTTGATGCCAAGCTCCTTGGCCTTGTCGAGCAAATCCCCGTTGACGCTGAGGTTGGCGGCCCGCTTGGAGGCTTCGATGTCATAGACCGGAGACATGGCGGCTCCCTCGTAACATGTGATGCGCATAGCCTATGCGTATCGATACGCGCAGTCAAAACACGCACGCAGCGCGCGAAGCGCCGCGCTTGTCGTTCACGAACTGCAGGACAGCATCGAACAACCCGGCTTGTGCCGCGCCCAGTCGGGTCGCTTGCGTGCATAGGCCTCGCGGCCGGGCTGATCCTCGTATGGATGGCGCAACACGTCCAGCAATTCGTGGATGCCACCGTTGTCGCCCTGCTCCGCGCGTTCGATCGCCTGTTGCGCGAGGTAGTTGCGCAACACGTAGCGCGGGTTGGCGGCGCGCATGCGGGCGCGACGCTCCGTGGTGGGCAGCGAGTCGTCGGCGAGGCGCGCCGCGTAACGCGCCAGCCAGTCCGCGAAAGCCGGTTCATGCGCCTGCCGTTTCGCCTCGTCGTAGAACGCCTCGTGCAGCGGCTCCAGCACAGGCCGCTGCGGATCGAAGTCGGCAAGGCCGCGGAACCACAGCGTCATGTCCACCTCGGCCTCGTGCAGCAGGGCCTGCAGCGACTGCATCAGCGCCACGTCCTCGTCGCGGCAGGCGGCCAGGCCGAGCTTGGCGGCCGTGTTGGCACGATCCACTTCGGTATAGACCGCAACGTAGCGATCCAGCCCGGCTTGCAGCGGCGCGATGTCGCCGAACAGCGGCGCCAGCGCGGCGGCGAGACGCGACAGGTTCCACCACGCCACGTTCGGTTGCTGGCCGTAACGGTAGCGACGGCGATGCGCGTCGGTGGTGTTTGGCGTCCAGTCCGGATCGTAGTCGTCGATCCAGCCGTAGGGGCCGTAGTCCAGGGTGAGGCCGAGGATGGACAGGTTGTCGGTATTCATCACCCCATGCACGAAGCCCACGCGCATCCAGTCGGCCATCAGGTGCGCGGTGCGCACGCAGACCTCGCCGAACCAGTCGCCGTACAGCGTTTCGCCCTGCCCCGTGAACTGGGGGAAGTCGCGACGGATGGTGAAGTCCACCAGCTGCCGCAACAGGTCGATGTCACCGCGCGACGCGGGCAATTCGAAGCTGCCGAAGCGGATGAAGGACGGCGACGTGCGGCAGACGATGGCGCCCGGCTCCGCACGCGGGTGGCCGTCGTAGAGCAGGTCGCGCACCACGTCCTCGCCGGTGCCGAGCAGGCACAGCGCGCGCGTGGTCTGGATGCCGAGGTGATGCATCGCCTCGCTGCACAGGAATTCGCGGATCGACGAACGCAACACCGCGCGGCCGTCGGCGCCGCGCGAGTACGGCGTGGGGCCGGCGCCCTTGAGTTGCAGCTCCCAGCGTTCGCCGTTCGCCGCGACCGCTTCGCCCAGCGAGATCGCGCGGCCGTCGCCCAGCTGGCCCGCCCACACGCCGAACTGGTGGCCGCCGTAGTTCGCCGCCCAGGGCTGCATGCCGGGCAGCAGCGCGTTGCCGCCGAACACCTGCGCGAAGGCGTCGCTCGCGAGTTCCCCGACGTCGAAGCCCAGCGCGGCGGCCATCTCCTGCGAATACGCCAGCAAGCGCGGCGCGGCCACCGGCGTGGGCGTGACTCGCGAGTAGCAGGCGCCCGTTACTTCACGCGGACCAGGCGCGTCGGAGGGGTCGCCAGGAAGTTCGCGGAGGAAGCGATTGTCGAAACGCAGCGTGTGCATGACGCGATGGTAGCTCGCGGCATCCAACAGGCTGCAAAACCCGTTTCCTGATGTCCTGGAAGTGCAGTCCTGCACTTCCAGGACTCGCCCGATCCGACCTTCGGCCGGATCGGGCTCCGCAGACCGATCACCATGTGATCGGCCTGCGTACGGGTCATCCGTGGCCCGCGGGCTGCCTCGCGGTTCGAGGCGCCCGGCAGCCGGTTACTTCGGCTTGCGGAAGCGGTAGATGAACTGGTCGGTGTGGCCGCGTATCGACTTGTCGAACACCTTGTTGGTGTGCGGATCGGCCGGATTGCGCAGCGCATGGCTTTCGCCGTCGAACACGAAACCGGCGGCCTCGACTTCCTTCTTCACCACCGCGGGATCGATGCGATGCAAGGTATCGGTGTCGGCCAGCCCGGAGCCGGCCGGCGCCACGTGGTCGATCACCACGAACACCCCGCCGGGCTTCAGCGCGTCAAAGACCTGCTTGTCGAACTTCGCCATGTCCACCGGACCCATGAACGGGTCGTGGTAGTCGTGGTAGTTCTGCGCGGTGAACACCAGGTCGGCCTTGGCCGGCACGCTGAACTGGGCAGCGGCCTGCTTGAGCAGGCTGACGTTCTCGTAGTGCGGCGTGGTGATCAGCTGCTGCCAGTTCGCGTAGTCCTTGGCCGAGTACTTCGCCATCTCGTCCGGCCACACGGTGTAGACGTGGCCCTTGGGACCCACGATGGCGCTGAACACCCGCGTCCAGTAGCCGCTGGCAGGCACCAGTTCGACCACCGTGTCGCCCGGCTTCACCTGGGCGAACGTCATCACCGCGGCGATCTGACGGCGCGCATCGTCATGGTGGTCGGCGGCGCGCGCGGGGTCGTTGATCGCGGCGGTGACATAGGCAGGCACGGCCTGGCTGCCGGACGGCGCGGCCATGGCCGGCACGGCGGGAAAGGAGAACACGAGCAACGCGGCAAGAACGGTCGGACGCATGACGAACTCCGTTTTCAGCGAGGGGAAGGCGCATTGTGCGCCCGATCGGCACACGGCGCGGCCATGACTTGTGGCGCAGAGCCTGCTCACGGCCTCCACATGGCCCGCGCCGGAAGCGGTTTGCGCGCAGGCCAAGGAAGAACGAGGAAGTGGACGTCCGTCCACGACCGAGTGATAACGCAGGGATGCGGGCAAACAGGCCCGGCCCGAAGGGTTGCCTTGCCATGGCCACCATGCGGCAGCGCGCGGCTTGACCTGCCAGCCAGGCAGGCGCTGCGCCACGCACTACCACCTGACGGCCATGGCAAGGCAACGCGGGCTATGTGGAGGCCGTGAACAGGCTCTTAATCCTGCAGCGGCCAGCTCGCCAGCGTGCGGTAATCGTGCTGCCCCACCACGCTCTGGATCAGCGCGATCCCGCTCACCCGCCAGTGCACGGGTTCGACCTCCGTCTCCGGCAGCAACTCGCGGCCGTAGGCCAGCGTGACGTGCGGCACGAAGCGGCTCTCCAGCCGCAGCCCCGGCACCGTGCGCAGCAAGGCTTCGCGCCAGTGCACCCACAAGGCCTGCAAGGGCTCGGGCGACACGCTGCCGCACAGCACCCGCGGCGGACGCCGGCCGTGGAAGCTGCGCACGCGGTCCAGCGTCCAGTCGAAGGCCACGCCGCGCACCAAGCCGGCGACACGTTCCGTCGCCGCGACGAGATCGGGGCGCGGCGACGCGTGGTCGCCCAGGAAATGCACCGTGACGTGGTAGCGCAATGGATCCACCCAACCGGCACCCGCCCCCGGCCGGGCCCGCAAGCTGGCCGCCGTCTGCGCCAGCGCGGCACGTACATGCTCATCCGGCAGCAACGCCAGAAACAGGCGATGGATGGTCGGGGCGGGCACGTGCCCGCCGCCGAACAGGTCATGCTGCGATGCGTGCGGGTGATTCATGGGGTGCTCGTCACCGGGAATGCCGATTCTGCCTGCCCGCAGCGCACTTTCCACAGCTTGCGCTCACCCGGAAGGCCGGCGCTGGCTCATGCACCGCAGCATGCGACGGCGCGCACAGCCGGCGAGCGGCAATTGTGCAGGCCACGTGAATGCGATTAAAGTGCGCCCGACGGCCGCACAGGGGCGGCCGAGGGGTGAAGCATGCACATGCCGCTGACCCGCTCCGCAGTGGAACGCGGAGTATCGAGGGTCGCACGGATGCTCGCCGGAAAGACTCCCGCCGTACCGACACCGCAGCGTCCGCCCGTGACGGCGCCCACGCTGGTGTCGTGGCTTTCGGAAACGCACTCGCGCCGCGCCGACGAGGATGCACGTCGCGCTCAGCTGTGCGAGGTCGACTGAGTTCGACGAACCGGCTCGTCAATGCGCCGGCGCGGTCGATGGCGGCCGTGCCGTCAGCAGATCGCGGATCGTGCGCAGCTTCGCCTTGAGTTCGGTCTCGTTGGCCGGACCCACTCGCAGCATCAGCTTCTGCCCCACCGACAGCGATTCCAGCGCGGGATCGACGTAGACGTAACGCCCCTTCTCCAACTGCAGCGCGGGCGGTTGCGCCGGCATGGGCGCGGCCAGCATGTCGTCGATCGCCACGATCAGCCGGTCGTTGAAATAGCCCTTGGGATAACCCAGTTCGCGCCAGGCTTGCTGGAACAGCGGGTAGCTGTGCACGTACCACGCCACCAGCGCCTGCGGGTCGGCGTGCTGCACGATGGCCATGTAGGGCGCGTAGCGCTCGGCGTTGCGCGCATCGGCGGTGAGGATGCCCTGGGTCTCGCCGACCCGGAACGCGCCGCGCGGCGTGTGCAGCGGCAGGATGAAGCTGCTGCCCAGTTCGTGCCGCGGCAATGCGTCGACGGTGGCCACGATGTGGTTCACGACGGATTGCGGCAGCAGCAGGTCCTTCAGCCCGTCGCCGCCCAGCGCGACCAGCGCCGAACGCACGCTGGCATCGCTGTCGCCCAGCGCGGGCAGCGGTGCGGTGGAAGCGGGAGCCGGTACCGAAGCCTGCGCGATCGGGTGCTGGATGCCGGCCGCCGGGGGTGGCGCCGTCGTGCTGGCAGTGGCCGCGGTGGACGCCGATGCCGGCCCGGCGCCTGCATTCGGCTGCGTGGCGCGCCATGCCACCCAAGCACCCACCGCCACGATGACCGCCACCACGATCACCGCCGGCACCCAGCCGCTGCTGCCCGATTTGCGCCGATACGTCACCCTTCACCTCCACGCCATCGTCCCGATCCGGATTCGACTCGCGCGCGGCCGAATCGTTCAGTGCCGCCTCAGACCTTCAACTTGTAGCCGGTCCGGAAGATCCACCATACCGCGGCCAGGCACAGCGCGAGGAAAGCCAGGGTGGCGGCAAGGCTGATGCCCACGCTCACGTCGGCCAGATCGAAGAAGCTCCAGCGGAAACCCGAGATCAGGTACACCACCGGATTGAACAGCGTCACCTTCTGCCAGAACGGCGGCAGCATGTGGATGGAGTAGAAACTGCCGCCGAGGAAGGTCAGCGGCGTGATCACCATCAGCGGCACCACCTGCAGCTTCTCGAAGTTGTCCGCCCAGATGCCGATGATGAAACCGAGCAGGCTGAAGGTGATCGTGGTGAGCAGCAGGAAGGCGATCATCACCAGCGGATGCGCGATCGAGTAGTCCACGAAGACGCGCGCCGTGGCCAGGATGATGAGCCCCACGATGACCGCCTTGGTGGCGGCCGCGCCCACGTAGCCCAGCACGATCTCCAGGAACGACAGCGGCGCCGAATGCACCTCGTAGATGGTGCCCACGAACTTCGGGAAATAGATGCCGAACGAGGCGTTGGAGACGCTCTGCATCAGCAGCGACAGCATCACCAGGCCGGGGATGATGAAGGCCGCGTAGCTGACCCCTTCCACGCTGGTGATGCGCGAGCCGATCGCCGAGCCGAACACCACGAAATACAGCGAGGTGGACACCACCGGCGAGGCGATGCTCTGCATCAGGGTGCGCCCGGTGCGGGCCATTTCGAAGCGGTAGATCGCGCGGATGCCGTACCAGTTCATGCGCCCTCCTTCACCAGTTGCAGGAAGATCTGCTCCAGCGTGTCCTGCCGCGTACTGAGGTCGCGGAAGCGGATGCCGGCCGCGGCCAGGTCGGCCAAGAGCGCGGTGATGCCGGTGCGCTCACCTTGCGTGTCGTAGTTGTAGACCAGCTCGTTGCCGCCCGCGGCCAGTTCCAGCCGGTGCGGCGCCAGCGCGTCGGGTACCTCGTCCAGCGGATCATGCAATTGCAGGCGCAGCTGCTTGCGGCCGAGCTTGTGCATCAGCGCGGCCTTCTCCTCCACCACGATCAGCTCGCCCTTGTTGATCACGCCCACGCGGTCGGCCATCTCCTCGGCCTCCTCGATGTAGTGCGTGGTGAGAACGATGGTGACGCCGCTCTCGCGCAGCCGCCGCACCATCGCCCACATGTCGCGGCGCAGCTCCACGTCCACGCCCGCGGTGGGCTCGTCGAGGAACAGCAGCCGCGGCTCGTGCGACAGCGCCTTGGCGATCATCACGCGCCGCTTCATGCCGCCGGAGAGCATCAGCATCTTGTTGTCGCGCTTGTCCCACAGCGACAGCTCCTTCAGCAGCCGCTCGATGTAGGCGTCGTCCGGCGCCTTGCCGAACAGGCCGCGGCTGAAGCGCACCGTGTTCCACACCGTCTCGAACGCGTCGGTCTTCAGCTCCTGCGGCACCAGGCCGACCAGCGAGCGGCTGGCGCGCCAGTCGCGGACGATGTCGTGGCCGTCCACCGTGATGCTGCCGGCGCCGAGGTTGACGATGCCGCAGATGATGCTGATCAGCGTGGTCTTGCCCGCGCCGTTCGGGCCGAGCAGCGCGAAGATCTCGCCGCGGCGTATCGTGAGGTCGATCGGTTTCAGCGCCTGGAAGCCGCCGGGGTACACCTTGTCCAGCCCGCGCACGACGAGGATGTCGTCGCTCGCCGTCTGTGCCACTGCATTCATGCGTGCCTCCGCGTTCGACAGGTGAAAGACAATCACCGCTTGTTCTTCTTGCCGTCATTCCGGCCTGCGCCGGGACGACGGCACACATCAGACCTGCTCCACCGCCACGCCATCCATGGTGGGCTCGTCGTCCCGGCGCAGCGTAACCCGCGCCAGCAGGAACGCGACCACCGAACAACCGGCGATGCCGCCCACCATCGGCAAGGCGCTGCCGTCGAGGAAGCGCCCCACCACCGCGATCACCAATGCGCCGGTGACGAACTGCAGCGTGCCCATCAGCGCCGAGGCGGTGCCCGCGATCGGGCCGTGCCGGTCCAGCGCCAGCACTGCGGTGGTCGGGATCACCAGGCCGAGGAAGCCGTAGCCCACGAACAGCAGCGCCATCAGCAGGTCCAGCCGATCCATGCCGGCAGCGACCAGACCGAACAACGCCAGCATCGTGGCGGCATAACCCGTCACCGCGCTGCGTACCACCCGGCGCAGGCCGTAACGCTCGCCCAGCCGGCCGGTGAACTGCGCCGCGCCGATGAAGGACACCGCGTTCACCGAGAACGCCAGGCTGTACTGCGTGGGCGTGAGCCCGTAGTGCTCGATCAGCACGAAGGAAGAATTGGCGAGGTAGGTGAAGAAGCTGGAAATGCCGAACGCGCCGATGAACACCAGCCCCAGGAGCGGCCGGTCGCGCAGCAGCGTGCGGTAGGAAACCAGCGCCGAGCGCAGGCTGCTCTCCACCCGCTGCGCCTTCGTGCGCGTCTCCTTCAGCACGAACACCGCCAGCGCGAGGCCCAGCACCGCCGCAGCCGCCACCACCCAAAAGATGCCGCGCCAGCTCGCCAGCCGGATCACCAGGCTGCCGGTCAGCGGCGCCAGGATCGGCGATACGCTGAACACCAGCATCAAGAGCGCCATCAACCGCGCCGCCTCGGTGCCGGTGTGCATGTCACGCACGATGGCGCGCGGGATCACCATGCCCGCGCAGGCGCCCAGACCTTGCACGAAACGGCAGGCGATCAGGCTGTGGATGTCCGGCGCCAGCGCGCAGCCGATGCTGGCCACGGCGAACAGGCACAGGCCGAAGTAGATCGGCGGCTTGCGCCCCAGCATGTCCGACAGCGGCCCGTAGATCACCTGGCCCGCCGCGATCGCCGCGAAGAACGCCATCAGGCTCATCTGCGCCGCGTCCACGTCGGTGTGCAGTCCGCGCTGGATGCCGGGCAGTGCGGGCAGGTACATGTCGATGGCGAACGGACCGACGGCCGACAGCAGGCCGAGCACCAGCGCCGTACCGAACAGGCGGGACGTCATGGCAGAACCTCGATGAAGATGCGGGACGGAGCCGAAAGCGCCGCGGACGGCGCGCCAACGTGCGGAATCACTGGGGCTGGCAATATTAAACCAATGGGTTCTGAAATCAACCCGCCGCATGCAAGACACCCGTGCCGCGAGCGCAGGAATGGACGACTGCTGCGTCCGTGCGCCAATTCCGCCATACGCCGGCCTTGGCGATCACGCAACCTGAAAGTTGCATTTCTCCAGGAACCACTCCAACATGCAACCTCAAGGTTGCCTTTTACCGGCCACGGAGAATTCCCATGAGCACCAGCGCAAACAGCGACCGCATCGAACGCCAGATCCTCCTTGCGGCCCCGCGCGGCAAGGTCTGGCATGCCCTGGTCGACGCCGAGTCCTTCGGCGACTGGTTCGGCGTGAACCTGAAGGGCCAGCGCTTCGTCGTCGGCGAAACCACGCGCGGCCACATCACCTACCCCGGCTACGAACACCTGGTGTGCGAGATGCAGATCGAACGGATCGAACCCGAGCAGCGCTTCGCGTACCGCTGGCATCCCTACGCGGTCGATCCCGCCGTCGACTACACGCAGGAGCCGACCACGCTGGTGGAATTCGCGCTGGAAGAGCATGCCGACGGCATCCTGCTGCGCCTCGTCGAATCCGGTTTCGACCACGTCCCGCTGGCGCGCCGTGCCGAGGCCTATCGCATGAACAGCGGCGGCTGGGACGAGCAGATGCGGAACATCCAGAACTACCTGGCCCGGCACTGAGCACGCCATGCCGAAGCAACCTGCCTGGCAGAAGAGCGCGCCGGTGTTCGCCGCGCTCGGCGACCCGACCCGGCTGCGCCTGCTCGCCGCACTGTGTGCCGGCGGCGCACTGTCGATCGCGCAGCTCACCGCCGGCACCGCGATCACCCGCCAGGCCGTCACCAAGCACCTGCAGGTGCTGGCGGATGCCGGACTGGTGCGCAACGACTGGCAGGGACGCGAGCGGCTCTGGGAACTGGAACCGTCGCGGCTTGCCGAGGCGCGCCGCGCGCTGGACGCGATCGCGGCGCAGTGGGACCAGGCACTGGCGCGCCTGAAACGCCTCGTCGAGCGTTGATGGCCGTGACTCACGCCGCCTCGGCGCAATGCTCCATCACCTGCCGCACCTCGCACTCGATTTCCCATTCCTCGCCATGCACGGCAAGGAAGCGACGGGTAAGCTCCAGCGCTTCGTCCATCGAAGCGGCCTGCAGCATCGCATAGCCGGCCACCACCTCCTTCGCCTCGGTGAACGGGCCGTCGATCACCGTCTGCCGGCCACGCGACAGGCGCATGCGCTTGCCTTCGGTCGTGGGCTGCAGGCCGGCGGTATCCAGCAGCGAACCGGCCGCCGTCATCTCGGCCATCAGCTTGCCCATGTCTTCCATCAATTGTGCATTGGGCTTGTGGCCAGCGCGTTCGTTGATCCGCACCATCGAAAGGAATCGCATCGCGTCATCTCCTGTGGGTATCGACACCGCGGCATGCGGCGCTCGTCTGGACGACGAACGGCGCCATGGCGGATCGACAAGCCGCGGAGCGCTCCGGAATCCGCCGTTTTGCCTTCGGAAGGCCGTACGCGATACAAAGCGCACACGCCATCGACCCCGGGTATCCCCATGAGCAAGGTTCGCGTCGCCGGTTTCTCGCTGTCGCTCGACGGTTTCGGCGCAGGCGTCGAGCAGAGCCTGGACGACCCGCTGGGCAAGCGCGGCAAGGAGCTGTTCCAGTGGTACTTCGGCACCCGCACGTTCCATGCGATGACCGGCCAGCCCGGTGGCGCGCAGGACGTGGACGACGTCTACGCGGTGCGCGCCATGGCAGGCTTCGGCGCCTTCATCCTCGGCCGCAACATGTTCGGCCCGCAGCGCGGGCCGTGGCCGGACGATGGCTGGAAAGGCTGGTGGGGCGAGGACCCGCCCTACCACGCGCCCACCTTCGTGCTCACCCGGCACCCGCGCGAACCGATCCCGATGGCGGGCGGCACCACCTTCCATTTCGTCACCGAAGGCATCGAGGCGGCGCTGGCGCAGGCGCGCGCCGCGGCCGGCGACAAGGACGTGAAGATCGGCGGCGGCGTGAGCACGGTGCGCCAGTACCTGCAGGCAGGCCTGGTGGACGAGCTGCATTTCGCGATCTCCCCGGTGGTGCTGGGCCGGGGCGAGGCCCTGTTCGCGGGACTGGATTTGCCGGCGCTGGGCTTCCGCGTGGTCGAGCATGTGACCACCGCAGCGGCCACCCACGTGACGCTTGCCCGTCACGTCCGAGCTTGAGCCGGTCACAAATCACACGCACCAGCCGGTGACCATCAGTTGCAGAGAAAGGTTATTTATCTTGACATGATGTAAAAAATATCGAACATTGTGTTCGACGCAACAAACGCAAGGGGAAGCATCATGTCATCGCTGGAAAAACGCGCCTGGCTGACCTTGTGGAGCCAGTGCCCGCCTTACCTCGTCTATTTCCTGGTCCAGACCGTCTGGCCGAACTGGCTGACCACGTTCCAGCAGCGCATCGCCTGCCTCGCCGTCGTCGCCGGCGTGCACGCCATCGCCTACGTGGCCGGTCTGCTGTGGATGAAGCGGCAGGAGCGCGGCGAGCCGCTGCTGCTGGACGAGCGCGACCGCGCCATCGACGGGCGCGCCACCCGCACCGCCTACTTCGTGATGCTGACCGGGATGATCGTGGTCGGCGTGGTGATGCCCTTCAGCGACAGCGGCTGGAAGCTCACCAACACCGCCCTGCTCGCCATCGTGCTGGCCGAGACGGTGCGCTACGCGCTGATCGTGGCGGGCTACCGCGGGACGCCTCGCCTTGCCCACTGAGTCGCTCACCAACGAAGTGCGCCTGCTGCGTTTCCTCGCGCAGGACATGACCCAGGCCGAACTGGGCCGGCGCGTGGGCCTCACGCGCCAAACCATCGCCGCGATCGAACAGGGCCGCTACTCGCCCTCGCTGGAAGTGGCGTTCCAGATCGCCGACGTGTTCGGCAAGCGGCTGGACGAGGTGTTCCACTGGAACCCCGGCGGGCGCGAGGACGCCGAGCGCGACGCGGGCTGACTCCCTCTCTCCCAGCCCCTCTCCGGCGAGCGGGAGAGGGGAGCGGCCACGGCGCTACTTCCGCGCCGCGATGATCTGGTCGAGGTAATCCGCCGTGCCGGCGATGCGCTCCAGGTGCGGATACTGCAGGCCGCCGTGGTAGTCCACCGGCACGGTCTGCAGATTGCCCTGGTATTTCAGCAGCAGCTGGATCGGCGCCTTGTCGGCCTTGGCGGCGGTGATCGCCTCTTTCAGTGCATCGCTGGAATACGCCTGCCCATTCACCGCCACCACGGTGGCGCCGGTGCTGACGCCGGCCTTGAACGCGGGACCGTTCCAGCGCACGTCGTTGATCTCGCCGCCCTTGGTGAGCGTGAGGCCGATCGACCAGGCGAAGTTGTACATGTGGCGCGAGGATTCCGGCCGGCTGTTGTACTGCTTCTCGTATGCGCTGGGCGTGTCGGTGTAGACCAGCTTCCAGCCAGACGCCGCCAGACCGTCCAGCAGGGGCGGATCCAGCGCGTCGGCGCGGGCGCGCAGGAAGCCGGCCCAGTCGTATTTCGCCACGCCGTTCAGCGCGGCGACCACGTCGTCGAAGGTGTAGGTCTTCGTCACGTAGCTGCCGTTGTCCACGCCGAAGAAAGCCTGCGCGAAATCGTCCAGCGACAGCTTGCCATGGGTGAGCTCGTGCAGCTTGGCGTCCGCCGCCAGCCACAGCATCTGGCCGCCCGAGTAGTAGTCCTCGCTCATCTGCCAGCTGCGGTACGGCAGCGCCGAACGGTGCGCGGCGGTGGCGTCGTTGGTGGTGTCCTCCAGCGTGCGCCACTGGAAGCCGGGGCGGTTGCGGTCGTAGTTGGCCGCCACCATCGCCAGCGCATCGCGGAACTGCTGCGGCGTCCACAGGCCGGCGCGCGCGGTGAGCACGAAGCCCCAGTACTGGGTCTGGCCCTCGTACACCCACAGCAGCGAATCGCCCATCGGCACGTTGAAGTTCGGCGTCGTGAGGTCAGCCGGGCGGCGAAACTTGCCGTTCCAGGAGTGCACGTATTCGTGCGCCAGCAGATCGCGGTTCGGCGCGTTGTCGGCCCAGGCGGTGAAGTAGTCCGCGCCCATGCCGTCCTCGCTGGACTGGTGGTGCTCCAGGCCGTTGCCGGCCAGTTCGTCGGACAGCGAGAACAGGAAGTCGTAGTGGTCGTAGTGATGCGAGCCGAACAGCTTCACCGCCTGGGTCACCAGCGCGCGGTGCTGCTTGAGCTGCTCGGGCGTCATCTCGAGGTACTTCGGTGCGTCGGCCACGATGTCCAGGTGCACCGGCGCCTGGCCGGCGTCGTTGAGCTGTACGCGCTTGAAATACTGGCCCGCGTACATGGGTGAGTCGACCAGATTGTTGTAGCTGACCGGCTTGAAGGTCGTGGTGCTGTCCGACTGCGCAGCCGTCTCCAGCGCCGAGCCGAACTGCCAGCCCCGCGGCAGAGTCACGCTGGGCGCGACGTGGATCTCGCGCGTGTAGTGGCCGGCCGGGTACAGCGAGAGCTTGTCCCACTCCAGCATCAGCATGCGGTCGGTCATCTCGTAACCACCGTCACGTGGCGACAGGTACTGGAAATCCGCATCGAGGCTGGTGACGCCCGCGGGCACGTCGAGGTGGAAGGCGTACACGTCGTACTTGTCGCGCTTCCACGCGACCGGCTTGCCGTTGGCGCTGATCTTCAGGCCCGCGAGCATGGCGACCGGGCCGCTGGGCGAGTGGTTGCCGGGAATCCACTCCGGATACAGCAGGGTCAGCTTGCCGGCCTCGACCGGAATGGTCTCGTGCACGCGGAAGATGCCCTGCCGCGTGTCGCTGGCATCGACATGGATCGCGATGGTGCCCGGATACGGTGTGTCCTGCGGCACCGGCACCTGCGTGCTGCGCGACACCTGGGCGCAGGCGGAGCCGCCGGCCAACGCTAGCGACACGGCCAAGGCGAGGCGCGCCACGACATGGCTACGGACGGGTTGCGGACGCGCGAACGTGGCGATGGGCATGGCGGCACCTGTGGTCGGGTCGAGGGATTTCTTCAACTTAGCACCTGGTGCGCGCCGCGCGAGGGTGACCACTGGCACAGGCCGGCGCTGTGCAACCATGCAGTGCCCTTCACCATCGAGGCACCTGCCATGACCGAGCTTGTCCAGACCCATGAAGTCGTCCGCTACTGGCGCGAAGCCGGGTCCGACAAGTGGTTCGACCAGGACGCTGCGTTCGATCGCGAATTCACCACGCGCTTCCTCGACACGCACATGGCCGCCGCACGACGCGAGCTCGACCACTGGCAGGACGAGGCCGAGGGCGCGCTGGCGCTGCTGATCCTGCTCGACCAGCTCCCGCGCAATGCCTTCCGTGGCACCGCGCACATGTTCGCCACCGATCCGCTGGCACTGGCCTTCGCGCGGCAGGCCGTGGTGCGCGGCCACGACCGCGCCGTGGAACCGGCGCTACGCGTGTTCTTCTACCTGCCGTTCGAGCACAGCGAGGCACTGGCCGATCAGGACCGCGCGGTGGCGCTGTGCGAGGGGCTCGACGACTACGCCAGGTACGCTCGCATCCACCGCGAGGTGATCGTGCGCTTCGGCCGCTTTCCGCACCGCAATGCGGTGCTCGGCCGCGCGACCACGGCGGAGGAGCAGGCGTTTCTGGATGCGGGCGGGTTTGCTGGGTAGCGGGGTTCCGGTAGGAGCGCACCCTGTGCGCGAATGCTTTGGGCTTTGATCAAGCGCCAGGACATTCGCGCACAGGGTGCGCTCCTACAACAGCGAAGCGTCAAGCCAGCTTGTGTGCCGCGGCCACCACATCCGCTTCGCCGGGCAGCACCAGGAACGCCGCGCCGGCCAGCGGGGTGAAGGTGTCGGCACCGACCACGCGCTCCAGCGGCGTGGCACCGAGGCCCGCTTCCACGATGGCGGTGATCACGCCCTCGCCTACGCCGGCGCTCTTGCGGCCCTCGTCCAGCACGATGATGCGCTTGGCGCTCTTCGCCTGCGCCGCGATGAAGGCGTCGTTGAGCGGCGCCAGCCAGCGCAGGTCGACCACGCGTACCTTCCACTTCAATTCCTTCTCGATGGTGCGCGCGGCGCGCAGCGCCATCGGCACGCCATTGCCGAAGGTGAACACCACCAGGTCCTTCGCCTTGTCGTCGTAGACGCGACCCTCGCCCAGCGCCATCGCCTCGCCCGGTGCGGGATAGGCGAACTGCCAGGCACCGTCGCCGGCCTCGTACAGATCCTTGGCCATGTACAGCGCGATGGGTTCGAGGAAGGTGCAGACGCGGCCATCCACCTTGGCCAGCGCGGTCAGCGTGCGCAGCATCGTCGCGGCATCGTCGCCGCGTGAGGGACAGCCCACGACCAAGCCGGGAATGTCGCGCAGCGCGGTGATCGAGTTGTCGTTGTGGAAGTGGCCGCCGAAGCCGCGCTGGTAACCCAGGCTGGCCACGCGCATCACCAGCGGATTGCGGTACTGGTCGTTGGAGAAGAACTGCAGGCTGGCCGCCTCGCCGCGGATCTGGTCGCCCGCGTTGTGGAAGTAGGCGAGGTACTGGATCTCCGGAATCGGCAGCATGCCCATGTTCGCGTAGCCTTGGGCGAGGCCGAGGATGACGGTCTCGTCCAGCAAGGTGTTGAACACGCGGGTGTTCTTGAACGCCTTGTGCAGGCCCTTGGTGACCGTGTACACGCCGCCCTTCTGCGCCACGTCCTCGCCGAACAGCAGCGACTCGGGGTACTTCGCCATGACGTCGTGCAGCGCCTGGCCGATCTGGATGGCCAGATGCCGCGGCGGTTGGTTTTCTGGCAGCTTTGCCTCGCCCCCGAAGGCCTTGAGGCGCGCGTCCGCATAGTCGCTGCGCTCGGCTTCGGCCTTCACTTTCGCGGGCGTGTACGGCGCCAGTGGCTTCATCACCTCGGCCAGCGTGGTGATGCGCGGACGGCGATCCGCGTCCTCGGCGGCGGCGAAGCAGCGCTTGCGCGTCGCTTCGTTGAGCGCCAGCAGCGCGTCCTTCGAGTACAGCCCCGACTCCAGCGCGATCGCCGCCGAACGCAGCAGCGGATCGGTGGCTTCCAGCGCCACCAGTTCCTCGATGCTGCGCCACTCGATCTCGAAATCCGTGCCGGCGTGGCCCATCAGGCGGGTGGTGCGCAGGTGCAGGAAGGTGGGGCGGCGCGTGCCACGGCAATGCTCCACCGCACGCTGCACCTGGGCGTAGCCTTCGGCGAGATCGAGGCCGTCGGCGTAGAAATAATCGAGGTTGGAACGCGACTGGAAATTGCTCGCGACCCAGCCGGTCGGCGTCTTCACCGAGATGCCGATGCCGTTGTCCTCGCACACGAACAGGACCGGCGCGGGCAGCTTCTGGTAAGCCGTCCACGCCGCCGCGTTGAATGCGGTCTGCGCGGTGGCGTGGTTGCTGGACGCATCGCCGAACGAGCAGATCGCGATGGAATCCTCCGGTACCGGCAGCGTGTGGCCGATGCGCCGCGCGTGGTCGATGGCGACGGCGGTGCCCAGCGCCTTGGGCAGGTGCGAAGCGATGGTCGAGGTTTGCGGCAGCACCCACAGCGGCTTGCTGCCCCACACCTTGTGGCGGCCGCCCGAAGCCGGGTCTTCCGCGCTGGCGGCGAAGGACAGCGCCGAATCCATCACCGGGTCCATGCCCGGCAGCTTGCGGAAGCGCTCGGCCATGAAGCCGCCCGAGCGGTAGTGCAGGAATGCCGGATCGGTGTGCCGCGTGAGCCGCGCCACCATCGCGTTGCCTTCGTGGCCCGACGAACCGATCGTGTAGAACACCTTGTTCTGCACGCGCAGCACACGCGCCATCAGGTCGAGGTGGCGCGAGATCAGCTGCGACTCCAGCAGATCGCGAAAACCCCGCGCATCCAGCGCACTGCCCGGCAGCACCGGCGCATCGTCGCGCGGCGCGGCGCGCACGTCGCCCCGCCATTCGCCGACGAACTCGGTGAAGTTCTGGTCGACGATCTCGGCGCGGTTGAAGCCCTTGTGGCGGGCGGCGATGGGGGTGGCGGACATGGTGGGGTGTCTTCCGTAGCGGGAAGCCGCGGTGCGGCGAAAGGAGGATTATCGATCGGGCGAGTGCACGGCCGCCAGCAAGGCGGCGCGCTGCAGATCCTTGGGTCGGGCGAAACCCTGCAGGATGCGCACCTGTTCGGCCGGCGCGGGGATCGGCACCGCGATGCCGCCGCAGTCCGCCCGCATCGTCTCGCGCACCCGCACCGGCTGCCAGCCCTGCGGGCCGTGCAGCTCCAGGCCGCCCATCAATTCCAGCGGCAGGCCGGGGAAGCGGAAACGCGCGAAGCGCGAGCGGAAGCGATCCGCGCCGGTGACGGGCAGGTACGCGGCATCGAGCCGGTCGTGCCACAGCGCGATCAGCACCTCGGCATCGCGCACGCTGGTCAGCACGTCGAGGTCGGCAACGCTGACCTCGGCGCCGGCCAGCGCGGCAGCGGCGCTGCCGATCACCGTCCACGGGTCGCGGCAATGGCGCTCAAGATCCGGCGCGGCCGCTGCCAGCGCTTCGCGCAACGCCGGGTTCATGCGCGACGGCGCTGCCATTGCTCGCGCGTCTGGCCCCAGATCTCGATGGGCGCGTCCTCGAACGGCGCGGGCAGCTTGCCGGGGCCGCGCAGGGTCGAACCCAAGCGCTGCGCCAATTTCTGGGAGGCGTGGTTGCCGGGGTCGATGGAATGGATCATCTCGCTCCAGCCCAGATGGGCGAAGGCCCAGTCGGCGGCCGCTACGGCTCCTTCGTAGGCATAACCCTTGCCCCAGGCCACGCGCGCCAGGCCCCAGCCGATCTCGGTACCCGGCCAGCCTTCCGGCCGCCAGGGGCCGAGCCACCCGATCCACTGGCCGCTGGCCTTCTCGATCACCGAGAACATGGAGAAACCCTGGATCACCCAGGCGCCGGCCGAAGCCAGGAAACCGCGCCAGGCCACGGCGCGCGCCTGCGCACCACCGATGAAGCGGGCACCTTCGGCATCGGCCATCTTCTCCGCATACGCGTCGAAGTCCTCGATGCGCGGCGGGCGCAGGATCAGGCGTTCGGTTTCGATGCGGATGTCTTGCCAGCTCATCGCTCACTTCCGGCGTGACGGTTCGAGCCCTCTCCCGAACCTGTTCGGGGGAGAGGGAGTCAGCGGAGCTGCAAACCCACGCTCCACTCTTCAGTCGAGGAACGCAGTCAGAACGCGTTGATGCCGGTCAGCTCACGCCCGACCACCAGCTCGTGCACCGTCTCGGTGCCCTCGTAGGTGATCACCGATTCCAAGTTCAGCGCGTGGCGGATCGCGCCGTGCTCGGTGGTGATGCCGGCGCCGCCGAGGATGTCGCGGCACTGGCGCGCGATGTCGATGGCCATGCGGCAGTTGTTCCACTTCGCCAGCGAGACCTGGGTGGGCTGCATCTTGCCGGCGTCCTTGAGGCGACCCAGCTGCAGCGACAGCAACTGCGCGGTGGTGATGCGGCGGGCCATGTCGGCGAGCTTGAGCTGGATCGCCTGATTGGCGGCCAACGGTCGATCGAACAGGATGCGCTCGGCGGTGTAGTCCAGCACTTCCTTGAGGCAGGCCTGCGCCGCGCCGATCGGGCCCCAGGTGATGCCGTAGCGCGCCTGGGTCAGGCAGCCCAGCGGGCCCTTCAGGCCCTTCACGTTGGGCAGGCGGTTCGCATCGGGCACGCGCACGTTGTCGAGGAACAGTGCGCTGGTGACCGAGGCGCGCAGGCTCATCTTCTTGTGGATCTGCTGGGCGGTGAAGCCCTTGGTATCCGTGGGCACGATGAAGCCCTGGATGCCGTCGTCGGTCTGCGCCCACACCACGGCGATCTGCGCGAGGTTGCCGTTGGTGATCCACATCTTGGCGCCGTTGATGACCCAGTCGCCGCCGTCCTTCTTCGCGTGGGTCTTCATGTTGGCCGGGTCGGAGCCGCCGTGCGGCTCGGTGAGGCCGAAGCAGCCGATGATCTCGCCCGCCGCCATCTGCGGCAGGTATTCCATGCGCTGCTCTTCGCTGCCGTAGGCATAGATCGGGTACATCACCAGCGAGCTCTGCACTGAGGCGAAGCTGCGCAGGCCCGAGTCGCCGCGCTCCAGCTCCTGGCAGATCAGGCCGTAGCTGACGCCGCTCATGCCGGCGCAACCGTACTTCTCCGGGATCGTCGCACCGAGCAGGCCGAGGTTGGCGATCTCCGGGATCAGCTCGGTGGGAAAGCGCGCCTGGTCGAACGCGTCGCCGATGATCGGCAGTACCTTCTCGTCGACGAAGCGACCGACGGTGTCCTGCACCATGCGCTCCTCGTCGGAGAGCAGCGAGCGGACGTCGTACAGGTCGAGCGGGTTCAGGCGGGCGGCAGCCATGGGCGTTCCATTGAAGGACAGGAAACCCCGGATTCTACCCGGCCCGCCCCATGCCGGTCATGACCGGGCGCAGCAAAGAACGCCAATCCTCAGCGCCCGCGACACATGGATGTGTCGCACGCAATCGAGCATTCAAATGCTCGGCTGCGGAAGCGAGTCTGGACACGCGCCAGACTCGCTGACTCGATTGATCGTCCGGACGGCGATCAATCGAGATTCCAGTACCGGCTGCGCGGCAGGCGCGTCGTGCGATCATGCGGGCCAATCCCCTTCCCGCCACGGAAAACCCATGCTCAAGGGTGTGCTGCTGGGCTTCGCCAGCTTTGCGGCCTTCGCCATCAGCGACGCCTTCGTGAAGGCCTTGCACGGCAGCGTGCCTCCATACGAATCGGTATGCATCGGCGCCGCGCTGGGCCTGGCCGCCCTGCCCTTCTTGATGGACAAGGGCGACCGCTGGCACGAGGTGTTCGCCGCGCGCCGCCCGAAACTGTGGTGGGTGCGCGCGCTGGCCGGTGCGGTCGGCAACATCGCCTCGGTCACCGCGTTCACCCTGCTGCCGATGGCCGAGGTGTTCTCGATGATCTTCCTGATGCCGATCTTCGTGACCATCCTCTCGGTGCTGCTGCTGAAGGAGCACGTGGGCTGGCGGCGCTGGACCGCGGTGTTCACGGGTTTCGCCGGCGTGCTGGTGGTGCTGCGCCCAGGCTTCCGCCACCTGGGGCTGGGCCACTTCGCCGCGATCGCCTGCGGCATCGCCGCGGCGGGTTCGGTGGTGGCGCTGCGCATGGCCGGCGCCGAGGAAAAACGCATCAGCCTGTACGGCGCCGGCATCATCGGCCCGCTGGTGGCCGGCGGCGTGCTGATGCTGCCGCACTTCGTGTGGCCGAACCTGGCGCAATGGGGCCTGCTCGCCGGCTACGGCCTGCTCGCCGGGCTGGCCAGCGTGCTGCTGATGTACGCCACGCGGCTCGCCCACGCCAACCGCGTGGCGCCCACCCAGTACAGCCAGATGCTGTGGGCGATCGCCTTCGGCTACTGGCTGTTCGGCGACAAGCTCGACTGGCCGATGGGGGTCGGCATCGTCCTGATCCTCGGCGCGGGCCTGTTCACTTTGGTGCGCGAGGAGCGGGTCACCTCATGGTGGAAGCGCACCAAACTCGTTTGATACCCCGCATCCCTCCCTCCTCGGCCAAAACCATGCAGCCCACACCGCGTCCCGACCTCACTCTCTCCCCCATCGTCGCCGGCCTGTGGCGCATCCGGGACTGGAATCTCGACGTGGCCGGGCGCGTGCGCTGGATCGAGCAGGCGCTGGAGCTGGGCATCACCAGCTTCGACCACGCGGACATCTACGGCGACTATCAGGCCGAGGTGCTGTTCGGCGAAGCGCTGCAGGCGGCGCCCGCCTTGCGACGACGCATGCAGCTCATCACCAAGTGCGGTATCCGCCTGCGCTCGGCCAGTCGGCCCTATCGGATCAATTACTACGACACCTCGGCCGCCTACGTGCGCGCGCAGGTGGAACAGTCGCTGCGCAAACTGCATACCGAGCAACTGGATCTGGTGCTGATCCACCGCCCCGACTACCTGATGGACGCCGCCGCGCTGGCCGACACCTTCACCACGCTCAGCCGCGAGGGCAAGGTGGCGCACTGGGGCGTGTCCAACCATTCGGCCAGCCAGTTCGCCCTGCTCGATGCCCGCCATCCGCTCGCGACGAACCAGATCGAACTGTCGCCGCTGCAGCTGGGCGCGCTGGACGACGGCACGCTGGACCAAGCCCAGCAGCTCGGCGCACGGCCGATGATCTGGTCGCCGCTGGCCGGCGGTCGCCTGTTCAGCGGCGAGGACGAACAAGCCGTGCGCGTGCGCGCCGAGATGCAGAGCATCGCCGAGCGCCTGGGCGTCAGCCTCGCCACGCTGGCCTACGCCTGGGTGCTGCGCCATCCCTCGCGGCCGCGCCCGATCACCGGTACCGGCCGCATCGATGGACTGCGCGAGGCCGTGGCCGCGCTGGACGTTTCGCTGGACGCCGAGGACTGGTACGCGATCTGGACGGCGAGCAAGGGGCATCCGGTGCCGTGATCCAACGGATCACCAATAGGACTGCGCGCGATTGTCTTTCGCTCCGACCGTAGCGCCAAGGCCATCGCGCACAGGGTGCGCTCCTGCAGCGAAGGGTTTGCTTCAGCGGTTTGAAACCCCGTGCGGCACATGCCCCGTAGCCACGTGCTTGCGCGCGGATTCCACGTTCGCCGGCGAGTCGTCGAAGAAGATGTCGGCGCCGAACGCGTCGAGGAAGGGTCCCTTGTCGCGGCCGCCGAGGAACAGCGCCTCGTCGATGCGCACGCCCCAGCGGCGCAGGGTAAGGATCACGCGCTTGTGCGCGGGCGCGGAGCGCGCGGTGACCAGGGCGGTGCGGATCGGCGAATTCTCCGCGGGGAACGCGGCCTGCAGCCGGTGCAGCGCGGTGAGGAAGCCGCGGAACGGGCCGACGGAAAGCGGCTCGGCGGCATGCTCGGTCT